>Ga0209182_10000096_pt1 | contig 19984 bp, 19 predicted proteins | sample LakBais05cmmetaG_FD_185474 | JGI IMG/M metagenome (GOLD analysis project Ga0209182, IMG submission 185474) | Lake sediment microbial communities from Lake Baikal, Russia to study Microbial Dark Matter (Phase II) - Lake Baikal sediment 0-5 cm... | ecosystem: Environmental > Aquatic > Freshwater...
GGTAAGGACGCCGTTTCTATATTCGGCGGAGAAGGGCCGAAGTCTCTCAAGGATGCGCTGTCTTTGAAAACAGTATCTTCATTCCAGATCGGAGAGGACACGCTCCTGGAAGGATATTTCTGATGTTCACAGGAATCATCACCCACGCCGGTCTATTCAAGGGCTATCGCCGGGGCAAGACTGAGTTGTCGATCGAAGCACCAGACGTGACGCCGCGCCTCGCCGCCGGGGACAGCGTCGCCGTCAACGGCGTCTGCTTGAGCCTCATCGGCAAAGACGGCCGTCTTCTTTTTTTCAACCTCTCCCGGGAGACGCTCGACCGGACGAACCTCGGCTCGCTCCGGCCCGGCGATGAGCTGAACCTGGAGCTTCCGCTGACCCTTTCGTCCCCGCTCAGCGGACATCTCGTGATGGGACACGTGGATTTCAAGGCCAGGCTCCTCCGCGCAACCTTGCGAAAACCGGGAAAAAGGCTGGCCTTTTCCCTGCCTCGGGAATTCAGGCCGTATTTTGTGACGAAGGGCTCTGCCGCCGTAAACGGCGTCAGCCTGACCGTGGCCGCGCTCGGGCCGGCCGCCTTCGAGGTCGAGATTATCCCCATCACCCTGGAAAAGACCAACCTCCGCAGCCTGAAGACGGGCGAGGAGGTCAACGTCGAGTGTGACATAATCGGAAAATACGTGTATAATTGGATAACTCAAACAAAACGTAGGGATTAGAGGATTGACCGCAATGGAAAAAACGCGCCTGACCGCCCCCGCCGAAGAAGCGATCCAGGCCGTCCGGACGGGAAAGCTCGTCATCATCGTCGATGACGAAGACCGGGAAAACGAGGGCGACTTTATGGTCGCAGCCGAAAAGGCCACGCCCGCCATCATCAATTTCATGTCCAAGCATGGCCGCGGGCTTATCTGTCTGCCCTTGACCAGAAAAAGGCTTGAAGAGCTCCAGTTGCCGCTCATGGTCCAGGACAACACCGCCCGGTTCCAGACCGCTTTTACTGTCTCCATCGACGCCAAAGACGGCATCGCGACGGGCATTTCCGTGTATGACAGGGCGAGGACAGTCCAGGTGGCCGTAGACCCGAAGACGAAACCGCCCGACCTTTCCAGGCCGGGCCATATCTTCCCCCTCCAGGCCAAGGAAGGCGGAGTGCTGGCCCGGGCCGGACAGACTGAAGCCGCTGTGGACCTGGCCCGTCTTGCCGGCCTGACTCCCGCGGGCGTGATCTGCGAGATCATGAACGAGGACGGGACCATGGCCCGGATGCCCCAGCTCGAAGAGATTAGCCGGGAACACGACATCCCGATCCTAACCATCGCCGACCTGATCAATTTCCGGATGAAGACCGAATGCCTCGTCAAAAAGATCGAAGAAGCGGAGCTGCCGACGCAATACGGAAGTTTCAGGATCGCGGTCTTCGAAGACATCATCCATCATGAGAACCATGTGGCCCTGGTCAAAGGCGAGATCCGGGAAGACGAGCCCGTCCTCGTCCGCGCTCACTCCCAGTGCCTGACTGGCGACACGTTCGCCTCCAGTCGCTGCGACTGCGGCGAGCAGCTCCGCACCGCAATGGAGATGATCGAGAAGGAGGGGAAGGGCGTCATCCTCTACATTTTAAACCACGAGGGACGCGGCATCGGCCTGACCAACAAGATCAAGGCCTATGCCATCCAGGACCAGGGCCTGGATACGGTCGAGGCCAATAAACGCCTGGGATTCAAGCCCGACCAGAGGGACTACGGCATCGGCGCCCAGATCCTCGTCTCGCTGGGCGTCAAAAAGCTCCGGCTGCTGAGCAACAACCCGCGGAAATTCATCGGCCTCACCGGCTATGGCCTCGAGATCATCGAGCGGGTCCCGATCGAGATCCCGCCGAACACGGTCAACCGTGAGTATTTGAAGGCGAAAAAAGAGAAGATGGGCCATATCCTCGAAATGGTTTGACCAGAAACGAATTTCTTCTTCCCCTTTCTTTTAGAAATTAAGTGACGTGTCCCTGAATCTCCCGGATCAGGATTTGGAGTCCAGGACGAAGGTCACTGGGCCGTCGTTCAGGATATGGACATCCATCATGGCCTGGAAAACGCCGGTCGCGACTCTGAGGCCCATTTTGCGGATGAGATCGACGAATTGATTGAATAAGTCCGCGGCCCGCTCAGGCCCTTCGGCGTTGTCGAAACTGGGGCGTCGGCCCTTTTTCACCGAACCCGCCAGGGTGAATTGGGAGACGGCCAGGACCTCGCCGCCGACGTCGGCCAGCGACAAGTTCATCTTCCCTTCCGCATCGGGAAAGATGCGCAGTTCCACGGCCTTTCGCGCCAGGGATTCCGCGTCTTGAAGCGTGTCGCCTTTCTCGATGCCGACGAGAAGGCAGATCCCCGGGCCTATTTCGCCGGCGATCCAGCCGCCCGCCTCGACCCGCGCTTTTTTGACCCGCTGCAAAACGACCTTCATGCTCGCCTCCTCGCTCTGGTTGACTTTAAAGCTTGGATATTCTATTATATCCCGGCGTTAGAGGAGATTTGAATATGGCTCATCATCATTCTGCGATCCGCCAGCAGCGCCGGAGCGTCCGGAGACAGGCGATCAACAAAAAAAACAAGTCCGCCCTCCGGTCTCAAGTGAAAAAGACCAGGGAGCTCATCGAGAACAAAGACAAGGAAAGCGCCAAAAAGCTTCTTCCCGAACTCTTCTCGGGCATAGACAAGACCGTCAAAAAAGGGACGATCCACAAAAACAAGGGGTCGCGGATCAAATCGCGGCTCAGCCGCCAGATCCAATCGCTCAACTCCGCCCCGTCCGAGTGACGCCGCCTATTTCCGAAGGCGGCAATACTCGTAGATAAACGATTCAAAAAGCGCCTGCGGCGAAGTGTCCGTCGTCTTGATCTTGAGGTCCACCTGCCCGAGCCGGCCGATGAGACGGCTGAGGTCCTTCTGGGTGAGACCCTCGACCAGGCTGAAGAATTCCTCGAGCTTGGACCGGTAAAAATACCCCATTTTCTCTGTGATCCGCGGGTTGAACTCCCGGAAGATGTCTTTCCGGTCCCTCTTCTCCCGCAACCAGGACTTGGCGGCCAAAAGGTTCCGGAAAAAATTGGTGAGGTTGTTGAGGACATACTCGGGCCGGTCGCCTTCCTGGAACCGCTTGTTCAGGATCATGAGGCCCTGCTCGAGATCGCCCTTTGCCAGGCTCGCCGTGAGCTCCCAATCCAGATAATTCTTGACCCAGTCCGAAAGCAGGTTGACGTCGGCGACTTCAATGAGCCGCTTGTCGCCGGTGTACGTCGCGAGCTTCTCCAGCTCGTTCGTCAGCCGTTGGAGGTCGTTCCCCGTCATTTCAATCAGCCGCTCGATCGCTTCCGGGCTCGCGCGCTTGCCGAGGGAGGCTAATTTCCCGTTCACCCATGAGGACAGATCTTTGTCTTTAAGGGCCTTGAGCTCATTCACCAGGACGGCCGAGCCGGGCAGCGACGAAAAGAGCTTAAAGAGGGGTTTCGTTTTGCGGATCTTTCCAGCGAAAAGGACGACGATAATTGTCTTGGGCGTGGGAGAGACAAAATACTCTTTGAGGATCTTCTGCTCGGCCGGGGTCAATTCTTCTCGGTCGGCATCCTCGATCTCCACGACAAGGAGGCGCCAGGGCGAAAAGAAGAACGGCATCGTCCGGGCCACGTCCACGATGTCCCGCCACGGGGTCTCCTCAAGGTCAAACCGCTCAAGGCCGATGTCCTGGACATCGGGCGAGACAAGCGCGGCCTTCAAATCTCGGATGAATTGATGGGCCCGAAAGAGCTCTTCGCCGTGGAAAAAGTAGCCGGGAAGGAGGTCCTCCTCCCGGATCTCTCGGTCAAGGAGAGAGCTGCGCATCCTCAGAATCCTTCGAGAATGGCGATGACCAGGTTCCGGGCGAACTTTTCGGCGATCTTTTTGAGCGCCTCGGTCTCGACGGACTCGAAGTCCTTTCCCTGCGGGACCTCGTAGTCCTCGTTGAACACATACGAGGGATTGGAATAGATGACCTTCTGGTTCTTTGAATCGGTCAGGACGACGCTGGTGACAACATAGATGGCGTAATGGTCGGCCGAACCCTGCTTCGCGAACCCGACCGGGCTGACGCTGAACGTCAGGATCTCGCCAGACAAAATGGCATCCGCCGCTTTGGCATCCGAGGTGACCTCGACCTTTCCTCTGGCTACGAACTCATCGATGACGCCCTGGGTGAACTTTTTGTCGAGCTCGAACCGGGTCGTTTTGTTCTTGAAAAGAGGAATGTTGATCTTCTTGACATGAGGGGGAAGGACATCCCTGAGGTTTCCCGTTCCGCGAAACCTGTAACCGCACGCCGCGAAGGAGATACAGACAAGCGCTAAGGCCCAATATTTCTTCATGTGTGAGATGGCCACGTCGCTCAGCTCCTCAGACAGACTTTTTATTCCCCTTTAATTGTCGAAGGGGAGCTAGGGTTTAATATCGCTAGGATGAAGCTGTTCACCTGCCTCCCTGCTTAACACTCGATGACATTCAAGATAACTACGCCTCTTTAAATCACGATATTGACGATCTTGTTCTTAATGCAGACGACTTTTTTGACTGGCTGGCTGCCGATAAAAGCCTGGATGCGGGGAAGCCCGAGAGCAATGGCCTTCATCTCGTCTTCTGAAAGGCCGAGGTCCGCCTCAAACCTGTCCCGGATCTTGCCATTGATCTCGACGACGATGGTCGCCCTCTCCTCCTCGGCCAGCGCCGGATCGAAGGACGGCCACGGCGCGCTATAGACGAGATCGTGATGTCCCATTCTCGCCCACATCTCTTCACAGACATGGGGCGTGAACGGCGCAAGCAGGAGGACGAGATTATCCAAAGCCTGCCTAACGAGCGTCCGTCCGGCTGCCGAATTCTTCAGATGGTCCTTTTCTTTCCGCAGCGTGTTCGTGAATTCCATGATCGAGCTGATGGCCGTGTTCAGATGGAACCGTTTTTCGATATCCTCGCTGACTTTTTTGATCGTCTGGTGCATTTTCTTCTGGAGTCTGGCGTAACCCGCCCGGTCCGGGGCCGTTTCCGAAGCATCGCTTTTGTCGAACACGTCCCGGCTTTCTCCGAACGTCTGCCAGACTCGGCAGATGAATCGGTAGCTGCCTTCGATGCCGTCTTCACTCCAGGCGAATTCCTTCTCCGGCGGAGCGGCGAACAGGATAAAAAGCCGCAGGGCGTCCGCGCCGTAATTTTTTATCATTTCGTCGGGATCGACGACGTTGCCCCTGGACTTGGACATGGCCGCGCCGTCCTTGATGACCATGCCCTGGGCGAGGTAATAGGGGAAGGGCTCATCGAGCGCGGTCAGCCCCAGATCCCGCAATATTTTGGTAAAGAACCGGGCGTAAATAAGATGGAGGATGGCGTGTTCAACTCCACCGATATAGAGATCGACCGGCATCCAGTAGCGCGCCGCTTCGCGGGCGAACGGCAGCTTTTCTTCGTTGGGCGACGTGTAGCGGAAGAAATACCAGGACGAGTCGACGAACGTGTCCATCGTGTCCGTTTCGCGCCGGGCTTTTCCGCCGCACTTCGGGCAGGTTGCGGCGACGAACTCGGGGGTCTTTTCGAGCGGCGAGCCGGCTTCGCCGGTAATCTCCACATGATAGGGAATCCGGACCGGCAGATCTTCATAGGGAACGCCCTGGATTCCGCATTTGTCGCAATGGACGACCGGGATGGGCGTGCCCCAATAGCGCTGCCGGGAGATGCCCCAATCGCGGAGGCGGTATGTCACGGCCTTCGCGCCGAAGCGTTTCTCTTTTGCAAAATCGGCCATCCGTTCCATGGCCTCTTCAGATTCCATCCCGGAGAAGGGCCCCGAATTCACAAGAGCGCCGTAGTCTTCAAAGAGTTCGACATCTCCAGCCGCAACCGAAATTCTTTCTTCGGGCTTTTCGTCCGGCTTTATGACTTCGCGGATGACAAGCCCGTATTTTTTGGCGAATTCGAAGTCTCGGACATCGTGAGCCGGAACGGCCATGATCGCGCCCGTTCCGTACTCCATCAAGACATAATTGGCGATCCAGATCGGGATCGTCTCGCCCGTGAACGGATTGACCGCGGTCTTTCCCGTATCGATGCCTTCCTTCTCCACTTCACCCATGTCCCGGCGCACTCGCAATTCGGCGCTGGTCTTCGTCACCCACCCACGAAGTTCTTCTTCTCGATCGCCGGCGATGAGGTCGTGGCTCAAAGGATGCTCGGGCGAGAGTACCAGGAACGTCGCGCCGTAGATCGTGTCGATTCGGGTCGTGAAGACCTTGATCGATTTACCGAGGTCGGGCACGTAAAAATCCACGTAAGCGCCTTTGCTCTTGCCGATCCAGTTCTTCTGCATCAGGAGGACGTGTTCCGGCCATTTCTGAAGCTGACTGTGTCCGGAGAGCAATTCCTCGGCATAGTTCGTAATCTTCAGGAACCAATGGTCCATTTTTTTCTGCTCGACCTCGGCCGAGCAGCGCCAGCATTCGCCGCCGGCCGCCTGCTCGTTGGCCAGAACCGTCCGGCACTGCGGGCACCAGTTGACCCAGCTTTTTTTGCGGTATGCCAGCCCGCGCTCGAACATTTTCAGAAAAATCCACTGGTTCCACTTGTAATACTCGGGAAGGCAGGTGTTGACCTCACGCGACCAGTCGTAGGCGATCCCCATCCGTTGGAGCTGTGTTTTCATATGGGAGATGTTGTCGAGCGTCCATGTCTGGGGATGGATGCCGTGCTTGATGGCGGCGTTCTCCGCGGGCATGCCCAGCGCGTCCCAGCCGATGGGATGAAGGACGTTGAAGCCCTTCATCGTCTTGAAGCGGCTGACGACGTCGCCGATGGAGTAGTTGCGGACATGGCCCATGTGAATGCGGCCCGAGGGATAAGGATACATCTCGAGGAGGTAGAACTTTTGCTTGGCCGGGTCCTCGCGGACCTCAAACGTCTTCCGTTCGGCCCAGATCTTCTGCCACTTATCCTCGATCTCGAGGAAGTTGTATTCGCTGCGCTCCCTACTCATGGCTTGCTCGATCCTTGTGTTCCGTGACCTTTTGGAGAGGCGGACGGACAGGCTTAAATCAGGCTAAAGTTTAGAGGGAAGTCGCTGAAAAGTCAACTTTTTGAACTCGTTACCTTAAATCCCAGTTCGAATGGATCTGCCGAATTCGGAATTGAGCGACTATCGAAGGGAGTCAAACCTGCTCCTTTGTAAAAAAGCGAGGGCAGGTATCACAAAAAATGGACTTTCTCCGGAGAAAAACCGTCCTTGAAATACGTCCTCTTATAAAGAACCAATCAATAAACCATGAATCTCTGAGAAACCGATTATTCACCCCAGGGGTGAAGATTATGTTTGACAATGGGATCATAGTGAGATATATTATTAGCGTTCACCCAAAGGATGAAGGCGAGTTTGTTCGGATCGGAAGACCTTCGTGCAGGTAACTTTTCGTAATAAAAAGCTCGAGAAATGCTATGGAGACTATAAAAGCGCTTGTCGAGAATGGGGAAATGATGTCGCTCGCAAATATATTCAACGGATCGACATCGTCCAGGAAACTGCTAACATGAAAGACTTATGCGCACTTCCTGGGTTGAATTGTCATGAACTGAAAGGCAATCGAGCAGGACAATATGCGATTAGGCTATTAGGATTTTGGAGACTCATATTCACCCTGCGCGACAAGCAAATGGAAATCGTGCGGGTGGAGGAAGTGAGTAAGCACTATGGCGACTGAAAAACAAATATTTTCGAATCTGCCGATCCCGCCGGGCGAGTACCTCGCCGAGGTTTTGGCCGTTAAGGGCATCAGCCAGGCGGAGCTAGGCCGCAGAATGGGCCGGCCGGCTCAGGCTATCAATGAAATTATCGCAGGCAAAAAGGCGATTACTCCCGATACGGCGCTTCAGCTCGAGCGAGCCCTGCGTGTCTCAGCTTCAATCTGGACTGGGCTGGAATCGAGATTTCAACTCATTAAAGCGCGCCAATCGGAGATTGAACAATTAGAAAACGATCTGCCATATCTCGAGCAAATACCATATAAGGAACTAACGAAAATGGGTTTCGTCAAAAAATCGCGGAATAGAATCGATAGAATTCGCGAACTCCATTCTTTTTATGGCGTCTCTGCCTTTTCTAATATGATGAACGTCGAAGCTTATGAACCGGCTTTCCGCTGTTCACAAAAAAAAGACGCTTCTCCCTATGCCCTCGCCGCCTGGCTTAAAAGCACCGAAACACAGGCAAAAAAAATCATGACCAAGCCTTTCATAGAAAAAAATTTGCAGGCTTGTCTTCCGAAAATACGAGGATTCATCCTAGAACCGGCTGAAGAAATTGAGCAAAAATTACGAAACGCTCTGGCCGATGGCGGTATCGCATTTGTTCTGATGCCCCGCTGGTCCAAGACGTACGCTCACGGCGCGACGTTTTGGCTTAACCCGGAAAAGGCCGTCCTCGTGATGACCATTCGCGGAAGTTGGGCGGACATCTTTTGGTTCAGCCTCTTTCACGAAGTAGCTCACATTTTTCTGCATAATAAGCGAGCGATATTCATCGATGACGACAATAAAGCCCATGCTTTGATAAAAGAAGAGAAAGAAGCCGATGAATTTGCCGCCCGGCTGCTGATCCCTGAGACCGAGTATCAAGCTTTTTTAAAGACAAGACAAACGAACGAATATGCCATCCGAGAATTTTCACAACACATCGGTGTAACTCCCGGCATAGTCATCGGAAGACTTCAACATGATGGATATTTAAGGCAAGATACTCGCCTCAACAAGCTACGCGTTCGCCTTAAATTGACACCTTTTCTTTAAATTGTTATTCTTTGAACAACTTACATAAGAGGGTCGACCATGACGAATTCATGTCCCAAGTGTCGTTTTGACAACCCGGACAGCACGCTTTTTTGCGGAAAGTGCGGGACGAAACTCATTTCGCCCGAGAATATCCTGGCTACTGAAACGATGGAAACGCCGCGGGAGGAACTCTCAACGGGCTCGACCTTCGCCGGCCGCTACCAGATCATCGAAGAATTGGGCGGCGGCGGTATGGGCAAGGTCTATAAGGTCCTCGACAAAGAGATCAACGCCAAAATCGCCCTGAAACTAATCCGGCCCGAGATCGCCGTTGACAAAAATACCATCGAGCGCTTCCGGAACGAGCTCAAGGTCGCCCGCGACGTCTCCCACAAGAATATCTGCCGGATGTATGACCTTGGACGGGAAGCCGGCAACTACTTCCTGACCATGGAATATGTGTCCGGAGAGGACCTCAAAAACATGATCCGGATGTCGGGGCAGCTGGGCGTGGGGACGGCGGTTTCGATCGCCAAGCAGGTCTGTGAGGGATTGGCCGAAGCCCAATGGCGCCAGTCCACCGGAACAAACCCGACCACCTTCATCCCCTGGCCTACGATCGGAATCCGAAAAAGGGATTTCTTGAGTATCACGAGGAGAGCTTGTGGAATGAGCATGTAGAGCATCGGCCCGTCCAGGAAACTGACGTGATTGGGCATGAAGACGTAAATCGAGCGATCGTCGATCCCTCCGCTCCGCCGGACACCGAGCTCGATGCCGTGGATTTTTTGCCCGAGGCCGATCGCCCATTTCCCCACGGCCATCAGCGGGCGAGGTCTCTTGGCCAGGTAACAAAACGAGGAAAGGAATGAGTACTACAGCCAAGATGACGTAGATAAGGAACAGAAGAAGAGTCCGCATGAGCCGAGCCGATTATAGCCCAATTTGTGTTGACAATGGCTGACCTTGGCTTAAAATAGGTGGGAATGGACGAACCGCAGAAAGGCGAGAGTTCTCTCTTCAACCTGGGGAAAGAGCGATCGATCGCTTTGATCCTTGGTTCATTTCTTTTTTTGACATTTTTTGGATTAACCCAGACCGCCACTCGGCTCAATATTACCTTTCATCCTCCATTCACCTACTCGTCTCCGGGTGAAGTCTATTTTTGGCTGGCCCATGCCCTTCTGCTGTTTCCCGGGGCCTGCCTGATTGGCTATGCTCTGAGCCCTCTCCTCTCATCCCATCTCAGGCAGGTTTGGGTCCGGGTTGAGGGCATGAGCAGCCGGGAGAAGATCGTCGCGCTCGTCGTCGGTTTTGTGCTCGTCACCGCTCTGGCTCGGGTTTTGCACTCAATCGTCATGCTCGACTTTCCGTTCACGGACGATGAGTATGCCACCAAGTTTGGAGGCCAGGTTCTGGCCATGGGCAGGCTCAAGGTTCCCGCGCCGCAGCCCCTCCAGGCCTTCCCGAATCTCTTCTTGTATGTCAAAGATGGAATGATCACGAGTTTCGATTGGCCCGGCGTGTTGGCCGCCTGGGCGATCGCCGAATTCACGGGCCTTGGACCTCTTGTCTTTGCCCTCGCGGCGGCCGTTCCGGTCTTGTGCCTGATGATCATTTTGGGCAAACGATTCTCTCCTGGGTATGGGCTGATTGCCTTCGCGATTTTTTTGTTCTCGCCCATGGCCTTCACGCTCTCGACGACGACCCACGCTCATCTTCTTTCGAGGGCGACGATCAGCGTCGCGCTCCTCTTCTATTTTTTAGCCAAGGACAAGCAGAGCTGGCCGCTCTGGATTTTGACGGGGCTGGCCACGGGGATCAGTTTCTGCGTCCGTCCCATAGAAACGACTTTCCTTTTGCTTCCGCTTGGCGTGGCCACGGTCGTCCCGGTGTTCACAAAAAAAACCCGGGCGGCAAGACCTGTTCTCGGCCTCCTCATCGGCTGTCTCCTTCCTCTTGCTCTTTTCTTCCTCTATAATTTTCTGATCACCGGGAATGCGCTTTTTCCGCCCCGCTTCTCCGCCGAGGGTCCCGCCCAGACCCTGATGAGAGGATCTTTGTGGAACAGATTCGGGGCCAACACAAGTTACAACGTTTTTATGCTGGCGATCTGGTTTCTTGGCCCGCTGGGGATCCTGTTAATAGGCTTCGGACTCCTGGCGGACAAGTTTACTAGGCTCCTCTCGCTCGGAGTCGGAGCGATGCTGGCCGCCGGACTGTTCCATGACAATCAGGGCCTCCATGTGGTGGGCCCGATTCATTATTCCGAGTGCGTTGTTCCTTTGACCATCATAGCCGTTTACGGCTTGGTCGGCATAAAGGAGAAACTCCGCCGAAGAAAGATCTCCTTTCTGATTCCTGCGAGCGTCCTGGTGTGTGTTCTGGTCCTGGGACTGGGATTCTTTAACTTCTGGCACTGCCAGGCCCTGAACCGGCAGGCTCTCATCCAGAATTATATCTACGGCTTCATAGAGAACAGCCTTCAAGAAAAAAAAGTGGATAAGGCTCTCATTTTGGCTCCTCAATTCGGCTCCCTCTGGGTGGCTAACGACTATTTCCGGAGTATCGGAAGCTGGGTCTTCGAGTGGCGCCGGGCCAAGCCGGATTTATCCGATAAAACCTTGATCCTTCATGACCTGCCCAAGATCGAAGAGAAATTGAAGCAGCAATTTTCCGATCGCCGCTTTTTCCGCCTGCGGAATTCTCAGCAGGCCCCTTATTTTGAACTGATTCCGCTCTAGAGTTTTTTCTCAGCGCCTCTCGTAGAGAATAAAAAAACCTTTTTTGATCGCCCGGAAATTGAGATTTCTGGAAAAGATGTAGGGGACAAAGGGAAAGAAATAAAAGAAGTTTCCGGTCTTGACCCTGAAGCCTAGCTCTTCAAAGGTCCTTTTCCACCAGGACTCGGTCTGAACTATTTTATGAGTCGGTTCCAAACTAACAATTTTCCCTCTGTCTTTAACACAAACCATATGGATCATTTTCCCTCGACTGACTCTCGAAAGCTCATCGAGTGAGGCGGCAAGGTCCCGGTACGACAGATGTTCTAAGACTTCGTGGGTATAAACGAGGTCGAAACTCCTATCCTCAAACTGTATTTTCCTGGTGTCTTCATACCGACAGTATCGTGGAACGCGACAATATTTCTTGGCCGGCTCCGAGGGGTCTATTCCCCGGGCGTCCAGGCCGATTTTCCTCAAGGCCCATACAAGATTGCCTATTCCGCAACCGAAATCCAGAACCCGGGCGCCCCTCTTCAGCCCAGCCGCTATTTTGATGCAGAAATAGGCTATCCAGAGGTAATAGATTTTGCTCAGGCCGATTCGAGTAAAGATGGGCTTGATATAAAGATCACGGTAATAGCCCTCGTCGTAATGATCCCGGCCTCTCAAAGTCTGAACCATCGTGCTCCCAGTCCCTCGGGTCGATACCCTGGCGCCATCACCCGGCGAACACGGTCCGCCAAATAAAACTGAGAACTCCTCTCACCCTTTTCAGGCGATTCTTCTTGAAAACCACAAAAGCAAGGCCTCTTACCGAAAAAATGGATTTTCTGATGGATCTCAGCAGGTATTTGTTTTTGAGCCGTCTGCGTTCTTTGACCACATCCTTGATGCCTGATTTGTTGAGTTTTTCGGTCAGAACGCTCCCGTTCCAGTCCAGAAGGGAATATTGGAAAGGGGAGATCTCCTCTCCCACCATTTCATAGAGTCGAGTGCCCGGCAAAGGGGTGGCGATGGAAAAGACGTAAACGTCGGCGTTGATGGCGTCGGCGAGCCGCTTAGTGGCCTGAAGATCTTCCTCCGTCTCCGTGGGCAGACCGATCATGAAGTTGGCCAGGGATCTAATTTTGTACTTCTTCATGAGCGCGAAGGCGCTCGTCACCTGGCTCGTCGTGGTTCTCTTGTTGATAATCTCATTGAGAATGCGCTGACTTCCGGATTCCACGCCGAAATCCATCTGGACGCATCCGCACTCCCTCAGCTCGGCCGCCAGAGGCTCGTCAATCGTGTCGACCCTGGATTGGCATCCCCAAACGATATCGTGGTCCTTGAGCATCCGCGCGACGGCCACCGCGTGCTTTTTGTTGACGGTGAAAGTGTCGTCGACGATCCAGATCCCCTCGACCCCGTGTTCAGCCTTCAGATAAGAAATCTCCTTCCTGACACTTTCGAGAGGACGAAACCGCAGCCTCCGGCCGAAGATCGAACCGCAGCCGCAGAAGGAACAGTCGAACGGACATCCCCTGGTCGTCAGAAGCAACGCTCCGGCCAGAGGCAAACCCCGGATGATCTCGACGCTGATCTCGAAATATCTCCGGTCGATCTTTTCATAGGCAGTAAAGATATCCACCCGGAGTTCCTCTTCGGTCATCAAATCTCTGGGCTTGTTCAGGGTTACAGCCTGGCCGTTTTTCCAGGCGAGGCCGGCCAAGCCCCCCCAGTGGTAGGTCCCGGTAGCGATTTCCTTTACAAATTCGTGGAGCGTCTTTTCCCCCTCTCCGAAGCAGACAAAATCGACCCCGTTGTCCAAGAAATCGGATAGCCTGTAGGTCGGCTGCGAACCTCCCACGATTACAAATATCTTCTCATCAATGGCCTTGATCCCGGCGCTGATTCTGATAACTTCATCAAATTCTTTGTGCGTGCTGGAGAGACAGACAACTCTTGGTTTGGTCGATTTCAGCGTATCCAGGATGAGCTTTTCCCGCTCGGCGGGGTGAACTCTCCTGGAAGAAAGCCCCGAATCAAGGATAACATTCCGAAACCCTTTTGCTTCCAGGTAATTGGAAAGACACAAGATACCGGTCGGATACATGCTCTTGTACCACACCGAGGGGTTGACAACAAAGGCGATGTCTTCGAGGCGCTCAAAGCGGTCGGGCATCAAGATTCCTTCTCGATGATTTTATAAAAGATCTGGCGGAGCCAGCGATTGACGAGGGCCTTGATTTTCCCCCGCAGACAGTCTGTTCTGGTTAAATGAAAACGCTCCTCTCGGAACAGGAATCCAATAAAGTCCTTAAAATCCTTGTTCTGAGAGGAGGCAACCTTGATGCTCGCAGATCCCCTGGCGACTCTGAAGGCACAGAGCGGCTCGGGAATGATATAGAGATCGCCGGTGAGCAGGATTCGACACCAATAATCAAGATCAAGGACATAAAAATGCCGATCGTCAAAAAGACCGACCTCGGCCGCGGTCTCAGACTTGAAGAGGACGCCGGCCGGTTCGCCGATCAGATTCGTTCCCGCCCTGACGCTCTCTCTGACCGCTCTGACTCCTTCGAGTCTTCCCTTTCTCCTCTTGAACGATCTTTTCAAGAGGACTCTCCCATCGCGGTTGATGATATGGCGAGTGCAGCAGACCAGGGCGATACCCTCATTGCCCGGATCCATAAAGGCTCCAACTTCTTTTTCCAGGCAAGCAGGATAAAGAATATCATCCTGGGGAAGGAGTTTGATGAATCTCCCCTTGGCTTCCAGAAGAGCCTTATTCCAATTGTTCTTCTGGCCCAAACGGGACTCGTTCACAATGACCCTGATTCTGGGATCGGAATAACGCTTTATGACGTCCGGTGTTATGTCCGTGGAATGGTCGTCAACGATGACGAGCTCCAGATTGCAGTGCGACTGGCCCAGGACCGATTCGATGGCCCGGGCGATGTAATCTTTACTGTTATACGCGGGAAGACAGACAGAGACAAAAGGCTCCCCGGAACCCGTCATGGGCTAGCGACCCTATCTCCGGGGCTCAACTCATTTCGGCTCTCGACAAATCCTATTCTTTCGGAAATGATGTAGAGGGGCCTCCTCTTGACCTCCCGGTATTGTCTTCCCACATATAGCCCCAGGATTCCCAGTGAGATCAATTGAACTCCCCCCATAAAAAGCACGGTGAGGATGAGAGAAGTCCATCCAGAAACGATGACCTGAGGGTGAATGATCTTGATGATGGCTATTCTCAGGGCCATCAAGAAAGACGCCACCGTTATCAGGAACCCGAGATAAGCCGTGATTTTGAGCGGCCGATCCGAGAAACTCAGAATCCCGTCGAAAGCGAACTTGACCATCTTCTTAAGAGTGAATTTTGTCTTCCCGGCATAGCGGGCGTCCCTTTTATAAGGCAACCCACAGTGGTTAAAGCCGACCCAGCTCACCAGGCCCCTCATATAACGGTTTTCTTCCCGGATGGCTTTTAAGGCCTCGAGGACCTTCCGATCCAGGAGCCTGAAATCTCCCGCGTCGAGCGGCAACTCCGTGTCGCTTAGGAGCTTGATGAGTCTATAGAACAATTTGGCGGTCAGAAGTTTGACCGGGTTTTCCCCCTTTCTTTTTTCCCGGACTCCATAGACGACCTTAAACCCCTCTTCCCATTTTTCAACCATCTGGGGAATGATCTCCGGAGGGTCCTGCAGGTCCCCGTCGATGATGACAACGGCATCCCCCGAAGCGTGGTCCATCCCGGCGGTAATGGCAAACTGGTGTCCAAAATTCCGGGAAAAACTGATGACTCGTATTGTCCGGTCCTTTTGGCTGAGCCCCTTGAGCAGCTCCAGCGACCGATCTCTGCTTCCGTCATCGATAAAGACTATCTCGTGATCGATTCTGGGTTGTAGATCCAGGAGGACTTTCTTGACGCGGGCGTAAAATTCGGGAACGACCTTTTCTTCAAAATAAATGGGCACGACGACGGACAGCAATCGTTTATTCCCCATCCCTGCCTCCTTTTTTAGGTTCTCTGAGGCTGGCCATCTTCAAGAATTCTCGAAATTTTTCCGCCTCATTATAATACTTAAGGACAATCATAGACAAGTTTTTGTCGCCGCGTGTGGCCGCGCTCCTCTCCAGCGCCATTCTTTGACAAAGGCCGCGCTGTTGCTTATGATGACGCTGGCTTGATCATCTGTATTCTCCAGGGCCCGGACCCATGATCATCACCGAACAACAAAAGAAATTCTTGAGATTCCTGGCTGTCGGCCTCGTCAATTCTGCCTTCTCCTATTCCGTCTATGCGCTTTTGATCTTCCTGGGAGTTCACTATGCCCTGGCCGTTTTGGTCGCCAACGTCCTGGGCGTCCTCTTCAACTTTAAGACAACGGGAAGGCTGGTCTTTCAGAGTAATGATAACCGGTTGATCTTCAAGTTTGTTCTCGTCTATGCGAGTGTCTATCTCCTAAGCGTCTCCAGTCTGAAAATCCTTCTTTGGCTCGGCCTGAACAGATATCTCGCCGGAGCCCTGATTGCTCTTCCCATGGCCGGCGTGACTTTCACTTTGATGAGTCGATTCGTGTTCAAGAAAAGACCTGTTTATCCCGCCTGATAAAATAAGCCGGCCCTCCAAAACCGAAACGCTCAGCAGTCGATTACATTTCGCCTCGCAAAACAGGGCGAAGAATTATAGAATAACCGAAACCACAGATGGAAGAATCCACTATTTCGACGAAAAAGAAGGACTTCGTTTTTATCATTGTCCTCGCCATCATTCTCTTTGGGCTCTATTGGAAAACCTTCAGCTAAGATTTGGTTTGGGACGACAATCTTTACATCAAGCAGGGCCTTCTTTTTACCGAAAAACACTCCCTTCTGGACTCCTTCAAATATGGCTATTTCCGTGAACAGATGGGGATGAAAGGAGCGGATTTCTACTACCACCCCCTGCTGACCGCGTCCTTCATGATCGAAAACAGTTTGTGGGGCCTGAAGACCTTCACTCTGCGCCTGATAAATCTCTTGATCTATATCTTCTCTCTCTTCTTTATCTTCCTGTTCCTAAAGCGTCAATACGACAAGAACTATTTTCCGGAGATCGCGATGTCTCTTTTTGAGTCGTGATTTACCACTCCCCTCGATGATTGAGGGAAAAGTTGAGTCAAAGACGCCCACTCGGCCAGCGCAGCCAAAAACCAAATTCTTATTATCAAATAAAGGAATTGCCGGCCTCGGCTTGAATCTTAGCCCGAATTTTCGTATAATGGTGACTTCATTGTTGGATATTTTTTAGCTTAGAGTTCACCGCCCTCATTACCCCATCTCAGATTCTAAGCAACGATTTAGCCCAAGTGAAAAGGTACGAGCTTTGATGAGCACAGATATCGCCAGAATGCGGAACATCGGCATCAGCGCCCACATCGATTCCGGAAAGACGACGCTGACCGAGCGGATCCTCTTTTACTGCAAAAAAATCCATAAGATCCACGAAGTCAAAGGCAAAGACGGCGTCGGCGCGACCATGGATCACATGGAGCTCGAGCGCGAGCGGGGAATCACGATCACCTCGGCCGCGACCAACGTCGAGTGGGCAGACCACTCGATCAATATCATCGACACGCCCGGCCACGTGGACTTTACGATCGAGGTCGAGCGGTCGCTCCGGGTGCTCGACGGCGCTGTGCTCGTTCTCTGCTCGGTCGGCGGCGTCCAGTCCCAGACGATCACCGTGGACCGCCAGCTCCGCCGCTACAATGTCCCGCGGATCGCCTTCGTCAACAAATGCGACCGCATCGGAGCCAATCCCTATAAAGTCCGAGACCAGCTCGAGGAAAAGCTCCACCACAACGCCGTCCTGATGCAGGTCCCGATCGGCCTGGAGGACAAGCACCGGGGCGTTGTGGACCTCGTGACGATGAAAGCCCTTTACTTCGACGGAAACGACGGAGAAGTCGTGCGCGCCGAAGAGATCCCCGCCGATCTCATAGACGAAGCCAAGGCGAAGCGCGAAGAGATGCTCGACGCGGTGTCGATGTTCTCCGACGAGCTGATGAAAGCCATCCTCGAAGACAAGGTCGCAGAAGAGCTGATCTACGAGGCCGTCCGTAAAGGCACGATCCTCCGCAAACTCACGCCTGTTTTCATGGGTTCGGCCTATAAAAACAAGGGCGTGCAGCCGCTTCTCGACGGCGTCGTCCGCTATTTGCCCAACCCGGCCGATGTTGAGAACGTCGCCGCGGACTTAGAGAATAATGGTCAAGAGGTCAAACTCAAGACTGATTCCAGCGCTCCCGCCGTCCTCCTCGCCTTCAAGCTCGAAGACGGCCCCTACGGCCAGCTGACCTACATCCGAATCTATCAGGGAAGCCTCAAGAAAGGCGACGAGATCTCAAACTCCCGCTCCCGGCAGAAGGTCAAGGTCGGACGCCTGGTCCGGATGCATGCCGACAGTATGGAGGACATCGCTTTCGCCGGCGCCGGCGACATCGTCACCCTTTTCGGCATCGACTGCGCCTCGGGCGACACCTTCGCCTCCCCCGGCCTCAACCTGGCCATGACCTCGATCTACGTCCCCGAGCCGGTCATCTCGCTTGCCATCAAGCCTATCGATAATAAGGCGCTCAACAAAATGGTCAAAGCCCTCAACCGTTTCACCAAGGAAGACCCGACGTTCCGGACCCATGTTGACCCGGAATCGCACGAAACCATCATCCAGGGCATGGGCGAATTACACCTCGACGTCTATGTCGAGCGGATGAAGCGCGAATACAACGCCGAGGTCGAGACCGGAAAGCCCCAGGTCGCCTACCGCGAGGCCATCTCGAGCCGCGTCGAGTTCGACTACACGCATAAGAAACAGACCGGCGGCGCTGGACAATTCGGACGCATCATCGGCACGATCGAGCCTATGGCCGAAGGGACCTACGAGTTTGTGAACGAGATCAAGGGCGGCCGAATCCCGAGAGAATTCATCCCCTCCTGCGATAAGGGATTCCAGGCGGCCATGAAAAAAGGGGATCTGATCGGATTCCCGATCACCGGCGTCCGGGTCACGCTGACGGATGGCGCGTACCACGAGGTCGATTCCTCGGACCATGCCTTCCAGGCGGCGGCCAGTGGGGCGTTCCGCCAGGTCTATCGCAAGGCCAGGCCCCAGATTCTTGAACCGATCATGAAAGTCTCAGTCGAGGGGCCGTCTGAGTTCGCCGGCAATATTTTCGCCAGCATCAACCAGCGCCGGGGCATCATCGTCAGTTCAGTCGAGGACGGGAGCTTCTCGCGCGTGGACGCCGAGGTGCCGCTCGGCGAGATGTTCGGGTATTCGACGGTCCTCCGGTCGCTCACCCAGGGCAAGGCCGAGTTCACCATGGAATTCTTGAAATACGGCCGCGTGCCGGCGAACGTCGCCGAAGAGCTCATCGCTCAGCATCAGGAAAACAAACAGAAAGAACGCGCAAAATAAAACAAGGAGAGTCGTCCGATGATTAAAGCCGAGCTCATCAAACGGAGCCCGCTCCGGGTCCTCGAAAAATCCATCCACGGGGGGCTTGGGAACGGGAATATCGGCGTGCTCGCCTCGCCGAAGGGCGTGGGCAAGACGGCCTGTCTCGTCCACATCGCCACAGACAAGCTATTCCAGGGCAAGCACGTCATCCACGTCTCCTATACGAGCCGGGTGGACTACATCATCACCTGGTACGAGGACATCTTCAAGGAAATCTCTAAGAACCGGAAGTTAAAGGACGCCGTGGACGTCCACGACGAGATCATCAAGAACCGGGTCATCATGAACTTCAAGCAGGACGGCTCGCGCACGGAGCAGGTCCTTAAAAGCGTTGAGGCGATGATCACGTTCGGCAAGTTCGCCGCAGACGCGGTCATCATCGACGGCTATGATTTCACCCGATCCACGGGCGAAGACCTCGGAAAATTCAAGGAGTTCGCCAAAAAGCTCGGCCTCGAGGTCTGGTTCAGCGCCTCGCTCAAGGAAGCCGCGGGCCCTCTCTACGACGAAAGCGGGATCCCGGTCGTCCTGAACCCCCTCTGCGGCGCGATCGACGTCCTCATTACCCTCCATGCCCAAGGCGACCATGTCGAGCTCCGCGTCGTGAAGGACCACGACCGCCCGGCGGCCGGCGTTCTCCCGATCAAGCTCGACCCGAAGACGCTGCTGATCGCCTGATCTGACCGTAGATTACTTTCGGGGACATGATTCCCTGTCCCTGGCGGTTTTCAACGGTATCGTCCTTTGGGGCGCTACCGACCAGACAGGGACAGGGTATCGGGTCCCCCTTGCATTTGAAAGTGATATACGGTCAGTCGCCTGATTCCTTGACAAAGCTCCGTTTTTCATGGAATCTACCCGAGGCAGGGACATTTCTGATCGAGAACCGGGTGAATTTCTATGAATATTCTGTTGCTTAAGACTCTGGAGGATAATTC
>Ga0209182_10000098_pt1 | contig 19783 bp, 20 predicted proteins | sample LakBais05cmmetaG_FD_185474 | JGI IMG/M metagenome (GOLD analysis project Ga0209182, IMG submission 185474) | Lake sediment microbial communities from Lake Baikal, Russia to study Microbial Dark Matter (Phase II) - Lake Baikal sediment 0-5 cm... | ecosystem: Environmental > Aquatic > Freshwater...
GTACAGGATGGCGCCGGGAATAACGGGCGTGATGCTGTCGATATGAGGATCGGCCTTCGGGATCTCGGTGCGAAGGTTGAGATCGGTTTCGGGCGTGGAAAAATGGTAGATGATCTCGAACGCCTCGCCTTTGTCAACTCCGCTGATCGTGGAGAGGAAGACGAATCCGTAGGCGTCACGGAGACGGGTCGTTACAGCGATGAGGTCGCGCGGCGCGACCTTCAAGAAAAGGCGGCGGCGCGCGGGGAGGGTGATCTCCGCAACCTTGTCCCCCAAGTCCACCTTGAGTTTCTCGATGAGCTCGGCGTCGGTCATGGCGTTTCCTCGAATCCTAGAGTTTTCCCAGGAGCTTGACGACGCCGTCGACGATGGCGTCGGGCCGGGCCGGGCAGCCCGGGACGTACATGTTGACCGGAATGACCTGGTCGATGCCGCCCATGATGTTGTACGCGCCGCGGTAGACGCAGCCGGACATGGCGCAGGCGCCCACGGCGATGACGAACTTGGGGTCGGGGACCTGTTCGTAGATGCGGATGATCCGGTCCCTCATCTGGCGGGTGACCGGGCCGCTGGCGATGATGACATCGGCGTGCCGGGGCGTGGCCTTGAGGAGGATGCCGAAGCGCTCGACGTCGAACCGCGGGGTCAGCGCGGCGAGGATCTCGATATCGCAGGCGTTGCAGGCGCCGGAGTTGAGGTGGAGGACCCAGGGCGACCTGATCCTGGACCAGCGCGCGAGCTTGTTCAGCATGTTAGCTCCTTGTGACCAGGGCCATGACGGACAGGAAGATCATGAGCAGGTAGAAGACGGCGAAAAAGACGATCTTGCCCGAGGGAACGGTGGCGATGACCAGGACGGCCACGTGCATCATCGTGAAGAACAGGGCGACGAAGAAGAAGAGGCGGTAGCCGAACTGGATCTTGACACCCGGGATGTCCTCGCCGCAGGCGTAGGTCGCGAGCTTGCCGCCGACCTTGGTCAGCTTGGGCCCCATTTTCGATCCCAGGCCGTAGAGGGCGAAGGCCGTCCCCAGGAAAAAGAGAAAGGCGACGGGCGGGGAGAGGAGGAAACCGATTCCCTTCATGGCTCAACCTTTCAGCCTGGCCAGCTTGCGGACGTCCAGGCTCTTCGTCTGCCGGTAGATGTTGATGATCAGGGCCAGGGCCGTGGCCACCAGGCTGACCTCGACGACGATGAACGTGACGACGAGGGTCTGGGCGACGAGGATGTTGTCCTTGGCGAACCCGGTCCCCAGGAGGAGCAGGCTGATGCCCTTGGCGATGACTTCGATGGCGATGAAGAGCTTGATGAGGTTCCGCCGAAGAAGGAGGCCGAGGATCCCGGCGAAGACGAGGGCGGCCGCGAAAAACAGGTAGAAGTACCAGGTGTTAGTCATGTTTGTCCCTCTTGCGGAATAGGGCCAGGACGGCGAACACACCGGCCAGGATGACGGCGATCTGGCCGACGAGGTCGAACGTCCTGCCTTTCCAGAGGACGTCGCCGAAGGTGCCCGTCTCCGCTCCCGAGGCGAGGGCCGGGATCTTCCGGAGGAGGCCCTTCATGACCAGGGCGTCGATGATGATGAAGACGATGAAGAAGAGGGGGAAGACCCAGTTCACGGCCCGGGATTCCCGGACCTCGTCGCCGGCCTTGGTCAGAGCGATGGTCAGGATGAAGAGGACCGTGATCAACCCGGCGACGACGGAGATCTCAAAGACGCCGGCGTACGGGGCGTTCATCCGGAAGAAGATGATCCCCAGGAGCAGGCTGGCGGCGGCGAGCGAGATGGCCGACTTGAGCAGGTCGCGGAGCAGGATGGCCAGGACCGAGAACAGGACCAAACCGATGAGGAGAGCTGTTTGTACGATCATCGTCTAAAATCCCCACGATCCGATCACGGCGTGGACCCCGTCCGCGAGGACGTCGGCGGCGGGCTGGATCCAGGTCGTGACGGTCGACGAGAAGAGGATGCCGATCCCCACGCAGAGGACGGCCAGGAGGACGGTCGCGGCCGTCATCCAGAAGGGCGCTTCCTTGACGGCGGCCCACTTCTCGTTGAGCTTGCCGAAGAAGGCCTTCCGCTGCATGAGGAGGAAGTACCAGAGGGTCAGGACCGAGGTCAGGACGGCGATCAGGGCGAAGACGGGGTGCCCGGCCTGGATGAGCGCGATGATGATGACGAGCTTCGACCAGAACCCGTTGAGCGGCGGGACGCCGACGATCGATAGGGCCCCGACGAGGTTCGTTGCGGCCGTGATCGGCATGCGCTTGGCCAGGCCGCCCATCTCGTCGAGGTTCCGGGTGCCCGTGGCTTGCTGGACGGAGCCGCTGGTCAAGAACAGGAGGCCCTTGGCCAGGGCGTGGTTGAAGAGGTGGAAGAGCCCGCCGGCGATGCCGAGGGGCGTCCCGATGCCGATCCCCAGGACGATGTAGCCGACCTGGCTGATCGAGGAATAGGCCAGCATCCTCTTCATGTCCTTCTGGCCCAGGGCGAGGAAGGCGGCGACGACCATGGACAGCGTGCCCAGGGACATCAGGACCGTGGACAGGGCCGGCGTCAGGCCGAAGACGTTGAGGAAGATCCGGGTCATGGCGTAGATCCCGGAGACCTTGATCAGGAGGCCGGACAGCACGGCCGAGATGGGCGCCGGGGCCGAAGGGTGGGCGTCCGGAAGCCAGGCGTGGAACGGGATGAGGGCCGCCTTCAGGCCGAAGCCCACAAGGAAGAAGGCGGAGGCGACGCCGAGCGCGGCGCCGGCGTTGAGCTCCTGGAGGGCCTTGGCCACGGCCGCAAATTCCAGGCTCCCGGTCATCCCGAAGATGACGGCGACGCTGGCCAGGATGAAGGCCGTGGCCACGACGGAGAGCATGAGGTACTTGAAGGCGGCCTCGAGCTCGTCCTGCCCCAGCCCGAAGGCGACGAGGGCGTAGGATGCGACGGCCGCCACCTCCATGAAGAGGTAGACGCTGAAGAGGTCCGTGGCCAGGACGAGCCCGTTCATCCCGGCGACCATGATCAGGAACAGGGCGTAATAATTGGCCTTGGCCCCGTAGTGCTCCATATAGTCGATGGAGAACAGGCAGGCCGCCAGCCCGACGAGGGCGATGGCCAGGAGCATGAACAGGCTGAACCCGTCCAGGGCCAGCCGGATGGCGACGGGCTCCCCGAACCAGGAGAGCTGTTGGAGGACGGGCCCGCCGGCGATGAGGTGACGTCCGGTGACCGCGGCGTAGACGAGCAGGAAGAGAAGGGCCGCGTTGGCCAGCAGGTCGGGCACGACCCGCCGGGAGACCTTGCCGACGAGAGGGAGAATCCCCGCCACGACGAGCGGCAGCGCAACGAAGAGTATGATCAACGCTCCTCCTCTATTTCATCAGCAGGCTGATCGCGCCCGCCACGATGATCAGGCCGGCCAGGCACCAGGCGAGGTAGTTCGCGTAATGCCCGTTGTGGGCCTTCTTCAGGATGGCCGTGAATTTCTCCCCGGCGACGGTGACGACCTTCTCGAAGACGAAATCGATGGGCCGGTCGACGGCCTTGAACAGGACGAGAGACAGCCCTTGGAGGGCCTTGACGCCCTGCTCGTAGGGGTCGAATACCCGGGCCTCGGCCAGGTCGTAGAGCTTGTGGACGACGGGGAGTTTGTGGATGGGTTCGGAGGCGAGGTCGGGCTTGCGGCCGGACTTCAGGAAGCCGTGACGGTGGAGGAGGAAGGCCAGGACGAGACAGCCGATCGAGATGAGGGCCACCGGGTTGAAGATGTCCAGGGCGTGGCTCGTGAAGTCGAGGGGGGCGCCGGCCTCCACGTGACCCTCGAGGATCGGCTGGATGAAGAGGGTCAGGGGGAGCTTGTTGTAGACGCCGAAGAGAATGCAGAGGGCCGCCAGGACGAGGATGGGGACGACGATGGCCGGTTGGCTCTCCTTGACCGCCGGAACCTCGCGCGTCCGTTCGCCGAAGAACACGGAATGCCCGGCCTTGAGGAAGGAGGCGAAGGTGAAGATCGCCCCGACCCAGGCGGCGATGGCGAAAACCGTGTAGCCCGATTCGAGGGCGCCGTGGAAGACCATCTCTTTGGAAACGAAACCGTTGAGCGGCCAGACCCCGGAAATGGCCAGGGCGCAGACGGTGAAGCCGAAGGCCGTCAGCGGCATCTCTTTCCGCAAGCCGCCGAGCTTCTTGAGATCGGTCGTGCCGGTCCGGTGCTCGACCGAGCCGGCGCTCAGGAAGAGGCCGCATTTATACAGGGCGTGGTTGATCATGTGGAAGAGGCCGCCGGCGATGCCGAACGGCACGGCCGTCCCGATGCCGAGGATCATGTAACCGACCTGGCTGACGGCGTGATAGGACAGGAGCCGCTTGAAGTCCTTCTGGACGAGGGCCATGAGGACGGCCAGGACGATGGTCACCGCCCCGACGACCATGAGCAGGACGGAGAGGCCGCTCCCCGGCCGGATCTTGAAGAAGTCGAGGGAGATCCGGGCCAGGAGGTAGATGCCCAATAGTTTCTCGAAGGCGGCCGGCAGGAAGGCCATGAAGGTCACGGGTGCGTCGACGGCGGCGTCGGGGATCCAGGTGTGGAAGGGCATGGCCCCGGCCTTGCCGGCGGCTCCGATCATCATCAGGACGAAGGCGACCGCGGCCAGCCCCGTCGGTTCGACCGAGACCTGGGACATGGTCAGCGTGCCGCTCACGGTCCACAGGAGACCGATGCCCAGGATCATCGAGAAGTCGCAGAAGCCGCTGATCAGCAGGGCCTTGACCGCGGTCCGGCCCGACGTCGGCCTGCCGCCGATCGTGACGAGGCCGTAGAGGGTGACGAGCAGGCCTTCCCAGAAAAAGACGAGGGGGACGAAGTTGTTGGCCAGCACCGCCCCGTTGGCGAAGGCCGCGGTCAGGAAGACGTAGGCGAAGAATTCCCGGGCCCGCGGCGCGTCCTTCATCTTGACCGTCGAATAGAGCGTGATCAAGATGAGGAATCCGGCCAGGGCAAGGAGGATGAAGCTCGAGAAGTGGTAGAGGCGGAGGTCGAAGTCGATGCCCATGCCGAGCCAGGGAACATTGAACCGGAGGTCCTTCAGGGAGAAGAAGACGAAGCCGTAGTAGAGGAGGACGGCCGCGCCGGCCAGGGCCAGGGCGTCCCGGAGGAGGCGGAGCGTCCGCGGGATGATGAGGAGGACGACGGCCAGGACGGCGGGCAGGAGGATGGGGAGGAGAAGCATTTTGGGGGTCATCGGAGCCACCAACTCATCTCGGTCGTCGCGATGTTGACGAGCTTCATCGGGTAGGCGACGAAAAGCCCGGCCGCCAGGCTGAGGAAGGCCAGGACGGCGACGACCAAGACCATGGATTTCGTTCTCTCGGGAGCCGGACGCTTGAGCTCACCCAGGAAAACCAGGCTGAAAACTTTGAACAGGTAGTACATCGTCAGGACGGCGGTGAAAAGGGCTGCGGCGGCGAGCCAGGTCCGGCCGGCCTGCACGGTCCCCATGATGACCAGGAATTTCGAGAAGAATCCGCCGAAGGGCGGGATACCGATGACCGAGAAGGAGCAGACGAGGAAGGCGATCGCCGTGACCGGCATCGTCTTGACGAGGCCGCCCATCTCCCGGATATCCTGGGTGTGGACGGCGTGGATGACGATCCCGGCGCAGAGGAAGAGCCCGGCCTTGGCCAGCCCGTGCATCAGGATGAAGAGCAGGGAGCCGGAGATTCCGGCCGCGTTGGCCATGCTGAAGCCGAGGAAGATGTAGCCGATCTGGCTGATCGTCGAATAGGCCAGGATCCTCTTGAGGTCGTTCTCCACGGCGGCCGCGCCTGCCGCGACGAGGCTGGAGACGACGACGACGATAGGAATGGCCTGCTGCCAACCCTCGGGCAGCCGGAAGGTGTAGAGGAAGAGGCGGGCGAAAGCGTAGACGCCGATCTTGACCAGGACCGCGGCGTGGAGCAGGGCGGTGACCGTCGTCGGCGCGACGCCGGCGTCCGGGAGCCAGGTGTGGAGCGGGACGGTGGCCGATTTCGAGAACAGGCCGAAAAGGATGAGCAGGACGGCCGTCCCCGGGACGAGCGTGCCCCGCATGGCCGTGATGTCGAAGGTGTTGGTGACGCCGTAGATCTGGATGAAGCCGAGGAGCATGACCACGGCGCCGAAGAACGTCACCAGGAAGGCCTTGTCGGCCTTGCGGACGTGAGCCGGCTCCCGGTAGAAGCCGATGAGCCGCCAGCAGCTGATGGCGATGATCTCCCAGAAGAGGTAGAGGAAGATGAGATTCCCGGAGAAGACCAGGCCCATCATCGCCCCGATGAAGAGCAGGACCATCAGGTAGTATTCGTTCTGGTTCTCTTCCTTATGGATGTAGCCGATGGAGTAGACGACGATGAGACAGCCGACGAACGACGACACCCCGGCCATGAAGATCGACAGCGGGTCGATGATCAGGACGAAGTCGAGGCCCAGGGCCAGACTCTTGCGCACGACGAGCTCCCCCCCGTGGAGAGCGAGGGGGATCAGGGTCAGCGGCAAGACGGCGGTCACGGCGCTCACCAGGATGGCCCAGACCGACCGGGCGCGCCTGGACAGCAGGCTGGCCAGGGGGGTCGCGAACGAGCCGACGATGGGGACGAGGATCGTTAGAAGGACGATTGTTTCGGCATTCATTGGGACAGGTTGCCTTCCTTATTTTGAGGGCCAAGTATAGTGATGGACTGGGGGGTTGTCAAGAAATTCCACAGGCCGTCCTCATTTTTTGAACAGATTTTTCCAGTGATAAAAATGGGTTGATTTTTCCCCTGGAATGTAGGATAAAAGAACGAATCGGCCGAGGAGAGTGAACAACATGCCCATCGAGATCCGCGAAGTCCTTTCCAGAAAAGACCTGAAGACATTCATCTACCTGCCTGAGAAGATCCACGCCGGGCACGAGAACTGGGTCCACCCCATCTACATGGACGATTGGAAGTACTTCGACAAGAAGAAGAACAAGGCCTTCGGCTACTGCGACACGATCCTCCTCCTGGCCTGGAAGGACGGACGGCCCGTAGGCCGGGCCATGGGCATCATCAACCACCGCTTCAACGAACACCGGAACGAAAAGACGGCCCGGTTCGGGTACCTGGACATCTACGAGGACAAGGAGGCGCTCCAGGCCATCCTCCGTTTCATCGAAGACTGGGCCCGGGCCAAGGGGATGACCAAGATCGTCGGTCCCTACGGCTTTTCCGACCAAGACCCCGAGGGCTTCCTCATCGAGGGCTTCGAGCACCGGGCGACCATCGCCACTTACTACAATTTCGAATGGATGCCGAAGTTCCTCGAAGACGAAGGCTACGCCAAGGACAACGACTGGTTCGTCTACAAGCTCGACGTCCCCAAGGAGCTGCCGGAATTCTATAAAAAGATCTACGAGCGGGCCATGAAGCGCGGCACCTACGAGATCATCGAGTTCCGCAAGAGGAAGGAGCTCAAGCCCTGGATCCGGCCCATCCTGTCGCTCATGAACGAATGCTACATGGCCGGCAACATCTACGGCTTCGCCCCTCTCGAAGAGGAGGAGATGGACGACCTGGCCAAGCGCTATCTCCCGGTCGTCGACCCGCGCTTTGTCAAGGCCGTCAAGAAGGACGGGGAGGCCGTGGCCTTCATCATCGCCATGCCCGACATGACCGAGGGCATCCGCAAGGCCAGGGGCCGCCTGCTCCCCTTCGGTTTCATCCATGTCCTTCGGGCGGCCAAGAAGACAAAACAGCTCGACCTCCTGCTCGGGGCCGTCAAGGAGCAGTACCGGGGCCAGGGCCTCGACGTCCTCATGGGGGTCAAGACCCTCATGTCCGCGCACGAGGCCGGCTACGAGATGATGGACACCCACCACGAAATGGAAGCCAACGTCAAGGTCCGGGCCGAGATGGAGCGCATGGGCGGGACCATCTACAAGAAATACCGGGCCTTCTACAAGATGCTCTAGCCGGACCGCGTCCGCGGACGGGGCGAGCGCTCAACCGACGAACGACAGGATGTAGGCCCCCGTTAGGGCGACGAGGACGGCTACGGTGATCCAGGAGAGGATGTTATAAACCCGGCCGTTCTTGTGCGTGCCCATGAGCTTGCGGCTGTTGACCAGGATCAGCATGAAGACGAGGACGACCGGCAGGACGATGCCGTTGACCACCTGGGAGATGAGCATGACCCGGAAGAGGGGGATCCGGGGCAGGAGGATGACGGCCGCCCCGAGGAAGACGAGGAAGGAATAAAGGCCGTAAAATTGGGGCGCCTCTGAGAATTTCTTGTTCACGCCGTTCTCCCAGCCCATGCCCTCGCAGACGAGGAAGGCCGTCGACAGGGGCAGGATCGAAGCGGCGAAAAGGCTAGCATTGAGGAGCCCGAAGGCGAAGAGGGCCGAGCAGTATTTCCCGGCCAGCGGCTTGAGCGCCAGGGCCGCGTCGGCCGCCGTCTCGACGCGGACGCCGGCCTTGAAGAGCGTCGCCGCGCAAGTCAGGATGATGAACCCGGCCACGATGGTCACGATGAAGCTGCCGAGGACGACGTCCAGGCGGGAATGCTTATAGTCCTTGATGGCGATATTCTTTTCGACGATGGAGGCCTGGAGGTAGAACTGCATCCACGGGGCGATCGTCGTGCCGACCAGTCCGATGACCATTCCCAGCTGGCCCGGCGAGAAAGACAGGCTCGGCCGGACGAGGCTCGTTCCGATCGCCGCCCAGTCCGGCTTGGCCAGGATCCCCGAGATGATGTAGGTCACGTAGAAGAGGCAGGCGAACAAGAAGACCTTTTCGACGGACCGGTAATTGCCCTTGACCACGAGGAGCCAGACGATGACGGCGCTCAGAGGGACGGAGATGAACTTGGAGACATGGAAGATCTCCAGGCTTGAGGCGACGCCGGCGAACTCGGCGATGACGTTGCCGAGGTTGGTCACGAAGATGCCGAAGAGCAGGTAGACCGTGATCCTGACCCCGAAGCGCTCGCGGATGAGGTCGGACAGACCCTTGCCGGTGACGACGCCCATCCGGGCCGACATCTCCTGGATGATGATCAGGGCGGCCATGACCGGGATGAGGGTCCAGAGCAGGTTGTTGCCGAAATGGGCTCCGGCCATGGAATAGGTCGCGATGCCACCCGCGTCGTTATCGACGTTGGAGGTGATGATGCCGGGGCCCATGACGGCCAGGAAGAGCAGGAGGCCTTTCCAGCGGCGGCGGATCGCGTCTTTGATCATGGCCTTTTGCGGCTTGCCGCGGTCTCCGGGCCTATGGGCGCCGAACTCATAGCTCCTCGGCCGTCGCCTGGACGATGTCCTGGAGGGTGATGATCCCCCGGATGACGAGGTTCCTGTCCACGACCGGGACGGCCAGGAACTTGTACTTGTTGAAGACGTCGGCGACCGTGGCGATGTCGTCGTCTGTCTCGACCATCAAGACGTGGGGGTTCATGAGCGCCCCCAGTCTCTCCTCTCGGTCGCAGAGAAGGAGATGGCGGAGAGTGATGACCCCGGCCAGCCGCAGGTCTTCCCCCGTTATGTAGATATAGGCGACCGTTTCCAGAGGATGGATCGCGTTGCGGAACGATTCGACGGCGTCGGCGATCGTCTGGTCCCCGCGCAGGGCGAGGAAATCGGTGGTCATGATGCTCCCCGCGGTCCCTTCCCTGTGCTTCAGGAGACCCTTGACATGATCGCGGAACGGAGGCGCCATCGTGCCGATGAGGCTCTCCATTTTCTCCTCCGGCAGGTCGGCCAGGAATTCCCGGGCCTCGTCGGGCTCCATGGTTTCGAGGATGTCGGACGCTCTGTCAGGAGGGGCTGTCTCGATCAGGGACAGCTGAAGCTTGGGGTCGACCTCCTGAAGGGTCTCCGCGGCTGTTTCCGTGTCCAGGGCCCGGAAGACGGACGACCGGTTGGCCCGGTCGAGCTCCTCGATGATGTCCGCGATATCCGAGGGGTGCAGCTCGTGGAGCTTGCGCACGGTGACGTTCAGCTTGAGGTTCTTTTTCGGGTCGCTGGCCAGGGGCTGGACGCATTTCCAGGACACCAGTTTCTCCGCGATCCGGTAGGAGAAGAGCCAGTCGGTCACGGCGTCGATCGTCCTCATCCAGCCGAGGCGGCGGAGGATGCCGCGCAGGCCGAAATCGACGTGGGCGATGCGGAGCTCGCCGTGGGCGATGAGGAGATGGACATCGTTGACCCGCTCGATCTTGGCCCCGTGGGTGTCCACGACCTGCTTATCGAGCAGATCCTCCCGCAACAGGATCTCTTCGTTGCCGACATCGAGGCCGGTCAGCCGGCTTTCCGCGCCGGGCTTGAGGACGGCGGAGCGGCCGCGGATCGTTTCGACCGAGCTCCAATCGAGAACGCGGGCCAACTTCTCGCCCCGACGGCGGATGACGAGGGAGTCGACCCTCGGGAAGGGCTCGCCCAGCCGGACCTTGAGGTCGGTCAGCCGGCCGCGGACTCTTCCCTCCGGGTCGGAAATGGGACGGTTCAGCAGGTCGGAAAGATAGAGGAACAATTTTGAGCCGTCGTCGTGCATCCGCCGCTCTCCGACCCGCGATCGCGCACCAGACTAAGGGCCGTTATAGCATACGGGAAGGGTGGAGTAAAGGCGCCGGCGGGGCTATTTCGCGTCGGCCCAGTTCGGGCCGAAGCCCAGGCGGACCTTGAGCGGGACCAAGAGCTCGGCCGCTCCTTCCATGGCCTCACGGACCAGGGGCTCGACCTCCGTTTTTTCCATTTCAGGGACCTCAAAAACGAGCTCGTCGTGGACTTGGAGGATCATGCGCGTCCCGAGCTTCCGGACTTCGAGTCCCCGGGCGGCGCGGAGCATGGCCACCTTGACGAGGTCGGCCGCCGAGCCCTGGATGGGGTTGTTGAGGGCGATCCGCCGGCCGGCCTGCTGGATGGTCCGGTCGGGCATGCGCAGCTCCGGGACCTGCCGTTTCCGGCCGAGGATCGTCTCGGAATAGCCCAGTTCGCGGGCCTCCTCGACGACCCTATCGAGGTAGGCCTTGACGCCCGGGAGTTCGCCGAAGTAGCGGTCGATGAACTTCTGGGCCTCGGCCGCCGATGTCCCCAGCTCCTTGGCCAAAGAAAAGGCCGAGGTCCCGTAGACGATGCTGAAATTGATGATCTTCGCCCGCCGCCGCGTCTCCTCCCCGGCACTGTCCCCAAAGACGAGCCGGGCGGTCTCCTCGTGGACGTCCCGGTCCTCGAGGAACGTGGCGATGAGCTTGGGGTCCTGCGAGAGATGGGCCAGGACGCGCAGCTCGATCTGGGAATAGTCGGCGGCCAGCAGGAGGTGCCCCTTATCCGGGACGAAGGCCCGGCGGAAGCGCGCCCCCCACGGGCCCCGGACGGGGATGTTCTGGAGGTTCGGGTCGCTCGACGACAGGCGGCCGGTGGAGGCCACGGTCTGGTTATAGGAGGTGTGGATGCGGCCCGTGGCCGGGTTGATGAGCTGGGGGAGGGCGTCGGCATAGGTCGACTTGAGCTTGGCCATCCGCCGGTAATCGAGGACGTGCCGAGCCAGGGGATGGACGGCCGCGAGCTCCTCGAGGATGTCCAGCGAGGTGGAATAGCCTTTGGTGATCTTTGTCCGCCGGGCGGCCGGCAGTCCCAGCTTGTGGAAGAGGATGTCGGCGAGCTGGCGGGGGGAGTTGATGTTGAAGGCGCCGCCGGCGAGGGCGTGGATCTCCTTCTCGAGGCGTCCGAGCTCGCCCTCCAACTCCTTGGACATGGATTTCAGGACCCCGGGGTCGACGCGGACGCCGCAGACCTCCATGCGGGCCAGGAGCCCGATGAGAGGCCGCTCGATATCTTCGTAGAGCCGGTCGAGCTTCTTGGCCTCGATCTTTTTCCAAAGGATCCGGTCGAGCTCCAGGGCCAGGGCGGCGTCCTGGCAGGCGTACGGGGCGGCCCGCTCGATCCCGACCTTATCCATTGTCAGCTCGCTCTTCCCCCGGCCGACGATGTCCTTGTAGGGCGTCTTGGTCGCCTGGAGGTAATGGAGGGCCAGCTTCTCGAGGCCGTGCTGGCCCCAGTTCGGCTCGAGAAGATAGGATAGAACCATCGTGTCCCGGGAGACGCCGGCCAGGCGCACGCCCTCGCGCTCGAGGACGATGAGGTCGTACTTGATGTTCTGGCCGATCTTGCGGACGGCCGGGTCCTCGAGGACGGGACGGAGGATGTCCAGGGCACGCTCCTTGGGGATCTGGGGAGGAGCGCCCAGGTAGTCGTGGCCGACGGGGACGTAGAAGGCCTCTCCCGGGACGATGGAAAAGGACAGCCCGACGAGGCGGGCCCGGGTGGGGGAGGCGCTGTCGGTCTCCGTGTCCAGGGCCACTTCTCCGGCTGCGGCGATCCGGGCGGCGAGCGCCCGGAGCTCGTCCTCCTCGAAGATCGTGTGGAATTCTTTTTCGGCCGGGAGCCGCGGCTTCTTCAGAAAGTCGGCCAGGAGGGAGGAGAACTCGAGCTCCTGGAAAAGCCGGAGGGTCTCCTTCTCGTCGGGCGCCTGGACGGCGTAACGCTCGAGGTCGAGCTCGATGTCGAGGTCGCGGGTCACCGTGACGAGCCGGCGACTGAGCTCGAGGAGCTCCCGGTTCTGGGTGATCCTCTCCCGGACGCGGGGGTTCTTGACCTGGTCGATGTTCCGGAGGAGGTTGTCGAGGGAACCGAACTCCTGGATGAGGGACTTGGCCGTCTTCTCGCCGATCCCGGGAACGCCGGGTACGTTGTCCGTCGGGTCGCCCCAGAGGGAGAGGACGTCGATGACCTCCCCAGCGCCGACCCCGAAGACGTCCTTGACGCTCGCCGCGTCGATGGTCGTTTCCTTCGATGGATTCCAGACGGACGTCATGGCGTTGACGACCTGGAGGAGGTCCTTGTCCGTGGTCACGATGACGGTCAGGATGCCCTTCGCCGCCGCCCGCGCGGCCAGCGAGGCCAGGGCGTCGTCGGCCTCGTACTTCGGGTACTCGGCCGTGGCCACCCGCAGGGCCCGGAGGACGTCCTTGAGGACCGGGAGTTGGGCGGCGAGGTCCTCGGGCATCGGCTTGCGGTGGGCCTTGTAGGCGCTGAACTCTTCGTGGCGGACCGTCGGGCCCTTGACGTCGAAAACGACGCCCAGGTATTCGGGCTTTTCCTTGTCGACAATCTTCCTCACGGCATTGATGAAGCCGTAGATGGCGCCCGTCGGGAAGCCGCCGGAGTTGGCGAGCCCCCGGATGGCGTAGTAGGAACGGTAGAGGAGGCAATTCCCGTCGATGAGGAAGAGGCGTTTCGGACTCAGTCGTACCTGCCTTCGACGATCTGTCCGAGGATCGTCTTGTGCTGGTCCTCGATCATCCGTTCGATCCGCTCCCCGACGTCGGGCAGGTTCATGAAGGCGGTGTAAAAGGCCCTTTTGGAGGCGAGCAGCCGGCCCGACTTGTAGATCAACGATTCGATGTACTGGGCCGCGAGCCCCTTGTCCTGGGTCTGGACGATGTAGGCGTCTCCCCTGTATTCCACCTTGGTGTTGTAGCCGCTCATGAAGGCCGTCTCCCCTCATTATACTCGTCCGGGCGGCCGGTTCAAGCCCGATTTCCCCGGCCCGGGCGAATTTGACAACCGGGTCCCACTTGGTATAATAAGATGAAATTTTTTCGAGGACGATCATTTGGAGACGACGATGCTGATCGATATCGACCGCCTGCCGAAGGAAGGCCTCCGCCTGTCCCGGGATTTCGAGTTCCTGAACCTGGACCTGGTCGAGGAGAACGCCGTCTTCCTCGAGCCGGCCCACGCCGAGGTCGCCGTCCGTCTCATCGGCGAGGAGATCCTCGTCCGGGGCGAGATCACGGCCCAGCTGAGCTTCGTCTGCTCGCGCTGCTTGACCCCGTTCGAATTCCCCGTGGCCAGCAAGTTCGACCTGGTCTACCTCCCCGAGGAGCTCGACGCCCTGTCCGAGGAGCTGTCCGACGAGAAGATCGACCAGATGTACTACAGCGGCCGCCAGCTCGACCTGCGGGCCGTGGTCCTCGAGCAGCTGAACCTGACATTCTCGGCGAAGCCCCTGTGCGCGCCCGGCTGCGAGGGGATCTGCGCCGTCTGCGGCGAGCTCATCCGCGACGCCAAGTGCTCGTGCCTCGTCAAAGAGTCCGATCCCCGTTGGAATAAAATCAAATTCAACGTGAGAGACAAGAGTTAAATGCCTAATCCAAAGAGACGCCATTCGCCGACGAGAAAAGGGAAACGCCGGGCCCACGACGGGCTCACCATTCCTACCTTCTCCGTCTGCCCCAAGTGCGGCAACCCCAAGCTGCCGCACCGGGCCTGCCCCGAGTGCGGGCACTACAAGGGACGGCAGGTGACGGAAGGCACTGAAGACTGACCCGGGTTCCGCGCATGAGAATCGCCGTCGATGCGATGGGGGGGGATTTCGGCCCTAAGGCCACCGTGCCCGGAGCTCTCCGGGCGGCCGAGGATTTTGGCGTCGATATCTTGCTCGTCGGCCTCGAAAACGTCATCCGCCGGGAGGTTGACCAGACGGGCCTCCGCAACTCCCGGGTCATGATCATCGACGCCCCTGAGGCGATCGGCATGGGCGAAAGCCTCCTCGCTTTCCGGAAAAAGAAGGCCTCCTCCATCCGTGTCGGGGCCCAACTCGTCAAGGACGGCCGGGCCGAGGCCTTCGTCAGCATGGGCAACACCGGGGCGGTCGTCTATATCTCCCGCGACGTCCTGGGTTCCCTCAAAGGCGTGGACCGGCCGGCCCTGGCCCTCCTCGTCCCCGGCGTCGAGGGGCAGACCCTGCTCATCGACGTGGGAGCCAACGCCAACTGCCAGCCCCATAACCTGGTCCAGTTCGCGGTCATGGGCAAGATCTTCATGGAGGCGATCGTCGGCCTGTCCGACCCCCGGGTGGGTCTGATGAGCATCGGCGAGGAAAAGGGCAAGGGCAACGACCTCGTGCGCCAGACGTTCGACAGGCTCCAAGCGGCGCCCCTGCGCTTCATCGGGAACGTCGAGGGGAAGGACCTGTTCTCCGGCGTCGCCGACGTCATCGTCAGCGACGGTTTCACCGGGAACATAGCTCTCAAGGTCTCGGAAGGGGTCGTCCAGAGCGTCCTGTCGATGGCCCGCCACGAGATCACCAAAAACATCTTCGCCAAGCTCGGCTACCTCCTCATGAAGCGGCACCTGAAGAAGATCTACAAGAAGGTGGATTACTCCGAATACGGTGGCGCCCAGCTCCTCGGCGTCGACGGCGTCTGCATCATCGGCCACGGCCGGTCCAACGCGACTACCGTCCGCAACGCCATCCTTCGGGCCCGGGATTTCGTCGCGAACCGGGTCCAGGAGAAGATCCAGGCGGAGATCCTGCGCTACGAGCACGCCCTAAAAGGAGGTGACGCATGAGACGCTTCGAAGGACGGGTGTCGATCGTCACCGGCGCCTCCCAGGGGATCGGCGAGGCCATCGCCTGCGACCTCGCCGCCGAAGGGGCGGCCGTCGTCCTCGTCGACGTGCAGTTCGACAAGCTCGAAGCCGTGGTCCGGTCGATCGTCGATGCCGGCGGCAAGGCCGAGGCCCACCAGGCCGACGTCGCCGACGCGGCCGCCGTCAAGCGCGTCGTCGATGCCGTCGCCGCCGCGCACGGCCGGATCGACCACCTGGTCAACAACGCCGGCATCACCCGCGACGGTCTGCTCATGCGCATGCGGGAGGAGGACTGGGACGCCGTCCTCCGGGTCAACCTCACGGGGACCTTCAACTTTTCCAAGGCCGTCATCCGGACCATGATCGCGGCGAAATACGGCCGGATCGTCAATATCGCCTCGGTTACGGGCCTCATGGGCAACGCCGGACAAGCCAACTACGCGGCCTCCAAGGCCGGCGTCATCGCCTTCGCCCGGTCCCTGGCCCGCGAAGTCGGCGCCCGGGGCATCACCGTCAACGCGGTCGCCCCCGGGTTCATCGCGACGGCCATGACCGAGGGCCTCCGGGAGGATACCAAGAAGGCCTTCCTCGAGATCATCCCCATGAAAAAATTCGGGCTTCCCAAAGACGTAGCGTCTGCGGTATTATTCCTACTCTCCGACGACGCCGCTTATATCACGGGCCAGGTGGTCAGCGTGAACGGCGGCATGTATATGTAGGCGGTCCGCTGTATCATTTTTGTTTGAGGAGGATAGTATGGAAAGAGACGAACTGCTCAAGAAAGTCAGGGCGATCGTTTCGGACAAGCTAAGCATCAGCGAGGAGCAGGTCACCGAAGACGCGTCCTTCATCGATGATCTTGGCGCCGACTCGCTGGATACGGTCGAGCTGGTCATGGCCCTGGAGGACGAGTTCGGGCTGGACATCCCCGACGATCAAGCCGGAAAGATGACCACGGTGGGCAAGGCTATCGACTACATCGTCGGCCACGCCAAGTAAGTCCGCCGGCCTTTTTTCTTACGGATCGTTCGCAAAATGGACAGGGAACGTTTTCCCGGCCGCCGGGTCGTCGTCACGGGCCTCGGCCTGGTTTCGCCGCTGGGAACGGGGACGGAAAAAAACTGGCAGGCCCTGCTCCACGGTGAAAGTGGCATTGCGTCCCTGACCCGGTTCGATGTCGCCCGCTACACGACGCGCTTCGGCGGCGAGGTCAAGGACTTCGACCCCCTCCTATTCATCGACCGCAAGGAGGTCCGCAAGATGGACCTCTTCATCCGCTTCGCCATGGCCGCGGCCCAGCTGGCCGTGGAGGATGCCGGGATCCCCCTCGGCGACCTCCAGTCGGACCGGGCCGGCACCTATGTCGGCTCGGGGATCGGCGGGATCGGCTCCATCGAGGAGTGGCACTCCGTCCTCCTCGAGAAGGGTCCGGAGCGGATCTCGCCGTTCTTCCTCATCCAGACGATCATCAACGAGGCCTCGGGCCAGATCTCAATCCGCTACGGCGCCAAGGGCCCCAACTGCGCCAACGCGACGGCCTGCAGCACCGGCACCCACGCCGTAGGCGACTCGTTCCGGATGATCGCCCGCGGCGAGGCCGACATCATGATCGCGGGAGGGGCCGAGGCGCCGCTGACGCCGCTCAGCATGGCCGGCTTCAACGCCTTGAAAGCGCTGTCCGAGAGGAACGACGCGCCGGCCAAGGCCTCGCGGCCGTTTGACGCGCAGAGAGACGGTTTCGTCATGGGCGAGGGGGCCGGCGTCCTCATCATCGAAGAGCTGGGCCGAGCATTGCGGCGGGAAGCCCGGATCTACGCCGAGATCGTCGGTTACGGGATGACGAGCGACGCCTACCATGTCGCCGCGCCCGCGCCCGACGGCGACGGAGCCGTCAGGGTCATGCGCCGGGCCCTCGAGGACGGCGGGGTGCGGCCGGAGGACGTCCAGTACATCAATGCCCACGGCACGTCGACGCCGTTCAACGACAAGACCGAGACCCTGGCCATCAAGAAGGTCTTCGGCGAGCATGCGCGTCGGCTGGCCGTCAACTCGACGAAATCCATGACCGGCCACCTGCTTGGCGCCGCGGGCGGCCTCGAGGCGGGGGTCACGGCCCTCTGCCTCTTCCACCAGGTCACGCCGCCGACCATCAACTACGAGTTCCCCGACCCGGAGTGCGACCTGGACTACGTCCCGAACGTCGCCCGGAAGGCGGAAATCATCCATGCGCTCAGCAACTCCTTCGGTTTCGGCGGGACCAACGGCTCGCTCCTGTTCAAGAGGTTCGAGAAACCGTAGGGCCGGGTCCCCGGCCTTGCCGGCCTCCAGCGCCGGCACTGCAAAGCCGGTGCGAGGACCGGGGCGCGGCTTTTCTAAAGAGGAGAGGACACATGAACATTCTCGTTTGCGTCAAGCGGGTTCCCGACACGGAATCCCGGATCCGGATCCAGCTCGAGACGAAATCGATCGCCGAAGACGGGCTGAATTTCGTCATCAGCCCCTACGACGAATACGCCGTCGAGGAGGCCTTGAAGCTCAGGGAAGCCAAGGGAGGGACGGTCCGCGTCGTTTCCGTGGGAAAGGACGCGGCCGTCGCCGTCCTCCGCAAGTGCCTGGCCATGGGGGCCGACGAGGCCTTCCTGGTCAAGGACGATTCCCCCGAAACTTACGACGGGCTCCGGACGGCCCGCATCATCGCCCGGGCCGTGGAGCGGAAGTTCGCCGGGACGGACCTCCTTCTTTTCGGGAAGCAGTCGGTGGGCGCCGACAACAGCCAGGTTCCGGCCATGGTCGCTGAACTCCTCGGTCTGCCCCAGGCGACCGTCGTGACCAAGCTCGAGGTCGAAGGGACGTCCGCGACGGCCCTCCGCGAGATCGAAGGGGGGATGGAAAAAGTCGTCCTCTCCCTTCCCGCGGTCGTCACCGCCCAAAAGGGCCTGAACGAGCCCCGCTACGAAACGCTCAAGGGCATCATGGCCGCTAAGAAAAAGGATATCCCGGTCGTCAAGCTCGAAGAGCTGGGCCTCGGGCCGGACGAGCTTGCCTCGCAGGTCGAGGTCACAGGCCTGGACGTCCCGGCCCAAAGACAGGCCGGGAAAATCCTGAAGGGCGATCCGATCGAAACGGCCCGCGAGCTCGTGCGCCTCCTCCGGGCCGAGGCCAAGGTCATATAAAGGAGAGGGACGATGATCGCCGTATTCATGGAAACGCGGGACGGGAAAATCAAGAAGAGCTCGCTCGAAGCCCTCTCCGAGGCCAAGCGCCGGGCCGGCGAGATGGAGGTCGAGACAGCCGCCGTCCTGGTCGGCGGCGCCGTCGCGGACCTAGTCCCGAGCGCCTTCGCGCTCGGGGCGGCCAAGGTCTATCTTATAGAAAATAAGGCTCTTGTGGACTATTCCTCGCAAGCATACGCGCTGGCCCTGGCCGAATTCGTCGGGGAGGTGAAACCCGCGGCCCTCTTTTTCGCGGCCACGGCCATGGGCCGGGACCTCGCGCCACGGGTCGCCGCCCGGCTAGGCGCGGGCCTCGCCTCGGATTGCGTGAAAATCGCGGTCAAGGCCGGAGCGCTCGAGTTCACCCGGCCCATCTACGCGGGCAAGGCGTACCTCACCTTCACCCTGAGATCCACGCCCAAGCTGGCGACCCTCCGGCCGAACACGTTCCCGCTCGGAGAAGCCGTCCCCGGCGCGGGGGAAGTGGTCGAGAGGCAGATCGCCATCCCCGACGGAGCGGTCAAGGGCCGCGTCGCCGAGGTCATAAAGGAAGAAAGCGCTGAAGTCGACGTAACCGAAGCGGACGTGGTCGTTTCAGGCGGCCGCGGCCTCAAGGGGCCGGAGAACTTCGCCCTTCTCCACGACCTCGCCGCCGTCTTCCCGCGAGCCGCCGTCGGCGCCTCGCGCTCGGCCGTCGATTCCGGCTGGATCGGCCACCAGCACCAGGTCGGCCAGACCGGAAAGACCGTCTCCCCCAACCTTTATATAGCCGTGGGGATTTCCGGGGCCATCCAGCACCTGGCCGGGATGTCGTCCTCCAAGGTCATCGTGGCCGTCAACAAGGACGCCGAGGCGCCGATCTTCAAGGTGGCCGACTACGGCATCGTCGGCGACCTCTTCGAAGTCCTGCCGCGGCTCAAGGACGAACTGAAGAAGGCCCTCGCGGAATAAGCTTCACTTGTACGGGTCGGGGGGCGTCTCCTTCGTAATATCGAGGAGCAGCCTGTTCGTCGCCGACCGCGTTTCGCCCACGCTCGTGACGAAGATGGCCGGGTCGTCCATGACCGGGCACTTGTTCTCGCAGATCCCGCATCCGGTGCAGAGCTCGAGGTCGATGACGGGGGCCTTCTGGACGGCG
>Ga0209182_10000099_pt1 | contig 19734 bp, 20 predicted proteins | sample LakBais05cmmetaG_FD_185474 | JGI IMG/M metagenome (GOLD analysis project Ga0209182, IMG submission 185474) | Lake sediment microbial communities from Lake Baikal, Russia to study Microbial Dark Matter (Phase II) - Lake Baikal sediment 0-5 cm... | ecosystem: Environmental > Aquatic > Freshwater...
GGGGTGGCACGGCGAAGGGGCTCCCCGCCCGCGCGCAGCGGCCTGGCGGCGAGCACGGCCGGGGAAGAGCCGCGACAGGACCCCGCCCGAAATTGGCTTGACACCGGAAAAAGAACTGCTTACCCGTCTCAGAGCGGTGTTGCTTTTTCCCGTTTCTTATGCTAATTTTTGAAAAAATGATTCATTTCGGCACTTCCGGATGGCGGGCGGTCATGGGGAAGGAGTTCACCTTCCAGAACGTCCGGATCGTCGTCCAGTCCATTGCCAATTTCCTCAAGCGGAAGTTCCCCGGCCAGGACATTTCGGTCGTCGTTAATTATGATACCCGTTTTCTTTCCGAGCGATACGCTTCTGAAGCGGCCAAGATCCTTTCCCACAATAAGATCCATGTCTTCTTGGCCGAGCGGGACGCCCCGTCCCAGGCCCAGGCATTCCAGATCATCAAGCGCAAGGCCCAGGGAGGTATCAATTTTACCGCCTCGTTCAATCCGCCGGAATATAATGGTCTGAAATATAACACAGACAAGGGAGCGCCGGCGCTTCCCGCGGAAACCGATGCCATCGAGGCCGAGGTCCGGAGCCTTCAAAAAGACTATTCCTTCTTGCCCTGCTATCCGAAGACGGAATTCATCGAAAAGATCGATCTGCAGAAGGACTATCTGGCCTTCCTCCAGGACAAGATCGATTTCGACCTCATCCGCAGGTCGGGCATCAGGGTCGGAGTGGATCTCCTCTACGGAACGAGCCGGGAATATCTCGACGAGATCCTTGAGGAGAATCAGGTGCCTGTCGAGGAGATCCACGGTTTCATCGACCCCTACTTTGGCGGCATCGCCCCCTCCTGCACGGAGGAGAACCTGGAAGAGTTGAAGAAACTTGTCCGGGAGAAGAAATGCGACCTCGGGATCGCCACGGATGCCGATGGAGACCGGTTCGGGATCGTTGATCACAAAGGAAATGTCGTCATCCAGAACCTCGTCCTATCGGTCCTGCTGAACTATGTCGTAGCGAACAAGGGCTGGCGCGGCGGTGTGGCCAGGTCGGTGGCGACCACCCACTTTTTCGACCGCATCGCCCGAAAATATGGCCTTCCTCTGCATAAGACGCCGGTCGGGTTCAAATTCCTGGCTGACCTGTTCCTGAAAGGCCGGATCATCTTCGGCGGCGAGGAAAGCGCTTCGATCGCCGTCAAGAACCACCTTCCGGAAAAAGACGGGATCTTCGCCGGCCTCCTCGTGGCCGAAATGGTGGCCGCGACCGGAAAAAGCCTCGCCGCGCTGATCGAGGACTTGTTCAAGGAATACGGCGAGCGGATCGGGATTCAGAAGAACATCCCGCTTGTCCCAGAGCGCAGAAAGAAGCTCAAGAAACTGATCGAGCACGCGCCCTCCCGGCTGGCCGGCCGCCCGGTCTTGAACATGGAGACCATCGACGGCGCAAAATTCAACTTTTCCGATGATGACTGGCTCCTCCTCCGGTTCTCGGGAACCGAACCCCTCATCCGCTGCTATGCAGAAGCGGGCTCCAAGAAAGAGCTCCGGAACCTCGTGAGAGCGGCCTTGGAGAAGCTGTCGTGACCGAGAAAAGTTCGGGGTCGTTGAAGAAAAAGATCTTCATCTTTGGCTTCGCCTTTCTCCTCCTCGTCCTGTTCATCACTTCGATATTCGGGAAAAAAGGCCTGATCGAGATCTACCATATCAGGAAGAATTATGCGGCCCTGCTTCAGGAGATCGACAAACTTAAAAAGGAAAAAAGCGGCCTCGAAAAAGAGATCGCCGAGCTCGAAAAAAACCCCCGGGCCGTTGATAAAGAGGCGAGGGAACAGCTTTGGCTGATAAAGCCGGACGAAAAGGTCCTCGTCAAAAAACGCAAATAGAGGCAACCTTCTTCTATTCGAGTTTCATTCCAAGAGGCATGATCGCCCAGATCCTGTCTTCGTTCATGAGGCCGGCCCATTTGAGCGCTTTTTCGAGCTCTTGAGGAAGCGGCGTGAGAAGCCGGGCTTCCCTCCGCCCGAAAAGGCTCCCGAAAAAGGAGATCCTTTTCGGCCAGACGACGAGGCGGACGTCCTCGTCCTCGGCGATGCCGGCCAACCTTTTAGCCGCTTCGATGGCTGTCGAAAGGCCCCCGATCTCATCAACGAGGTTGATCTCTTTGGCCTGGCTTCCCGTCCAGACGCGGCCTTTTCCGATCTTGTCCACGTCCTCTTTGGGTATCTTCCGGCCTTCGGCGACCTTGGTTAGAAACTGATCATAGATCCACAGGATCTCTTTTTTCAGAAGTTGCCGCTCTTCTTCGGTCAAACCCCGAAACGGCGAGAAAAGACCCGACCGTTTGCCGGTGCGGATCTTTTCCGTGGTGATGCCCAACTTATCTAAGAGCTTCTCCAGATTGAATTTTCCCGAAAGGACGCCGATCGATCCCGTCAGGGTCTGGGGCTGGGCGATGATCTTATGAGCGGCCATGGAGATCCAGTAGCCTCCCGAGCCTGCCATGTCGGACATCGAGACCACGAACGGCTTTTCTTTGCGGCAGAGCATGACCTCGCGCCAGATCGAGTCCGACGCCACAGCTGAGCCGCCCGGGCTGTCTACCCGGAAAACGACAGCGGCGATGGATCTGTCTTCCCGAGCCGACCGGATCCACCGGGCGATCGTGTCCGAACCCATGGACTGGTAAAGGCTTTCGCCGGAATGGATCGGACCGATGCCGTAAATGAGGGCGATCTTTCGGCCCCTGTTCAGGCCGACGGACGTCGGATCGATCTGGGCATATTCCCCAAGGGTCACCCGGCGACATTTCCTCCCATCTTTTTGAAAGAGAGATGTGACCTGGTCATCGAAGAGAAGGTCGTCGACGAGACCGGCTTTCAGAGCCTTCTCACCTTGGAAGAACGCCTCGTCGATTAAAGCCCGGATCTCGGCTTCGCTTTTCTTGCGGGATTCGGCGATCGTCTTGACGTACTGGGCAAACTGGTCGCCGATGATCGCCTCCATCATTTTTTTGTGGGCTTCGGTGAAGCCGCTCTCGGTGAACATGTTGTAAGCGGTCTTGAATTCTTCGACGTGCTCGATTTGAGCCTCGATGCCCAACTTGTCCAAGGCTTTTTTGAAGAACGGGATATCGCCACCGATGCCGGTGATGCCCAGCCAGCCGAGGGGGTGGAGGATGATCCTGTCGCAGGCCGTGGCCAGGTAATATTCCTTGTTGAATTCCGGGGCCTCTTCAATATAGGCGAAAATCTTTTTCCCCGACTTCCTGAAGTCAAGGACAGCATCCCGGATCTCAGCGCATTTGGCCCAGTCGCAGGCGAGCGGGCCGAGCCTCAGAAGAATCCCCGCGATACGGCTGTCACCCCGGGCCTTCCTGAGGCACATCCAGATGTCATAAACAGATAAAGGGTGCGCGCCCGTGATGAGCGAGCCCCAGAAATTCGTCTCCGGGAATTCAACGAGCGAACCTTCAAGCTTGATCTCTAAATAAGAAAAAGAACCGACGGCAGGAGGCCTTCCGATTTCGAAGTACAGAAAGGAAAAGACGGTGGCGATGATCAAGAAAAAAAAGATGAGAAAAAGGATCAAGACATATCGACCTTTCTTCATCGGCGGCTCCTTTCCGAATGGATAAATCCGAGTTTGAGTCTTAAATATAGCATAAATTGGATTTTTTTTGAGAATTCGGCTATTTTATTGGTTTGATAACTTCCAAGCAGGAAATTCGTATTTTCATATTCTTGGATGAGAAGTGAACTTTGGCTGAAAGGAACGAGATAAGAAAAGGATCAACCATGTATGCCCTAGAGATTGACAACATTTCAAAACGATTCGGAAATTTCTACGCGGTCCAAAACTTATCGCTCAAGATCCCGCTGGGCACGATCTACGGCCTCCTCGGCCCGAACGGAGCCGGAAAAACGACCACGCTCCGGATGATCATGAATATCATCATCCCGGACGAGGGCAAGATCCGGGTGCTCGGGCGGACCATGGGCGAGGACATGAAGCAACGGATCGGCTACCTTCCCGAGGACCGCGGCCTTTATCCAAAAATGAAGGTCGGCGATATCCTCGAGTTCTTGGGCGAAATCAAAGGTGTCCCCAAAAACGCGATGCCCGGGAAAATCGACTATTGGCTGGACAAGTTCGAGCTCACGGGCTGGAAGACGAAGAAAGTGGACGAGCTGTCCAAGGGCATGCAGCAGAAAATCCAGTTCATCGTGACGATCATCCACGATCCCGAGCTTATCATTTTGGATGAGCCATTCGCCGGGCTCGATCCCGTGAACACGAAGCTCATTAAGGACATTATGCTCGGGCTCAAGGACCAGGGCAAGACGATCATCTTCTCCACACACCGCATGGAGCAGGTCGAGATGATCTGTGACAACATCTGCCTCATCAACAAGGCCCGCATGGTGCTCGAAGGAAACCTGGCCGGCATTAAAAAACAATATGGCAAGAATACGATCCTCTTGGAGTACGAGGGCGACATCGGATTCCTCCGGAATAGGCCCGAAGTGGAGAAGATCGATGACTATGGCCGATCGGCTGAGATCAGGCTCAAGGATAAGGCCGACGCCCAGGGCGTCCTGGCCGGGCTCGTCGGCAAGGTCCGGATCGGCAAATTCGAGATCCAGGAGCCATCCCTCAACACCATCTTCATCGAAAAAGTCGGCAGGAGCGAACAATGAATAAGATCTTCGCCGTCATCAAAAGGGAATATTTCCAAATCGTCAAGACCAAAGGGTTCATCATCAGCACCGTGCTCGCCCCTGTCATCATGATCGCGTTCATCGCCGTCCCGGTGCTGCTCTCAGTCAAATCCACGGGCGAGAAGAAAACCATCGCCGTCGTAGATATGACCGGTCAGGTCTTTCAGGAATTCGACCGCACCCTGGCGGAATATAAGATGAAAGACGAGAGCCGGCGTTACACTGTCCAGGAATTCAGGCCGACGGCGGAAATCTCCGGGCTGCGAAGCTTGCTCAGCCAGAAGGTCCTGGTCAATGAGTTTTCCGCCTACATATTCATCCCGGACAGCATCCTGAGCGGCGGCGAGGCTGAGTTCGTCTCCCAACACGTGTCGGACTTCGATGAGATCAAACGTCTCAGCGAATCCCTCAACAGAGTCGTCGTCGGTCTGCGCCTGAAGAAGGAAGGCCTGGATCCGCAGAGGGTCTCCGATTACATGAAGCATGTGGGCTTGAAAACGATCAAGGTCACCCCCCAGGGAGAAAAGGAAGACGTCGGCGGCACCTTCGCCATGGCCTATGTCCTCGTCCTGCTCATTTATATGACCCTGATCTTCTACGGATCGATCATCCTCCGGGGGGTCATCGAGGAGAAGAGCAATCGCGTCGTCGAGATCGTGCTGTCGTCCCTCAAACCCTTCGAGCTCATGATGGGGAAGATCCTGGGCATCGGCGCCGTCGGGCTGACGCAGTACGCCGTCTGGGCATTGATCGGGCTCGTGATGTCGCAGTACGGGATGTCCATGGTGACCTCCCTGGTCCCCGCGGCATCGGGGATCAAGTTTGCCATCCCCCCCTACATTTTCTTCTATTTCGTCGTTTTCTTCATTCTGGGATATTTCCTCTACGGCACCCTCTATGCCGCGGTTGCGTCCACGGTCAATAACGAAAAAGAGGCCCAGCAGATGCTTATGCCCATCACCATGTTCCTGGTCCTTCCCATCCTCCTGATGACCATGGTAATCAAAGATCCCAGCGGATCGACGTCGGTCATCCTCTCGCTCATCCCGTTCTTCGCCCCGATCATCATGTTCATGCGCATCTGCGTCCTGATGCCTCCGGCCTGGCAGGTGGCCCTGTCGATCGGGCTGCTCGGATTGACGGTGGTGGCCATGGTCTGGCTTGCGGCCAAGATCTATCGCATCGGGATCCTGATGTACGGCAAGAAGCCCAGCCTGCCCGAGATCGTCAAGTGGATCAAATACAGCTGACGGGAATTTTCTCTTGATTTTCCTTTTCAGTTATGGAAAAATGGGGCGACCTTTTTACCGAGAGGGCTCAACTTCGGGGCGAAGAAAGAGCGGACGGTAAAGAGAGGTCAAGGAGGATTTTTTTATGTCTTCTACAAAACTTTATGTCGGTAACCTCAATTACAAGACCACCGACGAGAAGCTCAAGGAATTGTTTTCTCCGTACGGCGAGGTTACCTCCGTCAACATCCTTCAAGGAAGAGGCTTTGGCTTTGTGGAAATGGCGACTCCCGAATCTGCGCAAGAGGCCAAGGACAAGCTGAACGGAACGGACGTCGAAGGCCGGAAGATCATCGTTAACGAAGCCCGGCCCCGGACCGAGCGGCCCAGAGAGCGGAGAGAGGGAGGAGAGAGAAGAGATTTTCGTAAGTTCTAATATAGATCGCTAATCTTTCCTGACGGCGACAATTCCCCCCTTTTGAGAGAGAAATCTCGAGAAGAGGGTCGTCTGTTTTAAACGGGGACATGGACCGAATTAAGGACCCTGCAATAAGGTCTCACCCGGGTTATCGGCGCTAATTCGGTTCATGTCCCCATTTTTTTATGGCGTAAACCTTTCCCGAAAAGATTTCGTAACTACTGGTGGAGTCCAAAAAACGAGGTTGACCATGAAAAACACCGTCAAATCAGGAAAAATTGCAGCGTTGATCACGGGTTCCCTGTTCTTGTCCGCATGCTTCCGGGTCCAGGTTATCCGCCATGTGGACAACCCTGACGTGTATTTCGCCAATCTCCATAAGCAAATCGAGCAGATCGAGCGGGAGAACCCGCGAAGGCTGGGGCGGGCCCATGACCTCTGTCTTTTCGTCTACGAGCACGGGGAAGACCAGATCATCAAACTGACCATTCCGCTCTGGATCGTCAACCTGGCCATCGACGCGGGCCATGAGGCGGCCGAGAACGACCGTGAATGGAGAAAATGGAAAAGCCGCTATGATCTCGACTGGGACGTCCTCCATGATCTGGGACAGTTCGGGCCCGGCCTGCTCGTGGCCGTCGATGACGAGCAGGACAAGGTTTTGATCTGGTTAAAGTAGGAGATAAAATGTTGTCGCTCGGATTGCCGGGCCCTTTCAGGGCTCGCAATGACTACTGAGAAAATCATATCATTATATGGCATGGAAGAGATAAAAGAGTTCAATCATGATAACACCTGGACTCTGGTTCAAAAGGTCAAGGACGGGGACCGGGAGGCCTTCATGACCCTCACCCGGATGTACCAAAAGAAAGTGTTCGTCCTGACCTATTCATTCTTCCGGAACAAGGAGGACGCCCTCGACCTGGTCCAGGAAACATTCCTGAAGCTTTACCAGAAGATCGATTCCTTCCGCCGCGGCCATAATTTCGAAGCCTGGCTCCTGCAGATCTCGAGGAACCTTTGCATCGATTATTACCGCAAGAATATGAGCCGACGCCGCGAGCTCGAAAGCGAAAAGACCGTCGAGGAGCTGAACGTCCCGGACGGCCGGGCGCAGGGCGGCGAGAAGGCTCAGGATCTCAAAGACATCCTCTCCCGTTGCGTGGATAAGCTGGCCGAGCGCCAGCGCACGATCTTCATCATGCGGCACTACAACCAGCTCAAGAACGAGGAGATCGCCCAGGCTCTTGGCATTTCTCCGGGGACGGTGAAATCCCTCCATTTCAAGGCCGTCCATAATTTGCGGGCGCTGATGGGCCCGTATCTGGGGTGGGAAATATGAGCGACTGTCAAAAGATCCAAGGATGCCTGGCCGCTTTCCTTGATGGAGAGCTCAACGGCAACGATGAGGTTCACATGAAAAAGCATCTCGACGACTGCCCGGAATGCCGGCGGAGTCTGGAAGATATGCGGCGGATCCTGGACGGCGCCGATGCCGTTCGCGAGGACATTCAAAAAGTTATGGACACGGTCGATTGGGATGCCCTGCCGCGGCAGATCGCGGAAGCTGCTTTTGCCGGGAAAGGACGCGCTCCCAGGGTTTCGAGAGCGTCATCATTCTGGCAGGCGTTGGTCCAGCCGCGCTTCCGGCCGGTCTATGCCGGATTGCTCGCCGGGATCGTCGTCGGCGCCGTAGGCATGTTTTTCGCTCTTAATCCGCAGATCTTCCGCCCGGCCGCCGGCCTAAAATATTCCGCCTCGAGCGATTTCATCGACCGCGTGGAGCTCCAGCTCGCGAAACGGGAAACGCTCGATTATCTCGACAAAAGCCAGTATTTGATCCTCGATTTCATCCAATCCCCGCCCGGCCGGGCGCGGCTCTCACAGAAGGATCTGAGTCCTCAGAGAGCGCGGGACATGCTTTCCAAGAAACGCTACATCAATCAGCAGCTGGACAAGATGCAATTGGCCAGGGCCCGGGAGGTCTGCAACCAGATTGAGTTCCTCTTCCTCGAGCTTTCCCAGATCAGCGACGAGCTGACCGCGGAGGAAACGGCCAGGATCAAGGATTTCGTCGAACAAAAACAGCTCCTTCTGAAAATCAAGCTCTTAAAGAAAGAGCTCCAGGAAAGCGAGGTCTGAGATGAAAATGATTCGAATATATATGGCGGTTTTGATTTTTATTGCGGCAGGCGTGGGCGCCCTGGGCCAGACGATTCAGACGGCGCAAACGGCCGATGAAAAGTCGTTTCAGGAAATCAAGCTCCTGGTCTTTGATGAAAAGTGGATGGAAGCCCAGTCCCGGCTCGAGGATTTTCTTGCTCGGTATCCCCAGAGCTCCTATTATTCGCAGGCCCTCTACTATAGGTCGAAATGCCTGGAAGAGCAGGAAGGAAAGGAGCGGGAGGCCCTCAGCTCCTACAAGGAGTACCTGAGGCTCAAAGACAGGAACAAGAACCTGGCCGAGGACGCCGAGGTCTCGGTCATCGACCTGGCCATGAAGCTCTACGATGAAGGAGATAAAGGATTCGTCCGGGAAGTCGAAGACCGGATTTCCAGCCCGAACAGGGTCGTCCGCTACTTCGCGGCCGTGCAATTGAGCTACGTCAAGGAGAAGCGGATCGCCGACAAAAGCGTTCCCGTGTTGAAGCAGATCATCGAAGAGGAGAAAAGCACCGAGCTTCGGGACAGGGCGAGGATCGCTCTGCTCCGCGTCTCCCCCGAGGCCCTGGCCGGGATCGAAGAAAAGCGCGACGAAAAAAAAGTCCGGATGCTGAAGATCGTCGTTATGGACGACCGGGCGAAGAAAATTGAGTTCGAGCTCAATATCCCCTGGGCGCTCGCTGACCTGGCCCTCGGGGCCATCCCGGAGGAGGAGAAAGCGACGATGCGGATGAAGGGTTATGACATCAACAAGATCCTCAAGGAGCTTCAATCCGTTAAAGGCCGGATCCTCGAGATCAACGACGCCAAAGAAGGAAAAACCATTAAAATTTGGATCGAATAAATTCAAGGAGGCACGCATGAAAAAATTCGCTGTTTGGACCCTGGCCGTATTCATGCTGGGTTGTTTCGCGGCACCCGTCGTGAAGGCCGAAAAAAAGGATGACCTTCAGGCCATCAAAAAAGCCGTCAAGGAAAACCCGGCTTATGAGGCCGGCAAGGATATGAAGTGGTTCAAGGTTCTGGTCACGGACGCGAAAACCAACAAGGACAAGGTCCGGATCACGCTGCCCATCTCGATCGTCGAGATCGTTCTCCGCTGCGCCGACGACAAGCGCATCCGGATGCACCGCGAAGACTGCGACATCGACATCGGGGCCCTCTTCGCCGAGTTGAAGAAGGTCGGCCCCAAGTCGCTCATCGAGGTCATGGACGAAGACGAGATCGTCAAGGTCTGGCTGGAATAGCCCGCCGTCCCCCTGGCCTACGCCGAGATCCCCCTTTCTTCTCCCTTCTTTAAAAGGGAGGAGGAAGGGGGATTTTTTTATCCCGCCTTGCGTCCTTGGCCGGGACAGCGTATTGTATTCTTCTGAGAACGGTCCGCGCCCGGAAGGAGAGGACGCCATGGAGATCAAGCTAACGAAAAGGCAATACGAAGTCTTGATGCGGCTGGCCTATCTTGGAAATTGGGTCGTCAACGGTTTCCATCCCGAAGACAGCGATGCGGAAACGGACGCCGTCGAGGACGCCGTTTACGGTAAGGCGAGGGATTTCGGGCTCGAGAAGCTCGTGTACTACGATGAGGACGTCGATGAATGGTATCCGACCAACGAAACCGAGGATCGCTGGCTGGCCGACCTTGATCAATATAAAAACGACGTGTTCTGGGAGGAGCTGGAATACCGGCTCGCTGACCGGGATCTCGTCGCCCGGTACGGAGAGAGTGCTGTCGATGGGATGAGCGCAGAAGAACGCGAGCGGATGGACCGGGAGCTCGTCGAGCATTATTATGAAGAATTTGCCCGGAACGGCCTCAAGAACCTGGCCCTCGTCCGTCCCAGCTGACGGGCCTCAGGCCCCCACAAATTGAAACACTATTATTTCTTCGTTTTTCCGACCAGCCTGTCATAGACGGCCAGGCCGATCATCGAAAGCACCGAGATCCCGGTGATGATCAGCCACATGGGGGCTATGCTTATCGCCAGGCCGTTTTTCTGCGGCGTGGTGATGAATTTCTCGAACAATGCGCCGCCCAGCAGGCCGCTGATGATGCTCCCGAGGGCGATGGGCAGGTTGACGTACCCGAGATATAATCCTTCCTGGCCCTTGGGCGCGATGGCGCCCAGATATTCGTAGATTCGCGGCGAGGCCAGCATTTCGCCCATGGCCATGGAGGCGATGGAGATGATCATAAAGATACCGGCCAGCGGAAGGGCCAGCCCCAAGAGGCTGACTTTGCGGGCCACATCAGAAAAGAGGAGCGGAGGAAGGACATTGACCAGCATCCCGGCCGTTATAACCGCGGCGCCGAAGAGCATGGATTTGACCGGCGGCCACTTCTTGACCATTTTTGTGATCAGGAGCTGGAGGCTGACGATCATGACCGGATTGGTCAGTGTATAGAGCTCCACGGCGGCATTGGGGTCGATGAACCTCAGGAAAAGAGGCATGAGGTTATAAAGCTGGGTATAGGGAACCCAGAACAGCCCGATAACGATCAGGAAAAAGACGAACTTGATGTTGCGTAGAACGGTGAAGATTCCGAGGATCGCCTGGCCGAGCGTTTTTTTCTGGACTTGCTGGCTGTCCTTTTTGCCGTCGCTCACGTATTCCGGTTCCTTATAAATAAAGAGCACGACCGCCAGGCCGATCAGGGCGAATATCGCCGAAGCATAGGTGAAGATGGCCGGGATGCCGAGGCCGAGGATCTTACGGATAAAATATGAAACGCCGCGGCCCGTGATCGAGCCGATGTTGATGATCATGTAAAAAATGCCGAAGCCGAGCGTCGCCCGCGTCCCCGCTGTTTTCTGGACTGTGCCGGCGATGCAGGGCTTGACGATCGAGCCGCCCATGCCGAGGAGGAGAATCCCGAGGACAATGGGGAGGGTGTAATCGATCGTTTCTGCGGCTTGATGACCGCTGAGGCCGGGCCAGGACTTCTGGACGTTGCCGAGGACGAAGTAGGCGAGCGAGATCATGAAGAAAGAAAGAGTCAGCAAGCGTTTATAACCGAATTTGTCGGCCAACGTTCCGGAAAGGATGGGCAGGAAATAGATAAGCCCCCAGAGGAGCGATCCATTGAGAAATGTCGCGACCGTCGGCCTCATGCCCAGGCTCTCCTTGAGGTAGATCACCATGAAGGAGGCCATCGAGTAATAGGCGGCCCGTTCGAAGAGCTCGATCGTGTTGGCCGTCCAAAAAGTCTTCGGGAATTTTTGCTCGGCGGGAATCACGTCGTTCATGCCTGGCTCCTTATCCGACTTTGAGGATGGTGGCTGTATTCTATTCGCACTCCGGCCGAAAAATCAACGGAATTCGTCTTTTTTCTCCCCTTTTCACCAGGGCGGGATTTCAGTATACTTATCCATTCATACGTTAAGAGGGCGTCTGGCGTGGCAAGACTATACGAATACCAGAGTAAAAAGCTCCTCAGCGAGGGCGGCGTCCGCGTTCCCCGGGGAGAAGTTGCCTTTTCAGCGGCCGAAGCCCGGGCCATCGCTCGAAAGATCGCGAAACCCGTCGTCCTGAAGATCCAGGTCTGGCTGACGGGCCGGGCCGGCCTGGGCGGCATCCAGTTCGCCGATTCGCCCCAGGAAGCCGAAGAGAAGGCCGGCCGATTGCTCGGGATGAAGGTCAAGAACTCCGTCATCGACCGCATCCTGGTCGAAGAAAAACTCGCTGTCAAAGCCGAATATTTCGCCGGCCTCGTCCTGGATGACGCCCAAAAATGCCCCTTGCTCATTTTCAGCTCGGTCGGGGGGACCGGGATTGAAGAGATCGCCCGGAAGCATCCGGAAAAGATCGCCAAGCTGGCCATCGACGTCGGTGCCGGGCTGGGCGAGTTTGAAGCCCGAAATCTTGTTCGTAAAGCAGGCTTGACGGGAAATGTCATGACCCAGCTCGCTGAGCTTTTGACCAGATTTTATGAAGTGGCCCGGACAAAAGACGCCCGTTCGGCCGAGATCAACCCGCTTGTCCTCACCGAGGACGATTTCGTCTACGCTGCCGACTGCCACCTGGTCATCGACGATTATGCGGTCTTCCGCCACCCTGAGCTCGGGATCGAGGTGGCGCGTGAGTTCGACCGTCCACCCACGGAGCTCGAGAAGATCGCCTACAAGGTTGAAGAGAAAGATTATCGAGGGACGTTTTACTTCTTTCAAATGACCGAAAAAATCCCGGAAGACGAGAAATATATCGGCTTCCACGGCGCTGGCGGCGGCGGGTCAATGATGTCCATGGACGCCGTACTGGATAAAGGCTTCAAGCTGGCCAATTACTGTGACACGAGCGGCAACCCGCCGGCGAGCAAGGTCTATCGCGCGGCCAAGATCATCCTCAGCCAGCCCGGGATCCGCGGCTATTTCGCTTCGGGGTCGGGCCTCGCCAGCCAGGAGCAGTATCATTCGGCGCGCGGCCTGATCAAGGCGTTCACGGAAGAACATTTAAGTGTCCCGGCCGTCATCCGCCTCGGCGGGAATTATGAGGAAGAAGCCATCCGCATCCTGGGAGCCTATGGCCAGAATCTGCCGGCCAAAGTCGAGGGCTATGGACGGGATGATGCCCCGGAAAAATGCGCCAGCCGGCTCGAAGAGCTCATCCGCGAGAATCGTGAAGTGAAACATGAGGTGAGGCCCATCGCGGAATTCAGACCCATCGCGGAAGCTTATTCTTTTGATACATTGACGGGAAAATTGTTCATCGACCATAGGAAATGCCCGGGCTGTAAGTCCAAAGGCTGCCTCGGAGCCTGCGCCCCGAAGATCCTGAAGCTCCAGGGGGACAGGCCGGTCCTGGCTATTACGCCCGAAGAAGCCAAGAAAGGCAAATGCACGGAATGCCTGGCCTGCGAGATCTTCTGCTGCTTCCACGAGCAGAACGCCATTGTCATCCACCTGCCAATCCCGGGATTGAAGGAATACCGGGAAAAATTATTGAGAGATTAGCATGTCGATACTCGTTGACGAAAAATCGAGAGTCGTCATCCAAGGCATTACCGGACGCGAGGGGATGACCCGGGCCAAGCTCATGAAGGATTACGGGACGAATGTCGTCGCCGGCGTGACGCCCGGCCGGGGCGGTCAGGACGTTTACGGGATTCCCGTCTATGATTCGGTCGAGGAGGCAGGGGAGAAGCAAGGGCCGATTGATATCAGCGTTATTTTCATCCCGGCCGCGCTCGTGAAGAATGCCGCCCTGGAAGCCATCGATGCCGGCGTGAAACTCCTGGTCATCGTTCCCGATCGCGTCCCGATCTTCGACGTGCTTGAGATTTCGGGAGCGGCCAAGGAGAAAGGCGCGCGGTTCGTCGGCCCTAACACGCTCGGGCTTTTGAGCCCCGGCAAGGCGGTCCTGGGGATGATCGGCGGCCGGGCCGAGCGGGCGCGGGAATGGTTCAAAGCGGGCCCCATCGGCGTCAGCTCCAGGAGCGGCGGAATGACGTCGGCCATATCCTATTATTTGACCCAGGCCGGATGCGGCCAGAGCACGATCATCCATGTCGGCGGTGACGCCATCGTCGGCCTGTCGCATCCCGAGGTCATGGAGCTTTTCGAGCAGGATGGGGAGACGCGTGCCGTGGCCATGTTTGGCGAGATCGGGACGACGCAGGAAGAGCGGGTAGCCGACCTTATCGAGAGCCGGAAGTTCAGCAAGCCGCTCATCGCCTTCATCGGCGGCAAAGCAGCCAAATCCGGGACGCGCTTCTCGCATGCCGGCGCGATCGTCGAGGGCAACCGCGGCTCCTATGAGACGAAGGTGAAGCGGTTGCGCGAGGCCGGTGTCCTCGTCGTGGACTCGATTTTCGATATCCCGAAGAAAGCGAAAGAATTGTTAAAATAATTAAAGCATGGTAAAAGACTTTGAATTAGGGCTATTAAACCCCCAATCCCCTTTAGTTAACTAAGGGGGAATAAAAGGTATGGAGAGGACAAATGGCTGACGAAAAATGGAAGACGGCGATAACGGACGTCAAACCGAACAAGATCGTCATGCGCGGCTATCCCCTGGACGAGCTGCTGGGCAGAATTTCTTTTGCCCAGGCGATTTATCTCGTCCTGAAGGGTGAATTTCCTTCGCCCGAGGTGGGCAAGCTCATTGACGCGATTTTCGTTTCGTCGATCGACCACGGCGCTAGCCCTCCGTCGATCCTCGCCGCTCGGACGATTGCTTCGACCGGCGGAGAGCTTAACTCGGCGATTGCGGCCGGAGTTCTGGCCATCAGCCGGTTCCATGGCGGCGCCATCGAGGAAGGCCAGCGGCTTTTTATGGAGATCGCGAAGCGGGCGGCCGAATCAGGCGTCGATGAAAAGAAGGTGGTCAAGGACGTCCTCGATGAAATGAAGGCCGAGGGCAAGCGGGCCTCGGGCTTCGGCCATCGCCTCCACACAAAAGATCCGCGAACGCTCAAGCTTTTTTCTTTGGCCGAAGAGCTCGGCTTGGCCGGAAAGCACGTTCGGATCGCTCGTGCCGTCGAGAAAGTCCTGGGTGAACAGATGGGAAAGGTTCTTCCGATCAACGTCGACGGCGCCATCGCCGCGCTCCTCTGCGACCTCGGCTTTCCGGCCGAGATCGGGAACGCCTTTTTTATCATCTCGCGCGTGCCGGGGATGGTCGCCCATATCCACGAAGAGAGAACGCGGATGAAGCCCATGCGCAAGATCGATCCAGAGAACTTTGAATACGACGGCCCGCCGGAAAGGAGTGTGCCATGAAACAGGACATTCTTAAGCTTATTCCCGAAATCAAGCTGATCGACGACAAGAAACTCCGCGAGCTGACAGTGACGGTCTGGGAGGAGGCTGTGAGACGAGGCGGCTGGTCTGTCGATGATCTTGATCACATGCCGTTCACCCTCCTCATCAAAAAAACCGAGGTCAGTCTCATCGAACACACCCGGGCCGTGACGCGGACCGCGCTCCGGATCGCGGAGGTTTTGAACGAAGGCTATAAAGGCAAAGTCTCCGTCCAGCGCGACGTCCTTCTCGCCGGGGCGATCCTCCACGATGTCGGAAAGCTGTTCGAATATAAAAAGGAGAAGGGACATTTCTTCAAAAGCCAGGAGGGGGAGCTCCTCCGCCATCCGATCTCGGGCGCGGCCTTCGCCTTCAAGTTCGGGCTCCCCCAAGAGGTCATCCACATCATCGCGGCCCATTCCAAGGAAGGCGACGGCTCGCGGCGGACGATCGAGGCCGTCATCATCAACCACGCCGATTTTGTCAACTTTGACGTCTTTAAAGAATAAGAAACACGGGGAACCAGCCCCAAATTTCTGAATTCGGTACGGATCCCCGTCTTAAGAAACGGGCATAGATCAGGAGGTGATCCGAGTGGGTCAGACATTTTCGGAAAAAGCCTTGGGCCGGAAGGCGGGGAAGAGGGTCCGGGCGGGCGACGTCATCACTGTCGCGCCCGATTATTATCTCTCGCACGATAACTCTTCGGCCATCATCGGCGAGTTCCGCAAGCTCGGACTCAAAAAGGTCGTCGCGCCCAAAAAGATCGTCATCGTCCTGGACCACATTGTCCCGGCTGCGGACGAAAAATACGCCCAGAATCACAAAACGATCCGCGAATTCGTCGCCGAGCAGGGGATTCCGAACTTTTTCGACATCGACGCCGGCGTCTGTCATCAGGTCTTTTCGGAGGCGAGCTTCGCCCTCCCGGGCAACGTGATCATGGGCAGCGACTCCCATACGACGACCTATGGGGCGTTCGGCGCCTTTAGCGCGGGCATCGGCCGGACCGAGATGGCCAGCCTCTGGGCCACGGACGAGATCTGGCTGCGAGTGCCTGAGACGCTCAGGATCGAATTTTCAGGCAGGTTGAGTCCCGGCGTCTACGCGAAGGACGTGATCCTCAAGATCATCGGCGACAACGGCGCCGATCGAGCGAATTACGAGGCCGTGGAGTTCGTCGGCCCGGCCGCCGGAGATTTCAGCCTGGCCTCCCGCATGGTGCTCGCGAACATGGCCGCCGAAATGGGTGCCAAAAACGGCTACTTTGAGGCCGACGACAAGACGCTCGAATGGCTGCGGGCGCGGGCCAAAGCCGATTATGAAATCGTCAAGTCCGACCCGGACGCGACCTATGAAGCCGTTTTGAAATATGACATTTCCACGATCGAGCCGCAGATCGCCTGTCCACATGCCGTCGACAACGTCAAACCCGTAACAGCCGTGGAAGGGAAGCCCTTTCACCAAGCGCTGATCGGCACGTGCACGAACGGCCGCTTTGAGGACCTGGCAATCGCGGCGAAGATTCTCAAAGGGAAAAAGATCCATCCGCGGGTGAGGGCGCTCATTTTGCCGGCTTCCCGCGAAGTCTATTTAGAAGCCTTGAAAAAAGGCCTGATTGAAATTTTCGTCGAGGCGAGGTGCGTCATCGTCAATCCCGGCTGCGGCCCGTGCCTCGGCGCGCACGAAGGCATCCTGGCACCGGGGGAGGTCGTGGTCGGCACGTCCAACCGCAATTTCAAAGGGCGGATGGGAGGCCGGGACTCCGAGATCTATCTCGCTTCGCCGGCGACGGTCGCGGCGTCGGCGCTTGAGGGAAAAATCACCGATCCGAGGAAATACTTATGAGCAAGGGAAAGGTTTGGAAATATGGGGACGACGTCAACACCGACGTCATTTACGCGGGTAAATACACATACCAGCAGATGAGGCCCGAAGAGATGGCCGGCCATGCGCTCGAGGACCTGGACCCGGAATTCGCCAAGGACGTCAGGCCGGGCGACGTGATCGTCGCCGGAAAAAACTTCGGCTGCGGGAGCTCGCGGGAACAGGCGGCGGCGTGCCTAAGGGCAGCGGGTGTCCAGGCCGTCGTCGCCAAATCGTTCGCCCGCATCTATTTCCGGAACGCCATCAACCTGGGGCTGCCGGTGCTGCAGTCCGAGGAAGCTTCGGAAAATTTAAAGAGCGGCGATGACGTTGAAATCGATTTTGGGGGCGGGAAGATCATCTCCGGCGAAAAAGTTTTCAAGTTCCCGCCGCTTCCGGATTCGGTCATCGGGATCCTCGAGGCGGGCGGCCTGCTCGAGTGGACAAAGAAGAAGCTCGAACGCGCTAAGTAAACAAAAATGTTCTCGTCCATCTTGTGTCGGTAAGCTTGATCGTCTCCTTATAGCCCACACGAGATGGACGAGACCAAACTAATCTGAATTATTCATAAATTACGTTATCTCTCCCGGTCGTGGATTTGCAGACGGGCGCTGAATTCGGGGACATGACCCAAATTCTCCGGAATTTGGGATCGTGTCCCCCTCGTCTTGAATTCGGCGCCATCTGCGAATTCTCTTCTCGAGGAAACGGCTCAATTTATGAATAATTCAGGCGTGCGTCCTGACAAGCTGTCCGGAGCCCGAGTCGGAGGGCAAACCGATCCGCTAACCCAAGGGCATGGGAGCGGTGACCGAGTCTTGCGTGCGTGTCGGTAACGACAGGTATGAAGCGTAGACAGGAAGGGAAACGAGGTGTGAGGGTAAACCCCGAAATTTATTCCGTCGAAGGTGCCGAGGGTCACGTCTGGACCCGCAGGCAAAATCGGCCGAGCGAACCGCCTAGCCGGCTGGACCTTCCGGGGGCAAGGGCTCACATCGAGAACCCGAGGGAACGGACGGAACAGGAGAAGCCCATCGGCAACCGCAAAGACGCGGGCGCCGGGACGCGAGGGAAGACCGGAGCGTCGGGGTGTGAAAGGCCGGTGGGATTCGGACTCTCTCATAGTAGCGAAGAAGCCCGCGAAGGACGACCGAGCGGGGGGAGCGAAGGGGAGAGCCGAGCCGGGAACCTGGAGAAGGGACAGAGGAACCGCACTCCGAGGCAGGCAGACCTCTCCCCGGAACTTCTTCGGGTGGAGGAGGTGGCACGACGCAAACCGAAGGTGACGTTCACCAGCTTGGCCCATCTTCTGACGGTCGAGCGGCTGAGGAAAGCCTTTCATGAGCTTGACGTGGCTGCGGCCCCGGGAGTTGACGGGGTAACCAAGGAGGACTATGGCCGAGACCTGGAACAAAACCTGAGCGAGCTGCAGGCGCGCTTGAAGACGGGCCGCTACCGGGCCAAGCCGGTTCTGAGATGCTGGATCGAGAAGCCGGACGGAGGACGACGGCCGCTGGGGCTTCCCACTGTGGAAGACAAGATCGTGCAAGGGGCGGTCGTGGCCATCCTGAACAGCATCTATGAAGCGGACTTCTACGGGTTCAGCTATGGCTATCGTCCGAATCGGAACGCACATCAGGCGTTGCAGGCGCTGCAGACGGTTTTGCAGAAGGGTCGGGTGAACTGGGTGCTGGACACGGATATCAGCCGGTTTTTCGACACGATTGACCATAAACACCTGATGACCGTGATCCGGCATCGCGTGACTGACGGACGACTGTTGAGTTTGATAGCGAAGTGGCTGAAAGCCGGAGTCGTCGAGGAAGACGGACGACGGACATACCCTCGGAGCGGAACGCCGCAAGGAGGAGTGATCTCCCCGCTTCTGGCCAACATCTTCCTGCACGAGGTGGTCGACACATTCGTGCACGAGTGGAGGAAAGCCGAAGCCAAAGGAGAAGTGTACATCGTGCGCTACGCGGATGACCTGGTTTTGGCCTTCGAGAATGAAGACGACGCCCGCCGGATGTTGGAGGAACTGGACCGCAGGCTGAAAAGCTACGGATTGAGCCTCAACCGGGAGAAGACGCGCCTGATCCGGTTCGGACGGCAGGGAGGTGACACGTTCGACTTCCTGGGATTTACCCATATCGCCGGACGAGACCGACAGGGGCGTTATCTGGTGAAACGGAAGACCGCCCGCACACGGCTGAATCGTAGCCTGAAGGCCGTCCATCAATGGTGCCGAACGCACCGCCATCGACCCGTGCAGGAGCAGTACGAGGAGTTGAGGCGGAAACTCATAGGGCACTACAACTACTATGGGATACGGGGAAATTTCAAAGCGCTCCAGCAGTTTTTCTACCGGGTCTGGCTGAGCTGGGCGCAAGCCCTGTCGCGACGCGGCCAAAAAGTTAACTGGCCCCGGCTCAAGCGTCTCCTGGCCGAAGTCTTTGTTCTGCCTCGTCCGAAGATCATGCATTCCGAAGGTTGGCTGAGTGTCAATCCGGGTTACCTGCTCGGAAGAGCCGGATGCGGTAACGCCGCTCGTCCGGTTCTGTGAGGGAGAAATCCAGTAATGGATGATCTACTCGACTAATAAAATAAATA
>Ga0209182_10000100_pt1 | contig 19609 bp, 10 predicted proteins | sample LakBais05cmmetaG_FD_185474 | JGI IMG/M metagenome (GOLD analysis project Ga0209182, IMG submission 185474) | Lake sediment microbial communities from Lake Baikal, Russia to study Microbial Dark Matter (Phase II) - Lake Baikal sediment 0-5 cm... | ecosystem: Environmental > Aquatic > Freshwater...
CTCTTCAGCCGTGGCTGACCCCGCCTGGTTGATGCCTTCCCGTTTAATAACTTTGCCAACGGTCATTAACAGGATGTGCAAATCCAATCCAAACGACCAGTGATCGACATACCAAACATCGTGCTTGAATTTTTCTTCCCATGTCAGGATGTTGCGGCCATTAACCTGCGCCCAGCCGGTCATACCTGGCAGAACGTTTTGGCGGCGAGCCTGCTCGGGTGTGTAGAGTTCGAGGTATTGGACGAGCAATGGGCGTGGACCAACCAGACTCATCTCTCCTAATAAGATATTGATAAGCTCCGGGAGTTCGTCCAGGCTGTTCGCGCGTAGGAAACGCCCAAGGGCGAATAAACGGCTGGCATCGCTTTTGGGTGAAGCCGAAGCGTTGGCCACACGCATGGTGCGAAACTTGATCACGCGGAAGATCCTGCCGTGGTATCCCGGGCGGGCTTGCAGGAAGAAGATCGGCCAGCCGGCAGATACCATTATGACGATTGAGATCAATAAAAACAGGGGAGACAGGATGGTCAACGCCGGGATCGCGATGGATAGGTCGAAAATACGTTTTGACCAGGGTATGCCCGCGGGAAAAAGCACGGCAGCCATGCTTCATTGTACCAAATATCCCAGTACCGGCACTAGGGGTGACAAAAGGAATTGCGATGTAAAGAAAATCCAATAACCGTATTGCAACATGCGTATGTGATTTATAATTGGTTTGTCCTATCCTCATTGGGAGTTACCGGTATGAAGACACTTTACTTGATGCGACATGCAAAATCGAGTTGGAAAGACAGCCATCTGATGGACCACGAGCGCCCATTAAAAAAACGAGGGCGCAAGGATGCAGGTGCAATGGGCAAGTTACTGGGCGGCAAGAAACGTATACCCGCCGTGATCTATTCCTCGACTGCGGAACGCGCACGTGAGACGGCCGGGATCGTGGCGGAAAAATGCGGTTATATCGGAGAAGTGCGGTATATCAAACAACTGTATCTGGCAGAACCCGATGCGTTGGTGACTGTCCTGCATCAGGTGCCTGATGAGGTTGAGGTGGTACTGTTGGTGGGTCACAACCCCGGTCTCGAGGCCCTGACACAGGTATTTAGCGGGAAAATTGTTGCTCTGCCGACCGCCGCGGTGGCTCATTTGCAATTGCCGATTGAAAAATGGTCAAAAATCAACCTGTCGACACGCGGCGAGCTGGCTCATCTGTGGGTGCCGAAGGAGAAATAAATAATAACTAGTTAAGAGAGTCTTGACGGGTGGAGGTGGACTTGCTATAATATATTTGATTCGATTATTGCGTAGATCTTGCCTGCGGGCAGATCGGTGACAACAGAAAAAGCAGGACCCGGGGAAGGGTAACTTGACCCGAAGATGGTCTTCATGATCGTCGGTAAGTGAGCCGATGTTATTGAACATCGGCAGTTTTGTCGAATACCCTTGACAAATACATGACCAACAGGTAAAATCGTGTTTCTGTGTTGGTAAGAACCTTAACAACTGAATAGTGATAGGAAGTAAAAGAAATTGCCCTGTCGTTCTATACTAACCGTAACTTTTACTCCTCGTAAGAGGAGTCTTTTTGCGGAGAGTTTGATCCTGGCTCAGGATGAACGCTGGCGGCGTGCCTAATACATGCAAGTCGAACGGAGAACATTGTAGCAATACTTTGTTCTTAGTGGCGAACGGGTGAGTAACGCGTTGGTGACCTGCCCCGAAGAGGGGGATAACAGTCCGAAAGGACTGCTAATACCCCATGTGGTCTCAGGGATTAGATGCCCTGAGTCTAAAGGAGTAATCCACTTTGGGAGGGACCTGCGTCCCATCAGCTAGTTGGTAAGGTAACGGCCTACCAAGGCTTCGACGGGTAGGGGACCTGAGAGGGTGGCCCCCCACAATGGAACTGAAACACGGTCCATACACCTACGGGTGGCAGCAGTAGGGAATATTGGTAATGGGCGAAAGCCCGAACCAGCAACGCCGCGTGTGCGATGAAGGCCTTCGGGTCGTAAAGCACTTTTTGAGAAGATGATGAAGGACAGTACTCTCAGAATAAGTCTCGGCTAACTACGTGCCAGCAGCAGCGGTAACACGTAGGAGACAAGCGTTATCCGGATTTACTGGGCGTAAAGCGCGTGCAGGCGGTTTGGAAAGTTGGATGTGAAAGCTCCTGGCTTAACTAGGAGAGGTCATTCAAAACTTCCAGACTAGAGAGTGGTAGAGGAAGGTGGAATTCCGGGTGTAGTGGTGAAATGCGTAGATATCCGGAGGAACACCAGTGGCGAAAGCGGCCTTCTGGACCATTTCTGACGCTCAGACGCGAAAGCTAGGGTAGCAAACGGGATTAGAGACCCCGGTAGTCCTAGCCGTAAACTATGTAGACTTGGCGTTGGTGGGTTAATATCCGCCAGTGCCGTAGCTAACGCGATAAGTCTACCGCCTGGGGACTACGATCGCAAGATTAAAACTCAAAGGAATTGACGGGGGCCCGCACAAGCAGCGGAGCGTGTGGTTTAATTCGATGTTACACGAAGAACCTTACCAAGGTTTGACATGCAAGTGGTAGGAATCTGAAAAGTGACCGACCCTTCGGGGAGCTTGCACAGGTGTTGCATGGCTGTCGTCAGCTCGTGTCGTGAGATGTTCGGTTAAGTCCGCTAACGAGCGCAACCCTTGCTGTGTGTTATACGTGTCACACGGGACTGCCGGTATTAAGCCGGAGGAAGGTGGGGATGACGTCAAGTCAGCATGACCCTTATATCTTGGGCTACACACACGCTACAATGGCCAGTACAATGGGTAGCCAAGCCGCGAGGTGGAGCCAATCCACAAAAGCTGGTCTCAGTTCAGATTACAGGCTGCAACCCGCCTGTATGAAGTCGGAGTTGCTAGTAACCGCAGGTCAGCTATACTGCGGTGAATACGTTCCCGGGCCTTGTACACACCGCCCGTCACGTCATGGGAGCTGGCAACACCTGAAGCCGGTATCCTAACCCGCAAGGGAAGGAGCCGTCGAAGGTGGGGTCGGTAACTGGGACGAAGTCGTAACAAGGTAGGTGTACCGGAAGGTGCGCCTGGATCACCTCCTTTCTATTGAAATCCGAGCAACAGCCTTAGGGCTGAAGCTCCACTCTTGTTGTCTCAACTGCGGTGTTGAGGCAAAAGAAAAACAAGGCATCCGCTTCCTGTCACTATTCAGTTGTTAAGGGTGAAAGCCCTGATGGGCCTTTAGCTCAGTTGGTTAGAGCGTGCCTCTGATAAGGGCAAGGTCTCAGGTTCGAGCCCTGAAAGGCCCACCTGAGCCCCGAAAGGGGCGACGCCCGGATTGTTGTTTTACCCGGGGATGTAGCTTAGCTGGGAGAGCGCCGCCTTTGCAAGGCGGAGGCCAGGGGTTCGAATCCCCTCATCTCCACCTGAGCAAGGAGTTGAGAAGGAAACATTGATAAGCGTGACTGAAGTGTAATGCTGCTTCTTGGTTGACATCGTAAACCGTAAATCGGCCCGGCGATGCGCCGGGCCGATTTGTCAAAATTAACAAAAAAATAAGGTTGAACACCGAAAGATGGATCGGACTGAAGGTCTGATCCTGTCTCTCGCCGGTCAACCGGCAAACAGGCGAAAGCTTGGTGAACCTTAATAACTGAATAGTATGTAGGCCAAAATCATACACACATATAGAAATAAAAAGCATTGATTTCTCCGCATCACGTGGAGAAGCTACTAAGAGCTTATGGTGGATGCCTTGGCGCCAAGTGCCGATGAAGGACGTGGGTCACTGCGATAAGCTTCGGGGAGCCGTGAACAGGCTTCGATCCGGAGATTTCCGAATGGGGAAACCCGCTATCGTCAACCGATAGCATCGCATATTAAATAAATAGATGTGCGAAGGGAACCTGGGGAACTGAAACATCTAAGTACCCAGTGGAAAAGAGATCATTTCCCGAGTAGTGGCGAGCGAAAGGGAAACAGCCCAAACCAGTCCAGCTTGCTGGGCTGGTGTTGTAGGGTCTGACACATAGGAGTTACCAAGTTGTCAGTTAGCAGAATGGTATGGGAAAGCCAACCACAGTGGGTAATAGTCCCGTATGCGAAAACCGATGACCTCCTGTCAGATACCTGAGTACTGCCGGGCACGCTAATCCGGCAGGAATCTGGGGAGTCCACTCTCCAAGGCTAAATACACTTGGCGACCGATAGTGAACAAGTACCGTGAGGGAAAGGTGAAAAGTACCCCTGTTAGGGGAGTGAAAAGAACCTGAAACCATGAGCTTACAAGCAGTCGAAGGGCTAATGGCGTGTTGGTGCTTTGGTGAAAGCCATTGCGCAGCGCTATGCCTGACGGCGTGCCTCTTGGAGAATGAGCCTGCGAGTTAATCTTTGTGGCAAGGTTAAGGGAGTGACACCCGTAGCCGCAGCGAAAGCGAGTCTGAATAGGGCGTTATAGTCGCAAGGATTAGACACGAAACCAAGTGAGCTACCCATGGCCAGGGTGAAGCGAGTCTAAACGCTCGTGGAGGCCCGAACCTACTAATGTTGCAAAATTAGGGGATGAGCTGTGGGTAGAGGTGATATGCCAAACGAACTTGGAGATAGCTTGTTCTCCCCGAAATAGCTTTAGGGCTAGCGTCATATGTTTAGTAACGGAGGTAGAGCACTGAATGGGCTAGGGGGCTTAAAGCTTACCAAACCCAATCAAACTCCGAATGCCGTTACTCCATAGTATGACAGTCGGACTCCGGGAGATGAGTTTCGGGGTCGAAAGGGAAACAGCCCAGATCATCGGCTAAGGTCCCCAAATTTAAGCTAAGTGGGAAACGATGTGGGGTTACTGTAACAACCAGGAGGTTGGCTCAGAAGCAGCCACCCTTTAAAGAGTGCGTAACAGCTCACTGGTCAAGTGATCCTGCGCGGAAAACTTAACGGGGCTAAGCTTAATACCGAAGCCATGGGTCTCAGCGCAAGCTGGGGCGGTAGGGGAGCGTTCTGCCTGCGGTGAAGGTCGACCGTAAGGACGGCTGGAGCGGGCAGAAGTGAGAATGCAGGCATGAGTAGCGTAAAACACGTGAGAACCGTGTTCACCGTAAGTCTAAGGTTTCCGACGCCAGGTCATTCCGCGTCGGGTTAGTCGGGACCTAAGCTGAGGCTGAAAAGCGTAAGCGATGGATAGCCGGTCAACATTCCGGCACTACTTGATAGGAGCGATGAAGGGACGCAGCGAGGTAGACCAGCCTGCGATTGGTTGTGCAGGTGCACCTGATGTCAGACGTTGAGGGTTGTTGGTAAGTCCGCAGCCTGAGTTGAGATCTGGTGACGTGCCCTTGAGGCGAAAGTGAGTTAAGCCTTGCTGCCGAGAAAAGCTTCTAAGCGTTGATTATCAAGTACCCGTACCGCAAACCGACACTGGTAGACGGGTAGAGAATACCAAGGTGAACGGGAGAACCTTCGTTAAGGAATTAGGCAACATAGCCCCGTAACTTCGGGAGAAGGGGTGCCCTTTGGCGTGATAGGTAACTAAAGCGCCGGAGGGTCGCAGTGAAATGGCTCTAGTGACTGGTTAACAAAACCACAGGTCTCTGCTAAGTCGCAAGACGACGTATAGGGGCTGACGCCTGCCCAGTGCCGGAAGGTTAAAGGGAGAGGTTAGCGTAAGCGAAGCTTTGAACTGAAGCCCCGGTGAACGGCGGCCGTAACTATAACGGTCCTAAGGTAGCGAAATTCCTTGTCGGGTAAGTTCCGACCCGCACGAACGGCGTAACAACTAGAGCACTGTCTCAACGAGGGACCCGGCGAAATTGAAATGGCTGTGAAGATGCGGCCTACCCGCAGCAGGACAAAAAGACCCCGTGGAGCTTTACTGCATCCTGGCATTGAATTTGGGCATGATCTGTGTAGCATAGGTGGGAGGCTTTGAAACTGGAGCGCTAGCTTCGGTGGAGCCACCAGTGAAATACCACCCTGATTATGTTTAGATCCTAACCCCATTCCGTAATCCGGATGGGGAACCGTGCCAGGTGGGCAGTTTGACTGGGGCGGTCGCCTCCTAAAAGGTAACGGAGGCGCCCAAAGGTTCCCTCAGGCTGAATGGAAACCAGCTATAGAGTGTAAAGGCACAAGGGAGCTTGACTGCAAGACCAACGCGTCGAGCAGAGACGAAAGTCGGGCTTAGTGATCCCACGGTACTGAGTGGAAGGGCCGTGGCTTACCGGATAAAAGCTACCCCGGGGATAACAGGCTGGTGAAGTCCAAGAGTTCATATCGACGACTTCGCTCGGCACCTCGATGTCGGCTCATCGCATCCTGGGGCTGTACAAGGTCCCAAGGGTCGGGCTGTTCGCCCGTTAAAGCGGTACGCGAGCTGGGTTCAGACCGTCGTGAGACAGGTCGGTCTCTATCCGCTGTGGGCGTAAGGGATTTGAGAGGAGCTGCCCCTAGTACGAGAGGACCGGGGTGGACAGACCTCTGGTGTGCCAGTTGTCGTGCCAACGGCATCGCTGGGTAGCCAACGTCTGGCAGAGATAACCGCTGAAAGCATCTAAGTGGGAAACTCGCCTCAAGATGAGATCCCTGTGTTCCCGTAAGGGAGTAAGATCGCAGATAGACTATCTGCTTAATAGGCAGCGTGTGGAAGCGTAGCAATACGTTAAGCTAAGCTGTACTAATGATCGAGGGCTTCACCGCGTGGTGCGGAGAACTCAGTGCTTTTTATTAATAACCTACATACTATTTAGCCAAACCTTGTGAAATTGTCTCTTGGTGATTTGAGCGGCGAGGGTACACCCGGTCTCATTCCGAACCCGGTCGTTAAGCTCGCCAGCGCCGATGGTACTTGGGGGGCGACCCCCCGGGAGAGTAGGTCATCGCCAAGAGACTTTTTTATTTAATATGATTAATTGAACCCTAAAGGTTTTGAAAACCTTTAGGGTTTTCTTAATTACAATTACTGCATTTTTTATAGTTCCCTGGTTTTCAGGTTATTGTTATCTAAGTCCCCCTCACCCCGATGCTCAATGTTCTTATTGGGTTGATCCCAGAACACCCTGCCATTAGATTATATTAATTAACCAGCCAGCTTAGGTTCAGCATATAATGGACTTGGATTCCATTTTATGAGTAAATTGTCGCCCAACATCCCATGACATCAAACAATGATAAAAAAACTGCCGAATCGATCCGTTCTGAACTGAAATCGACGCATGCCGCATTTCATGCCATCCTGGATTCTTTTTCTGAAGAAGATTTACACCACCAAAGTCTCAACCCGGGTTGGACGAACAACGAAATCCTGACCCATATGGTGTTTGGCTTTGTCATTGTGATCGCCCTTCTACCGATGGTGCGCATGTGGGGAATATTACCCAGGAAATCTTCAAAATGGTTTGCCGTGATGCTGAATGCTTTCACCCTACCATTCAATTGGTTGAATAGGCTGGGTGCCCGACTGCAAGCCAGGGTTGTTAGTTTCAAGCGAATTGGACCGCTGTTTGATCGGACTTATGCATCTATATTGAAAAGGGTTGATTCGATCAAAAATGAAGAATGGCAGCGTGGCATGTACTATCCAAATCGGTGGGATCCGAATTTTAATGAATTCATGACACTGGAGATGATTTTCCATTATCCTGTCAAACATTTCAACCTTCATATAAAGCAGTTATCGCGCTGAAGGATAGCGATTGGTCATTTGATTAGTGATGGCACAGGCGATCCGATAAGGAACCTGGTCGTCAAGCTCGCCATCGCCGATGGTACTGGAAGAGTAGGTCATCGCCAAGAGACTTTTTACATTTATTTGGTATCTGGTTGCCACTTCCTATTTGGTGGCTTTTTTGACTTCCACCCCCACCTGTGGTAAACTAACCGCTACATTTTCTCATCCAGAGAGGTGGAGGGACCGGCCCGTTGATACCTCGGCAACCGCTGATCAAAAAGCTGGTGCCAATTCCGGCAGGATGACCCCGTGTATCCTGGAAGATGAGGCGAGACAATCGATTTTTAGCCTCTCGTAAATTCGGGAGGCTTATTTATTTTATCCGGCGATCTGATCCCGCCGCAGGAGGAAGTCATGACCAAAGCAGAGACGAACAGAGCAGAGCAAACCCAATCCAGCTACCTGGCAGCGCTCGAGCAGCGCGTGCTGGTATTCGACGGCGCCATGGGAACCAATCTGCAGGCCATGCATCTGACCCCTGAACAATTTGGCGGTGAGAAGACCAACGGCTGCATCGATTACCTGGTGATCAGTTACCCGGCAGCAGTCGAGCAGCTCCATCGCGCCTTCCTGGAAGCCGGGGTGGACGTGATCGAGACGGATTCCTTCCGCGCCAACCGCCTGACGCTGGGCGAGTACGGCCTGGGCGAGCGGGTATCAGAGATCAACCAGGTGGCTGCCAGGCTGGCGCGCCGCATTGCGGATGAGTACTCAACCCCCGATCACCCGCGCTTTGTGGCAGGCTCGATCGGTCCTTCAGGCAAGCTGCCCTCGATGGATGACCCGCAGCTTTCCAACATCACCTTTTCGGAGCTGGCGGATCTTTTCAAGGAACAGGCGAGCGCTTTGATCCGGGGCGGGGTCGACCTGTTAACGATCGAGACCTCGCAGGACATCCTGGAGGTCAAGGCGGTCATCCACGGCATCCGCCAGGCATTTCTCGAAACCGGCAAAACACTGCCGGTCCAGGCGCAGGTTAGCCTGGATACCACCGGACGCATGTTACTGGGGACGGATATTAGCGGAGTATTGGCGATCCTCGAAGGGCTGCCGGTCGACGTGATCGGTTTGAACTGCTCCACCGGACCGGATTACATGCGCGAGCCGCTGCGTTACCTGGGCGAGCATTCCAGCCTGCCGGTATCGTGCATCCCCAACGCCGGGCTACCGCTCAACGTGGATGGCCAGGCGGTCTATCCGCTCGAGCCGGGACCCTATGCGGACGCGCTGGTGGAATATGTCGAGAAATACAGGCTGAATGTGGTGGGCGGTTGCTGCGGCACGACCCCGCTGCACCTCAAGACGCTGGTCGACCGGCTCGGGGTTCGTAAACCACAAACCCGGTCGGCAAGCCCGATCCCCAACCTGGCATCATCCGTCTCCGCCACCCCGATGCACCAGGAACCGCGACCGCTGCTGATCGGCGAACGCCTCAATTCACAGGGCAGCTCCAAATTCAAACAGCTGTTGATGAGCGAGGATTTCGACAGCATGGTCAACCTGGCGCGCCAGCAGGTTTCAAGCGGCGCGCATGCGCTCGATCTGTGTACGACATTGACCGAGCGGGCGGATGAGGGTGAGTTGATGCGGCGGTTGATAAAAGCGCTGGCACCGGCAGTGCGCGCTCCGCTGGTGATCGATTCGACCGACCCGGCAGTGATGGAGCTCGCGTTGCAGACCGCTCCGGGCAGGAGCCTTTTGAACAGCGTCAACCTGGAGGCAGGTCGCGCCAAGGCTGAGAAGGTCTTCGGCCTGGCAAAAACCTACAATGCCGCCGTGATTGCCCTGACCATCGACGAGCAGGGCATGGCCAAGACTGCCGCGCGCAAGCTGGAGATCGCTCAACGCATTCATGACATCGCAGTCAACGAATTCGGCTTGAAGCCGGGCGACCTGGTATTCGACGCGTTGACCTTCACCCTGGCGACCGGTGACGCCGAGTACCTCGATTCTGCCAAAGAGACAATGGACGGTATCCGCGCCATCAAGCAGGCGCTGCCGGGTGTCCTGACCTCGCTGGGCGTCAGCAACGTATCCTTTGGGTTGAACCCGGCGGCACGTGCGGTAATTAACTCGGTCATGCTATACCATGCCGTCTTGGCAGGGCTCGATATGGCCATCGTCAATCCCGCACAGATCAAGCCTTATGCAGAAATTAATGAAGAAGAACGAAGCCTGGCGGAGAATCTGATCTTCAACCATGCACCCGATGCGCTCCAAAAGCTTATCGCTCATTTCGAGAACATCAAGCTCGAGCCGGGCGCCAAAGCCGACCTGACCCGCCCGCCCGAGGGATATTCCGCCGAAGAGCGGCTGCACTGGTCGATCGTGCATCGTTACAAGGACACGGTTGAGGCGGATATTAATGAAATCCTGAACCGCGCTGAGCATGTGTCAAAATCCGCGGGCGCGGTGATGATATTAAATGATGTGCTGCTGCCTGCCATGAAGGAGGTGGGTGATAAATTCGGAGCGGGCGAGCTGATCCTGCCTTTCGTGTTGCAATCCGCCGAGGTGATGAAAAAGGCCGTCTCTGTCGTCGAGCAGTACCTGGATAAGACCAGCGGTGTCAGCAAGGGCAAAATCGTGCTGGCGACCGTCTACGGCGACGTACACGATATCGGCAAGAATCTGGTCAACACCATCCTTTCCAATAACGGCTACATGGTCATCGACCTGGGCAAGCAGGTGCCGGCAGATGTTATCATTGACCGGGCGATAGAGGAAAAAGCGGATGCGGTCGGTTTGAGCGCGCTGCTGGTCTCGACCAGCAAGCAGATGCCGTTGATCGTCAACGAACTCGAGCGACGCAAGCTGAACTTCCCGGTCCTGATCGGCGGGGCTGCCATCAACCGCCGTTTCGGCCGGCGCATCCTGAAGACTGACAGTGACTCATACTACGTTCCGGGTGTCTTTTACTGCAAGGATGCTTTTGAAGGGCTGGCGACCATGAACCGTCTTGCTGACCCGGCAGATCGAAAAGTCTTCCTGGAACAGATCCATCAGGAAGCGATCGACGAACTGGAACGGGCGGCCGCAGAACCGGCCAAGGTGGCGCAACCCGCCGGGAAATCCGGCGTGACACCCGCTGTGCTCATCCCGCAACCGCCTGGCTGGGGCGCGCATGTCGTGCGCAACATCCCGCTGGATGCCGTCTTTGGCCTGCTCAATCTCAACGAGCTTTACCGGTTGTCGTGGGGCGCCAAGAACGCCCACGGTAAGGAATGGGTGAAATTGCAGGTCGAATTCGATACCCGACTGGACGCCATGCATCGTGAGGCATTGCAACAAGACTGGTATATACCGCAGGGTGCCTATGGCTACTGGCCGGCGCAATCCGAGGGTAACGACCTGGTCGTCTTTGATCCGGGCAGCATCGCAGCCGGCGAGCCGGTCGAACTGGTGCGCTTTAACTTCCCGCGCCAGGAACGCGAGGACAACTTGTCGCTGGCGGATTACTTTAGCCCGGTGAGTTCCGGGGTGATGGATGTGGTCGCTTTCCAGGTGGTCACGGTGGGAAAATGTGCAACCGAGCGCTTTGACCAACTGCAATCCGAGAACAACTACACCGAGGCTTACTTCCACCACGGGCTGGCAGTGCAGCTGGCCGAAGCCAGCGCCGGGTATCTCCATCGCCACATCCGGCGCGAACTGGGGCTGGCGGAGGAGCAGGGCAAGCGCTACTCGTGGGGCTACCCTGCCATCCCGGAATTGGCAGACCATGCCAAGGTGTTCCAGCTCCTGCCGATCGAAAGCGAGCTGGGCATGTCGCTGACATCCGCATACCAGTTGGTGCCCGAGCAATCCACCGCTGCCATCATCGTCCACCATCCAAAGGCAAAGTACTTCAATATTGGCGAAAGTCGAGTGGAACAGTTGACCAGGAAGGTGCCCAAATGAGCGACAAGGCTTTCCTCAAAGTATTGAATGAACGCGGGGTGCTGGTGGCGGATGGCGCCATGGGCACCATGCTGAATGCGCGCGGTGTCAGCTTCGAGCACTGCTTCGATGAGCTCAACCTGAGCGACCCGGCACAGGTGGGTTCGATCCATAGCGAGTACATCCTGGCAGGGGCTGAACTCATCAAGACCAACACCTTCGGCGCCAACCGCTATAAACTGTCGCGCCACAATCTGGAGAACAAACTGGAAGAGATCAACCGCGCCGGCGTCGAACTGGCACGGAGGGTGGTGCTGGGGTCTTTCAAAGAAATACTGATCGCCGGGGATATCGGTCCGCTGGGCGTGCGTCTGGCGCCTTTCGGTCGAATCCAGCCAGAGGAAGCGCGTCGAGTTTTCGCCGAGCAGGCAACTGCGCTCCATGCTGCCGGGGTCGACCTGTTCCTGATAGAAACAATGACCGACCTGTATGAAGTGCGTGAAGCGATCGCTGCTGTGAAAAGCGTTGCCCCCGAGCTGGTAGCCATCGCTTCGATGACCTTCACGCGTGATGACCGGACGCTGTTGGGCGACGACCCCGAGAAAGTGGTCCGTAGTCTGGTGGAGGATGGGGCTGACCTTGTGGGCGTCAATTGTTCCGGCGGTCCGGCACAATTGTTGCGCATCCTGAAAGTCATGCGCCAGGCGGCTCCTGAAGCACGCTTCTCGGTCATGCCGAACGCCGGCTGGCCGGAGCAGGTCGGCGGGCGTATCATGTACCCGGCGGCAGCGGATTATTTCGGCGACTACGTGGAAGCTTTCCGGCAGAGTGGAGCAGTGCTACTGGGAGGATGCTGTGGCACGACGCCCAAGCATATTGCTGCGTTGCGCCATGCGGTCGACCAGGCGCCTCAAGCTTCCCGGGTCGAAAGCGCTGCATTGGCTGCGGTCGAAAGTGAGGAGCGGCAGCCGGTCTCCGAAGAGATCAGCCAGATGGCGCGCAAGTTGAAGGAAGGCAAATTCATGGTGGCGGTTGAGATGGACCCACCGCGTGGGCTGGCGACCCACAAGCTGATCGCCGGGGCGAGCCTGATGAAGGAAGCCGGCGCTGATGTGATCGATGTGGCAGACAGCCCGATGGCGCGCATGCGCATGAGCCCGTGGGCGGTCTGCCGTCTGATAGAGGAGAAGGCCAAGATCGAGACCGTTTTGCACTTCCCGACCCGTGGGCGCAACCTGCTGCGCGTGCAGGGTGACCTGCTGGCGGCGCACGCCCTGGGGATCCGCAACGTGTTCGTGGTGATGGGCGACCCGACCGCCATTGGCGACTACCCGGAAGCGATGGATGATTACGATCTGGTGCCGTCGGGATTGATACGCCTGATCAAGGACGGCTTCAATGCCGGGCTGGACCATTCTGGCGCCGACCTGGGTCAACCGACCAGTTTCCACGTCGGGGCGGCGCTAAACCTCGACCCGTCTGACCCGGCGCGCGAGATCAGACGTCTAAAGGGGAAGCTGGATGCCGGGGTTGATTTCCTGTTGACCCAGCCGGTGTTCGAGATGGGCAGGGCGGCGGCATTTATCAAACGCTATCGTGAAGAACTGGGCGGAGTTGATACGCCGCTGCTGGTGGGCATCCTGCCACTGGTGAATGCGCGCCATGCTGCCTTTATCAATAATGAGGTGCCGGGCATGAGCGTCCCGGAAGGTGTTCTGTCGCGCATGGAGAAGGCGGGAGAGAATGGGTTGGCAGAGGGGGTCAGGATCGCGGTCGAGCTGATCGGCGAGTTGAGGGGCAGCGTGGCGGGCGTGTACCTGATGCCGCAGTTCAGCCGTTATGATGCCGCGGCCGAGATCATCGACGCCGTGAAATAGTAGGTTGGCCTGCCCTCCTGTGGACGCCGTCCCGGCGTGTGTACTATCAGGGGTTGAGCGTTCAGCGAAACCCAACGATTCATTTTATTTAATCGGGGGGGAAGGGGTCGGATAAAACAGTAGACCCTCACACTTGCCTGCTCTTCCCTCTCCTACACACTTGGAATTGAGCGAAAAAGTGGACACAAAAAATGTACTGATCAGTTAGACTATAGAAGTCAGGAGATCAGGCATGCTTTTTGTGACAGATTGCTTAAAGCTGGGAAAAACACGATGGTCGTGATAGGAGCCGCTATCAGAAAATTGATCCATATTGTTTATGGCATTTTAAAGTCCGGTCGACCTTTTGACCCGAATTACCTCACTCAGGTTCAAATTGTCCCTTGACTTCCAAGACGGTATCTACTTTGCCTTTTTTTACCCTCTCCCTCAGATTTTCCTGAGGGAGAGGGACATGGGTGAGGGAGAAAATGATAGATTGGAAAAATTGATTGTGTTTTCCTGACCTTAATACCTGGGTTATAATCGACCCATGCTGAATAAGCATCCATATAGCTGCCTGGGGGTGATCCTGATCATTACCCTGCTGATAGCTGGCTGTCAAGCAGCAATTACTGTCAATTCGACTATTCCTGAGACGCCGGCATCCCCCACAAGCGAGCCGATACTTTCACAACCGACTGTCAATCCAACCCCTTCCATGCCTGTTTATGGTCCGGTCGACTACCCGGCTAACGTCGATCCCCTGACCGGGCTGGTGGTCGATAACCCCACGCTGCTCGACCGCTGCCCGATGTTGATCAAAGTCTCCAACTACCCGCGCAGCGGCAGGCCGCATGCCGGCCTTTCAATGGCGGACCTGGTGTTTGATTATTACATCGGCGAGGGCATGAACCGCTTTGCCGCTGTGTATTACGGGCGTGACGCAATCAAGGTCGGCCCCATCCGTTCGGGCAGACTGGTGGATGCGCAGCTTGCCATCCTTTACCAGGGTATCCTGGCATTCAAAGGTGCCTGGTTCAAGGTCAATGAAGCATTGGATTCCACCCTGAAGAAGCGCGCCATAAGTGGCGCGCCCTCCACCTGCCCGGGAATATGCGACACCGGACCCGAAACAGTCATCAGCATGTTTGCCAATACCGGTGAGTTGGAAAAATATGCCCTGGAAAAGGGAATTTGCAGCACCGAGCGTCCTGATCTGGCCGGCATGGTGTTCTCTGAGGCAATCCCGGCTGATGGCCGTCCGGCAACGGACCTGGCGGTCAATTTCAACGCCTACAACCGCGCCGAGTGGCACTACGATGAAGCCTCGGGGAGCTACCTACGCTGGATCGAAACCATTTCCGGTGAAGAGGGCGAGGAGATCATCACGATGGTTCCGCTGACCGATGCAAACACCGGGCTGCAGCTCGCATTTGATAACGTCGTGATCCTGTTCGCCAAACACGATATGTACGCTCCGACCTATTTTGATATACAATTGCAGTTGAATACCAGCGGTGCCAGGGCGGTATTACTGCGTGACGGCAACGCTTTTGACGCCGTCTGGAAATCCGCTGGCGATGATAGACCATTGCAGTTCTTCACCACCGAAGGTGGATATTTGCCCTTCAAACCGGGGAACACTTGGTTGGTGATCGTTGGATCAAGGTCAACGTTGACACAACCGCCGGATCAGATGTGGGAATTGACCAATGAATTGCCTTAAATGAAAATACTTGTCACTTCGGATATTCACGGGAATCTACCGGCGCTTGAAGCCGTGCTGGCTGATGCTGGATCTTTCGATGCCGTCTGGTGCCTGGGTGACCTGGTAGGCTATGGACCGCAGCCAAATGAGTGTGTTGAACGCGTTCGCAACCTGCCCAACTTGATCTGCCTGATGGGGAATCACGATGCCGCCAGCCTGGGTGGACTCGACCTGGAGGACTTCAACACCGAAGCCCAGAAGTCGGTTAAATGGATGATGGATCACCTAAGCCCGGAAAACAAAGCATACATAGGTGAACTTCCCGAAAAGTATCATTATAATTCGTTCACAATGGCACATGGCAGCCCACGTTACCCGATCTGGGAATACATCCTCACCACCAACGATGCGCGCAACAACTTCCATGCCTTCAATACGAAATATTGCCTGGTCGGTCACAGCCACGTACCCGTTATTTTTCGACACCGAAAAAAAGACGACCAGGTTCATATGGAAATCCCGCCGGCTGGGATCGTGGTCAAGCTAAAACCGCGCGCCATATTGAATCCCGGTTCGGTCGGTCAGCCGCGCGACCACAACCCGAATGCCAGCTATGCCATCTATGATTTGTCACTAGGTACTTGGGAACTTCGGCGGGTTGCATATAATTATCAACTGGTACAGAAGATGATCGAGGAAGCCGGCCTGCCTTTGCGCAATGCCGCCCGACTGGAGGGTGGCTGGTAATCTTTCCAAGGGGTGGGAACTAATTACGTTAACTCGACGTCTGACGGGTAGACCAATTTCAAGGAGGAGTACCCTATGAAAAAGAAATTTATGATCGTTACACTGATCGTTGCAGCCATCCTGCTGGCTGCCTGTGCCTCGAAATCTGCCAGCAATGAAGCTCCCCCCACCGAAATACGGACGGATGGGGCGGCAGCACCAGGCGCAATGCCCTTGGTTTCAGAGGATAAGGCGGTTGGAGAAACCTATCAATCTGCGACCGGGAGTCTGACCTCCAATATCGACCAGGCAACCACAGTGGACCGGGTGGTCATCAAAAATGCCGACCTCTCGATCGTGGTGCCCGACCCGGCAGCCAGCATGGATAACATTGTTAAAATGGCTGAGCGCATGGGTGGTTTTGTGGTCACATCCAGCCTGAGCAAATATACCACCGATACGGGCGTGGAAGTGCCGGTGGCATACATCACCATCCGCGTGCCGGCTGATCAGCTGACCGCTGCGCTGGATGAGATCAAGGGCCAGACCGAAAAACCCGACAGCGATGTTTTGAGCGAGAATGTCTCAGGGCAGGATGTCACTGCCGTGTATACCGACCTCCAGTCGCGCGTCACCAATCTCGAGCTGGCTGAAAAACAGCTTCAGCAGATCCTCACAACCACCACCAAGACCGAGGACTGGCTGCAGGTTTTCAACCAGTTGACCGCCACCCGCGGGGAGATCGAAGTTTTGAAAGGGCAGATCAAGTACTACGAGGAATCTGCTGCCTTTTCCGCCATATCGGTCAACCTGCAGGCTCAGGAAGCAGTGAAACCGATCACGGTTGGCAAGTGGGAACCCACGGGCGTGGCACGGGAGGCCATCCAGGCGTTGGTCAGTGCCCTGAAGGTGATCGTCAATATCGTCATCTATTTGGGACTGTTGATCATCCCGCTCCTGATCGTTATCGTCGGACCCATCTGGCTGGTGATCTGGCTCATTCGCCGCAGCCTCAAACGCCGCAAGCCTGCCGCACCACCAGTTGCGAAAAAGTAAACAGAGAATATAAGATAAACCCCTCCGATAGCGGAGGGGTTTTTGCTTGATCATTTGCCAGCAATCTTTAAATGATCTTTTGACGGAGTCTGTCTCAACGGATCGCCCAGCGGTGGTGGGATCGCGGTGTACTCTGCTGGTAGCATTAACTCCAGCGACATTTCTCCTAGACCCACCGGGAGAGGTTGCTGCAAGGCAGTATATAGTTTGAACAAGCTTTCCACCGTCTCGCGGATAAAGCGTTGCATGGTGGCTTCATTAAGATAAGGGAAGGGACGCTCGAGACCTTTTTCCACGTGGGCATTGCTGTAATACTCGCGGATGTGAGCGAACTGGAGCATAATACCCTGCGCAGGCAGGAAGGGCAGGTATTGGGGTGGGTCAGGCTGGGTCATAAAGACTTTCCAGAACAGGCTATCCGGATTATCGCGTAAATAACGGTGATCGAGGTCGTACCAATCCTCCTTGACCACCCACCAGGCCTGGTCCCCCTTCTCGGCGAACAGAGCGGGATATTCCTGTCGGGTTGTGGCAGCCAGCCGGGTGTACCATAGCTCGTCGGTGGTCAGGTGCAGGTAATAACCCCACAGAAAGCTTATCCGTTTCGGGTCTTCGGTCAACGGATGACCTGCCAGGTATTCGCGAAAGAAACGCAGGTCCAGCAGTTCACCGGTCTTGTGGTGATAATGAGTGACCTGTTTGGGCGGAGTGAATTCCGACCAGTCCTCGTTGGGCAGGCCGCAATCCGGCGCGATGGAGCCGCTTACGAAAGAGCCTGTATCGAAATCGGGTAACTGTTCCATTAATTGTTCGGCGATACGCAGGTGCGCCATCCAGGTTGCCATGATGATACTTGCCTGCTTTTCCTTTAAGTTTGGGCTTGGGTGAAATACAGTTGTTCGATCATTTGAGAGGTTTCGCTTTTCCCGGTCTGAAAACAGGCGATAATCAATGGGTGAGCTTTTTGAATTTCCTCCGCCATTCTGTACGCCACCCGCCGCACCGCAAAATGAGCATTCGGGGCAGTCCGCAATTTAATGAATTGGTACGCTTCGCGGACGTTCATCGATATCAAGACACGCCGGTTGAAACCATTGGGAACGATGTAAGCCGCCACTGCAGGGTTCCAGGCAGCCAGCCTGGCACAGGTGGTTGCAGCTGCATCCATCAATTGCTGATAACGGTCAAGCAATCCACTGTCTTTGAAGATGCGCGGTATTGCATACCCAAGATTCGCTCCCAATTCCTGGGGCGACTGGGTCATCATGCGGTGTCGTTTGATTTCGTAATATGCCCCCTGGTCCATGACGACATCGAAGGTGTATGAGGTATGCTCAAACTCACGCGGGAGAGCATCGTGTGACCCGAGGCTTCCGGTTATGCTTTCGAGTAAAGTCCGTTTTTGATCAGGGGGTAAAGCAGACACCTTCTGAAAACAATTCTCATAATCCACATCCCCCTGGCGATACAGCACGGAAGCCAGAATCTTCTCCACGCCCAGCGAGTTGTAATTGACCAGCGTCAGCCAGTCAGTTGGTGGCTTCCTTTTTTCATGGCTGCTGGATGCCTCATCGCGCATCAGGTAGGCGGTGAATGCCAGATAATCGCTTGGGGCGGCATATTTGATCAGGGTTGGGATACTGGCACAGGCTGTGTCTTTTGTGCTATCGCCGATCTGGCGCACCTCCTCCAGCGCTGAGGATAACATCTTTGAAATGGCGTGTTCCAGCGCGCGCGCATTGATGGTCATGCCGACATTTGCCAGGGCGGCCGCCGGTAGCAGATAGCGGGCAACGTCCAATGCGGCTGAATTCAACCGGCGGTCGAAAGCGCTGTCACTTTCATCCAGCTGTTGCGGGAATTCCCGGGCTAATTGGGCTTGAAGCTGAGGCTGGCACCCCAGATACAGAGTGAATAAAGCCTCACAGATATTTTGATACTCCGTCCTCAGAGGATTCCCTTCAAGCTCGGGTGGCGTGAAAAAGGCGCGCTGGTCCCATTTTTGATAACGGGAGGATTTTTCGGTGTAAGATGCCAGCCGGTTGGATTCGATGGTTTCAACTGCCAGGCGCGATACATTTTCAATCGCAACGTGCAGAACGGCATGCTCGGCAACCGACGCATGCCCGTACCCAACCACCCATTTCTCATTGAATTGGGCAGACTTTTCATCGCTCAGCTCGGCTGCGATCTCGCCGAATGATGCTGGTGAACGCGAGGTCTTGGCAAAGGTTACCGCGATTGTCTCCGGGCTGAGCTGGCGCGGATCGAGCAGGTAGATCCTTCTGGGAAATGGATCAGACAAGCAACCTCCGGGCATGGGTGATGTCTGAGTGGATCTGTTTCACCAGTGCCTCGACGCTCTCAAAGCAGCTTTCGCCGCGGATGCGCTTCACGAATTCCAGGCACAGGAGCTGGCCATACAGATTGCCCGTGAAGTCCAACAGGTGGGCTTCGATGGTTACGTGTGGATGTTCAGAGTGGAATGTCGGTCTGAGGCCGATATTCGTAACTGCCGGGTAACGTTTATTCCCAACCTTTGCCCAGCAGGCATACACACCACCTGTGGGGAGCACCTGTTCCTGCCATACATCCAGGTTGGCGGTTGGAATGCCAATCCTGCCACCGCGTTCGTCGCCGTGAACCACCACACCACAAGTGGTGTAG
>Ga0209182_10000101_pt1 | contig 19444 bp, 20 predicted proteins | sample LakBais05cmmetaG_FD_185474 | JGI IMG/M metagenome (GOLD analysis project Ga0209182, IMG submission 185474) | Lake sediment microbial communities from Lake Baikal, Russia to study Microbial Dark Matter (Phase II) - Lake Baikal sediment 0-5 cm... | ecosystem: Environmental > Aquatic > Freshwater...
ACGGATTGCGACGCTGAGGTTATGCGGCTTCTGGAATCGCGCGGTCTTCTGTTCGACTGGGAGCTCGTCAAAGATTCGGCTTGGACCTTCTGCTGGAGGTGCGACACTGCCCTTCAGTTCAAGGCTTTGGACGCATGGTTCGTGCGGGTTCCTGCGGCAAAGAATAGGCTCGTGGACCTCAACAACCAGATACTCTGGGTTCCAGAGACGATGAAGCTGGGAAGGTTCGGCAACTTCCTCTCCGATGCAAGAGATTGGGCCGTCAGCAGGTCCAGGTACTGGGGGACTCCATTGCCCATATGGAGGTGCGAGAATGGCCACGAGATTTGCATCGGGAGCATCAATGAGCTCAGGGAGATGTCCGAAGGGAAGCTGCCGGACGATCTCGACCTTCACAGACCGTGGGTGGACGCCGTGAGACTCCGATGTCCGACTTGCGGAAGGAGCATGGCGAGAGACGAGTCAGTCCTCGACTGTTGGTACGACTCGGGATGCGCTCCCTTCGCTCAGTACCACTACCCCTTCGAGAACATCGCGGAATTCGATTCGCATCGGTCGGTCGACTTCATTGCTGAGACCGTCGATCAGACCAGGGGCTGGTTCTACACCCAGCACGCACTCAGCGTCCTCCTCTTCGACAAACCCGCTTTCCTATCCGTGCTCGTTCTCGGGCAAGTCCTGGACAAAGATGGCAAGAGAATGACCATGAGCTCGAACAACCTCATCTTCCCGGACGATGTGTTCTCGACTGTAGGAGCAGATGCGTCAAGGCTATACCTTCTCGGCAATCCTGTGTGGCAGTCCGTTCAGTTCTCGACAGAGCTGGTAAGGGAAGAGATGGTCGCCATACTGACCACGCTTCTGAATGTGTACTCATTTTTCGCATCCAACGCGAACGCCTATGGTTTCAGGCAGCAGAAGGAATACGCTCCGACCCATGACCTCGACAGATGGATCAGGTCTCGTCTCAGCTCCTCTGTCAAGGAGGCAAGGGCGGGCTTCGACGCACTTGAGGTTGACAGGGCCGTCCACGCGATCGAATCGTTCGTGGAGGATCTAAGCAGCTGGTATGTCCGCCGATCTCGACGCAGGTTCTGGGAGGAAAACGATCCGCAGGACCGCTTCTCTGCGCACTGCACGCTCAACGAGTGTCTGGCGACTCTGTCCAAGCTGATGGCCCCGATCACACCGTTCTTCGCAGACTGGATGTACAAGAATCTGCACGGCCCGAAGGAGAGCGTTCATCTCGAGGACTACCCACCTGTCAATGATGACTTGATCAACGGGACTCTCGAGAGACAAATGGCTCTCGTGATGACTGCAGTCGAGGCAGGTCGGCTTGCTAGACAGAAGGTGAACGCCAAGCTTCGTCAGCCTCTGCCAGAGGTCATCATAGCTGCGGACACTGACAGAGCATGGACTCTCCGCCGGTTCGAAAAAATGATCGCGGAAGAGCTCAACGTCAAGAAGGTCGAAGTCATCGAGAGCAGGGACAAGATGGTCCAGTTTGCCGTCGCTCCGAACCTGAGGACCCTCGGGCCGAAGCTGAAGGAGGGGGCATCCGAGGTATCTAAATTGCTCTCGAAGGTAGATGAGAACGAGCTCGTCAAGCACCTCCGGACCAAGGGCAAGATCAGGCTGGGCGGCTTCGACCTGACAGAAGAGGATGTCATCGTCTCCGAGAAGGAGAAGCACGGTTTCTCACACGCATCTGTGCGCGACATACACGTCTACATCGCTCTCGAGGTGACTCAGAACCTGAAACTCGAAGGCCTCTCGAGGGAGATCATCAGACGGATACAGCACATGCGAAAGGAGCTCAAGCTCGAGTTCGAAGACCCCGTGGACGTGGAGTACTTCGGGCATCATGACCTTGAAACGGCCCTGTCCGTGCACAGAGACCACATAATGCGCGAGACACATGCGCGCGCACTCGTGAAGAAGGAACCAATTCAGGGTGCCCAGAAGTGGACCATCAACAAGATGCCTCTGGAGCTGTCAGTCAAGCGGATCGAACGTTGACCGGTACCTTCTGAAGGTCCAGCTTCTTTTCCATGTAGAATGCGGGGCGTCCGGCACCGTAGAAGTCCTGTATGGACGCTTTGACCACGTATCCTCTTGACGCGTAGAGTGCTATCGCAAGCGAATTCGAAGCCTCGACTTCCAAGGAGTATCTCACGAGCCCATGCGATCGGAAGACTTTCTCGCACTCGTCAAGCAACGCTGCGCCTATTCCTGTCCCTCTTCGCTGTTTGAGCACCGCGATAGACGCTATCTTGCCATGGAGATCGAGTTCGGAGACCATGCACATCGCGGACCCTAAGATCTCGTTTCCCTCGAGGGCGACCAGGACGAAAGTGTCGTCTCTGACCACGAAGGCGCGCACCGTCTCCGTGTTGAACCTCTCGGATTCGAAGCAGTCTTCTTCAATTTTCAACAACTCGGGAAGGTCTACCTCATCGGCCTGACGGATATTCACGGCCTGCATAACAGTCTCCGTTGAATATCTCTGTTGCGCCACATCCGAAGGGCTTATATTCGGCATGACTCTTCTCGCATCTGGATGCTGTCCGCGAAAGAGGTCCTCTCGAAGGGCCGAGTTGGAAAGAAGGTCGAGGTCCGAGGATGGATTTATCGCACGAGGAGCAGCGGCGGGATTGTCTTCGCCGTGCTCAGAGACGCCACAGGGATCGTGCAGGTGACCATCAAGAAGGGGAACGTCCCGGAAGATCAGTTCGCGGCCGCGACCAAGGCCGGCATCGAATCGTCGGTCATTATCGCTGGCGAGGTCGCGGAGGACAAGCGCGCTCCTGGCGGCTACGAGATAAGGGCCAGCAAGTTTCTTGTCGTCGGCGACTCCGAGGCATTCCCGATAACCGAGTATCAGAGCACGGAACTTCTTCTCGACCTGCGGCATCTCTGGATAAGGTCCCGTGAGCAGACAGCGATCTCAAGGATCAAGGCTTCTCTTCTTCGAGGCGCACGTGAATGGTATCACGAGAACGACTATGTCGAAGTCACACCGCCAATCATAACAGGCGTCGCCCCGGAAGGGAGCACGACGCTGTTCCAGGTCAAGTACTACGACCGGATCGCATATCTCTCCCAGAGCGCTCAGTTCTACCTCGAATCGCTCGTCTACTCCCTTGAGCGTGTGTGGGCCCTGACGCCGTCCTTCAGAGCTGAGAAGTCCAGGACGCCGAGGCATCTCTCTGAATACTGGCACATGGAGATGGAGGCAGCGTGGGTGGACAATGAAGGTAACATGAAAGTCCAGGAAGAGCTCGTGACAGCGATGGTGAGGAACGCGCTCAAGGAGTGTCCTGACGAGTTCAAGCTTCTGAAGAGAGACATCAGATCGCTGAAGAAGATAGAACCTCCCTTCGAGCGTATGAGTTACGATGAGGCGATGGAGTACCTGCAGAAGAAGGGCCACGAGATCTCATGGGGCAGCGACCTCGGGGCCGTTGAGGAGCGCACACTGACAATCGACCGCGAGATTCCCTTATTCGTCGTGAACTATCCAAAAGAGCTGAAGCCTTTCTACATGAAGGAGAACCCGGACGATCCTAGGACTTACAAGAATAGCGACCTCTTGGCCCCGGAGGGATTCGGCGAGATCATCGGTGGCAGCGAGAGGGAGACCGACAATGCGCTCATAATGGAGCGACTGAGGGAGAAGGGCGAGGACACTAAGAGCTACGAGTGGTATCTTGATCTGAGAAAGTACGGCTCGGTACCGCACTCTGGCTTTGGTCTCGGAATGGAACGCATTGTCACCTGGGTCTGCAAACTGGACCATATCAGGGACGCGACCCCATACCCACGCACCGTTGCGCGCGTCTATCCCTAGGCCTTGTCGCTCTAGATGTGCGGTTCCTAATGACACATCCTGTGGGGAGCGTTAGCCCGGCGCCATCCTCGAGCAGTACTCGATGTAGATCTCGACGGCTTTGGCGATTTGCTCCACGTCGACCCATTCATCATTGCAGTGGCATACCCTGGGGTCTCCTGGACCGCAGACCATGAGCACCTTGTTGGAGTTCTTGAACATGACCATCTCAGTTGCATACGATACGGCCGTGATCCTGGCAGCGGGTCCCACGACATCCTTGAGCGTCTGGACCGCAGGCAGCCTGGTGTCGGTTTCGACCGGGTCGAGCTCGTGCAGGATCTTGATCTCATAGCCACTATTTCCCACTCGGTCTCTGATGAGCGTGAGGACCTTCTCGGTGTTTAGATCCGGGGGATATCGAATGTCGATCTCAGCCGTGCAGCTGTCAGGGATCACGTTGATTCTCGTACCACCATGGATCATGTCCACGCACATGGTCAACTCGTTGATGGGGTTCTTTGGTATCCTCTGAAGATCTTCGGTCTTGCTGAGGATCCTCACCAGCTTCACAATCGCGTTGTCTCCCAACTCCGGCATGCTGGCATGTGCGGAGACCCCCTTGGTGCTCAGCGAGAAGTGGAGAAGACCCTTCTCCTTCACCACGATGTCGAATGCCGTCGGCTCGGCGACGACTACTGCTGGGGCATTCTTCAGGGCAGGGTCCTTCGCCGCCGCCTCTGCCCCTATCATGGTCGTTTCTTCATCAGTGGTGAAGCATAGCGAGAACGGAACATTCGCAGCCACCAGGTCTTCGGCTGCCAACAGCATGGCAGTGCAACCGCCTTTCATGTCACACGAGCCCCGACCGTAGAGCCTTCCGTTCGCGAATTCCCCGTCCTCGAACTTCCAGTTTGTTCCGTGCGGTACGGTGTCTAGGTGGCCGGACAGGGCGACCCCATTCTGCCCGAATTGAGCCACGATCGCTGGATGGTCCTTGTTTCCATGGTATCGTGGTTCCAGCCCAAGCTTGCTCAATTTGGATGATACATACTCAACAATCTGTCTGGAATCGTCCTCTGAAGTGCTCTTCATGAGCACGAGATCCGTGAGGATCTCTTTCGCCCTGTCATTCTTCAATGGTTCACCTGGCATTGGCGTTCTTGGCTATCCTTTCCGCCAGCTTCACGAGGAGCTTGGACATGTTCTCCATATCCTTGATGCTGGCGCACTCCGTCGGCGAGTGTGTGTACCTCATGGCTATGCCGAGCGCCATCATGAGCGCTCCGTATTCTTGGACGACAGAGCCATCCGTAGTGCCGCCGCCCGAACCATATTGGAGCGGTATCTTGGCCGCCTTCGCGACTTCCTCCACCAGCTTTCTCATCTTTGGTGATGCGATGGCATAGCTGTCGAACATCCTCATCGCGGGGCCCTGGCCGAGGCAGACCTTCTCGTAAGTGTCGCCCTGCATCGGCGCATCTGTCGTCGTCATCGTGTCGACCGCGAAGACGAAATCAGGTCTGTACATGAAACCTGCCACCTTGGCTCCTTTTAGACCGGTCTCCTCCTGCACGCTCCAGACGAAGACGATCCTTACTGACAGCTTCCTGTCCTTCAGCTTCTCCAGGACGTCGAGAAGTATCGCACATCCCATCCTGTCGTCCACCGCTCGCGCGCAGATGATGTCTGGCGTGAGGTATGTGATGTCTTTCTTGAAGACCATCGGGTCGAGCACCCTGACCCCCTTCTTCTCAGTCTCCTTCTTGCTCCTGGTGCCGATATCGACCCTGACCTCCTCCCAACTTACGACCTTCTTCTTGTCATCAGACTCAGTCATCAGGTGTGGAGGCTTCAGACCGATGACTCCGGTGACAAAACCTTTCTGAGTCTTTATCTGGACGACCCTTCCGACCAAAGTGCGGTCATCGATTCCGCCGACCTTTCTGATCCTCAGGGAGCCGTCATCCTCGATCTTCGTCACGATCAATCCGAGCTCGTCCATGTGGGCGATGAGCATCACGACAGGACCTTTGTCACCGACCGTTGCGTGGAGGTTGCCTATGTTGTCCTCGCGGGCCTCTACGCCGAGCTCTTCGACTTTGTTCTTGATGTATTCCCTGATGTCGTCCTCGTACCCGGAGACTCCAGGCACTTTGATCATCTCTTCCAAGATTTCCTTCACTTCAATCCCTCTTCACAAAAGGTGGCTTGACGATTCCAGCAAGGACAAGGTTGTCCCTGATTTTAATATGGACCAGTGTTCCGACGATTGACACGTCGAGCGGAACGTACCCCATCGCGATCCCCTTCTTGAGGACTGGCGAGAGTGTTCCGCTCGTTACCTGCCCGACCTTCCTATCGCCTGCTATGATCTCGTATCCATGACGCGGGATCCCTCGGTCATCTACTTCCAGGCAGACCAGCTTGTCGTACTTGCCGCTGGCGCTCTGCTGCACCAACGTCTGTTTTCCTATGAAGTCGTGCTTCCAATCCACGACCCAGCCCGGGCCGGTCTGGAGTGAAGTCTGTGCTCCGTCGAAGTCCGTTCCCGAGAGCAGAAGGCCTTTCTCCAATCTGAGCGTGTCCCGAGCACCAAGCCCTATGGGCTTGAGCCCGAATGCCTTGCCCTTCTCCAGCACAGCGCTCCATACGGCGACAGCGTCTGCGTTCTCGCAGACTACCTCGAATCCGTCCTCGCCGGTGTACCCTGTGCGCGACACGAAGGCGGCAATGCCCTTCCCTGTCCCATTGATCGGTTTTCGTCCGTTCAGGAGAAGCGTCTTCGGGGTTGAGCCTTCAGTCGCGATCTTGTCCAGGCGGACGAACGCTCCCCAGAAGGACTTGATCGATGACAGGTTTGCAGTCGTGAGCTGAGCCAGGACATCCTTCGCGGTCGGTCCTTGGACTGCAATCGCAGCAAGGTCGGTCGACATGTCGTCGAACTCCTGCCCGCCAAGATGTGCCTCTACCCATTTCCTGATCTTCGTGGTTGTTGCGGCGTTAGGGACCATAAGATACTCGTCCCGGCCGAGAACCGTGACGATGGTATCGTCCAGTATTCTCCCCTGTTCATCGAGTATGTGCGCGTAGACGCATCTGCCGACAGGTTGGTCCTTGATGTCGTTCGTGCATAGCGTGTTGACGAGATCGCCCGCGCCATCTCCCTTGATGATGAAATCCCCCATATGCGAGACGTCAAAGGCGCCCGACTTCTGCCGGACGGTCATGTGCTCGTCGATGATGGTGGTGTACTGGATAGGCATGTCCCAACCTGCAAACCAGGCCATCTTCGCGCCCAGCGCGACGTGGAGGTCGTGCAACGGGGTCTTGTGCATGGGGACCGCATCGACTATTCTATCCTAAAGGTTATGCGACGCAGCGGTCGTATTGACAATCTAGAGAAACAGAGCTGCGAGAAACGTCTCTCACCTGTACTGATCTATCAGTGTGGTGAAATCCTTCTCGAGGCTAACACTCATCGCAGGCTGCTCGATGACCTCTACATTCCTCTCGAGCAGTGCGAGCTCCTTCTCGCTGAACGCGTTCGGGCTGATGGGTATGAGAACGGTCGAACGGCTCTGCATGACCTGCTCGTTGATGTGCTCGACGAACCGTAATACCTGCTGGAATCCGTTGTTGATCACGAGGTACTCCAGACCGTCTATGAGCACGACACATCTCTTGTAGCGCTCTATGAAAGAAGAAATCACAGTCGCAAGGGTTCCGATGCTCGTTGGGTTGTGGTGATCCACGCCAGGCGTGTGGCTGAGCCACAGGACCCTAGTCTCCTTGAGGTCGAACGCCTCCCTGACCTTCTCAGGGAACTGCCTCGTGACGCACAGGCCGGGCACGGTGTCCGTCAAGTTCGTCTCAAAGAGTTTGTACGCGAGGAAAGGCTTGCGCTCCCTAACAACATAGCACAGACCTTCCAAAACGTGCACTGCTTCTACAGTCTGCTTGTCTTCGTCAGTGATGCGCGGACCCTCCCTTGAGAAGCTTAGACAGAGGCTGCGATATTTAAGGGTTATGACTGAGTGTGCACGTACCGTTCGAAAGATGTTCAATGCTCGTTTTTGAGCATCTGGCGCATCCTTTGCTCGAGCACTTTTGCAGGTATATCAAGCAGCGTGATGACAGTGGTCTTGCCAGATATGCCCGGGCCGCTCTTCTTCGCGCTGACCACGCCAAGCATGTCCAGGTCCTTCAGCAGGCCCCAGAAGGCGGTGTGCGCTCTGGGTTTCTCACGGTACTCCTCGCAGGCCACCTTATAAGCGGATTCGGTCTCGCCAGTAGTCACATAGGCCTTTCCTCTCGATGCCCTAGCGATGCCCAGGAGTGAAAGCTTCTGATGTCTGTCCAAACCGGCAAGCTTCGACTCGGTTATGGAACTGTAGGCCTCCGCCTTCGCCCCTCTCACATGTTCGACGGATATCCTGCCCGTGCTCTCCTCGTCCGCGAGCATGCCTGCCTTTTCTAGTATCTCGATTGCGAATCTCGCATCTCCCCACTCCGATGATATCTCGGCTATCAGGCTGATCGCATCGTCGTCAATAGCTCCGTCATGAAACGCCAACTCAGCTCTCGTCTTCACGATGTCTCTTAGCTCATCTGACGAGTACTTGCCGAATTCGACCACATTGGTCCTCTTGAAGGTGCTCGTGGAGGACGCGTCAAGCAGTTCGAAGATGTTCTTCTGTGAGATCAGCATGAGCGAGACGAGCTCTCTGCCGTCGACCTTCTCCTCGCCGAACCTGGTGAGCTTGTAGATGATGTCTGGCCCGGCCTTCTTGAGGAGCACGTCGGCCTCGTCCAAGACGATGACGAGGTGGACTTTCCGTTTCTCGAGGTCCTTCCTCAGTATGCGAAGCATCTCGGTGATCGAGAAGCCTCTGTCTGGGAAGTTCGGCTGGAAGTGGTTCACGACGTGCAACACAGCGCTCGACTCGCTGTTCCTCTGCCTGCAGTTCACGAGAACCCAGTCGACCGCTTTCTGCTGCTTCTCTGCGAAGTCCTTTAGGTCCGCGCAGAATCGTTTGGCGGTGGCGGTCTTGCCAGTTCCCACACTGCCGGTGAGAACGGCGTTCTGAGAAAGGTTGGACTCGACCACTGGCCTATAGAGCATGACCAGTTTCTTCATCTGGGCTTCTCTGTGAACAAGTCTCTGAGGAACGTAGTCGAATGACAGTGTCCGCTGGTCCTTGAAAACGCTCTTTCCTATGGTGTCCCACATCTGCGTCAGCTTCTGGAGTCCGCGTGGCTATCGACACATTGTCTTTTAAAAGATTCGCGTGCTGTTCGCGAAACTCCTCTGGAAAGGACAAACAATTTAAGCTCTTAACGCCGTCGATGGGCCGGAGAGAGGATGGCGGACGAAGACATCATAAGCTCCGTGATCAAAAGCACAAGGTCCATGCTGAGTTCTGAGACACTGCTCATCGAGGCGGTCCAAGACCTCGTCAAAGACGAGGTCAAGCGGACTATCAAGGAGAAGCTCGACGCGAACCCAGAGCTGAAGCAGGAATTGAAACAGGCGGTCCAAGAACTCATGGAAGCCAAGGTGCACGAGGCCTATGCGCTGCTCAAGGTCGGCAAGGTCGGCGCGAAGGTGGGCATCGAACTCGTGCCTCCGAAGCTGAGGAAGGAGATCGGGCAGGAGATCGTATCGATCTTCGAGAAAGAAGTCAGCCGGATGCTCGAGCAGAGCTGAAGCTGGCACCTCGGATCTGCGGACCGATTCAACACTGGCCCAGCTTCTGTATCGTTCTCTTGTTTTCCAAAGGAGATACTGCGAAGAGGTTTGAAAAAAGAGGGCTAGGGTCTACCCGAATAGCGCGCTGAGACCGGCTGCCGCCTCAGCTTCCGAGACTCCCTTTTCCTCTTTCGTCTCTTCCTTCTTCTTGTCGTCCTTCTTCTCCGCTGGTCCCGCGGCTGGTGCGGCTGCCACTGGCGCTGCCACTGCGGTAGCAATGGCCTCGTCGATGTTCACGCCCTCGAGAGCTGCTATGAGCCCCTTGACGCGGGCGGCATCAACCTTGACACCGGCTGCCTTCAACACGCTCGTCATACCGTCTTCCGTCACGGGCTTCTTCGCCGCGTGCAGGACCATCGCGCTGTACACATATTCCATAGTTCTGCCTCCTTCAATCGATTATCCGAACAGTGCTCCAAGGCCGGCCGCCGCCTCATCCTCGGAGACCTTCTTCTCTTCCTTCTCCTCTTTCTTCGCTTCCTTGCCCTTGTCCTCTGGCGGCTTCGGAACATTGGTCAAGGCACCCCTCAGGTCGTCATCGAGCGCGGCCGGGACCTTAGATGCCAGCGATAGCATCTGGGCGTTCGCCTTGGCGAGCATCAGCTTGATAGTAACCTTGTTCGCGATATTCGTGTTCACCGCGAAGTTGAGCGCCTTGTAGTGAGCGTTCGCGAGCATTGGTCTGATGGATTGTTTTGTCGGGTATGAGATGAATATAGCTAGGTTCATCGCGCCTGCCGCGGCGAACTTGACCTGGCTCAAGACCATCGCGTCATCGACTGCTAGCACATCCTTCTTGTAGATCATGCCGTCTTCGAAGACCGCGCTGAGGTCGAGTCCTACGGTCAGCGGGTAGATCTCGAGCTTCGAGAGCACGAGCGCGACGTCTCTCGGGATCTTGTCGCCCTTCTTCACGAGCAACTTGTCCTTCTTGATGACGACCTTGCCTTGCTCGATGGCAGCCGGCAGACCGGCCTTCTGCAACTCACCTACCACGGGGCCTGGCTTGAAAGGAGTCTCACCGGCTTTGATTTCGATGTCATCCGGGGCCACTTCTCCTCCCCTAGCGGGCATCTTGGTCTTGGTGGAGTCCAGTTGCTTGAACAGTCTGAACGGGTTGAGCTCTGATGTGACTACCGCGCACTGTCCGTCGACACTCGCGGCCAGCATGTCCAGCCCCTTCTTGTCCTTGCCAGCCTGCTGGAGCGCGATCTTCAGAAGGGTGTTCTTCAGCATGGTGATCTCGGCCTTGCCCCTGAGGTTCGTCCTCATGGTCTGGAACGCTGGGGCGGGCACTCCGTGGACATTGATTATGCCCACGACCTTGCTCTTGGAGATCTGTTTGGCGAGGTCCGTGACGGCGTCTTTCTTCCAGCCTGCTACGTGCGCCATCTCACATCACCTTGATTGACGGACCCATGGTCGTCTTCACATAGGCCGATTGGATGTTCATCTTGCCCCTCTCGAGCTTGGTCAGAAGCCTCTTCAGGACTGCGTCGAGGTTCTCGGCCAGCTTCTCCGCGGACATATCTTTCGTTCCTATGGGCAAATGGAATGTCTTCCTGTCTCTCGTCCTGACGGTTACGCTGCTCCTCAGCTTCTCGATCGCCGCCTTCGGGTCCGAGCCTGGCGGTATCGGCTTCGGCATCTTGCCTCTCGGGGCGAGGACGACGCCTAGGCGCTTACCGATCGTTGGCATGAGCGGTGCCTCAGCGAGATAGTAATCTGCGGTCCCCGCGAATTTCTTGGCCTTCGACTTGTTGGATGCGAGAGTCTCGAGCTCTTCGGGCTGGATGATCACGTCGGCTATTCCCTTAGCTTTCATCGCCATCTCGGAGCTACCGAAGATGCCGACCCTGATCTGCTTGCCCCGGCCGTTCGGGAGGATGATTTCCTCCTGAAGCCTGTTCTTTGGGTTGGTCAGGTCGATGTCTTTCAGGTTGACTGCGAGTTCAACTGATTCCAAAAACTTCCTCTGCTTCGACTCGGCTTGAAGCTTCTTCATGATGTCGACGAGGTGTTGATCTACCACTTGTGTTCCCTCCGGTGTAGTACATGCGAGCGTGTGGCTCTCCTACATGCCTAGGGAAAGGTGCCAATGCAGAAGGGGTTAATAAGTCTTTGGTGGACACATTTTCGCCATCTGGCTCGGCCATCCGTCATATCGCGCGTCACCTCAGCCGATGGACGTGGAAACAATTTAACGGTAACGATGTTATCCGATGGCTCGCGGGGATAGTGCGCTAATGGTTCGGAGAATCGTGATTGTCGGCGGTGGTTGCGGGGGTGCGACAGCCGCTCAGTTCGCCAGGAAGACGGACAGGACCGCCGAGATAACTATCGTTGAGCGCGAACCGTATCCACAGTATTCCAGATGCGGGCTGCCGTATGGCATTTCCGGCATAATTCCCGAACTCACCAACCTCATCGAGGCCCCGGAGGAGAGGCTCAAGAAGAACAGGATTGCGTGTCTCCTTGGAAGTTCCGCTGAGTCCGTTGACAAGGAGAAGAAGATCGTCCATGTCAAGTGTCCTGACAAGAGGCTGGAGCTGCCCTATGACTCTCTGATACTGGCCACGGGCGCTCGGGCCGCCGTCCCGCCCATCAAAGGAGTGGTCAAAGAAGGCGGCAAACCAGGCGAGCTGAAGCAAGGCGTTTTCGTTTTGAGGACTATAGAGGACGCGAGAGGCATCCAATCACTGGGAACCAAGGGCAAGAGGGCAGTTGTCATCGGTGCAGGCCTGGTGGGTCTTGAGGTCGCCGAGGCCTTGATGATCAGGGGCTGCAAGGTGACGATCGTCGAGTATCTGTCGAACTGCATCCTTGCCATGGTCGACGACGACATGGCGCAGCTGATGAACGAGGCTATTGCCAAACACGGCGTCAAGATGTTCACCGAGTATCAGGTGACCGAGCTTCTCGGTGATGAGAAGTCCAATGGCGTCGTGGCCAAGGACAGGAAAACGGGCGAAGAGCGGGAGTTCTACGCGGATCTGATTGTCGTTGCGACCGGTCAGCGCGGCGAGACTGAGCTGGCGAAGCTGGTTGGGTGCAGCGTTGGCGTGACGAAACAGATTGTCGTTGACGACAGAACCGAGACCTGCGAGAAGGATGTCTATGCGGTCGGCGACTGCACTGAGTATCCAGACCTCGTGACAGGCAAGCCTAGTGTCAGTGGTCTCGGAACGATCGCGGTCAAGATGGCCATAGTGGCTGGAGTGAACGCCGCTGGCGGAGAAGACCATCTTCCGAAAGGGTTCTTGCTCACCAGGGCAACCGAACCGTTCGGTTGCCAAGTCGCGGCTGTGGGCCCGACCACGCCGCAATTAGAGGCGATCGGGATCAAGCCTCTCGTGGGCAAGGTGAGATCGTTCACGTTGCCGGATTACTACCCTGGAAGGAAGGAGATATACGTCAAAGTGCTGGCGCATCCACAAACGGGGAAGATATTAGGTGCGCAGATCGTCGGTGAGGAGAGAGTGCACATGAGGATCAACGCTTTCGCGGTTGCGATCCAAGCAGGAATGACGGTAGACGATCTCTCGAAGGTGGAGACTGCTTATTGTCCTCCCGCGGCTCCAACGATCGACCCGATAACGATTGCGTGCGAAGCTGCCAAGTTGAAGCTGGCAAGGGGAGTCCAGACGACACGGACCTGAGCCGATCCCAACCAATCAATCCCACACGATCAGGCCGACCATCGCCACAATGAGGGCGATGCTGACCGCGCCTACATACTCGAGTCTGGACTTCGGAATCATGTCTCCAGCGAAGTAGAATGCGAGCCGGAAGGCCGCCGTGCTCATCTCGCAGACGCCATCCCTTAGCTCCTCACCGGAGAGTGCTCGATTCAGACCGGGCAGTAGATCGTGTACCCGAAGTAATCGCCAAGAGCACTGAGGACCAGCAACAACTTGCAGTAGGAACCTCGGACCCAATTCAATTGCCGAGGCTCCTCCAACTCGTCACAGTCTCAGAATAGCCCCGCGTACCCACCCTTTTCGATCTCTTTCATGATGACTTTGGGGTCCTTGCTGTCGACCGTGACGCCCATCGAGACGCAAGTGCCGACGACCTCCTTGAACCTGGCCTTCTTGTCCTTGCCGAGCATCGAGTCCTTCTTCATCTCAGCTATCTTCTGGACCTGCTCGACGGTCAAGTTGCCCACCTTCGTGGCCTTCGGGCTTCCGCTGCCCTTCTCGATCTTGATCTCCTTCAGAATAAGGGCCGAGACGGGTGGTGTGCCGACCTTGATCTCAAATCCCTTGGTCTTCGAATCGACCAGGATCGTGACTGGGACCTTCATTCCCATGAACGCCTTTGTTTTCTCGTTGATCGCGTTTACGACCTGGATGACGTTCACGCCCATCGGGCCCAGCGCGGGACCGAGCGGCGGGCCAGGCGTTGCCTTGCCACCGTCCACCAGGACATCGAGTTTCTCTACCATTGTGTTCATCTCTCCTTCTCAAGGACTCTCACGTGATCGCCACGGATGGTAACGGGTATCGGCACCATCGCCTCGAACAGCTCGACTGTGATCTCCTCCTTGTTCTCGTCGATCTGCTGGACGCGCGCCTTCTCACCCTTGAACGGGCCAGCGATGAGCTCGACTATGTCTCCCTCGACTATCCCTGATACGATGGGTTTCGGCGTCAGGAAGTGCTCGATCTCCGCGAAGCTCGTCTCACCCTTGACGATGCCTCGCGTCCTTCGTACTCCTTTGACGAGGTCTCTCAGGCTGTCCGTGTTCATAGCTTCCACGAACACGTAGCCTCTGATCGTAGCCGGGGACAGGATCGCGAATACGCCGGACGGTTTCGGCTTGGCCCTGCTGGCAATCGAGTCTGCGACAGCCTTCTCATGCCCTATGGAAGTCTTGACAGCGAGCATCGATTGCCTCGCGGTCGCCTGCATGGTCGCAACATCGTTCATGCTCGGGTTGTCCTTCAGGCACGCGTTCACGAGAACGGTGATCTTGTCGCCGTACCTCGCGCCCGTCGGTGATGTGATCTTGAGCGTGAATGACTTCTCCTGGCCAGGCATGATCTCGAAGAAGCGCTCATTTGTCTGGTCTGCAGAGGGGGTGTTTTCCCAAACGACGCCCACCGCATCGTACAGCTTCACGAACCATTCGGGTGAGCCCTCCTCCGTCGAAGAGAAAAGCGTGTCGACTTTGACCACAATATCGTGCGACTGACCGTCATCTGGCAGCCTTAGAGTCATCTCGAACTCCGAAGCGTCGCCGGACGCCATCATGCGCTTCGTCTCGCCTTGAATCACGAACTCGAGAGCCTTCGCTCCTGCTTGCGGAACCGGTGTCGCCTTAGCTGGTTCCTCTTTCTTCTTCGGCCCCATGTCGAAAAGTCCCAATCAAATCCCTCGTGTTTCACCATGCGCCTGGAATCACTTGAACGCGTTCATCAGGTACTTCGAACCGTACTCGAATAACCAGTAGATCAGGAACCCCAGGCCGCCCATCAGCAACAGGCCGATAGATGTGATCTGCGTGACCTTGAGGTACTCTTCTCCGGTGGGCTTCCGGGCCATCTTTATCACGCGGCCGTATTTGCCCTTGCCAACGTGTTTGGTCTTCTCCTCGATCTTCCGCTGAAGATCCCAGGACTTGTCCATTATCTCCTTCATCTCGGGCATTGAGTTCAGTTCCTAGTACAACAACTACTTTATAAAGTCTAGTCCCAAGTCCTTGCCCTTCCTGTTCTTTGCAGGGCCCAGGATATGCTTGGACCTGACCCCCGTTATGACGACCATCACCCTGATGGTGTCCTCGAGCGTCTCGTCGATCGCGGCTCCCCAGATGATCCTCGCGCCTGGGCTTATCTTGGACTGGAGCACCTCGGCGACCTGCTCGGCCTGGGTGACAGTCATGCTGGGCCCACCAGTGACGTTCACAAGTGCGGCTGTCGCCTCGCGGATGTCCATCTCGATCAGCGGAGAGCTTATCGCCTCGTTGACCGCCACTACCGCCGCATCGTCGTCATCGGACTCGCCCAGACCTATCATCGCGACCCCGCCGGACTTCATGATCGTCTTGATATCGTTGAAGTCCAGGTTGACCAAGCCGGGCTTTGTGACTACCTCAGTGATGCCCTTGATCGACCGCATCAAGACTTCGTCGGCAACCTTGAACGCGGCGTTGACCGAGAGCTTCGGAACGATCTCCAGCAGGCGGTCGTTGGGGATTACTATGACGGTGTCCGCAATGGTCCTCAGCCTCTCAAGGCCCCACTCGGCGTTCTCCGCTCTGATCGCTCCTTCTGCGGCGAACGGCCATGTGCAAATTGCCACTGTGAGCGCCCCGTGCTCCTTTGCTATCTGGGCCGCAAACGGCGCAGCGCCGGTCCCGGTTCCGCCACCAAGTCCGCATGTGATGAACACTATGTCCGCGTCCTTCAGGGCGGCTTTGAGTTCCTCCTCGGCTTCTCGAGCGGCTTCTTCTCCCACTTGCGGGAGAGCACCAGCACCGAGTCCTCTTGTGACTCTTCTGCCCAGAAGTATCTTGTGAGGGGCCCTCGTCATGAGCAAGTGCTGAGCATCAGTATTGGCAGCATAGAGTTCCGCTCCGACAATGCCCGCCTCCGCAAGCCGATTGATGGTGTTCGATCCGCCGCCCCCGCACCCGATGATCTTGATGCTAGTTTTGAGACCCTGCAGTATCCTTTCGAGCTCTTCGTCCTCGGCGATGAGAGCTCGGAACGACTCGGGTGATTTCTTCTGCTGCTCTTGCTCGGCAGCGGAGATGACGCTATCGACCAGTGACTTCATGTCGAGCCTCCGAAATGTTCATACTTAATGTGACAAAGCACGGCCCTGAGCCAAGCTCACGGGCTGAAAGCACCGTAGCTGATTGGCTATATTAAACGTTTCGGAGTGCCATTCCAGCGCGTTCAGCGGACCAGGTCGACCTCGCCAACTCCTCTGTATCTCTTCTCTTGGCCGGGCTTCCCTAGTATCTGCTTCGACTTCACGCCGGTCGCGACGATCATGACTCTCACGGTCTTGTCCATTGCAGGGTCGATCGCTGCCCCCCAGATAATGCGGGCGTTCGGGCCTACCCTTGCCTGGATCTCCTCGGCCGCTTTCTCGGCCTCTGAGAGAGTCATGTCCGTTCCGCCGATGACATCGACCAGCACGCCGTTCGCCTCGCTTATGTCCACTTCGAGCAGCGGGGAGTTGAGTGCCTGGTCGATCGCCTCCTGGATCCTCTCGTCTCCAGGCGCATCGGACTCTCCGAGTCCGATCATGGCAACTCCAGCACCCTTCATGATTGTCTTGACATCGTTGAAGTCCAAGTTGACCAGTCCGGGCCTTGTGATGACCTCAGTAAGGCCCTTGATAGATCTCATCAGGACCTCATCCGCGACCTTGAACGCCGCGTTCAGAGACAGTCTCGGGACAACTTCGAGCAGCTTGTCGTTCGGAATGATAACGACTGTGTCCGCCGCGTCCCTCAGCCTGTCGAGTCCCCACTCGGCGTTCTCCATCCTCATCTTGCCCTCTCCCCGGAAGGGCAAAGTGGCGACCGCGATTGTAAGCGCGCCCATTTCTTTTGCCAGTTTCGCGACCACAGCAGCCCCGCCCGTGCCGGTTCCGCCGCCAAGTCCGCAGGTGATGAAGCATATGTGCGTGTCGACGAGGATCTTCTTCAGCTCCTCCTCGGCCTCTCTGGCAGCCTCTTCACCGATCTGCGGCAGAGCGCCGGCTCCAAGCCCTCTCGTGACTCTTCGTCCGAGAAGTATCTTGTGCGGTGCGTGGAGTGTCAACAGGTGCTGCGCGTCCGTGTTCGCTGCAAACAGCTCAGCGCCGACTATCCCCTCATCGTAGATCCTTGCAATCGTGTTCGATCCGCCGCCGCCGACACCGATTATCTTGATGTTGGTCTTCAGGCCCCTCAGTATCTGTTCGAGCTCAGCATCGACACGCTGGTCTGCGCCGAGTGCTGCGGCCTGAGCCATGCGGGCTCCTTCGGTTTCTTCACGGGCAAGTGCGTCTTCGACTAGCGATCTCATCATTTTGGGTCACCTTCGGGGAACGTCTGGCGGACGCTCTTCCTTGTGCTGGAAGTGCATCCCTCACACGCGCGTGCGTGCACGTTAAAAATCGCTATGTGAGTATAAAATGCTTTGGTAAAGGCCTTCGAGCGTGGGGCGTGGGAATTTTCTTCTCCTCCCGGGTCGATTAGAGTGCGTGAAGGTCCGCGCTCGAGTGTTCTTCGAAGGGCTGGTCCAGGGAGTGTTCTTCCGCGCGAACACGAAAAAGTGTGCAGATTCATTCAAGCTGACTGGTTGGGTCAGGAACACACATGACGGCCGTGTCGAGGCGGTCTTCGAGGGCGAGGAAGAGAAAGTCCGCCAAGCGATCGAGTGGTGCGCTTCAAAGCAGCCTCACGCGAAGGTCGATGGTAAGGAAGTGGAGTTCTCCGAAGCTAAGGGCGAGTTCGAGGGCTTCGCGATCCGCTATTGACCGAACGCGTCCCCGTAGGTCATGAGCGGATTCTCGTGATGGATCACGTATGCCTGCTCCTCGGTCATCAGCCCCTGCTGAATGAAAGCAACGGTCCTCTTCGGCACCGTCGCGATGGCCAATACCGCCCCCGGCCTCCTCGGGTCGTCCAAGAAGTCGGTCTCCATCATGAACCTGGTCCCCTTTCCGAGGGCTTCTTTGATCGCATCCTTTCCGGCCAAGACCGACGGCATCAGGCCGAAGTTCTCCATCGGTCTGATGAGCGGCGGAGAGTAGTGCTTGACGACCTTCCCTCTGTCCAGGCCGGCCTTGTCGGCAATCTCCGCTATCTGTTTCATCGACTCGGGCGTCGCATGCTCCGTGTGCAGCACTATTGCGCAGCCTGTCTCCTTCGCGAGCGTCATCGCATACTGCATTATCTCGTTTGAGGCGACCCACGCCTCCGTCGAGATCGGGAAGTGCGGTCTCCCCACCTCGCCGATCGCGATAGCCGAGCCCTCGCGGACGTACTCCGCGGCGATGTCCATCCCCTTCATCATGATCTCCTTGGCCTTCTCGAGACCATGGATCTTCTCCAGGCGGAGGAGTTCCACGGGATACGGCCCCACGGTCGCGTACGCCTTGACGCCCGTTTCCTCGTTGACTCTATCTTTGACCGAGATCGTGAGGTCGAAGCTCTTACGATAATCCTCCGCGGACTGCACATGGACCTCCTCATACGGAAGATGGGAAATGATGAGATGAGTCCCTCCGTGCCGCTCGAAGTCCCTCACCGAATCGACGTTCGCTCCCCTGAACGGCTCAAGATGCATGTGGTTGTCCAGGATGGGAATTGCCATGTTGGTTCCCGGCTCACTTCAGCAGACCCGCTGCCTTGAGCTCCTCGGTGATCTTTTCCACCGCTGCCGTGACGTCCTCAGGCTTCCTCGCACCAGTGCAGACGAGCTTGCCGCTGCCGAAAAGCAAAACCACGACCTTCGGGACATCGAGCCTGTAGACCAATCCCGGGAACTGCTCGGGCTCGTACTCAACCTTCTCGAGTCCCAGGCTGATTGCTATTGCATTCAGGTTGATCTTGGCGCCCAGGTCGCTCGTGGCCACGATGTTCTGAACCTCTATCTTGGGCGTGGTCTTGATCACGATGCCCGCGGCCTCGATCTGCTTGACCACCTTGCTGATAGCCAGCTTCACCTGCTCGAGGCTCTTGCCGCCCGTGCACACGGCCTTTCCACTTCTGAAAAGCAGTGTCGCTGTCTTCGGTTCCTTCAGCCTGTAGATCAGGCCGGGGAACTGCGCTGGTTCGTATTCCGCGCCGTCAAGCGCTAGCGCGATCGCCTGCAGGTCCAACTCCCCACCCAGAGATGTTGAGGCGACGACAT
>Ga0209182_10000102_pt1 | contig 19356 bp, 16 predicted proteins | sample LakBais05cmmetaG_FD_185474 | JGI IMG/M metagenome (GOLD analysis project Ga0209182, IMG submission 185474) | Lake sediment microbial communities from Lake Baikal, Russia to study Microbial Dark Matter (Phase II) - Lake Baikal sediment 0-5 cm... | ecosystem: Environmental > Aquatic > Freshwater...
GCCGGAAACCAGATCCACGCCCCCCCCCTCCCGCGCGAAAATCCGGAGGATCGCCGTGTTCGAACAGGCCTTGACGGAAAAGCAGACGATGTGGGGGACCTCCGCAAACGCCTCAGAAAAGACCCGGAAATGGTGCCGGAGCGTCCGGTGGCTGTAGAGATAAAGGGGGGTTCCCGCCTCCCGGGCGATCCGCTCGACAGCCGCCTCCTCACAAAAAAGGGTCCGGTTCTGATATTGAAAATAGTTCATCGTCTCTGTCTCTTATCACCTTTTCTCGAAATTCCTTCAGCGCGTTTCATGCACCCGCTGCGCCGTGTTTGACGCCTCTCCACAATTTCCCCGGGGATCGCAGCCCGCCACACGGTAGGAATAAAAACGCCCTGGTCGGACGTCGGCATCGAAATATCGGATCCCTTTTCCCCCGTCGCGCTGGAGCCGGCTATCGGCAACGGACAACTGCACAAGCGTCCGGTGATCCTGAGGACACCCGGGACAAGCATTGGCCGCTTCCGTGTCGCTCCTAAGGATCCGGAAACTGCCGATCCCATCGAGCGGGAAGGGTGTCGACCAGCGAAGGATCATACCCTCCGCTGAGGAAGCGGCGCTGAGATCGGCGATCGCCGCCGGGAGACGCACCCGCGGGGGGATCGGATCACCCTTCTTCCCGCATCCCGCAACGAAAATGATCCCGATCCAGAGCCCGACAAACATCCACCGGAAAAAGCGATTACGCCTCATCGGCCTTCAATCTCCGCAATCCGCCTGCGGACCGTCTCCTCCGCGGTTCCGCCGATCTCCCGCCGGGCCTGAATCGATTGGCGTACGGTGAGACACGGGAACAGGTCCTTTTCAAAGCCTTTGTAGAACCTTCGGAACTCCTTCAGCGTCAATCCGGTCAGCGCCTTCCCCTCCTGAATGCAGAAAGAGACGATCCTTCCGACGATGCCGTGGGCCTCGCGGAACGGGATCCCTTTCCGGACCAGGTATTCGGCAAGATCCGTCGCCGTTGAAAAACCGCCTCCGGCCCCCGTCTCCATCCGCTGCCGGTTGAACGTGAGGCACCCGATCATCGCGGTCAGAACCCGGAGAGAGGATTGCAGCGTATCGACCGTGTCAAAGAGGGGCTCTTTGTCCTCCTGAAGATCACGGTTGTAGGTCATCGGCAGCCCCTTCAGGATCGTGAGCAGGGCGACGAGATCCCCGTAAACCCGGCCGGTCTTCCCCCGAATCAGTTCCGCCACGTCCGGATTCTTCTTCTGAGGCATGATGCTGCTCCCCGTCGTGAAGGCGTCGGCAATCTCGACATAGCCGAACTCGTCGGTGGACCAGAGGATCAGATCCTCGCAGAAGCGGCTCAGGTGCATCATGACGAGCGAGGCGGCAAAGATGAACTCCGCGACGAAATCCCGGTCGGAAACCGCGTCCATGCTGTTTGCAGTCACCTGCGGGAACCCCAGGATGCGCGCAACATAACGGCGGTCGATCGGCAGTCCCGTCCCGGCCAGCGCCGCCGCACCGAGCGGCATCACGTTCACCCGCTTCAGGCAGTCCCGGAGGCGGGCCTCGTCCCGGTCAAGCATTTCCCGGAAGGCCAGCAGGTAATGGGAGAGAAGAACCGGCTGCGCCTTCTGCATGTGGGTATAACCGGGCAGGATCGCCCCCATTTCCGCTTTGGCCCGTTCGACGAACCCGGCCTTCAGGTTTCCGAGAAGAATCAGGATCCCACCGATCTCCGCCCGCAGGTAGAGGCGGATATCGAGGGCGATCTGGTCGTTCCGGCTTCGGCCCGCATGGAGTTTCCCGCCGGCCTCACCGATCCGGGCCGTGAGGGCCTTCTCGACCGCCATGTGAATATCCTCATCGTCGGGATGAAAGAGAAAAGTCCCCGCCTCAATCTCGGACCGAATGGCAAGGAGGCCGGTCCGAATCGCCGTCGCCTCGTGCTTCGTAATGATCCCCTGCTTCGCAAGCATCCGGGCGTGGGCGATGCTCCCCTCGATATCGCAGCGATAGAGGCGGCGGTCGAAATGGAGCGATGTGGTAAAGGCCTCCACCTCACGATCCGTCGGCTCGCTGAACCGTCCTCCCCAGGGTTTTTCGTCTCTCTTCATGATTCCGACCGGCCATCCCAAGTTATCGTCGTCAAGAAAACGATGGAAAATTCCGCAGGGCAACACCTGCGACAACCGCGTTCCAACGCCCGGCGCTCACGCACGGGTATTCATCATCGCTTGGATCCTCAACCGCAGCGCGTTCAGGCGGATAAACCCCGTCGCATCCTTCTGGTTGTAGACCCGATCCTTCTCGAACGTCGCGAAGTCCTCGCTGTACAACGAGAAGGGAGACTTTCTCCCAGCGACGACGCAGTTCCCTTTGTAGAGTTTCAGCCTCGCGGTCCCCGTCACACGTTCCTGGGTATCGTCGATGAACCGCTGGAGGAGCTCCCGCTCCGGGGCGTACCAGAAACCGTTATAGACGAGCTGCGCGTACTTGGGGATCAGCGAGTCCCGCATCAGCATCACCTCGCGGTCCATCGTGATCGATTCGACGGCGCGGTGTGCGGCCCAGAGGACGGTTCCCCCCGGCGTCTCGTAGACCCCTCTCGACTTCATGCCGACGAAACGGTTCTCAACCATGTCCATGCGGCCGATCCCGTTCGCCCCGGCGATCCCGTTGATGTGATCGAGCAGTGCGGCCGGGCTCATCGCAACACCATCCACGGAGACGGGATTTCCCTTTTCAAAACCGATCTCGACATAGGTCGGCCGGTCCGGCGCCGCCTCGGGGGAAACCGTGAGGACGAACATCTCCTCCTTCGGCTCCGCCCAGGTATCCTCGAGAATCCCCCCCTCGTGGGAGATATGGAGCAGGTTCCGGTCGCTGCTGTAGGGCTTCTCCCTGGTTAATGGAATCGGGATCCCGTGCTTCTCCGCGTAATCGATCATCGAGGCGCGCGAATCGAACGTCCAGTGGTCGTCCCGCCAGGCCGAGATGATCCGGATCGCCGGATGGAGAGCCATGTAGGTCAGCTCGAACCGCACCTGGTCGTTCCCCTTCCCCGTGGCCCCGTGGCAGACCGCATCGGCCCCTTCGATCTTCGCGATTTCCAACTGCCGCTTGGCGATCAGCGGCCTCGCAAGCGACGTCCCTAAAAGATAGGTCCCCTCGTAGATCGCATTCGCCCGAAGGGCCGGGAAGACGAAGTCCCGAACGAATTCCTCCCGGAGATCGTCGATGTGGATCTTCGCGGCCCCGGTTTTGATCGCCTTTTCCCGAAGCCCCGACAGCTCCTCTTTCTGACCGACGTCGGCGGCGAAGCAGATCACCTCGCACCGGTAGGTCTCGATCAGCCACCTCACGATCACGGAGGTATCCAGTCCTCCCGAATAGGCAAGGACAACCTTCTTCACCTCGTTCACTTCTTCCATCCTCCTTACTTGACAACCTCGTCAAAAGTCGAAAATGCCCAAGAATCGTCATTCCGGTGAAAACCGGAATCCAGAGATTTCAACGCATTACGACAGCACTGGACACCGGTTTTCACCGGTGTGACGACTTTTTACGAGGTCGTCTTACTTAGTGCATCAAGATTTCCATGACGGCCTTCTGAACATGGAGGCGGTTCTCCGCCTCGTCGATGATCACGGAGCGGGGGCCGTCGATCACCTCCGCCGTGATCTCCTCGCCCCGGTGGGCGGGCAGGCAGTGCATGACAAGGACGTCCTTTTTCGCCCGGTCGATCAGGGCCCGATTGACCTGATAGCCCTGAAACCGCTTCATCTTCTCTTGCCGTTCGGCTTCCTGTCCCATGCTGACCCAGACATCGGTGTAGACAACATCGGCGTCGCGGACCGCCTCCGCCGGATCCCGGTGGAGAACGACCCCGGCGGGCGCCTCGGCGATCCCCCGCTTGAGGATCGCCGCATCCGGATCATACCCGTCGGGGCAGGCCAGGTCAAGGTGAAACGGCAGCCTCGCCGCGGCGTTGATCCAGGAGTTCGCCATGTTGTTCCCGTCGCCGACATAGGCGACCTTCAGCCCCTCGTAGGTACCCCGTTTCTCGATGATCGTAAAGAGATCACTCAGCATCTGGCACGGGTGGAGGAGATCGGTCAGGCCATTGATCACCGGGATGGTCGCATGGCGGGCGAATTCCTCCACGGATTCCTGGGAAAAGGTCCGGATCATGATTCCATTCAGATAGCGGGACATGATCCGCGCGCTGTCGGCGATGAGCTCCCCGCGGCCGAGCTGCGTATCCCGGTTGCTGAGAAACAGCGATACACCGCCCAACTGGAACATCCCGACTTCAAAGGATATTCTCGTCCGCGTGGAGGATTTGTCGAAGATCATCCCCAAGGTCTTTCCTTTTAAAAGGTGATGCTCCTTCCCCTCGCGGAGCAGCCGTTTCAGGCGGTGCGCCTCTTCGAAAATGAATTCGAAATCGGCCCGTTCCAGGTCATATTCGCTGAGCAGATCCTTTTTCATTTTTCCTCCAGCACCCCATCCAGGATCCCGACGGCCCTATCCACATCCTGTCGGGTCAAGATCAGCGGCGGAACAAAACGGAGGACATTCCCGTTCGTGCAGTTGATCAGCAGCCCTTTCTCCATGCATTTATCAACAAACTCCGCACCGGCGACGGTTAACTCGATAGCGAGGATCAGCCCCTGTCCGCGGACCTCCCGGATCCTTGGGTGCTTCTCTTTCAGTCCTCCGAGCCGGGAGAGGAAATACGCACCCACCTTCCGGCAGTTCTCGAGGATACCCTCCCCAAGGATGGTTTCCAGTGTGGCCAGAGCGGCCGCGCAGGCCAGCGGATTGCCGCCGAAGGTCGATCCATGGCTTCCCGGAACGAAGGCCGCGGCGATTTTTTCCTTCGCCAAAAGCGCCCCGATCGGGAAGCCGTTCCCGAGGGCCTTCGCCAGCGTGATCATGTCCGGCACGACCTCCGTCTGTTCGCAGGCGAAGAGCATCCCCGTCCGGCCGATTCCCGTCTGGACCTCGTCCGCAATCATCAGGAGCCCCTTTTCATCGCAGATCCGCCGGATCCCCGGGAGATACCCGGGATCGGGAATGACGACGCCGCTCTCCCCCTGGATCGGCTCCACCAGGACGCCGCAGGTCTTCTCCGTCACGGCCGCCTCCAGCGCCGGAAGGTCGTTGTAGGGAACATACTTAAATCCCTCCGGCAGCGGCGAAAAACCGACATGAAACCTCTCCTGCGCCGTTGCCGTCACGGTTGCCAGCGTACGGCCGTGGAAGGAGTCCTGCATCGTGATCAGTTCGTATCGGCCTCCCATCTGTTCCGAGGCATATTTCCGGGCAAGTTTGATCGCCGCCTCGTTGGCCTCCGCCCCGCTGTTGCAGAAGAATGCCTTGTCGAAGGGTGAATTCTCCACGAGGAGCCGCGCCAGCAGAATCTGTGGCACGATATGGTAAAGGTTTGATATGTGGGAGAGGTTCTCCACCTGCTCTTTGATCGCCGTGACGACTTTGGGATGGGCATGGCCGAGGGCGCAGACGGCAATCCCCCCGACCAGATCGAGGTAGCAGCGGCCTTCGCTGTCCCAGACATGGACACCCAACCCCCTCGTCAGGACAAGGGGATGGCGCTTGTACGTCGACATGATGTAGCGATCGGACAGGTCGATCCATTCTTGTGTGGTCATTGTTTCTTTACCTCGTGAATGGTGATGCTCTCGAAAAAGTTCCTAATAGCACTCGTCTGTCATTCCCGTGGATACGGGAATCCGGTCTTTTCAAGGTGTTCCCATGGGACTGGATACCCGCTTTCGCGGGTATGACAAAAAAAGGGTTTTACGACTTTTTACGAGTTCGTCAATAGTGGGTATACACCTATAAAACGATCTCCGTCCCGATCCCCTGGTCCGTAAACATCTCTAACAGAATCGTATGCTTCAGGCGGCCGTCCACGATATGGGCCTTCTTGACCCCGCCCCGGAGGGCCTTGAGGCAGCACTTTACCTTGGGGAACATCCCCCCTTCGATCGTCCCCTCCTCGATCATCCGGCGGGTGGTCCGTTCATCCATCGTGTGGATCAGTTCCTTCTGCCCGTTGAGGACCCCGGGGACGTCCGTGAGCAGAATCAGCTTCTCCGCGGCAAGGGCGGAAGCGACCGCACCGGCCACCAGGTCGGCGTTGATATTGTAGGTCTCTCCCCCGTCCCCGACCCCCGTCGGGGCGATGACCGGAATGACGCCGTCCGCCATCAGCGCGGTGATCAGCTCCGCGTTGACCGCCTTGACCTTCCCGACAAGGCCGATGTCGATGATCTCGGGCGGCGTCTCCTTGACCTTCTCGGCGTTGAGATCGTACTTCTCCGCCCGGATCAGGTTCGCGTCCTTGCCGCTCAACCCGACCGCCCGCCCGCCGTGACGGTTGATCAGGCCGACGATCTCCTGGTTCACCTTCCCCACGAGGACCATCTCGACGATGTCCATCGTCTCCTCGTCGGTCACCCGCATCCCCTGGACGAATTTCGACTCCTTCCCTAACTTTTTCAGCAGGCTCCCGATCTGCGGGCCGCCGCCGTGGACCACGACGGCGTTGATCCCGATATACTTCATCAGGACCAGATCACGGGCGAAATTGTTCTTCAGCTCCTCATCCACCATCGCATGGCCGCCGTACTTGATTACGACGGTCTTGTTGTAGAACCGGCGAATGTAGGGAAGGGCCTCCACCAGAATATCGGCCCGCTCCATGGATGTCTTGATATCGTCCATTGTCTTCTCCTTACAGGATGTACCGGCTCAGATCCTCATCCTCGACGATCTCGTCCAACTGATCGGCAACATAATCGCCGTCAATCACCACCTCCTGACCCCGCATCTCCGGCGCATCAAAGGAGATTCCGTCGAGAAGGCTCTCCATGATCGTATAGAGACGCCGCGCCCCGATGTTCTCCATCCGGTCGTTCACCAGCGTGGCCGTCTCCGCAATCGCGGCAATAGCATCCTCCGTAAAGATGATCCGTACCCCCTCGGTCGCCATCATCTCCGTGTATTGCTTGATGAGGGCGTTGTGCGGTTCGGTCAGTATCCGGATGAATTCATCCCGGCCGAGGGAGTTGAGCTCCACGCGGATCGGAAAGCGCCCCTGCAGCTCCGGGATCAAGTCCGACGGTTTCGTCGCGGTGAAAGCCCCGGCCGCAATGAAGAGGATGTGATCGGTCCGGACCATTCCGTAGCGGGTGCTCACGGTCGACCCCTCGACGATGGGGAGCAGGTCCCTCTGCACCCCTTCCCGTGAGACGTCGGGGCCGTGCGTCCCGTCGCCGCCCACGATCTTGTCGATCTCGTCGAGAAATACGATCCCCGACTGCTCGACCCGTTCGACCGCCGTCTTCGTCACCTTTTCCATGTCCACGAGACGCTGGGCCTCCTCTTCCGCCAGGATCTCCAGCGCCTCGGGCACCTTCACCCGCCGTTGTTTCTTTTTCTGAGGGAAGAGATTCCCTAACATGTCTTTGACGTTGAGTCCCATGTCCTCCATGCCGGCGGAGGAGAAGATTTCGACCATCGGTCCGCTCCGGACCTCGGTCGTCTCGATCTCGACGAAACGGCTGTCCAGACGCCCTTCGTGGAGCAGCCGCCGAAGCTTCTCGCGCGTCGTATCCGGCTCAGGCACGTATTCCGCCTCAATGGTCGTCCCGTTTCCGTCGGGGATCATCTCCATCGCCTTCTTCTCTACCGCCTTCGGCGGCAGAAGGATGTCGAGGAGCCGGTCTTCCGCCAGTTCGGCGGCCTTCGTCCGGACGCGTCCCTGCTCCTCCGACTTGATCATGCCGATCGAAAGCTCCACCAGATCGCGGACCATCGATTCGACGTCCCGCCCCACATAGCCCACCTCGGTGAACTTCGACGCCTCGACCTTGATGAACGGGGAGTTGTCGAGTTTCGCAAGCCTTCTGGCGATCTCGGTCTTGCCCACACCGGTGGGCCCGATCATGATGATGTTCTTCGGGGAGATCTCCTCTCGCATCTCCTGCGAGACATTCTGACGGCGCCAGCGGTTCCGAAGCGCGATCGCCACGGCCCGCTTCGCCTCCTGCTGTCCGATAATATACTGATCCAGCTTTTCGACGATCATCTTTGGTGTTAACTCATCCTGTGACATGGCTATCCTTTTTCCTTTTCTTTTCCCTTTTCCTTGCCCTTTACCGGTATTTCATCCGGCTCTTCTTCCAGATCGATCTCCTCCACGGTGATGTGGTCATTCGTAAAGATGCAGATCTCGGAGGCGATTTTCACCGACTCCCGCGCGATCTCCGTCGCGGTCAGATCCGAATAGCGGACCATCGCCCGCGCCGCCGCGAGGGCGAACGGTCCGCCCGAGCCGATGGCCATCACGTTGTCGTCCGACTCGATCACATCGCCGTTTCCCGAAATGATCAGAAACGATTCGCGGCTGACGGCGATCATCAGCGCCTCTAAATGGCGGAGCACCCGGTCCGTCCGCCAGTCCTTCGTCAGCTCTACGGCCGCCCGCACCAGATTCCCCTTGTACTGTTCAAGCTTCTGGTCAAAACGGTCGAAGAGGGTAAATGCGTCCGCGGTCGCCCCGGCGAACCCGACGATCACCTGGTTGTGGTAGAGCCGCCGCACCTTTCTCGCCCCATGCTTCATGACCGTCGTATCGAGCGTCACCTGGCCGTCTCCCGCCACAGTGACCTTCCCCCGATGTCGGACCGCCAGGATGGTCGTTCCCCGGATCTTCATCTTATCTCTTCCCTCCTCCGGCCCGCGGGTGCGACCGGTCATAGATCTCCATCAGACGGCTCACGCTGACCGATGTGTATTTCTGCGTCGTTGAAAGGCTCCGGTGTCCCAGCATCTCCTGGATGGAACGCAGATCGGCGCCCGCGTCCAGCAGGTGGGTCGCGAACGTGTGCCGCAACGCATGCGGGCTGATCCTTCGGCCGATCCCGCTTTCCCGGACCACCCGTTCAACCACCCGCGCCACCCCCCTTGGATTCATCCGCTTTCCCCTTGCGCTGAGGAAAAGGGCTTTTTCCGCATCGATATCCGCTCCTTCCCTCCGGAGCTCCGGTCGTGTCCGCAGGTAGGCTTCAAGCGCCTGCAGGGCCGGCCTGCCGACCGGAACGATTCGCTCTTTTCGTCCCTTCCCCTTGACCTTGACGAGCCCTTCGTTGCAACGGATATCTCCGAGATCGAGTCCCGTCAATTCGCTCAGGCGGATCCCCGCGGAATAGAAAAGCTCGATCATCGACCGGTCCCGCCGCCCGGCCGCATCCTCCGGAAATTTCACCTGGAGGAGCGCCAGCATCTCATCCGCCGAAAGGACGACGGGGATGTATTTCTCGCACCTCGGGAGTTGCACGAGCTCCGCCGGGTTCACCGACACCTTCCCTTCCCTGTGGAGGTACCGGTAGAAGGAGCGGAGCGCCGCCACCTTCCGGGAGACGGTCACCTTTCGGCAGTTCCCGCGGTAGAGGGAGGCGAGAAAGGAGCGGATCACCAACGGATCGATCGGGATCGCCTCTTCCGCCCCGCCGGAAATCTCCCGCGTCTCCAAAAATGTCTGAAACTGCTTCAGATCGGTCAGATAGCCGTCCCTTGTATGGTCGGAGAGATTTCTCTCGATCTTCATATGTCTGTCGAACTCGCCGATGGCCTGCTCCAGAATACCCATCCCTTGCCTCAAAAAAAAGGATGATCCCGTAAAAAGTCGATTTTACCTTGTTTTGTCATTCCGGGCTTGACCCGGAATCCAGTGTTGTTAAGTAGATCTGGATTACCGGCTTTCGCCGGTATGACCGTTTGAGTGACTGTTTATGGGGTCGTCACATCTTATACTTTCCAAAATCCTCCGGGGAAAGATTTTCAAGAAACTCCGCAAGCTTCTCTTTCTTCAGCCGGTCGAGATCCGTCATCTTCGTCCCGAAATCGACGTTTCTGGATCTTTCGATCACCTTGTCCTCCACAAAGATCGAGGCGCCGGCGCGGAGGGCTACCGCGATCGCGTCGCTGGGACGGGCATCGACGATGACAGGCTCTCCGGCGCGCCGAAGGTGGATGTTTGCGAAGAAGGTGTTGTTCCGAAGATCGTGAATCTCCACCCGCACCACCTCGGCCTTCAGGACCTTGAGAATCTCGTTCAAAAGGTCATGGGTCATCGGACGCGAGAAGGTGATCTTTTCGATCTCGGTCGCGATGGCGCTGGCCTCGAAGATGCCGATCCAGATCGGAATCGCCTTCTTCTCCTCAAGGTCCTTCAGGATAACGATCGGGGTATTGGTGATCGGATCCATCGTCAGACCCGATACCTTCATCTCAATGAACATCTGCGCCTCCTCGTTCCTCCACCTCGCCCCGCAGGGAATGGGCGAAGGCCTCCACGATCCGCACGGAAACCGTTCTACCGATGAGTCCGGCCCTTCCCGGGAAGTGAACGATCCGGTTTCCCCGCGTCCTCCCGGCCATCTCCTCGCTCCCGCTTCGGTTCGGCCCCTCGACCAGAACCGACTCCGATCTTCCGATCCAGGCGCGGTTTTTCTCCAGCGTATGCGCCGCCTGGAGAGCCTGGAGCGCCCTCAGCCGTTCCCGTTTCGCACCCTCGCTTACGGGCCGATCCATCCCGACGGCGGCCGTCCCTTCCCGTTCCGAGTACTGGAAAGAGAAGAGGTTATCAAAACGGATCTCCCGCATCAGTTCCAGCGTTTGCTGAAAATCCGCCTCCTCTTCCCCGGGGAATCCCACGATCACATCGGAGGTGATGCTGATCTGCGGACAGACCCGTCGAAGCTCGGCCACCTTCTCTCGGTATGCTTCGGCCGTATAGCCGCGGTTCATCCGCTTGAGCACCCGGTCCGATCCCGACTGCACCGGGAGGTGGATGTGCTCGCAGAGGGAGGCGATCTCCCCGAAGCACGCGATCAGCCGCGGCGACAGATCCTTCGGATGGGAGGTCGTGAAGCGGATCCTCCCGATCCCGGGGACCTTTCCGATGGCGCTGATCAACTGCGTAAAATCGGTCTCCCCCGGCAGCGTCTGCCCATACGAGTTCACGTTCTGCCCGAGGAGCGTTACCTCCCGGATGCCCCGGGCAGTTAGAGTTTCGATCTCACGAAGAATCTCCGGCAGCGGCCGGCTCTGCTCCCGCCCCCGGAGATGGGGCACGACGCAGTAAGCGCAGAAGTTGTTGCACCCCTGCATGATCGTTACAAAGGTGCTCACCGCCCCTGCGGCCGGTTGCGCCGGAATGTCCAGCGAGCCGACCCGTTCGCAGAATCCCGTCTCGACGATCCGTCCTCCGGCCCGTTCCAGTTCGCCGACCATTTCAGGAAGCCGGTGGATCTGGTGTGTGCCGACAACCAGGTCGAGGTACGGAACCCTGCGAAAGAACCGGTCGCCCCACTGCTGGGCGAGGCAGCCGCACACGCCGATCAGAAGACGCGGATTTCTCTCCTTCAACTCCCGGAAACGCCCCAACTGACTGTAAATTTTCTGCGCCGCCTTCTCGCGGATGCTGCATGTGTTGACGAGGATCAGGTCCGCCTGCTCCGGATCATCCGTCGTCCCGTATCCCGACTCCTCCAGCAGAACCGCCATCTTCTGCGCATCCTGCACGTTCATCTGGCAGCCAAAAGTTTGAATATAGAGCTTTTTCTTTCCCAAACCGACCTTTCCTCACCGAAACATCCAAAACTGAATTAATATAGGAAGGGGGGATAGTCAACACCTTTTTGCAGGGAGGTCGAAAATCCGGCAGAGGGTTCTCTTTCAAATTTGACAGATCGTCTCTTTTGCATTATTGATCATACCAGATTAGCGATTACGGAAGCGGAATACGGCGGTCTCACGGATCCTCCCTCCGCACCGGGAGATCATCCCGATCGCAGCCTCTTTAAAAAGCGGCTTCGGCGACAAGTTTACAGGAGGAGAACAGCCCCCATGATCGACAAGGAAAGAACAACCAAGGAAATCCTGACCGAAAAGAGTTCGGCCCGAGAACGGACACCCCTGTACAACCCGGCTGCGCTGGAGATCCTCCGCAAGGAATTCGCCGGATGGATGCAGACCGCGGTACGGGAGAAAGACCGCAAGGCCTGGTTAAAAACGCCCCGGACGGTGCTTGGATCGAATATTCCCCGGGAAATGCTCTACACCCCGCTCTCCCACCCCGATTTCGACTACCGGGAGGATCTGGGAAATTCCGGCCAGGAACCCTTCACCCGGGGGATCCACGCCAACATGTACCGCGGCAGGGAATTCACGATGCGCCAACTCACCGGCTTCGGGTCTCCCGAGGACACGAACGAGCGGATCAAATTCATGCTGGACCACGGTGCGACGGGCCTGAACATCCTCTTCGACATACCGACGATCCAGATGTACGACTCCGACGATCCCCTCTCCCAGGGCCAGGTGGGGATGTCCGGCGTTTGCGTCGATTCGGTCGATGATATGGCGCTCCTCTTCAAGGACATCCGCCTGGACGAGATCACCGCGTCCATCGTAACCCATTATCCGTCCAACACGGCCATTCTCTTTCCCATGTTCCTGGCCCTTGCCGAGGAAAGGGGCATCCCCTGGGAAAAGCTGCGCGGCAGCGTCCAGAACGACACCTCCCTGGAGGAGTTGATCCGCAGCGGCGCGGAATTTATCGCACCGCGGGACTGCTTCCGGATTCAGTGCGACAATATCGAATTTATCCGGAAGAATGTGCCCCAATGGAATTTCATCACCCTCAACGGTTACAACCTGCGCGAATTCGGAACATCCGGGATTACGGAAATGGCCGTCGCCGTGGCCAACGGCATCGCGACCCTCGCAGAGATGGTGCGCCGCGGATACGACGTGGATTCGGTAGCGGACCGCCTGGCGTTCTTCTGGTCGCCGGCGAGCGATTTCTTTGAAGAGGTGGCCAGGCTCCGGGCCGTTCGCCGGCTCTGGTACAAGATCATGAAGCGCCGATTCCAGGCGAAGAGCCCCCGCTCCATGTGGATGCGCTGCCATGTTCAGACCTCCGGCGTATCCCTGGTCCAGCAGGAACCCCTGAACAATGTGATCCGGGCGGCGTATCACGCCCTCTCCGCCGTTTTAGGCGGCGCGCAGTCGCTGCACGTCGACTCCTATGACGAGGCCTATTCCGTCCCGACGGAAGAGGCGGCGCTCCTCTCTCTCCGGACCCAGCAGATCCTCCAGGAGGAGACAGGGATCATCGACGTGGTGGATCCGCTGGGAGGTTCGTACTACATCGAGACCCTGACCAGCGATATCGAAAAGAGGATCCTGGACGAGGTGGACGAAATCGAACGAGCGGGTGGGTATGTCTCCGCAATCGAATCGGGACAGCTCCACCGGAAAATTTCCTCCTACTTCTATAACCAGCAGAAGGAGATCGAAAAGGGCGATATCAAGATCGTTGCCTATAACAAATACAAGTCCGAAGCGGCGCCGCCCCCCATCAACGTGTTCCGGTATCCCGAGGGGGTGGAAGAGCGGCAGAGGGAAAAACTGGCCCGGTTGCGGCAGAGCCGGGACAACGAGCGGGTGGGCGTCGCCCTGACGGCACTCGGAGATGCCTGCAAGAAGGGGATAAACATCCTGCCTTATAGTGTCGCCTGCGCCCGCGTACGCTGCACCGAAGGGGAACTGTTCAAGGTTTTCAAGGAATCATTCGGGTTGTGGAAGCCCCCGGCCTTCTGGTAGCGGCGGACGGCGCCGCAGAAAATAATCCCGTTTAACGGAGAGCACAACAGGAGGTCAACGATCCGTGGCAAAGAAAATCAAGGTGCTTTTAGCAAAGTTGGGTCTGGACGTACATAACCGGGGAATTATCACCGTGGCCAAGGAATTAGGAGATGCCGGCATGGAGATCGTATACATCGGAAACTCCCTGCCCCGGGAAATCGTCCGGACGGCCATCCAGGAAGACGTGGACGTGATCGGAGTCAGTTCCCTTGGCGGCGCCCACCTCACCCTCGGCAAGCCGCTGATCGATTTCGCCCGGCAGGAAGGGCTGACAGATAGCGTGGTCTATGTGATCGGCGGCGTCTTCCCGCCGGACGATACGGTCCGTCTGAAAGAGATCGGGTTTGACGCCGTGTTCACGCCGGGCGCCACCCGGGACGAGATCGTTCACACCATTCAGGAACTGGTGGAGAATAAAACGATTTGAACGACCTTGAGTTCGTCCAAACAGATCATCACTGGAGGTGAAACAACATGAAGACGCAATGGCCGCCTGTATACAATCCATCCTACTTTCCGGCGCCGGACGAGCCCTTCTGGGACCGAAAGTTGGAAACGATGGATCCCGGCGAAAGAGAGCAGCGGGTCATCCTGCCCAAACTCCAGGCGCAACTGACTTACGCCTACAACAACTCGCCTTTTTACCGGAACAAATGGGACGAAGCCGGGATCAAACCCCAGGATATCCAGTCTCTGGAGGACTTCGAGAAGATGCCCTGCGTGACGAAGGAGGAAATCCGCCGGGATCAGGCGGAATATCCGCCTTTCGGAAGCAATCTCTGTGTGCCTAAGGGGGAACTGGCCCGTGTCCAGGGGACGTCGGGGACGACGGGAAAGCCTACCGCCTTCGGGATCAGCCGGGGAGACATGGCCCGCATCGCCGAGGCGCACGCCCGGATCATGTGGGGTTTCGGAGTCCGGCAGGACGACATCGTCTTCATCGGCTCCTTCTTCAGCCTCTACTGGGGAAGCTGGGGCGCCCTGTTAGGGGCGGAGCGTCTCGGTGCGACCGCCTTTCCCTTCGGCGCGGGCGTGCCGGGCCAATCGGAAAGGGGCCTCGAGTGGATGAAAGAGGTGAAGCCGACCGTGTTCTACGGCACCCCCTCTTACAGTCTCTATCTCGCGGAAAAGGCGCGGGCGATGGGAATGAACCCGCGGAAGGATTTCAATTTCCGCATTCTCCTTTTTTCCGGTGAACCCGGCGCGGGGGTTCCCTCGACGAAGAAGCGCATCGAGGAGACCTTCGGGGGCATCTGCATCGACAGCGGCTCCACCGCCGAAATGACCCCCTGGATGACCAACGGCGAATGCGCCCATCGCCGGGGGATGCATTTCTGGCAGGATATCGTTTACGCGGAGCTGGTCGACCGCGAGACCCACCGAAGGGTGCCCTACGGTCAGGAAGGGGCCACCGTCTATACCCATCTCGAGCGGACATCGCAACCGATGATCCGCTTCTGGGCCGGGGACATCGCGCTGTGGGTGAATGATCCCTGTCCCTGCGGCCGCACCTACCCCCGCCTCCCGAAGGGAATCTATGGACGGGCGGACGACATGTTCGTGATCCGCGGCGAGAATGTCTATCCGAGCGCCATAGAAAACGTGATCCGCGGCATCGAGGGAATGGGTGACGAGTTTAGGATTGTCATTACCCGGGAAAAGACCATGGACGAGATGATTGTCCAGGCGGAGCCCTCATCCCAGGCCGATCCGGCCGTCATGTCTGATCTGAAGGCCAGGCTCGCAGCGGAACTGAAAACGCGCGGCCTTCGGGCCGTCGTGCAACTGATGGAACCCGGGACACTGGAGAGGACGGAATTCAAGGCAAAAAGGGTGATCGACCAGCGGCGTATCCATGACGAATGATCCATTTTCCGTGCGGTTGACAAAAACCGATTCCTGCGTCATAGTGCGGCCCGACGAAGATCGTCGTCCGCATGCGATACGGTTGTCCCTGCGGGGCGGACGGTCCGTATCCGAATTGCATTTATCCGCCGGGAAGGAGAAGAATCGATGAGACTCTCATGGGACGATTACTTTCTAAAGATGGCCGAAACCGCATGCCTCCGCTCGACCTGCCTGCGGGCCCAGTTCGGGGCCGTTCTCGCCCGAAACCACACGATCATCAGCACCGGGTACAACGGCGCCGCCGCAGGCGTCCGGAGCTGCCTGGAGCGGGGGGAGTGCGTCCGGGACCGCCTCCAGATCCCGAGCGGCGAACACTACGAGATCTGCCATTCGGTCCACGCGGAGGCGAACGCGATCATTCGCGCGAGCTTCGAATTGATGGAAGACGCCACGCTGTATATCTACGGTCTTCAACAGCAGAAACCCCGCATCGGGATGCCCTGTTTCATGTGCTGGCGGATGATCTTCAACGCCGGCATCGGCCAGGTGGTTTTTATCGACGACGAGGGACAGAAAAAGACGGTGAACGTCAAGGTGGTCGACCGCGGCCGCATCCTCTCCTACGCCGCGCCGGAGCCCTGAATTCCAGATGCTCCAGCGCCCCGGTATGGCGCGTCAGATGGAGAACCTTATCAAGGGGAATGATTCACTACAGCCATAACCCCCTCTGAACCTTTCGGGATATGGTTTACGGCGCTAACCATCTTGCCGCCGGACCACCGGGAGCATACCTTATTTTAAACCCCGTGGGAAGCGGAAGACGCTCAACGATAGCCGACAATAGGAGCCAAAAGAGGATCCGGGAAAATTTGGTTTGACTTCCCGGAACAGTTCCGATAAAAGGTGGGCCGGTTCCCGTGTGCAGGTTGTCATCCACCGGCAGAAACTGTGCACCGTTTTAGCAGAGGGGAAGCTCCCGAATACCCATGAGGAGGCACTTCATTGATGAGACGGCGGATTTTTCTGTGGATGGGACTCAGTGTCCTCTTCACCTCCCTCGCGATCTGCGGGGATCTCCCGGCCAAAGAAACGTATAAGGTCCCGCATGGAGACACCCTCGCGGGTATTGCCGGTAAAATCGTCGTTACCCCCAGCTCGCTGAAGGCGGCCAATCCGATGAAGGGCAGCAGCCTCAAAGCGAATCAGACCCTCATCACCCCCTCTCCGAAAATCAAAGATGTCTCCCAATCAAAGCCGTCCCCTCTGAGCCGGGGGGAGATCTTCGTGGTTAAGAAAGGGGATACGCTCTCGGGTATCGCACGAAAGACGGGAATTTCCGTAGCCGAGCTGCGGGAGATCAACCGTCTTCACGGAAGCGCCCTGAAGATCGGGCAGAAGCTCTCATTGAAGAACCCGGAACCCGAAGAGCAGCCCGAGTTGCTGGCCGAATATACGGGGGATGAACCCGAAACAGAAGCGGCGGATGGCGCCATTCTCACCCCGGATGAGGCCTGGGCGGAGATCGAGAGGCGCAAACAGGAAAACGCGGCGCTTCTCGGAAAATGGAGCAGCCCCGACGAACCGCAACTGCTCGTCAAGGCGGCGATGGGCTTTCTCGGCGCCCCCTACCGGTTTGGAGGCTTCTCGATCCACGGGATCGACTGCTCGGGACTGGTCAAGAAGATCTATCAACTCTTCGACATCGACCTCCCAAGGACGGCCAATGAGCAGTCCCGTGTCGGGATGCGCGTCGCGCGGAGCGACCTGAGCGAAGGGGATCTCCTCTTCTTTAATACGAGAAGGAGGGGCGGCCACGTCGGGATCTACATCGGCAACAACGAATTTGTCCACGCCGCCTCACGGAAGCGGGGGGTGCGTCTGGACAACCTGGATACCCCCTATTTCAACAAGCGCTTCATCCGCGCCGTACGTCTCAAGGGAAGCGATGACGGCCTGTAATCCGGGGGCAAGCTTCCGCTTACCCGCCTGAACTCGACAAATCGTCATTCCTGCGAAAGCAGGAATCCAGTCCTTTCAAGGCCTTCTGGATTCCCGCTTACGCGGGAATGACGGCTTTTTATTTCCGATCCCTCTGCTGGCGGCAACCGCCGGTTCATAAAAACCCTTTCTGCTTCTGCAGAATCGGTTTGTCGGCGGGAACGCTTTTCTCCTCTTTCGCCCCCTGTTCGACCTTGAATCCAGACTCCTCAAGGAGGTACTTGTCGTCGCCGGGGTCCGGCTTGAATTCCAACTGGAGCTTCTTGGCTTCCCGGATATAAGAACCTTCTGCAAGGCGGATTTCTCCATCCGGCACCACGACGATGGCGGATTCGCCCTTGACCGGGCAACGCTGCTCGCAGTATCCGCAACCGTTGCATCGGGACGCGATCACCACGGGCCGCCGATACCCCTCGACGGGTCGAAAAACAATCGCGTTATACGGACAGATCTCATCGCAGATCAGGCACAGCTTGTTCTGGGCCCAGACCAGGCACGTCTCCTTGCGCAAAACGGCCGTTCCGATTTTGGCATAGGTCTTTTCCTCCATCGGCAGCGAACGGATCGCCTGGGTCGGACAAACTTTCCCGCAGACATTGCAGTTCGGCTCGCACGCCGCCATCCGCAGTTCTAACTTCGGCGTCCAGAGGCCCGAAAAGCCCGATTCCCAGAGGGAGGGTTGAAGGGTATTGGTCACGCAGGATTTCATGCACTCCCCGCAACGGATGCAAGTGCGCAGAAACGCGGTTTCCGGAAGCGCTCCGGGAGGTCGAATGAGCTGTCGCCTGCCCTGAAGAGAAGTAAAAGGTGTCTGGAGCGACAAAAAACCGAGGGTCAGCCCGCCGCCAACGGAGTAGACAAAACCCCGGCGGGAGAGATCGACGCCGGAATATTCACCCATCCCTGAAAAAGAGGCGGGAAAGGAGATTGCCTTCTGCGGACAGATCCCCGCGCACTCCCGGCACTGGATGCAGTCCGCGGAACTGGTTTTCAGAGGGTCTTCACCGATCGCCCCCATCGGGCAGCCCTTTTGGCAGACCAGGCATCGGTTGCACTCCGCGCTGACCCGGCGTCGGAACACCCCGAGCGGCGAGATCAGGCTGAGCAAGGCCCCCAGCGGACAGAGGTAACGGCACCAGAACCGCGGCGCAAGGCGGTTGACCGCGATCACCGCCCCGAAGATCATCAGCGTCACGGCCATCATGTAAAAGACGGGTTGGGGATAGTGAAGATGGGCGGGGGTGACCCATCCCAAGCCCTGGAAAAGTGCGCGGAAAAGATCCAGCAGAATATTGATGATGGTGATCAGCAGCGGATAGAGGAAAAAGGTATAGAACCGTGTCAGCAGAGCGATCGGGTCCATCAGGTAGACCAGCGAAACACCCGTCGCCGCGGCGGCGAAAAAGAGGATGAGCAGAACATATTTCCATCGGCGAAAGGTCGAATCGTTTTGCAGAACAGCGCGTCTGACCTTCCGGAACAGAAGAAAATCAAAGCCGTCGATGGCGGCGCCGAGCGGACAGACGTAGGCGCAGAAGAACCGTCCAACGGCCAGCGTCGCCCCGACCAGGACCAGCGACCAGAGGACGCGGGCGATGAATTCCCGCGAAGCGATGACCGCATTGATCCCGAGGAGCGGATCGATCCTGAGATAGATGTCGGCCGGGAGCCAGTCCGGGAGCCGATAGGTGGCCAGTGCAAAGAAGGCGGTAAAGAGGAGAAGCGACAGGGCCTGGATGGTTTTCCTCATACGGTTCCCTTGTAGAT
>Ga0209182_10000103_pt1 | contig 19332 bp, 14 predicted proteins | sample LakBais05cmmetaG_FD_185474 | JGI IMG/M metagenome (GOLD analysis project Ga0209182, IMG submission 185474) | Lake sediment microbial communities from Lake Baikal, Russia to study Microbial Dark Matter (Phase II) - Lake Baikal sediment 0-5 cm... | ecosystem: Environmental > Aquatic > Freshwater...
ACCCTACAAGATGCATGCTGATAAACTGCCGCTCTCTCTCCAGGACCACGACCATCCCGTCCGCTACCGGAATATCTGGCTGAGGGAGCTCGAGTGAAGGAGTCCATGATGATGAAGAAAATCCTGCTGGCGACGGTCATCATCGGAGTTTCTTATCTTCTCGTCTGCTCGGGCGCCGGCCAGGCTCCTCAAAAGCCGCGGACCGCCCTCGTCGTCTGGGGCGGCTGGGAAGGGCACGAGCCCAAGCAGTGTGTCGACATCTTCGCGCCCTGGCTCGAATCCCAGGGCTTCAGGGTCGAGATCTCCCATTCCCTCGACGCCTACCTCGACCTCGAGAAACTGAAGAAGCTCGACCTCATCGTCCACATCTTCACCATGTCCGACATCAAGCCCGAGCAGGAACGGAATCTCGAGGAGGCCGTCAAGAGCGGCGTCGGACTCGCCGGCTGGCACGGCGGGTTGGGCGACGCCCACCGCTCGGCCGTCGAATACCAGTTCATGGTCGGTGGCCAGTGGGTCGCCCACCCCGGCGGCGTCATCGACTACGACGTCGACATCACCAACCCCGCCGACCCGATCACGAAGGGCCTCAGGACCCGCTTTCACATGAAGTCGGAGCAATACTACATGCACGTCGACCCCGCCGTCGACGTCCTGGCGACGACGACCTTCTCCGGTCAGCAAGCGCCCTGGATCGACGGCCTGGTCATGCCCGCCGTCTGGAAGAAACTCTACGGGAAGGGGCGGATTTTCTACACCACGCTCGGCCACGTCGCGGCGGACTTCGACGTCTCCGAGGCCCGCGAGATCGTCAAGCGGGGGCTCCTCTGGGCCGCCCGGGTCATGGGCGACGACCCGCCCAAGATGAACATCTACGCGCCCCTGCTCAAAAAGAAATAGGCGGTGACCGGTCGGATGATCAGCGGGAAATCGTCAGCCCGCTTTTGAGGAATTCGTCCCAGAGGTCGCGGCGGACGAAGAGCGCGAGGACAACCTCGGGGCGCAGGCCGTAGAAGCTCTGTTGATACCGGTCGCCGAGCGCCATCGCGACTTTTTCGACGTTGGCGGCCGAGGCGATGACCAACGCCGCGTCGCCGGGGTCGCCCGCCGTCTCCGCGCTCGTCCAGTATCCCACCCGGCCGTACCGTCTCAGATACCAGGGAAGGGGCCAGGTCTCATCGGACTGGGCGATGACTTTGATCAGCAGGTCCTTCTTCTCCGGCGCTGCGGCGGCGATCTTCTCGACGGCGGCGACGAGCTTCAGGAAGTCCGGGCTCGTCTGAGCATAGACATAGGGATTGGCCGGGTCCGAGTGAGCCGTGAAATTGGCCCTGTAGGCTTGGGCGGCCAGATTGACGAATCCCGGCAAGAGGGCGGCCAGGATGAGGATCTTGACCAGACGAAAGCGGCTGATCCTCAGGAGGAGCCCGACGCCGTTCCCGGCGAGGACGACGAGGCCAAGATAGAAGGGGAGGAGGTTCCACGGCGTCTTGTAAGGGATGAAACTGTAGACGGTGGCCGTGATGATCGTGAAGAAAAGGATGACACGGATGAAACGCGGATTCTCGTCCTTCCCCGCATCGTGTCCGAATGCGGCGATGCCCCCGGCCGCGGCAAGGAAGAGGAGGAAGGCCTCGCTCCAGACCGGACCGCCGCCCGATTTGGAATAGGCCAGTGTCTGGAAATAGTAGTACCAGGGGTGGGCATGGAATCCGGGATGGCCGGCCCGGTTGAAAGACGCCCCTATAGCCCGGACCGAATCGGCCAGCCCCTGCGGATTATGGAAGAAGGACGTGAAGAAGAGGGCAGCGGTCACGGCGCCGGCGGCCAGGAAGAGAGTGGCGTGCAGGGCTGTCCGAAGCTTTGTCGGGGCATTCCGCCCGCCTCGGGCGTTTCCGGTCGCGCCGGCCCCCTCCCCCCGGCGGGCGCGAGGCCCGTCCATGAGGAACACGAGCCCGAGCGCCGCAGCCAGACCGGCGAAGAGGATGACGCTCGTTTCCTTCGTGGCGTACATCAGGCCAGCCGAGACGCCGGCCGCCAGGGCCCACCAGCCGGAGCGCGTTCGCGCGTATTTCCATCCGGCGGCGATGAGCCCGGCCAAGAAGAAGACGAGCAGGGTTTCCTGAATATAGAACCGGCTGTAGTAGGTCATGGCCGGCGAGACGGCCGCCAGAGCGGCCGCCGCCAGGGCCGCTTCCCGGGAAAGCCCGCCGGCGAGGAGAAGAAAGAGAAGAAGCAACCCCGCTCCGAAGAGGGCCGGGACGAGGCGGAGCGTCGTTTCGCTGAGCTCGGCCAGAGTTCTTTCGCCCGCCACCAGGGCCATGGGTAGCGTCAGGTAATAGAGGCTCGGCCCGTGGTGGTCGTTCGGGTCGAACCGGTATTCCCCCCGCTCGAGGAGGTCTCCGAACTTGACCGCCTGGTTGGCCTCGTCGTGGTGCATCGGCCGGATGTCCAGGCGGACGACGCGGAAAAGGAGGGCACCGATGACGGCGCAGAAAAACAACGCCAGGTAGGCCTTTTTAGTCATTTGGCCGGGATGCCGAAGACCTCGACCTCCACGTAGTGGTTCATGTCGTTCGACGTGTTGCCGCTGCTGTAGAGTCGGACGTAGCGGGCCTTGACCCCTTTGGGGTTGAAGAGCTTGCCGTCGAAGGTTTCGATGTACTCCTTGTCCTTGCCGGCTCCGAGGCCCGACGTGTTGTCGTGGTCGTTGTTGAAAACCGTCGTCACGCCGCTGATGAAGTCCTTGTCGTCGGAAGCCTGGACGACGACGTCCCGGTAGACGCGGGCCTGGCTGTGGTAATGCCAGGCGACGATGGCCTGGAGCTCCTGGGACTTGCCGAGGTCGATCTGGACCCACTGGAGCATGGGCCCGAACTCGACGTAGTAGCCGTCCTCGCCGGACTTCTTGCCGTCCGTGACGAAGGCGAGCTCGCCGATGACGGGCTCCTTGTCGCTCGCGGCGACCGGCTTTCCGGCGGAGAGAAGGGCTGTCCCGACAGGCACCATGAAAGGACCCCGCGGCTTCCCGGTGATCGTTTCGAGGTTGGGCGTGCGGATGTTCTTGGGCGTGCCGACGAACATCGGCTTGGGGAGCTGGATCTGCAGGACCTCTTTTCCCTGGTCCTGTGCCGGGGCCGCGGGCGCCAGGACGACCAGCCCGAGGAACGCGATCGATATCCAGCCGAGGATCTTCTTCATCTCTGTCTCCTTGTTCTGACGGGCAGGTCTACGGCGATCGCGCCCGCGCTGAATATTCTACACTTTTTCCGGGCGTTTATCACGAGCGCCCAGACCTCGGGATGCCGGCCGCAGAGGGCGGCGACGCCGGCCGTGGTCATGACCATGAAGGCTGTCGAGAGGGCGTCGGCGGCCGCCGCCGAAGGGTGGGAAGCCCAGGCGGCGCGATGCCCCCGGGCTGGACGTCCGGTCCTCGGGTCGATGATATGCTCGCCCTTGACCTCGGTCCCCGACCCGCTCAAGGCCCGGTCCCGGAGATGGACGCGGCCGGGCCCGGCCGTCGTCCCCCCGACGGACCCGGCGCCGACCGGCCAGCCACGCCCGGATTCGCTTTTTCCAGGGCCCGGGCCCGCGGCCAAGGCGGTGCTCGTTCCGGCGTGGAGGAGGACGTTCCCGACCTCCCAGTCCCGAAGGACGGCCAGCGCCGCGTCGAGGGCGTACCCCTTGCCGACGGCTCCGAGGTCGAGGTCGAGCGCAGCGGCCTTGGCTCTCCCCTTGGCGGGAATCCGGACGACCTCGATCCCCCGGCCGGTCTGGATGACGCGGATGAGCTTGTCGAGCGGCGGGGGGGGCGCCGTCAATCGCCCCGCCGCGGACCGGCCGGCGGCCAAATAGTTGACGTCGAAGACGCCGCCCGTCTCCGCCTGGACGGCGGCCGCGATGCCCAGGACCTCGGCCGTCTCGATCCCGATGCGCAGGTATTCGCCCGGCCGGAGGCGCCCGATCCGGCTCGTCTCGCTCGAGGGGTCGAAGCGGCTGAAGAGCCTTTCGAGCCGGTCGACCTCGTCGAAGGCCGCCCGGGCCGCCTGCCGGGCATAAGCCTCGGCCTTCCCGGCGACGAAGACCTCGAACACGGTCGCCATGGCTTCGTGGGCGAACCGGTGGACGGGCGCTTTTTGCCGAGGGGACATGCCCCGAGTATCCCCGATTCGCGCCGATTTATCAATCTTCGCCCCTTGCGCGGCAAATATCGCTGGGGCGATGCCCGGACCCGAAATCAACCGGCGTGCGAGGCAATGGGCGGTGACGCACGGCGTGGGGGCCCCCGCCCGCTCGAAGCCGCTGGGGCCCAAAGCCCAAGATTTAATTCAGATATTTCCCAGAAGTGCGGCTCCGAGTCGCTCCGCCGCATTTCTGCCGGTCGCTCCTCAAAAGTCGCTCCCCGCCGGTCCCCGTCACAGCAAAAAAGGGGTGGCGTCCTGCGGCCCTATTTCGGGGATCTCGGACCGAGGGGGAGCTCCCGGACGCTGTCCGATGGCGCCTTGATACGGAGCGCGACATCCTTTTCCCCGCGAATCTTCTCGTCCGTCAGAAAGTGGACGTCGAGCAGGCCCTCGGAATGGAAGCCTGTCCGGAAATAGTTCATCTCGGCCATGGACAGGCTCCAGCCCTGGAGCCACGTCTCGAGTTCCTTACGCTGACGCCCGTTGCCCAGGAAATGGACGATGAGCTTGATCGGGCTGTCCGGGCTGACCTCCCCGGCCTCGATTTCGTCGAGGCAATAAACGCCCCGCACGCCCCAGGGCTGCGTGCCGCAATGGAAGGCGATCCGCTCGGCCATGCGCTGGCGCCAGCGGATGTGATCCTCGTCCTCGCGAACGGCCGGAAGGCCCGTTTCGCAGGACTTCCGCACCGCCGAATCGGGGCTGGCGAAGAGCCCGACGGCGAGCTCCCGGTCGGCGTTCATGAGCACGCGGAGAATCTTCCCGCCGGTCGCCTCAGGAACATCGATAACCCGGATGGCGTCCGTCAATTGCGCGCATTCGGGGCAAAACTCGCCGAGCTTGTTGGGGGACGTGAGCAGGAAATTTTCGTTGAACTTGATCCCGGGATCGTCCGGGTAGAGGGGCAGGTAGCGGATCCCCGATTCGACAAGGTCCTGGAAAAAATGGGTCCCGAACGACACCTCGGGGATGTAGTTGCCTTTTTTCCGGGCAACCTCGATGAGCATGGCCGAATTGTTGATGTCCGAATACGTCACCCGGACTCCGAGCTTGATGTCGCCGCGGCTGCCCCAGCGGCCCGGGCCCATGAGGATGAACTGATGCCGCGGCAGGATCTTGTTGAGCTTGCCCACGGCCTGGCCGACGGCGACGAGGTCCGTGTAATCGGCGAGCTCCCCGTACTTGTCCGGGTCGACGTAGACGATGTTGGCGATGTCGGTGACGCAGCCGTTCGAGATATATTTGTTGGCCGAGAAGAGGACGGACTCATCGGACAGGTTCGCCGGGATCTCCATGGCCACGCCCTCGGCCGCCTGGCTCTGGGGACGGCACTGGAGCAGGTAGAAATCCGTGCCCGTGGAGGCGAATTCGATGTCGACCGGGACGCCGAGGGCCAGGGACAGCGTCTTCAGGATGGCCTCGAGCTGGAGCATGAACGGGGTCCCGGAAATGAGACCGTCGAAGGTGACGATGGAATCCGACTTCCCGATGTCCGTGGCCAGCCCCATGGGCCTCTGGAGCAGCCCGTCCTGGTGGATCGAAAAAGTCTTGGTCAGGGCCGGGAATTCGTGTCCGACTTCCTTGAGGATCTCCTTGATGTCCTTGGTCACGAAGGTGTTTTCCTCGAGGTCGATGACGTCGATTCTCTTGGGGGAATAGCGGATGACATCGTCGACCGAGACGTTGACCCGCAGGCTCGGTTGGCTCGGGGCGACGAGAACCGGATAATCGTCGCTGACCCTGTCCACGGCCCGCGTCCCGAGCCCGGGGACGAGACGGAGCAACCCGTCCTCTCTCTTGATCCGCGGCGACCAGCGGAACTCGTTCCGGCTGAAGGCGACGCCGGCGTAAGCCGGGAAGAAGTACTTGCCCACCTTGGTGCCGACGACCTCCTGGATCATGATGCCCATCTCCTCGTAAAAATCGAGGAGGCCTCGCTCGGCCCGGTATTGGATGGGATCGGGGCTGAAGATCGAGGCGTAGACCTCGGCCACGGCGTCGAGAAGGGCTTCGAGCCGCTGCTGCTTGTCCCCCTGGTTGGCCAGGAAGAGGCTCTTGTATTTTCCGGCGAAGGCCGTCCCCAGCCGGTCCTCGAGGAGGCTCGAGCTGCGGACGATGAGCGGCACGTCGTCGAAGTCGTCGAGGGCGACCGACAGGCCCTTGACGATCTCGGGCGGGAAGGTCGAGTTCTTGAAGACCTGGACGAGATGGGGGTATTCCTGGCGGACGACGTCGATGTCCTTGTACTTCTGCTCGTGGACGTCGTCGAGGTTGTTGTAGGTTGTGAAGGCGATCAGCGCGTCGGAGGTGACGTACCACGTCTTGGGATTCTTTACGGAGCCGATGATCTTCGTCCGGCGCGCCGCTTGCTTGAGGATCCGGCTGGCCAGGAAGAGGCCGGCGCTCTTGCCGCCGAGCTTGCCGTGGCTGCCGGGCGGGAAGACGATCCGCTCCATGAGGCCGAAGAAGTCCTCGAGGTCGACGTATTTCTTGGCGACGTTGATGAACTCGAGCTGTTCGGTGAAGAAGCGCCGGATCAGGGAGACGCGGACGCTGTCGGCCAGGGACCGGGGGAGCTGGAGGCCCTCGGGCGCCAGGAGCTTGATGCGGCGCATGCCGTCGAGGACCTCGGCCAGGTCGGTGTAGACGTTCCCCAGGTTCTTGACGGCCGAGCTCGAACGGTCCTCGTTGATCCACTTCTGGATGCGGTCCAGGATCTCGTCGTCGGTCATGTTGGCGGAGGCGATTCGGAACGTCTCTTCGGTCAGCTCGAAGAAGCGGTCCATGGACTCCCGGCTCTGGGGGAGGTTGGCATCGCCGAAGAGCCCGTCGGCCGCCCGGTCCCCGCTGAAGCGCGGCAGGAGGCCGCGGGCCTCGGAAACGCCGCGCCAGCCGAGGTAGTTCATCATCTTACGGGAAACCCGGATCAGGAGGATCGGGTTGGTGTTGCGGAGGAGGTCCAGGGCGATCCGCCAGCCCCGTTTCCCCTCGGCCATGTCGCGGCGGCCGTCGCTCAACTTCTCGTACATCCCCCGCAGCCGTTGGTGCAGGATGAAGTGCCCCAAGCGCTCGGCGATCGTCTGGATGAGCTTGACCTCGCCCTTCATGAACGGGCCGCAGTCGCTCTCCGGTGTGGGCTTCCCGTAGGAGACGCAGAGGCGGCCGACCGACGCGTCCTGGACCCGGATCTCGGCGCAGTGGACGTAAGGAGTTTCCTCGAAATCGAGGGACTCGAAGGTTTCGGAGCCGTAGGTGATCCGGGCTTGGCAGCACTCCGGGAACTGCCAGCCGGCCGGGATGGCCTCGATGACCTGGTGGAATACGTCCTCGAGGGCGACGTCGTAAATGCTGAGGATCTCTTCGATCCGGTAGAGACAGTTCAGCTCCTTGGCCCGCTCGTGAAGCGTGGAGAAGAGGGTGCTGGCGGCCGTCGGGGTTCGCGGATTGCTCATGTCGACGCCTGCCTCCTTCGCCGCCGCGGCCTTCCCTCACGGGAGGGCGCCAGGGCGGCCCAGTCCAGATTCGGCCCGGAAAAAAATCAGACCCAGCCGCGGTCCTTGCAGGCGTTGGCGACGCGGCTGACGGCGATGACGTAGGCGGCGTCGCGCATGAACAGCTTCCGGGTGCGGGCGAGTTCGCTCACGGCCTTGAAGGCCGCCGTCATCTTCTCGTCGAGACGGGTCAGGACCTCTTCCTTGGTCCAGAAGTAGTTCATGTTGCACTGGACCTGTTCGAAGTAGCTGCAGGTGACCCCGCCGGCGTTGGCCAGGAAGTCGGGGATGACGAAGATGCCGCGGCTCTTGAGGACCGCGTCGGCCTCCGGCGTCGTCGGGCCGTTGGCGCCTTCGGCGACGATCTTGACCTTCGGCTTGATCTTCTTGATGGTGTCGGCGTTGACCTGGTTCTCGATGGCGCAGGGCAGGAGGATGTCGACGTCCTGTTCGATCCAGGCGTCGGCAGCGAGCCGCTCGTACTCGAGGGCCTCGGCCTTGGCCTTGTCGATGCCGCCGAAACGGTCGGTGATGGCCAGAAGCTCCTCCAGGCTGACGCCGCTCTTTTTCCGGTAGGTGTAGGAGGTTTGGTCGGCCTGGTCCCAGCAGGAAACGGCGATGACCTTGCCGCCGAGCTGGGTGTAAAGCTGGATGGCGTACTGGGCGACGTTGCCGAAGCCCTGGACCGAGGCGACGGTCGTCTCGATCTTGACGCCCATCTCCGCGAGGGCCTCGCGGACCGTGTAGATGAGGCCGTAGCCGGTGGCTTCGGTCCGGCCGAGGGAACCGCCCATGCCCACGGGCTTGCCGGTGATGAAGCCGGGGTACTTGGCGCCGTGGATCGTCTCGAACTCGTCGAGCATCCAGAGCATGTGCTGGGGGCTGGTCATGACGTCGGGGGCGGGAACGTCGCGGAGGTGGCCGACGTCGCGGGCGATCGTCCGGATCCAGCCGCGGCAGAGCCGTTCCTGCTCGCGCGGGCTGAGGTCGTGCGGGTCGCAGATGACGCCGCCTTTGCCGCCGCCAAGCGGGATGTCGACGACGGCGCACTTCCAGGTCATCCACATGGATAGGGCGCGGACGGTGTCGATCGTCTCCTGGGGGTGGAAGCGGATGCCGCCCTTGCAAGGGCCGCGGGCGTCGTTGTGCTGGCAGCGGAAGCCGCGGAACACGCGGACGCTGTTGTCGTCCATGCGGACGGGGATCGAGAAATGGTACTCCCGCAGCGGCTGCCGCAGGAGGTCCCGGGTCGGTTGATCGAGCTCGAGAAGGTCGGCCACAGTGTCGAACTGCTTCTGGGCCATCTCGAACGGGTTGAACCCTTTGGTCGCCATGAAAAAACTCCTTATAATGTCGTGATGATCTATTGGCCTGCTTCAGAGGGAAAGACCATGAAGCCGCAACAAAAAATGATAGCCGAAGACAGGCGAAATAGCAAGCCCCGGCGGAGGGCCCAAAATTGCCGTTAGAGATCTATTGGCCCGGGATTTAGCGGTTTTAGAGCCTCGGTGGCAGACAGTGACCAGAAACAAAAATCCTATCGGCAGTCCAGGGACGAGTTCGACTCCTGTTGCACCAACGTGATAACTTCCGCTTTGGCCAACGTGAAAACTTCCGCTTTTTTAGGTTAAGGTATGGCTTCCTGATGAAGGAGGCCAGCCATGAAGCGAAAGGATTTGATCACGTTGAGCCAGGAAGAACATGATCGGTTTCTGATCATCCGCAAGGTTATGAAGAGGGAGATGAGCCAGGTTGAAGCGGCGGATCTTTTGAACATCTCCGACCGTCAGGTTCGGACTCTCATCGGCAAGGTCCGGGAGAGAGGAGCCAAGGGGTTGGCGCACGGGAACCGGGGCCGGGAGTCTCCCAGGAAGATGGCCCGGGCGGAGGGAGAGCGGATCGCCGGGATCATCCGAGGCAAGTATGAGGACTTTGGGCCGACCTTTGCCGCGGAGAAGCTCTGGGAGAGAGAGGGGATCAAGGTCAGCGACGAGAAGTTGCGGCAGATCATGATCGAGGCCGGGATCTGGCGGGTGCGGCAGCGCAAGGGGAACGTCCATCAGTGGCGGGAGAGGAAACATTTTTCGGGTGAGTTGGTGCAGATGGACGGGTCCCACCATGACTGGCTCGAGGGCCGGGGGCCGGAGCTCGTCTTAATGGGTTACATCGATGACGCGACAAACGACGTTTTTGGCCGCTTTTACGACTATGAAGGGGTCGAACCGGCCATGGACAGCCTGGAGGGTTATATCCGGCTCTACGGCATTCCCAGGGCCCTGTATCTTGATAAATTGAGCACATATAAGACGACACGGCCGGCGGACCTGGATGAGCTGTTGCGGGGAGAAGAGGCGCAGACGCAGTTTGAACGGGCCGGCAAGGAGATCGGGATAAATATCATTCACGCCGGCTCGCCCCAGGCCAAGGGCCGAATCGAGAGGGAGTTCGGCACGCTCCAAGACCGGCTGGTCAAGGATCTGCGGCTGGCCGGCATCTGCACGAAGGACGAGGCGAACCGATTCCTCGATAGCTATTGGCCGAAACACAATCGCCGGTTTTCGAGGCCGGCGTTGCGGCCGGAGAATCTCCACCGGCCGCTTCCCAAAGGTCTTAACTTGAGGGACATCTTCTGCCTCAAAGGGTCCCGGACGATCAACAACGGCTATATGGTCCGCTGGAAAGGGAGGCTGTTGGTGATCTCCAACCCGTCGATCGCGATGAGGAGACGCCAAACGCAGATTCTGGAGCACTTCGACGGCAGTCTCGCCATCCGCTTCAACGGCCGGAACCTGGATTACCGGGAGGTTCAGGACATAAAACCGGGGCCTCGCCCGGCGCCGGAGGCGAAAACGGCCCCGGAGAAGAGGAAAGGGCCAAACATCCCTGCTCCCAACCACCCTTGGCGGAGGTGGGAACCCCAGCTGCACCATAACTTCTATCTGGAGAAAATCTAACCCTTGAGAAAAGCGGAAGTTTTCACGTTGGTGGAATCCGGAAGTATTCATGTTGGCTTGACACTCCTTGACTGCGAATGTAACATGTGCTAATATTAGAACGTAATACGATATTGGTCGAAACGATGCTAGAGCAAAACAAAGACGAATTGATTAGGGCTTCCATTATTCAAGCGGCGGGGCGGGTGTTCCAGAAGTGGGGCCTGAACAAAAGCACCATGGAAGACATCGCACATGAAGCGGGAAAAGGAAAAAGCACGCTCTACTATTGCTTTAAAAGCAAGAAAGAGATCTTTGATATCGTCGTCACGACCGATGTGAATCGAATCCTATCGAATGCCAGGGAAATGGTCGAACATGTGTCATCGGCAAAAGAAAAAATTAAACAGTACATCATCGCTTCGTTGACCGAGTTGAAGAAATTCGCCAACGTCTATAGTATCGTCCGTGGGGAAATCAAAGGAAACAAGGCGCTTGTTGAGGAATTAAAGGAACGATTTAAATCTCAAGAGGAGGGTTTTATCAAAGAAATATTACGCCGCGGAGTCCAGAGAAACGAATTCAATTTCATCAATGACGGTGAGGTCAATGCTGCCGCCAAAGCGGTCGCTGGCATTATTAATGCGTTGGAATTGTATCTATTTTTGGAGAATGAGGATAACGTCCAGATCGATATGACGGCTAAGCTGATTTCCAATGGGATATAATTATTTTTTGCCCTCTATTCGACTCTAATACGCTGCTGGTCTGATAGCACAAGGCGAAGCAAGGCATTGATGTTGATTCCGGACAAAATCTAATTTTTTTTACCATGAATTCGACCTTGGAACGATATTGGTCCAATATTACAAGGAGTTACAATGAATCGATTACAGTGCGTTTTCATAAGCATTTTGGCTCCGCTTCTCATCCTGACGGGCTGCCATTCTTCCGAAAACAAGGCTCCTGAGCCGGTCAATGTCGAGGTTCGGAAGGTCGCTCTTTCCGACGAGAAACACGATTTCTCGTACAGCGGAATCATCGAAGAATCGGAGACGATCCCCTTAAGCTTTTCTTCAGTCGGCACGGTGTCGAAGGTCCTCGTTTCGGAAGGGACCGCTGTGAAAAAGGGACAGCTGCTGGCAACGCTCGATGACGCGACATACCGGAATGCGTACGAGATAGCCTGCGCAACCCTACGGCAGGCGGAAGATGCCTCTAAACGCTTAACGCCGATGCACAAAAACGGCACTTTGCCGGAAATCAAATATGTCGAAGTGGAAACCGCTTTGCAGCAGGCCAAGGCCGCCGCGGCCATAGCCAAGAAAGCATTAGACAACTGCCGATTGTACGCGACGACGGACGGATTCATCGGCAAATGCTCCATCGATCCGGGCATGGTTTTGATGGCCAACATCAATTCCATCACGATTGTCCGCATCGCGAAAGTGTATGCCAGGGTCGGTGTTCCGGAGAATGAAATAGCGTCGGTGAATAAAGGAGAACAGGGAACGGTGACCATCGGAGCGCTCGGCTCCCAGCCGTATACCGGCACAGTGGAGGAAATCGGCGTCGTCGCCGATCTTCTGGCCCATTCGTACAAAGTCAAAATCGCCCTCGCCAATCCCGGAGGGAGGATCAAGCCCGGCATGGTCTGCGCCGCCGTGCTGCATCATACATCCGGCGCGCACAGTTTGATGGTCCCCAATCGGGCCGTCATGATCGACGAGGCGGGACGTCACTTTGTCTATGTGGTCGACGCGACGCGGCAGAAGGCTATGCGCACATCGATCACAATCGGAAATTATGTCCGTGATGGAATTGAAATCGTGACCGGACTTTCCGTGAACGATCTCGTCATGATCGAGGGTCAGCATAAGCTTGTCGATCAGGCCAGCGTCCGTGTGATCAATCGCTGATGATGAGATTTCGAAAGCCATGAAAAAACATACGAACTTATTGGAAAAGATCCTCCACCATAAACAGATTCTCCTCCTGTGCACCGGATTGCTGGCGGTCTTGGGGATCATCGCTCTATGGGAAATGCCGCGGGACGAGTTCCCGCAATTCACCATACGTCAGGGCTTGATCGTCGGCGTTTATCCGGGCGCTTCATCCTTGCAGGTCGAAGAACAGTTGACCAAGAAGATCGAGCGCTACTTGTTTCAATATGAAGCCGTCGACAGAGCGAAGACATATTCCATCTCCAAAGAGAATATGATGGTCATCTATGTCGAGGTCGATAGAAAAGAAAAGGATCCGGAAGCGTTCTGGGCGAAACTGCGCCACGGGCTGAACGAATTCAAAGCCCAGCTGCCCTCCGGCGTCCTCTCGCTCGCGGCAGACAACGATTTCGGCAATACTTCGGCGCTGCTGCTCGCGGTTGAATCCGATACCAAAACCTACCGTGAACTCGAACGCTGCCTGGAAGGGTTCGAGGACGATATCCGGAAGATTCCCGCCGCCTCCCGAATCAAGCATTACGGCCTGCAGCCGGAAGTGATCAATATCTATCTGGATAACGCCAAACTCACCAAGTACGGCGTCAAGCCGTTGCTTGTGCTGGCCGCGTTGAAACTGGAAGGATCGGTCAACTATGCCGGCGAAGTGGACGACGGGAGCTTCATCCGTCCCATTCACATCCCGCTCCTCTATAAAACGGAAAGCGATATCGCCAATCAGATCGTTTACGCCGATCCCAATGGAAACGTCGTCCGGGTGAAAGATGTCGCCCGCGTCGTGCGGGAATATGCGGAGCCCGATTCGTATATCCGGGTCAACGGCAGGAAATGTCTTGTCGTTTCGCTGGAAATGCGTCCGGGCAACAATATCGTTCAGTTCGGCAAAGATGTCGGTCAAGTCATTGAGACGTTCTCGAAATCTATGCCGCCGGATATCAAGGTGGTGACCATATCCGACATGCCGGATGCGGTTTCCAAGGCGATCCGGAATTTTATGAAAGAGTTCTGGATCGCCATATTATCGGTGATTCTCGTGACCATCCTTCTCCTGCCGCGCCGAGTGGCGCTCGTGGCGGCTTCGACCATTCCGATCTCCATCCTCATAACGCTCGGAATCATGTGGGCGGCCGGAATGGACCTGCAAACCGTATCGCTGGCGGGATTGATCATCGTTCTCGGCATGGTCGTCGACAATGCCATCGTCATTGTCGATAATTACGTGGAAAAACTGGATCACGGCATCAAGCCGTACGAGGCCGCATCACGCAGCGTCACCGACCTTTTCAGCTCCGTGTTTTATGCGACGCTGATCATCATCGTTTTCTTCGCTCCGATGATGTTCTTTATGACCGGAATGGCGGGAGATTTTGTCCAATCGCTGCCGGTAACGATCGCCCTGGCCCTTTTGATCTCGCTCGCCGTCACGGCTCTGCTGGTTCCGCTGGTGTGTCATCGTTTCATCCATCGCGGAATTCGGAGAGACGAGAACAGAGGGAAAAAAACCGGTTTTTTGAATGCCCTGCAAAACTCTTATGACCGGATTCTGGAATATTCTTTTACAAAGAAGAAGACGGTCGTATTTCTGGGAACGCTTTCGTTCGTCGTCGGTCTTGTTCTTGTGACGTTCCTTCCGCGAGAGTCTTTTCCGAAATTCGAACGAAATCAATTTGCCGTGGAAGTCTACCTGCCGGAAGGAAGTTCGCTGGCGCAGACAGACGCCGTCATCAAGGATCTCGAAGGGAAACTCCAAGAAGATCCTCGGGTCAAGGTCGTGGCCGCGTTTGTCGGAACGAGTTCGCCCCGCTTCAATACGCTTTATGCTCCGAATTTTCCGGCCAAGAATTACGGGCAATTGATTATCCTGACGGAATCGAATAAGGCCACCATCGATATCTTGAATGAATATGGCAAAAAATACAGCAATGATCATCCGCGCGCGTATATCAAATGGAAACAATTGGATATGATGTGGGCTAAAGCTCCGGTGGAGATTCGTATCTCCGGCGACGATATCGCTACGATCAAAAAAGCGGCCGCTCAAGTGGCCGACCTCGCGCGTCCCATGAAAGGGGCAACCTGGGTGCGAACCGATTATGACCAGCCGCAGCAAGCTCTCCGGCTCAATATCCGGCAGGAAGAAGCGAATCGCCTCGGATATTCGAAAATGCTTATCGGTTATTCGTTGCTGGTTGGAACAAAGGGATTTCCGATTTCGACCATATGGGAAGACGACTATCCGGTCGATGTCGTTTTGAAAGGGGACAAGAAAACGAGCCATGAAGAGATCGAAAATCAATACGTGACATCGATGTATCTCGTTTCTTCCGTGCCGCTGCGTCAGTTGGCAAGCATCCAGCCGGAATGGACGGAAGGGGAGATCGTCCGCCGTAACGGCGTCCGGACGATCACGGTCCGGGTCGATATCGAACGCGGGATGTATGCGGCGTCGGTATTTTCTCGTATAAAATCGGCCGTCGGTCGGATGAAACTTCCGGAAGGGGTAAGCATCGAATACGGCGGAGAATACGAACAGAACAGCGAAGCGATGGGACCTCTATACTACTCGCTTATGGTCAGCGTTATCCTGGCATTCATCGTTTTGCTCTTTCATTTCCGGAAAACCAAGACCGCGCTTCTTATCATGGCGACCATGCCGCTCAGCCTTTTCGGCGCATCATTTGGACTCTTTATCACCGGCTATCCGTTCAGTGTTACGGCGTTAATCGGACTTATCGGCCTGATGGGAATCGTGGTGCGCAACGGAATTATCTATGTTTCGTATGCGGAAGAACTCCGCAGAGAACATGGGCATTCGCTTGAAGAAGCGGCGATTACGGCGGCAAAACGAAGAATGCGCCCGATATTTCTTACGGCGGCGGCCGCGGCCGTCGGCGTGATCCCTATGATGGCCAGCGGCTCGTCGCTCTGGGGACCGTTGGGCTCGGTCATTTGCTTCGGACTCCTCTTTGGATTGGTCTTGTCGTTGCTGGTGTTGCCGGTGCTGTATTACTTGGTTCATCGAAAAGATCATGAAAATAAGCTAGAGAGTGAAGTCGCATGAAAAAATATACTTTAGCACTCGCCGTTCTGCTCTGCGTCAACACGATGTTCGCCCAAAGGATGCTGACGCTCGAAGAAAGCAAGCAGCTTGCGCTGCAGCATAATTACCGGATCAAGAACAGTATCCTGGAAATGGAGGCTGCCGGGGAAACCAAAAAGGCCGCCTTTACGAGCTTCTTTCCTTCCCTCAGCGCCGGCGGATATGCGTTAAATGCCCAAAAGAACCTGATGGAACTCTCCGTCGGGGGGGGTGCGCTGGGATTATTGAAATCCGGGACGCTGGGTATGGTGAGCCTCGTCCAGCCGGTCTATGCGGGCGGCCGGATATGGAACGGCAACAAGCTGGCTTCGCTGAGCGAGGATGTCAGCGAATACAAGAGCCGTCTGGCACGGAATGAGGTGCTGCTCAAGACGGAAGAACAGTATTGGCTGGTGGTGGTGCTCAAGGAAAAAATGAAAACGATACATGCGTACGAAGAGTTTCTGGACAGCCTTCTGCGCCAGGTCGAAGACGCCTATGCTTCCGGGCTCGTGATGAAAAACGACCTTCTGAAGGTCCGGCTAAAACGGAGTGAAGTATTGCTGAATAAATCGAAGCTGGAAAATGGGATCAAGCTGGCCACGATGGCCTTTTGCCAGCATGTCAATATCCCTTATGATCCGACTCTTGTCCTGGTGGATTCCCTCTCGACCGGCGATCTTCCCCAGACGTATTATGTTGATCACAAGGAAGCGCTCGGCGAGCGTACGGAATATAAATTACTTCAATCTTCCGTCCGGGCCGAAGAGCTGCAGACACGCTTGAAGCGGGGGGAATATCTTCCGCAGGCGGGGATAGGTGTCGGCGGGATCTACATGAAAATCGATGATGGGAAAGACCGAACCGTCGGCATGGTCTATGGTACGGTGCAGATCCCAATCTCCGGATGGTGGGCAGCGTCGCATACGCTGGCGGAAAGAAAAGCCCAAGAACAAATAGCCCGGAACGGGATGAAGGATCAATCAGAATTGCTCCTGCTCCAGATGGAGAAAGCCTGGCAGGATTTTACCGACGCATACAAACAGGTGCTCTTGAGCGATGATACCCAAAAACAGGCGGAAGAGAATTTGAAAGTGAATGAGGACGGCTATAAGAACGGCATGATTTCCGTCTCCGATCTTTTGGAGGCGCAGGCGATGTTGCAGCAGGCCAAAGATCAGCTGAACGATGCCAAGGCGAATTGTCAAACGAAAAAGATCAATTATTTGCAGGTCACGGGAAGATAGTGAACGTTTTACTATCAGTGGCCAACCTTATGTGACAGACCGCTCGAATGGAAATTATGACATGATAATAAATTCAGTAGCTGATTATATTCCGGATTTCGTCATACCCAACGAATACTTTTTCGCTAATTATGGCATCACCGATAATGAAATTTTTTCCAAAAGTGGAATCAAGCAAAGAAGACGTACCCGACCTGATGAGAACACCAACTCTATGGCCATTGAAGCGGTAAAAAAAGTTTTTTTTAACTTACCGTTTTCAATAAATGAAATAGATTTAATAATAGGTGCGACATACACGCCTTATGATACAGCCGGCACATTGGCCCATGCCGTACAAAAGCAATTTCATATATGCCATGCAAAATGTTTTACTATTGATTCTGCCTGTTCTTCTTTTGTGAATGCCATAGAAATTGTTGACTGCTATCTTGCCAGGAAGAAAGCGAGTAAAGCATTAATCGTCATTTCAGAAAACAATAGCGCTTATAGCGACGATTCCGACAAGAAATCCGGTTTTTTATTTGGTGACGGTGCAGCCGCCGTACTTATTACCAATCAAAGATATTCCGCGAATGATATTGAAATAATTGACGTGAATACTACCGGTTTGGGTCACATTGGTAAAAGCATAGATGCTGTATATGTAAGACCTAATAACGGAGGAATAAGGATGCCTTTTGGCAGAGATGTTTTTCGATATGCCTGTACATATATGCTATTTGAAACAGAGCAAATATTGATTAAAAACAACATTCCTCTTAGTCAGTTGAACTATTTTATTCCTCACCAGGCAAATGCCAGAATTACAGATTACGTGACAAAAAAATTGAACTTAGAACAATCACGTGTACTCACAAACATTGAACAGCTTGGAAATACGGGCTCGGCAAGTACGCCGATTGTATTATCCCGAAACATGGGAAAATATAAGCAAGACGATATCATCGTTATTTCGGTTTTTGGCGGGGGTTATTCAAGTGGGGCTGTTTTGTTAAGAAAATTATAATCATAAGCCATGAAAACAGTCGAATACTGTCATGAGATGGTATGGCACTATTCCTGTTCGTGGTGGAGAAGGCAAAAATGTCGTTAATCAGGCTGCTATGGCCGCTGAGGCGGGGAGTCGGCCGGCCTGCCTTGATGCGCGGGGGGTTTTCGAGTTCTTGACATCGATTCGAGGCCCGGGATATCCTCCCTTCGCAATGGAAAGCCACGGCGAATTCTTCAAAGATAGGAACGTGCTCGTCGGGAGCGCGCTGGGACCGACGAACCTCACCGGGCACCCCGAGGCGGCCTTTCCGAACGGCTACGGCTCCAAGGGCCAGCCAACCGTCCTTCGCCTGACGGGGCGGCTCTTTAGCGAAGCGGAGATCCTGTTCCTTGCCCACGCCTTTCAGGGGAAAACGGATTTTCGCCTCAAGCGGCCGAAGTTCGATTGAGGCGCGGCCGGGGCCATGAGCGATTTCTTGAAAAAAGTCAGCCGGTCCTTGGGGCTGAGCTATACCTGGTGGCACTGGAGGTGGCTCAACCTCAAGAGACGCTGGGTGGAATTTCTCTCCACGGATACGAACGCCGTCCGCCACCTCAGATCGGGCCAGAAAATCTGCCGCAAGTGCAGGGCCTTGGCGGGCGCGGGCGACAAGCGGTGTTCCGTCTGCGGAGCGCGGCTGCCGTCGGCTGCCGGGAATTTCCTCTACAAGGTCTTCGGACTCATCATGCCCGGCGTCTCGCCGGTGACCGTCGCTCTGACCGCGGTCATCGGGATCAACTTCATCGTCCAGGTCTTGACCTCGGGCGGGACCGCGCTCCTATCTCCGGGCCTCGAGTCGCTCGTCCGGGCCGGGGCTCTGGACTCGAGGCTCGTGGCCGCCGGTGAGTGGTGGAGGCTGGCCACTTGCGTGTTCGTCCATATCGGCGCCATCCATTTTCTCTTCAACATGTATGCCCTCCTCAGCGTCTCGAGCTTCCTCGAAGAGGAGATCGGCGCGGCCCGGTACCTGACGCTTTTCCTTCTCGCGGGGCTGGGGGGGTCGGCCGCTTCCTATCTTCTCCACGCGCGGGTCGTGTCGGCCGGCGCGTCGGGCGCCATTTTCGGCCTGATCGGGTTCGCCATCCCGTATTTCCGCCGCCAGGGGAGCACCCGTGCGAGGGACATCCAGACCTTCATGGTCCGCTGGGCCCTCTACGCTTTCTTTTTCGGTCTGATCGTCCGGGCGGACAATTTCGCCCACGCCGGGGGCTTCGCGGCCGGCTTTCTGCTGGGTTCGGTCATGGAGATCCGGGAGGACGAGAGACGGCGACGGGACCCGTTTTGGAGAGTAGTCGCCGGCTGTCTCGCTCTTGCCCTGGTAGCCAGCTTTGTTCTTCTGATCAGGTCTCGTTAGCCGCTATTGCCTCTCCGGCCTCAAGAAAGATGGCCCGCTTGACATAAAAA
>Ga0209182_10000104_pt1 | contig 19289 bp, 19 predicted proteins | sample LakBais05cmmetaG_FD_185474 | JGI IMG/M metagenome (GOLD analysis project Ga0209182, IMG submission 185474) | Lake sediment microbial communities from Lake Baikal, Russia to study Microbial Dark Matter (Phase II) - Lake Baikal sediment 0-5 cm... | ecosystem: Environmental > Aquatic > Freshwater...
CGAAAGTTATGGCAGAAGGCTGTCTCCGAATGGATTAGCCGGAAGCAAAAAAATCAATGCAAAAAATGGAATCAAAGAATCTATCTATTCTAAATTGGAGGAGTGTAAGATGAAAAAGAGTTTGTTCTCGTGCTTTTGGCAATGGTTGTGGCTTTATTGGCTGGCTGCGCCCCTAAGGCGACCGGCACCCCGTTGGTAACCGTCTCGGGCAAGATCAAAGGCGGAAACTACATCCTGGATCAGGATGCTTTCGATGCGAATTCCGTCGAACTGACCTACAACGATCCCTGGATGGGCGATGGCTTGAAATACAAGGGTATCCTGCTGAGCAAACTCGTCGAATTGGTGAAACCCGACAGCTCCGCAACCATCATTTCCCTGGTTGCCACAGACGGTAAGGCCTTCGATATCCCATTAGCCCTCGGCACGCAATACAACGTTATGCTGGCTCGCTGGGTGGATGGCACCTTGTTGGATGAGAAGAATGGTGGTCCCGTTAAGGTTGCCTACCCCGATGATGCCAAAGGCACCGATCCTGCATTCGCAGATGAGAACTGGGCCTGGTGGGTTGTTGGCGTTGTATTCAAGTAAGCCAACCTTACGATTTTCATAGACAGGTTATTCAAGGGAAGGGCCGAGGCGGTGACGCCCACGCCCTTCCCACCTGAAAGGAATGAATGCAACCTATCGTTGAATTTAGTCAAGTCTCATTTTCCTATCCCCGGTCGAGCAATCCGGCAATCCATGAGATCAGTTTCACGATCCAACAGGGTGAGTTCGTAGCACTCATCGGTCCAACGGGGGCTGGAAAATCTACCTTGTGTTATTGCTTTAATGGTTCCGTACCCCGTTTATTTAATGGTGAAATGTCCGGTTCTGTTAAAGTTGCCGGTTGTGATACTTATTACAACGAAATTCCCGTTCTGGCGCAGCATGTGGGCTTGGTCGTGCAAAATGCCAGGACCCAGCTTTTCAACGTGAACGTTTTGCAGGAAGTTGGATTCGGTTGTGAGAATCTGGGCTTGCCGCGCGAGAAAATTCGGGAACGGGTGACACAAGCATTGGATTTTGTCGGTCTGGCTGGTTACGAAGACCGGGCTCCTTCAGCGCTTTCAGGAGGGCAGCAACAGCGCGTGGCAATTGCCTGCGTGCTTGCCATGGACCCGGAAGTTTTGGTACTGGATGAACCGACTTCGGAATTGGACCCGATCGGTTCGGAGCAGGTGATGGAAGTGATTGCTCGTTTGAACCGCGAACTGGGTAAGACCATTTTCCTTGTCACTCACGATATGGAATTTGTAGCCCGTTATGCAAGCCGGGTCATAGTGTTGAATGAGTGCTGCTTGGTCGAAGATGGCACACCCGAAAAAGTTTTTTCACAGGCGAAGCTTTTGAAGGAAGCTCGAATCCGTCCACCGCAGGTTTGCGAGGTGGCACTCGGGTTAAAAGAGAAAGGATATCCCATCGAACGCATTCCCATCACGCTGGAAAAAGCAGTGGCACAACTCAAGGAGCTGCATCATGGCTGATACTCCACTTATTGTTTGTACCAACCTTACTCACACGTATCCCAACGGTGTGACTGCTTTGAAGGATATCAACCTGACCATTTCCAGGGGGGAGTATGTGGCATTTGTGGGTCAGAATGGAAGCGGTAAAACCACCCTGGTCAAACATTTTAACGGTTTGCTGAAACCCACTTCTGGGTCGGTTAAAGTTTTTGGAGAGGAAACGAAGGATAAGAAAGTTTCCCTGCTGAGCCGCAAGGTTGGATATGTATTTCAAAATCCCGACGATATGCTCTTCAGCAGCAGCGTTGAAGAGGAGATCGGGTTCGGACCCAAGATGTTGGGAATGAAGGAAGAAGCCATAAAGATAAAGGTGAATGAAATCTTGAAGGAATTGGGATTGATGCAAATGCGGGAAACCCATCCCTTTGCGCTCAGCCTGGGAGACAGGCAGAGGTTGGCAGTCGCGTGTGCTCTCTCTTTGGACCCGGAAATATTTGTGTTCGATGAACCCACTACCGGGCAGGACTATTTTGGTGGAGAAAGCATTATGTCGCTTGTGGATCAACTTCATGCCAAGGGGCAGACGGTAGTAATCATTACCCACGATATGCCGCTGGTAGCTGAACACGCCAAGCGTGTGGCGGTTATGCATCAGGGTCAGATCGCTCTGGACGGCACACCCCAGGAGGTCTTCAGCCAAAGTGACTTGTTGCGCAAACTTTCCCTTCGCTCACCGCAGGTGACCATGCTGGCAAAGAATCTTGGGTTGAAGGATAAAACCATTCTCAATATCCCCCAAATGTATCAGTGGCTGCAGAAAGATTACCTGGGAGCACCCCAGTCAGCTAGGGGAGGTCGCCAATGATGAATATTTCGCAATCCACATTGAATTCTCCCTTGCAGAAATTAGATGGTCGAACGAAGTTGATTGCATTGATGGTCATTTTCATCCTGGCATTGGTGTTCTCGAACCCGTTCGTAGTTGTAGGACTGCTGGCGCTTGTGCTTATCACCTGGTGGATCGCCCGGATTCCCTGGTCGTTGATCAAGGACATCATGCAGTTCTTCCTGGTGATCGCCATCATCATCCTTGTGGTACAGGTTTTCTTCTATCCCGGAAAGATCAATCTGTTCCGCATCTCTGATCCGATTAAATTTATTGGCTTTAGTGGATACATCACACTGGATGGGATTGAGTTTGGCATTGCCATGGTTTTGCGTCTGGTGGTGATCATGATCGTAGCGCCGTTGATGGTCCTCACCACACCTCTGCCCGATTTTATGCTGGCTCTGGTGAAATTGAAGGTGCCATATCGTTTTGCTTTTATTATGACTACGGCGCTCAGCCTATTGCCTTCCATCCAGACGCATTCCGGGATCATCCAACAGGCACAGCTCTGCCGGGGGGTGACGGATTTTGAAGGCAAAAACGCCTGGTTGAAGATCAAAGCTTCCGCCGGGTTGCTGGTACCTCTCATCCTGGGGACCTTCAGGGATTCCCAGACCCTGGATGTAGCCATGAGTTCACGGGCATTTGGCGCACCTGTAAAACGCACGTTCCTGTTGGAAAGTCATTTTCGAGCAGCCGATATTATCCTGCTCGTCTTTTCCTTCCTACTGCTTGCGGGAGGGATTTATCTGAGAGTTCGTGGTTTTGGTATTCTGTAAACAAAGGAGCTGAATTATGACCACACCTGAACCTGTAGTAGAACTGGAACCCCAAAAACCGATCACTCGTAATTGGAAATCCAAAGGGCGCATTCTTGGTATTCCCATCTCACTCATGGCTATTTGGGCTGCCTTATATATAGCTTCCAGCGCCATCCCGGCGTTGCCTGTTCCCGGTATGGCAGGCATGATCACCATTAATGCCATCATGACCGCTATCTCCGGCATGATCCTCGGCCCGGCAGCTGCCATTGCTAATGCAGCCGGAGGGATTGTTGCAATGATGCTTTTTCCCTACGGTTTCTCTGCAGGCCCTCTGGGATTCCTGACAGTGACAATGGGCGGTTTGGTTGCCGGGTTGCTCTTTGCAGATAAATGGGTACTGGCTGCCATTGCTGAAATTCTTATCATTGGATCTTGGTTCGTGAACCCGAAATCCTGGCAGCCAGGTATGTGGCTTATCCCGCTGCCGTATTCTGCCATTGCCTTGCTGGTAATCATTATCCCGCCGGTGCGGAAATGGATGCGTACAAGTATTCTCACATTACACAAAGTATGGATGTGGCCTGCAGTCTTTCTCATGTGTACCGTGGGACATGCCGCTGAGTTCCTGACTACAAATACAATGGTGAACTGGATGTTCAACCTCTCTTATCAATACTGGGTACCCACCATGCCGTATTGGGTGATGGTTGATACCGTTGTGATCGCGGTTTCTACAGCCGTTGGAGTAGGTGTATTGATCGGTTTGCGTAAGGCACGATTACCGCAGTATGCCGATAACCTGGAGAAATGAACCTTTCCGAACGTATTTTGGGTTGTCTGACCGGGCTCGCTGTTGGGGATGCATTGGGCATGCCCACAGAGATGCTCACCCAGGAACAGATCCATGCAGAATTTGGATGGGTGGATGGTTTGAAGTCCGCCCCGTCATGGCATCCGCATCACCTTCTAGTTCCTGGTCGGGTAACGGATGACACGGGTCAGGCGCTTTCTGTTGCCCATGCGTTCGGTCCAGATGGGAATATCAGTGCTGTGACAGTAGCGAAAGAATTACTCAAATGGGCTGACCAGGAAAAGGATATTCTCGATTTGGTCCTGGGGCCCAGCACCCGGCAAGCTTTAAAGGAACTTCGTAAGGGTGGAAATCCTCGCCAGACGGGACAGCATGGAAACACGAATGGTGCTGCTTATCGGGCTGTTGCAGTTGGACTGGTTAATGTCCATCATCCTAAGCGCTTGATAGAACAAGTGGTGGAAGTCTGTCTTCCCACCCACGGCACATCGGTGGCGATCTCTGGAGCTGCGGCTGTAGCTGCAGCGATTGTTGAGGCATGCCAGGAGCATTCCACTTTGGAAAGCATTACAACTGCAGCCATTGAGAATGCTATCGAAGGTAGGAAGCATGGTGCCTGGGTATGGAGCACTCCCCTTGAAGGTAGGATAACGCTGGCGGTGGATCTTGTCCGACAAAATCCAGAACCGGTTGTTGCGCTGAAAAATATTGCTGACTATGTGGGGGTGGACATGCTTGTCCCGGAGTCAGTCGCAGCGGTATTTGGAATCATCTCCCTGGCAAATGGTGATCCCATGAAAGCTGCGATCTATGGTGCCAACATCGGTGGAGACACCGATACCATTGCAGCCCTCGCAGGAGCAATTTGTGGAGCATGGCGGGGTAGCGCAACGATCGATTCTGTAATGGTGAATGAGATTGAAAAAGTAAGCAAAATTGACTTGAAAGCTGAAGCGAAGCATTTGGAAAAAATGGTTGAGGCAAACCGGTAATTTGATGGCAGATATAAAGATCGGTTTCAGCATGCATCCCCGCTGGGTGGGGCAGGAGGGCTTGGAAGCCTTCCTCTCTCCGCTGCGCGATGCAGGGCTGTCTACTCTTGAATTTGAGCTGGATAGTCGCTTGGAAATGTGGAATGAAACCAAAAAGCTAATCGAAAAGAGTTTTGGTTTGGGGATGGATCTGTGCTTTCATGCTCCCTACCGGTTGCCTCATCGAATCGCTGGTTTCGCGGGGAGCAATAAAAAAACGATAAAGCAGGATTTTCAACCGTTGCTTGGTATAGCCCGGAACTGGGCAAAGAGAGCAGGCAGCCAAAAAACAGTCGTACTCCATGGTGCAAGGGGTGAAAAAGAAGAACATTCTAAGCTTTATGCAGACACTCGCGCTTTTTGCCAATGGCTTTTGGATTCATATCCTGATCTGAGATTTGCTCTCGAGAACAATAACCCAACCGAAGCCAACGTAATCAAGATCGGTGTAACGCGAGAAGAGGTGCTTGAACTGGTATCAGATTTCGACTCACCTCGATTGGGCATTTGTTGGGATATGGGGCATGATTATCTAGCCCACCGGAAGGATGCACCTACGACCGAGTGGTTGGAAAGGATCACCCATGTACACGTCCATGATGTGGATGCCCATGAGAACGATCATTTCCCCCTGGTTTATGGAAAAGTACCCCACGCCGAATGGTTGGGCGCCCTTCATCAAGTGGGAATGAAGGGGATCGTAACGCTGGAATTGAAAGGTGGCAACTTGAAAGGTTGGCAGCCCAATGAAATCAGAAAGGCTTTAACAGTAAGTGTCAAGACGATTGCTAGGGAGGTTGCATGACGGCCGTTGATGCAAAACTTCGCTCGAAAGTCTCAACCTCTTCCAAATCCGGAGATAAGAAGCGCTGGTGGAGACTCTGGGGAGAGGAAACAACTTCGGCTTATCTGTTCCTGTTGCCCAGTATTTTGATATTTGCGGTTTTCACATTTTTCCCTGCTATATTCTCAGTCGTCGTAAGCTTTTTCAAATGGAATATGCCAGCGAAAGCAGTCTTTACCTCATTTGGTAACTATCAATTGATCTTCACTGATGCCATAGAATCACCCATATTCTGGAAATCGGTATTGAACACGTTCTACTTCGCCGTGGGAGTGCCCATCAACTTGTTCATTTCCTTGATGATCGCCCTCCTGTTGAATCGGAAGATCCGCGGGGTGGGAATTTTCCGCACAGCATTTTTCCTGCCGACCATTGCTTCTGTCACAGCAGTTTCCGTAGTCTGGCTGTGGTTGTTTCATCCGGCAGAATACGGTCTATTCAATTCTTTCCTCATAGCATTGGGTCTGCCCATTCAACGCTGGCTGCGTGACCCGGTGCTGGCGATGCCATGTCTTATCTTCATGGGAATCTGGCAGGGTATGGGATATAACATCATTATTTTCCTGGCGGGAATCCAGGCCATCCCGCGGACTTATTATGAAGCCGCGCAGATCGATGGTGCCAATAAACCGGCTTTGTTCCGGCATATCACCTGGCCGCTTCTCGGACCCACTCTCTTTTATGTTTTGACTGTCGGGATAATCAATTCTCTGAAGGCTTTCACGGAAATTGATGTGATGACCCAGGGAGGTCCTCTAGGAGCAACCACCACTTTGTCTTATTACCTTTACCAGAATGCCTTCCAATTCTTCCAACTGGGTAAAGCATCCGCCGTGGCTGTTTTGCTGTTCCTGATGATCTTGCTTCTCACCTGGTTGCAGTTCCGCTTTGTGGATCGGACGGTGCATTATGACTAGCACCATTCAAGCAGTTGAAGGAAGAAGGGATTTCAAGAGCAATTATCATCGGGCGGAGAAGGTCGCTTCCAATGTTCTTTGGTACGTGGTGGTTATTGTGCTGGCTTTTGCTGTCGTCCTTCCTTTCATCTGGATGATCACCACTTCTCTTAAAGGCCAGACGGAAGTCTTTGCTTATCCTCCTACCTGGATTCCGAAACAACTCCAATGGCAAAACTACCTGGAAGTATGGAAGGAAGCACCTTTCGCGCGTTATTTCCTTAATAGCGCCATCGTCGCCTTTTGCGTGACCCTGGGTCAGCTAACCTCCTGTGTTCTCGCTGCATTTGCCTTTGCCCGTATGAAGTTTAAAGGCAAGAACGCCATGTTCCTGGTTTTCATGAGCACAACAATGATCTCCACCCAGGTCACCCTCATTCCGTCTTATCTCATCATCAAAACGCTGAATTGGACAGATCATTACCAGGCGCTCATCGTCCCCTTCCTGGCAAATGCTTTTGGAGTGTTCATGATCCGCCAATCCTTCCGGACAATCCCGCGTGAAATGGAAGAGGCTGCCAAGATGGATGGCTGTGGACGCTTCCGGTTCTTAGTGCAAATCATGCTGCCGTTGTGTAAACCCATCCTCGCTTCCCAGGCTTTGTTCGCTTTTATGGGTAACTGGAATTCCTACCTGTGGCCACTTATCGTGACCAACCGGGATACGATGCGGACCTTGCAAATCGGGTTGCGCTACTTTGTCAGCGGGGAAGGGGGCAATACCCAGTGGGGTGTGTACATGGCAGCGGCTGTGCTCGTGTCCGTCCCGGTAGTGATTATTTATTTCCTGGTACAAAAAACGTTCGTTGAAAGCATGGCAAGTACTGGACTCAAAGACATTTGAGGCCGATACCATTTCATGATTACAAAGGAGCAGAAAGATGAAAACCACCACTTTTAAAGGTCGCGATTTCCTGGCAGAAACCGACTACAGCCGGGAGGAGATTGAACAAATCCTCGCATTGGCTGAAGAGCTGAAGATGGATCGTGCCAAGGGAAAATTGCACGATGATCTGCTACGCGCCAAGACCCTTTTCATGATCTTCTACAATCAGTCCCTGCGCACCCGCAATTCGTTCGAAGCCGGTATGACCCAGCTTGGCGGACATGCCCACTATCTGGATCCTTCCAAGATCTACACCCCTGCCATGGAAGGGCATGAAGTGGCATACACCACGGAAAGAGTTTCAGATGTGGCTCGTGTCCTGGACCGCATGGGGGATGCCATTGCCATCCGCTGCTACGGCGACCCGGTAGAGTGGGAATATGGTGGAGCCCACGCCATGCTTCAGGAATTTGCCCGCTGGGCGGACATTCCTGTCTTGAACATGGAAGACGATATATACCATCCCTTCCAGGGACTGGCGGACACCCTAACCGTGAAGGAAAAATTTGGTGGGTACAAGGGGATCAAGTACACCATGTCCTGGGCGTATTCCCCGAGCGTGCATAAACCGCGCGCTGTTCCCCAATCGGCGATTCTGTATGCGGCCATGATGGGCATGGAAGTGACCCTGGCGCACCCCAAGGGAATGGAACTGGATCCCAAGATCATCAAACAGTGCAAGACCTATTCGGATATGTATGGCGGTTCCTTCCGTATCACGAATGATTTCGAAGACGGGGTCAAGGGTGCCCACGTGGTGTACCCCAAAGCCTGGTGTGCGACACCCATCTTCCAGGCACCCATCGGACAATCGGATGCGAAGAAAACGCAGGAGATCTTCGATCAGCACAAGGATTGGATCTGCAACAAGGAGATCATGGATACAGCAGACAAGCAAGCTATTTACCTGCACTGCCTGCCCTGTGACCGTGGATATGAAGTCACGAATGAAGTGATCGACAAGACCGAAGGTACGGGTTGGCTTTCCGCCGCCTTCGATGAAGCAGAGAACCGGCTGCATGTACAAAAAGCAGTCATGGCTCTGTTGATGAGATAGTTTGGGATGCGTTCTTCCGCGATCATTCGATCGCGGAAGAACGGTCGAAGGTGAGGAGGAGCAAGATGAAAAACATGCGATGGTTGGTAGGTATCATGATTGCTGCAACTCTTCTCAGTGCATGCGGAGGAGGTGGGCAGAGTTCCGCATCAGGCGGAAGCGTGGATTCCAAGGGACATGTTAACCTGGAATTCTGGTACGCGTTGGGTGGAGATGCCGGTAAAGCAGTGGAGCAATTGGTAAAGAACTTCAACGAATCCCAGTCGAATATCACCGTGGTGGCAACATACCAGGGTGACTACACAACCGCGATGGCTAAAATCTATAGTGCCATAACAGGCAACTCATTACCCAGTCTTGCCCAGGTCGGTGGAGCACCCCTGCTGGGCAGCAGTGATGTCCTTATCCCCATCACTGATTTCACAGCAACAGATACAAGTTTCGATCTCAATGCTATCCAACCTGCATTCATTGAATATAACAAAGCCACCGGGACCTTATGGAGCCTGCCTTTCAATAACTCTGTGCCGGTGCTTTACTACAACAAGGATCTTTTCCGGGCAGCAGGTTTCGACCCCGAAAAGTCACCCGAAAATTTGGATGAGCTGTTGAGCTATGCCCAAGCTTTAACCATCGATTCAAACAACACCGGATCCCCTTCTCAATGGGGATTGAATGTCAAAGACGATACCCATTGGTACCTGAGCACCCTTATTCTGGAAAACGGTGGACGGATTGTCAATGACACGGAGATGGAAGTTCTTTACAACCAACCCAAGGCAGTGGAGATGCTGCAATTGTGGGGAGACTGGGTGAACAAATATAAGGTGATGCCACCAAACCAGCATGCAGAAGCTCAATCTGATTTCCTTGCCGGAAAATTGGGGATGCTGCTGGGTTCCAGTTCCCAGGTATACACCCTGACACAAAGCGCATCCTTCGAAGTAGGTGTGGGGATTTTTCCTGCTGTTGGAAACAATCCGCGCCAGATCCCCATTGGCGGCGGCAGCCTGGTCATCTTCAAGAATACCGATACACGTATCAGCAATGCTGCCTGGGAATTCTCCAAATTCATGATCTCCGAAGACAGCTCGATTTATTTAACTACCCAGACAGGTTATCTGCCGATATACGCGGATGCTTTTAACTGGCCTGATATCAAGACATTGATTACACAAACACCCCAACGTAAAGCGTCCATCGAATCGCTGCCCTATGCAGTATCCATACCGGTGTTTGCGGCTCTCGGAAATAGTGACCTGGCATTGCGGAATGCCATTCAAAAAGTGGAATTAAACGCTGCCACTCCGCAGAAAGCCCTGGATGATGCCAAGACCTCTGTGGATGCCAGCATTGTTGAATTTACGAATCCCTGATCTAGAAGAAATGACGAATCGACCCTAGGATGGAACTCCATTCGGTCGCTTGTCCATTTTGCAGTTTACATTGTGATGACCTCCATCTCATTTACGATGGAGGTCATTGGAAATTGATTTCTCCTGCCTGTTCTTTAGCATCTCGTCGTTTCAAAATATGGGAGCCTGTCCCTGGTAGGACTACTTCGCCTTTAATTCAAAATGCAACCAAAATATTGGATAAAGCTCATCAGATCCTTATCGTGCTGACCGGAGATGTCGAACAAGAAACGGCTATTCCAGCATTGAATCTGGCACGTGCGACTTCAGCTTATCTGGTTCGAGATAATAACAGCATTGACGAAAATGTCTCAAGCGCAATGCAGAAGGCGGGACTGCTTTCTGCAACCCTGGGAGATCTACGTGATCGGGCAGATCAGGTGGTGATCCTGGGAGATGACCCGGAAAAATCTCTTCCGCGGTTTTGGGAATTCGTAGGAAGTAAAAAGAGAGAAAAAGCCGTAAGGATTAATTCCAAAGAGATATTAGAAAATATTCAGCTCCTTCGTCTACAAAGGCGAAGATTAAAAACCACTATTAAAAAAGAAATAACGGGGATTGCAACTCGAATTAGCAGAGCTGGGTCCGGCGTGGTTTTTGTAAACAGTGAATCAATCATCGCAGATGTAAACGAATTAACAGAGATTATGTTGTGGTTGAAAGAATTAGGCGAATCGACGAATTGGTTCGGGCAAATTCTTGTCCCTTCAACAAACGCAACAGGTGTTGCCCGGGCTTTGAGGTCAACGACGGGTTATTCTGGAGGATTAAGTTTCAGAAGAGGAATTACTTATCATGACCCACGCCTTCTGCAATTCGAGAGCATTATAAAGAATCATGAAGTCGATGCAATCGCGATCATTGGTGGAGTACATCTTTTACCCAGACATATTTTGGAAAAGTTGGATGGGATCAAAACGATCGTCATATCCTCAGAAAAACCCAAATTACACACAAATGCTTGGTTACCATGTGCTCAGGTCGGGATCGATGCTCCGGGAACCATGTCGCGTCTTGACGGGGTTCCTGTAAAGTTTGAGCCGCTGGTGAATTCGGGTCATGCATCTGCACAGGATTATCTCGATAAGCTCATCCAAAGGGTCAACATATGATCGTTATTCGGGGTGCTGAAGTATACGATTATGCCCATGGCATTCATGGTGTTGTCCAGGATGTATGGGTGGATGGGGAACGCATTGTTGACGCGCCGGAAAATCCAGCTAAGTACGATGTCATTGATGGAAAAGGTTGTATTGTTGCACCGGCGGGAGTTGAAATTCACTCTCACTTTGCTGGCTACGGGCTGGATTCCATTCGTCAATTCTTATCCAGCAATTCTGTTGCTTTGGATGCGCTTGCTCCATCTCCAGAAACCGTTGCGGAACGGTATCTAAAATTGGGCTACACCACCCTTTTCGATGCAGCAAGTTCTCCTTTGCTTTCCCTTACCACCCATCAGGATTTGGAACGGATGATGGTCGTGGATCGGGGGACGTACACCCTTATGGGAGATCACAAGCAGCTTTTGAGTGCTCTCGCCAAAGGAGATACATCTGAGATTAGGGACACGATTGCCTGGCTGCTTCAGGTTTCTGGCGGATATGCGGTGAAATTGGTTAATCCAGGAGCGGGATTCGCCTGGAAGAATAATTCCATATCCCCCGGTCTGGATGATCCAATTGGATGGAAGGATTTAACGCAGCGAAAAATCATTCAAGAAGTCGTCGTTGCTGTGAATGAAATAGGTTTGCCCCATCCAGTTCACCTTCACGCACGCAGGCTTGGACAACCGGGCAACCAGGTGGACTTCCTCAAAACAATAAAAGCATTAGAAGGTCAACGAACCCATTTATGCCATATTCAATTCTATGCTTATGGCACGGATGGCAAGGGAGGTTATGCATCGGCTGCTGAGCAGGTAGTGAAGGCGATCGAATCAAACAAAAAGCTCACATTCGATGTTGGTCAGATTATTCCCGGACCAGCCATGGCGATCACGGCCGATACTAGTAGCTTGGATTTTCTGCGCCGGATGACCCGTAAACCCTGGATCAGCCGACAACTGGAAGGGGAGGGGGGAGTGAATGCCCTCCCGTTGGAATATCTTCCTGCCGATCCAACCAGTGCGGTTCAGTGGGCAACCGGCATGGAGCTTCTACTTCGCTTCCCTGACCCTACTCGAATGTTTCTAACAACCGATCACCCAAATGGCGGTCCCTTTACGGCTTATCCCCAAGTGATCGAATGGTTGATGAATCGATCGTCGCGCAATGAAATGCTGCATTCCCTGCATGCAGCAGGTGATAAAAGAAGTGGATTGTCTGAGTGCCAACGCGAATATTCCCTCGAGGAAGTTTTCGCCATGACCGGTTATGGACCAGCAAAGGCCCTGGGGTTATCGGATCGTGGCCACCTGGGAGTCGGCGCTTTGGCGGAACTCCGCTGTTATAAAAAGCAATCCAATATCAAGGCGATGTTCGAAGATCCTGCCTGGGTGATGCATCGGGGGCAAGTGGTTGTGAAAAATGGCAGAATTCTAAAAACCTCTCAAGGAAGAACTTTGTTGGTCCGACCCACATGGGACGAGGGGCGACGAAAAGCGATCCATTCCTTGCTTTCCCGCTGGATTTCATTTCAACCCGAGCACTATGCACTTGGCGAGAAATACCAGGTTAAGGATGGGCTGGAGGTACCATGCAGTTAGAAGGTGTCAAAATTGAGAATACATTCGCTGAAGCATTCCCCATGTGGGTCAGCCGATTGATAATTACAGCAGATTCACCCTGGCTTGCACTTCAGGCTGCTGAAGCAGCAACCGGGTTGGCTTTTTCAATCATTGGTTGCGGATGTGAAGCTGGTATTGAAGGGAACATTCCGATGTCGGAAACCCCCGATGGACGCCCCGGAGTGGCAGCCTTATTGTTCAGCTATTCCCCCGAAAAATTGGAAGAGCATCTACTTTTGCGGATCGGCCAGGCGGTTCTACCCAGCGCTACCTCTGCCTGTTTCAATGGGTTGGCGGCAGAAAGGATGGCAAAGGTCGGTGCAAAGTTAAGATACTTTGCCAATGGTTTCCAGTCCAGCAAACTCCTTGGAGACAAACGTTACTGGCGCATCCCGGTAGCAGATGGAGAGTTCGTTGTCGAGGAATCATTTGGAATCGGGAAGGGGGTCGGTGGGGGTAACTTGATCATCCTCGGAGTTGAAAGGGAAAGAGTCCTTGCTGCGGCTGAAGCCGCAGGGAGCGCCATTCGAAAGATTCGTGGAGCCATAGCTCCTTTTCCAGGAGGTGTCTGTCGCAGTCCCAGCAAACCGGGTTCCAAATATAAAGAAGTACGTGCATCCACCAATGATGCCTATTGCTCTACCTTGCGTACCAGGGTTCCTACTCAGTTGACGCCAGATGAGCAATGTGCATACGAAATTGTGATCGATGGAATTACCGAGCAGGTTGTGAGAACAGCAATGAGAGAAGGAATTAAGGCAGCGTGCCTGCCAGGTGTATCCCGCATCACGGCGGGGAACTACGGAGGTAAGTGGGGTCCTTATCACTTATACCTTCACAAGTTGTTGAAAGAGGGTAAGGCATGAGAGTTGAGTTGGAATTCCATCCCGGAATTCAAGGGAGGGTGGATGCAAGTCCGCTCCAACCGGAGGTGCTGTTGGCGATTAACGGAAAGGAATTGGATCATCTGCCTCTCTGGATAGGTAACCTATCATATGCCCTGGCTGAGATATGCAAAATTCAACGAGACCTCGGAAGAATGGATGAAATTGTTTTCTCCGGCGACACCCAAAGATTAACTAAAGTTGGTTATTCCATGAATAGGGGTAAGTTGATGGTAGACGGAGATGTTGGGGATGAGGTTGGTGTTGGAATGTCTGCTGGTGTCATTTATATTCAAGGGAATACAGGGCATTTTTGTGGCGCCAATGAGCACTCGAATTCCCGTGGGATGCAAGGTGGAATGATCTTTGTGAATGGTGACGTGGGTGATCAAGTTGGAGCCGGAATGCGCCGTGGAATGATCATTGTTTCCAAGAACACAGGAGAGTATGCTGGTGCTCGAATGGTGGCTGGTACGATCCTGTGCGGCGGCAGTTTGGGGGATCGACCGGGTCTTGGGATGAAACGTGGAAGCATCGTTGCCAGTAAAGTGAAAAGATTGCTTCCAGGGTTTTATCTGTCTGGAAAAGCGGATGAGGAATGGTTAAGGATTTGTTTCGCTAAAGTTAGAAAGGCGGGAATGAATTATCCATCCAAGTGGGATAAGTCAATCCCAACGCGTTTCACCGGAGATCATCTTGAAATGGGAAAAGGAGAGATCCTGATATATGACCAATTGGAATGATTCTGCCTGGACGGAACTGGAACAGGTGATTGCTAAAGCGGATCATCTCGGAATTTCCGTTAAGAAAAATAAATCCGGTGTCATTGTGATGGATGCTGGGGTTAAGGCATCAGGAGGTTTGGAAGCTGGTCTTGCCATGGCGGAAATCGGCATGGCAGGGCTTGGCTATGCCAGCCTGGTTATGGAACCTGTCTGTGGAATTCCCTGGTTGAATATCGTCACAATTTCTGATCAGCCTACCGGTGCTTGTTTCCTTAGTCAGGCAGCTCACTGGCAGGTCCAGGTGGGAGATTTTCGCGCCATGGGATCCGGTCCGGCATGTTTGCGAAACAAGGATCTGGAGCCAGGCAAGGAAATTGGGTACGACGAAAGCTCGAGACATGCAGTTCTGGTACTGGAAACAAGGGATCTTCCGGATGAAAAAGTTTGCTTGAACTTGGCTGATAAGTGTCAGGTAACTCCTGATCATCTGGCGCTGGTTGTTGCCCCGACTTCATGCCTTTCAGGTTCAGCTCAGATCGCTGCTCGGTCAATAGAGACTGGGCTGCATAAACTTCAGCAGCTTGGTTTTGATCTTCATCAGGTGAAAAATGGAACAGGCAAATGCGCCATTGCTCCTCCAACAGGTGATGATATGCGCTCCCTTGGTAGGACTAATGATGTGGTTTTATTTGGATGCCAGGTGTGGTTGAGTGTGCAGGATGTCCAGGATAAGGAGTTGGAACAAATTGTTGCAAAGATCCCTTCCTTCACAAGCCCAAGCTATGGCGAGCCTTTTCTGGAGTTGCTGAAAAAAGCCGGAGGTTTTTATGGCATCGATCTGGGTTTGTTTGCCCCTGCGGAAATTACCATTACCAATTTAAGCTCGGGTAGTGTCTTCCACGCCGGTGGAGTGGATGAGCCCAGGTTAAGAAATGCTCTCTTCGGGGAACATGGAAGAAAATAAAGTTGCCATCCTCGGGGCGTCTGATTCGTGGCACGGTCGGGAACTTACTCGAGCCTTTCAGGACCGCGGAATAAAGTCTGAATTCATTGATCCTCTTTCCCTCCAGGCGCAACTGGGAAAAAAGTTGGGAGTGCTTGGTCAGGGAACGGATTTACTGTATTTCGATTTGTTGCTCGTGCGTGAGGTGCCGGGGGGTTCCCTTGAACAGATCATCTTCCGGATGGACGCTCTCCATCAGTTAGAGAACATGGGAGTGAAGATCATCAATTCCCCCTATGCCATTGAAAAAATGGTGGACAAATACTACACCTCATCTCTCTTGCAACAGGCAGGCATCCCGGTTCCTGAAACAAGGGTAGGTGAGGATTTTTCCCAGGCCATGGAAGGACTTCGTCAATTGGGTGGGGATGTAGTTGTCAAACCCCTGTTCGGTAGCCGAGGAGCAGGGATGGTCCGGGTGACAGATCCAGATACTGCCTCTCGAATATTTCATGCTCTTCAGATTGGTGGTTATATTTTCTATCTGCAGAAATTTATCCCGCATAACAACCGTGACATCCGGGTGCTGGTGATGGGCAATGAATGCATGGCGGCCATGGAACGAGTTGGGGACAATTGGAAAACTAATATTTCGGTTGGTGCCCAACCCTTAAAACTGGAAGTGTCAGAGCAGATCAGAGAGTTAAGTTTGCGAGCAGCTAAAAGTATGGGAGCGGATTACTGCGGTGTTGATTTGTTGCGCAGTGAAACAGGTGAATTGTATGTCATCGAAGTGAACAGCATGCCCGCCTGGCAGGGACTCCAGCAGGTTACAGATTTCAACATCGCTGAGCGGCTTGTGAATCATTGGTGCGATGCAATTAATCGCTGAAATGGATAGTTATCTATTTAGAAAGTTGCTAAATCTCTACCAACCCCACCACAATTTACGCTGCAATAATTCCCCCAGGTACCAGGCGATCCCGCCCAAGAGATGTAAAGCTAATACAAAATACAAGGCCAGCTTTTTAACCATGAGCTTTATTTTGGTGAAAACGAGGGGATATTTCTTCAAGACAAAGATGGTGGTTTCTACAAAGAGAACGAATAGTGCTATCTCACCACTCCATTCGAAATTCTGATCACCGGAAAGAGCTCCTGTTTCAGTCAGCAAATAGGTAAACAGCGCTGCGACGATAAAGGTGGTCCAGGCAAAAACGAGATTGTTCTCCTGTTTTACATCTTTAAAATTTAGGATCAGGTTAAGCAAAGGAAAAGCAATCGACATCAGGAACATGGACCCCAGTAGGAGAGCGGAAGGGGTATAGAGGAGCATCGCGCGTAACGGGTCGAAAGCGATGCCATTGCCTATTTCCCCATAGTGATAGAAGAATTGGTAGAGCAGAACAAGGACCGTGGGCAGGACAAAGCCGATGAAGTAGAGCTTGAGATTTGGCTTGGATCGTTTTATCGCCAGGATAACCACGAAAATTGCTGAAGCTGGCAACAAGCAAATGGCGTAACTGGGTTTGATCAAAACGGAAAGCGCAGCAAGAATAAAAATTTCAACGTAATCCTTGAATTTAGTTTCCTTCGAAATTAACCCCCCAGTCAGCCCCCAAAACAGTAATAGGGCAACAGGTCGCAAAAGGATCATGGGTGGATTATGGAAAACGGTGATACCGATATAGCCCAAATATAGATCATGTTGTGGCAAGGTGAATAAATTAATGGGGGCTACTAGCATGAGTACCAGGGTAATCCAGAGTGACCAGGGGATTTCTGCCTTTCTTAGGTGGTTGTAAAGGACGTATCCCAGGAAAAGATAAGCAACCATCACAACGATAAATGCAGCAATAGGATATGCATGGACAAAAAGATAGGAGCCAAAGGTTGGAGAAATGAAGCTAAATACATTAAAGGGAATAAGAGAGCGTACCGCGTTCAAAAGAATTATGTATATAAAGTGAGGTTGAGAGGTAGTTCCCGTCTGAAAAAAGGTATCTGCTAGTGCGTAATACCCGAAAAAGTCACCGTGGAGAAGATAGACTACAGTAATTGGACCGAAGATTGCCAAAACGAGAACAGCTAAGAGAAAATAGGGATTGCGAATGAATTGTATAAAGCGAGAGGAGGTTTTCTGTTTTTCCATTTAGGATCGAAAGGTCAGAGAAGGTGTTGAAAATTATAGCATAACCACTGCATTTACCAGTTGGTGCGCTATTGATTAGAAATAACCTTTTTCACTGAGCGGTAAATAATTGGTATTACCCCACGTTCTGTATAGATTGCGGATAGTATAATGGGGTGGTTTAATAGAGGCTTATTCTGGAAATAAGGTCAATTCATGGCGGATCAACTTAACCTCTCCCTGATTTTCCCTGCTTATAACGAAGCCAGGTCCATTACCAATACCCTCAATGAGGCTGTGGAATATCTTGAGAATCGTCACATCACTTATGAGATCATCGTTTCAGTAGATGGGACAGATGGTACCAGGGAGATTGTTGCTGAATTATCCAAAACTAATCCGAGGATAATAGGAATCGGGTCTGCAGAACGCGCTGGTAAAGGCAAGGGCATTCGCAATGCAGTTGCCATTGCCACTGGGAAGTGGATTGGGTTCTCGGATGCTGACAACAAAACCCCCATTACAGAAATGGATAAATTCATTCCTTTGCTGGATCAAGGAATAGAGATGGTCATTGGCTCCCGGGGAAGCCGTCAATCCTTGATCGAACGTCCTCAGCCCTTGTATCGCCGCGTAGGTGCCAAAGGATTCGCTCTGTTTATGCACGCGATAACGGGTCTTTGGGAAATCGGGGACACTCAATGCGGATTCAAATTCTTTCAGGCCGAAATTGCCAAGGATCTTTTTTCCCGCCAGCGAATTGATGGGTATATGTACGACGTCGAAATCATCTATTTGGCAAAAAAAGCCGGATATCGAATAGCTCAGGTGCCAATTCGGTGGCGCGATGATGGTGACAGCCGCCTACAACTCCTCAGCGGAAATATTCGGAATGTAAGGGATGTGATCTCGATTCGCTTCAGGAATTATTCCCCTCCTGCCGTCAAAGTTTCTCAAGAGAAAATCCTTACTCCGTAATTGCTTTCAATCGAACTCAACCATTTTCAAAAGAACCCATTAATAGGATGCAAAGAGATTTCATGATAGCATTACTATGAATTTGATGCATCCGGAAGTGTCATGGGGCAGGTGATTTATCGTTATTCCTTGTAGAATTATTAGATAATCACCTGAATTTTCGTCAGGATACTTTATGCAGAACCCAAAATGGCCAAAAACATTTCCTCCTCTCACCGAGGAACAAAAACATATATCAGATGATTTTATGGCCTATTGGCATCAAGTCCTTCCAGCGAAATACAACATCATCGAAGAGTTTAACCATAACTATCCAATCAAGCATGCACCGAGTGAATTTCTACGTACTTTAGAAATTGGTGCAGGACTCGGAGAACATCTCAAACGCGAGTCACTTACAGCGGATCAGCGCAAGAACTATTATTGTTTGGACATTCGTCCGAATATGGTGGATGCATTTCAGAAATCATTTCCAGACGTGAAAGCGATCGTTCATGATTGCCAGAAACCTTTGGTCGAATACAAGGATGGATATTTTGACCGTATCCTTGCCATCCATGTCCTGGAGCATTTGCCGGATTTGCCCTCAGCAATCCGCGAGGTATATCGGTTGGTGAATAAGCAAAAAGGAGTATTCTCGGTTGTCATCCCTTGTGAAGGCGGGTTGGCTTATGGTATCTCCAGGCGAATCTCTGCTCAGCGCATTTTCGAACAACGTTACAAACAGTCATATCAGTGG
>Ga0209182_10000105_pt1 | contig 19235 bp, 16 predicted proteins | sample LakBais05cmmetaG_FD_185474 | JGI IMG/M metagenome (GOLD analysis project Ga0209182, IMG submission 185474) | Lake sediment microbial communities from Lake Baikal, Russia to study Microbial Dark Matter (Phase II) - Lake Baikal sediment 0-5 cm... | ecosystem: Environmental > Aquatic > Freshwater...
TCCTCTCGGACCTGACGGGGTTCGGAAGGCTCCGCCGCGCCGGACCCACCCGGACGGGGGAAGGATACCCGAAGTGGGAGGGGATGTCAACCATTGCTGCAAGAACAATGCTGCAAGAACGATTTCCTCTGCCGCGTTGCCGTTCGGGCAGTGCTGATAAGCATCCTGCCTGAAAGTGAAGCACCGACCGGCAAGTAAGAAACCAAAAACCTCCCGCAGCCGACCTGCGGGAGGTTTTTTCGTTAATTCCAAAAATGGCTGTGCCGTGATTTTTGCTGCAACTTTCTATCCATCACGGCGATTCCCAAAGGCCTATTTTTAGTGCAACGAATTATTCAAACCGGTTATCAATTGCTGTTTCTCGGCAACGGTCAGTTGAGCAGCCGGGTGCATTGGCAGATAAACAGCCGGGGGCATTTCGCCTTCCTGGATGATCCCGCCGATTTCGCCCACTCCGGGCTGCGGACGGGATGTCCACTTCGAGAAATTCATCCTCGACCGGCCTTGCATCGTATCGTTATAGACCAGCCACGAGACCGGTGCAACATAACTGTACCAGGGCCAGACTGTCTCGTTGCTGTGGCAATCAAAACAGGCGCGTTTCGCCAGGAGGCGTGTTTGGGGGCTGTCCCAGTTCGGTTCTGAAGTGACCGGTGGGTTGTTGCCCCGACCCGGCAGCGGGATCAATTGGATGAGCAGTCCCACTACAACCAGGCCGATTAAGACCCAAAGAATAGCTCTCTTTTTCATGGTTTTCTCCTTATTTACTGCTTCTTGCATAAATACGTGATCTTTGAACGATCGAAATACTGGAAATTACAGAAATTTTACTGCTTCTTGCATAAATATCTGAATCCTCAATAATCGAATTGCGAGCAATTCCGGGAATTTTGGTTCAAATAATTACGCAGTACCCTGTAGATGAGTATTGTGATTTTAACCTCAAACTTCATTTCCGGATAGTTTGTTGCGGTGACCACGGCCTCTATGCTATACTAATGGCGGAGGAGGAAGCATGCCTGATCTATACCATACCAATACACTTGTCCAGATGGATTCGCGCCAGCTGCGGCTGAAAGAATTTCTGATCAACGCCGTCTCAACTGAGATGCAGAATCAATCCACTGTGCATCAACAGAACCGGGAGGCGGTGCGCCGTTTGTTGCTCGAAGCGTATGAGCGCACCAAAGCAGACCTGGCTGACCTGATCGGTTATGGCCCGCTCGAGTTGCTCCTCCCTGACCCGGAGATCAGCGAGATCATGGTCAATGGGGCAAACCAAATCTTTGTCGAGCGCAACGGGGAATTGCTCGAAACCGACGTGAAATTCGAAAATAACGAACACCTGCTGCGCATCATTGACCGCATCGTCAGCCCGCTGGGCCGCCGCGTGGATTCGGATAATCCTACTGCCGATGCCCGCCTGCCGGATGGCTCGCGCGTCAATATTATCATCCCACCCGTGGCTGTGGATGGGCCGCACATCACCATTCGCAAATTCCTGCAGACCAAAATAACAATGGATGACCTGGTCTCGATGGGTGCATTGACCCCCCACATGGCGAAATTTTTGAAAGCCTGTGTGGTAACGCGGCTGAACATCCTCGTAACCGGCAATACCAGTTCCGGTAAGACCACTGTCCTTAACGCCCTTTCCGGCTTTATCCCCGATAAAGAGCGCATTGTGACCATCGAAGATGCCGTCGAATTGAAGCTCAAACAACGCCACGTTGTCCGACTGGAGACCAAACTACCCAATGTGGATGGGAGTGGTGCGGTCAGTGTGCGCGAACTGGTCCGTAATGCCCTGCGCATGCGCCCGGACCGGATCGTGGTGGGCGAAGTGCGCGGCGGCGAGGCGATGGACATGCTCCAGGCTATGAACACCGGCCACACCGGGTCGTTGACCACCCTGCATGCCAATTTACCGCGCGATGCCATTTCCCGCCTGGAAACGATGGCGATGATGGCCGGCCTGGATATGCCCCTGCTGGCCATCCGCAAGCAGATTGCCGCAGCAGTAAACCTGATTGTCCACCTGGCGCGCCTTTCGGATGGTTCGCGCAAGATGACGCACATCACCGAACTCTCCGGTATGGAAGGCGAAGTGGTCACGTTGACCGACATTTTCAAGTTCGACCAGACCGGTGTCACGCGGGAAGGGAAAATCATCGGACAATTACGTCCGACCGGGATGCGCCCGTTGTTCACCCCGCGTCTGGAAGCCTCCGGTTTCAAACTTGGCGGAGAAATCTTCGGCGCAGGATTATGAACCCTTACCCCATCACCACGTCGAGCCCCAGAGAACCGGGGAAGGGACGAAACAGGGGCAAGATATCTCGTGATATAATTTCTTCACTACGACTAATCACAGAACGGAGGCCAAATGGAAATTACAGCCCAGAAGTTCAAACATTGTGATTTGCTCTGCGTTAAGGGCAAAGTGGATAGTTTCACTGCACCTGACCTGACCAAAGCGATCGAAGCGCTCAACAACGAGAACCGCTTTAAGATCATCCTTGACCTGAGCAAACTGGAATATATGTCCAGTGCCGGGTTCCGCGCTCTATTACTTGGTCAGCGCAACTGTAAGCGCTATAACCGTGGTGAGATTGTCCTGGCCTCGGTGCCCAAAAAGGTGATGGATGCTCTTGAATTAACCGGATTTACACCCCTCTTCAAGATATTTGATGAAATTACTCCGGCGGTCGGTAATTTCTAAACTGCAGCTATAGCCGATATTTAATTCAGGCCGCCTCCATCCTGCCAACTGTGAGGCGGCCTCGTCATTCTAATGCGCACGGCAATCTTCCCCGCAAAATTTGATCAACTGGATGCCATCCGTGAGTTCGCCGCCCAGGCGGCCCGGGATGCAGGCATGGATGATTCTGCAATCTATGCCGTCGAATTGAGCATGGATGAGGCTTGCACCAATGTCATTGAACATGCTTACGAAGGAATGGATGGGGGCGAAATTGAATGTACCTGTGACTCAGACGATAAAAACCTGACCATCATCATCCACGACCATGGCAAATCATTTGACCCTTCCACCATCGCTTTGCCGAACCTGGATGCCGATCTAGATTCCCGTCCGATTGGCGGCCTGGGTGTTTTCTTGATGAAAAAGCTCATGGATGAGGTCCGATTCGAACCCCTGGGAGAGTCGGGCAACGTGCTGACCATGATCAAACGCCGCAAAATCGAACCTGAAAAGGCAAAGGCCGCCCATCCACCATCTGCCTGGAAACAGATTGTCATGCTGGGCGAGGAACTCATGCGGGCGGCCTCTCTCACTGCCCAGCACGACCTCATTGTAGGGTCAACGGCGCGTATCCTGGGCGGCCAGGCAGATTTGTGGCTGGACGAAAGGCTGTTCCGGTTACCTGGTAAAAACCAGGCTGCTTTATTTCCTTTGCAGCCGCCATCCGAGCCGATGATGAAGGCTTTTTTCACTGGCCTTACAGCCTCTCCAGAGGGACAAAAAACGCTCCTGGCTGTCCCGCTCAAGAACGGCGGCTTGGTGATGGGCGCGCTCCAGGTGGAGAGGTCCGACTCGCCTTTCCGCAAAAAAGAAATTGAACTTCTGGATGGTTTGGCGGGCCACATCTCATTGGCGCTGGTTGCCTCCCATCGCTTTGTTGTTGAACAATGGCGTATCGAGCAGTTGACTCTTGTCCGCCGGGTCAGCGCGCAGATTGCCAATGTGTTTGATCTGGATGAGTTGACACGGCGGGTCACGAAACTTATCCAGCGTACCTTCCACTATTACTATGTTGCTATCTTTACCCGCGAGCCGGGTCTGGATGCCCTGGACTTCCGTTCGAGCGCCGGACCGGACCGGGGTCGAGGCAAGCGCGTGAAAGCCAGGCTGGGGGAAGGGTTGATTGGGAGCGTCGCCCAGACTGGTGAGGAAGCTGTCACCTATGATGTCCGCTCTGACTCGCGTTATAAATTTATTGATTCGCTATCCGAAACGCAGTCTGAGGCGGCCCTGCCGCTAAAAATTGAAGACCATATTCTGGGCGTTCTGGATGTGCAGTCTGACCAGCTGGATGCGTTCCACCCGAATGACTTGCTCGTTTTGCGAGCGCTGGCCGATACGATTGCGATTGCGATCAATGGGGCGCGCCTGTACAGTGAATTGCAGATGCGTGCTGACCATCTGGCAATGGTGGCGGAGGTCAGTGAAGATATTACCTCCACGCTTGATCTGGATGAATTGCTCAATAAGGTGGCAGTTCTCATCCAGAAGCGTCTGAACTTTCCATACGTGCACCTGTTTACAGTACATCTTAATCGACGGCAGATCATTTACGAGGCTGGCAGCGGTGTGCGCAGTACGTCGCTCAAAGGTTCTGTGCTTGATCTGGATAATGATGAGGGAATTATTTCCTGGGTGGCACGCAACGGGCAGACCATGCTGGTCAACGATGTGACGCAAGAACCGCGCTACCATCCTTCGCCGTTCCCGCCCGAGGATACGCGCGCCGAAATGACTATCCCTTTGGTTTTTGATGACCAGGTGATTGGAGTGCTCGACCTGCAAAGCGACCGTATCAATGCCTTTAGCGAAGACGACCGTTTCCTGTGCGGGGCGTTGGCGGATAACGTGGCTGCTGCCATTCACAATGCTGGTCTGTACCGCACCGAACGCTGGCGGCGCCAGGTGGCAGATAGCTTGCGCGAAGTAGCCGGTCTCATTTCAGCTGATGTGGGCCTGGAAGATGTGCTGGATAGCGTTCTGCGAGAACTGGAGCGGAACCTGCCATGTGATGTGGCTGCCATCTGGTTGTTGGAAGGAGACAACCTCTATCTGGCTCAGGCCCACGGTGCGGACATAACGGAGATCGACAGTGCGGCCCATCGCTGGCCGGAGGCTTATAATTTTCTTGCTGCCGCCCTCACTGCTGAACAACCGATTGTCCGCAAGCCGGATGACCCCATTGGCCCAACCGGGACAGCGCTTGGCTTCTCCGCCGACTATTCCTCGATTGCGGCTGGCCTGCGCGCCGGTGACCGTCCGCTGGGCGTGTTGACGCTCTCGCATCACACGGCCGGGCGTTACGGCCACGAAGCCCAGGCCATGACCGCCACCTTTGCCAACTACGCCGCAGTCGCTATTGAGAACGCCCGTTTGTACGATTCGGCCCAGGAGCAGGCCTATGCTTCAGCTGCCTTGTTGCAAGTGGCGCAGGCGGTTGCCAATTCAAACAGCCTGGACGAGACCATCGGCAGCATTGTCCGCATTACGCCCATCCTGGTCGGTGTGAAAGCCTGTGCGATATATCTGTTGGAAGCGGAACGCTTTCACCCAACCCAGTCCTATGGTTTCTCGGAGGTGGCCCAGGCCATCCTGTGGAACCGGGATTTCACCCCCGGCAATTTTCCTTTGCTGGATGCCGTGAGTGAGAGCGCCCAGATGGTGGTCGGTCTGCTGCCCTCCGAGATTTCGGACGACTGGCTGGACCCGGAACTCGCCCGTACGGAACAGGAAACGTTCTATGCCTTGCAGACCGGCGACCACTTGCTGATTGGCTTCCCGCTGATGATCAAGAATGATCTGTTCGGTGTGATGCTGGTGGAGGAAGATTCCGATGCCCGCCGTTTCCGCCAAAAGCGGGTGGAAATTGTCAACAGCATTGCCCAGCAGGTGGCGCTCAGCATTCAGAATGAACACCTCCAACGGGAGATGGTGACCCGTGAGCGCCTCGAGCACGAAGTCCATCTCGCCCGGCAGATCCAGAAAACCTTCCTGCCGGAACACCTGCCTGAGATCACTGGCTGGAACCTGGCGGCTACCTGGATTACGGCCCGGCAGGTGGGTGGCGATTTCTACGATGTATTTGAACTGCCCGGCGGACGGCTGGGCCTGTTCATCGCGGATGTTTCCGACAAAGGCATCCCGGCTGCTCTCTTTATGGCTCTCACGCGGACCCTGGTGCGGGCGGTGGTCTACGATACGCCTTCCCCTGCTGACGCCATGCGGCGCGTCAATGCCTTGATCATCCCCGACAACCGGCAAGGCATGTTCGTTACGGCGGTGTATGGAGTGCTGACATTGGAAAGCGGGGAATTTACCTATGCCAATGCCGGGCACAACCCGCCCATCTGGTTATGCGGAGTAAAGCGGACGATGGAGTCGCTACGGCGAACGGGGGCAGCGCTGGGTATTATCGAGGATGTGCCGATGGAAGACCGCACGATAACGCTCGAGCTTGATGATTTTCTCCTGCTCTACACTGACGGCCTGACCGAGGCCTTCTCACCCGACGACGAGACCTATGGCGAGGAACGCCTCCAGCAGGTGCTCGAGGCGGCGGAGGCGGCAACGGCGCGCGGGGTGTTGGATGTGCTCGAGGCTTCGGTGAGACGGTTCATGGGTGCGCTCCCGCCTGCGGATGATTTGACCATGCTGGGGGTCAAGCGGACGACTTAGACTGGTCCCGCTCTTCTCCTGGCGGGAAGACTTTCACGATCACCGGCCCTGCGTTGGTATCAGACAGTGTCTTGTGGATGCCATCCCAGAAGGGTTATTCTTTCGACTTCATAAACCGGCACAATTTCACTCGTTCGCCAGGCTGAATATGAAAGGGTGGTGCGCGAATGGCCGTCGCGGTCCTCCTGTTCTGGACGCAAGTGCCGGTGGAGAGCACTGAGATTTCCCTTCGTTTTTGTTCTGTGAACTCTCCCGGAAGGACACCGGGACGGTGCATGTTCTTGTCATCCCCGCGGGGGGCCGTGGTGATGCTTTTTAGCCCACGTTCTTAGCCACTCCCCAGAGAACTCATAAGAATCGCCATATTAAGCCTCATGGTATAATAAATGTGCTGAAAATTTCATTAGGAGCATCGCACTTTGGCTTTCAATCCCCTCAACTGGCTTCTGGGTCTTTTTTCTCTGGATATTGGCATAGACCTAGGGACGGCTAACACGCTTGTCCATGTCCGGGGCAAAGGGATTGTTATTAATGAACCTTCCTGGGTGGCGATTGATAAGCGTTCCCGCCAACCGCTGGCGATAGGTTTGCAGGCCAAAGAAATGGTTGGGCGCACATCGGGGAATATTGTCGTGGTGCGTCCGCTGCGGGATGGTGTGATTTCTGAATTCGAAATTACCGAGGCTATGCTGGAATATTTCATCGGCAAAGTTCACGAGCAGAGTGTGGTACCGCTGCCGCGCCCGCGCGTGGTCATCGGCATCCCGTCCGGTGTGACCGAGGTCGAGAAGCGCGCCGTTTACGACGCATCCATGTCTGCCGGAGCGCGCGAGACATTCCTGATCGAGGAGCCGACTTCCGCCGCGCTGGGGGCGGGTCTGCCCATCGGCGAGACGCGCGGCTCGATGATTGTGGATATCGGCGGCGGGACGACCGAGGTGGCGGTCTTGTCCATGGGAGGGGTGGTTGTTTCCAGGTCCCTGCGCGTGGCAGGTGATGAAATGGACCAGAGCATTGTCCAGTATGTCCGTAACAAATACAACGTCTTGGTTGGCGAACGGATCGCCGAACTAATCAAATGGAATATCGGCTCGGCCTTCCCCCTGCCGGTCGAGAAGACCGTTGAGGTGCGCGGCCGTAACCTGGTGACCGGCCTGCCGGAATCGATTGAAATCTCGTCCGTTGAAGTGCGCGAAGCGCTTTCGCAGTCGGTGCAGGTTATTGTCGAGACCATTAAGGATGCCCTCGATGAGGTCCCGCCTGAAATCGTGGCTGACTTGATGGATAATGGCATTTGCCTGGCTGGCGGCGGAGCCCTCCTGCATGGGCTGGCTGAACGTCTTTCTGATGAACTCAACTTGCGCGTCTGGGTCGCCGAAGACCCCCTTACCTGCGTGGTGCGCGGCACTGGCATTGTGTTGGATGATTTCTCTGCCGGCAGCCGTTACCTGGTCGGGTTGGAGCGCGGCAGCACGCGTCACTCATAATCGCGTGGCCGCGTCGCTCCGGCGCGGTTTTCCCTATTGCCTATGAAAACTAGTTTCCCTCGTTCCCTGCAGACGGTGATTATTGTATTGGTGGCGGTTGGCCTGGTGGCACTCGCCCTGGGCGGATATTTCAACCCGGTCACCTCCTGGTTCACGCGTCTCACTATTGACGCGCAAACCTGGATCTCCACCCGCACTCTGGCGGTGGCGGACTTCCTGACCGTGCCGCGTGACGTGGCATCCCTGCGCCAGCGCAATGCCGAACTGGAAGTCGAAGTAGCCCAACTCCAGACTCAAGTAATTGACCTACAGCAAAAGGTGACAGAGACGAATATCCTCTCTGCCCTGGTGGACTTTGCACGCGCCAATCCCGAATACTCGTACAAAGCTGCTGCCGTGATTGGCCTGGACCCGAGCCCGTTTCTCCGTTATGTTATCATAAACATCGGCTCGAACCAGGGTATTTTGCCCGGCATGCCGGTGGTCACCGACAAGGGCCTGGTGGGACGGGTGGATGCTGTCATTGCCGAAGCCGCCCGCGTCCAGTTGATGACCGACGCTGCCTCGGCTGTCAATGTGCGGTTGCAGTCCTCGGATACCGAGGCCATGCTGGTCGGTTCTGTGACCGGCGACCTGTCGCTGGATATGATCTCGCAGGATGCCACCGTGACGGTCAGCGATGTGGTCTTGACCTCCGGGCTGGGCGGCAGTTATCCCCCCAATCTGCTGGTGGGGCAGGTGGTCAGCGTCCGCAAACTGGACTACGAATTGTTCCAGCAGGCTGCCATCCAACCAAGTGTGGATTTCAACCGGCTGGGCTTCGTGCTGGTCATCACCAACTTCACGCCGGTGGATATCACCCCACTTATCGCTACTCCCGGACCGTAATATGCGGCGAGGCATCCTGGTTGCAATCCCCGTACTCGGTCTGGCAGCCATGCTTCAGACCTCGATTGTCGGACGCATCAATCTTCTCAACGGCGCGGCTGACCTGGTGCTGCTGATCCTGGCAGCCTGGGGCTTGCAAGAACGCGTTCGCAACGCCTGGATCTGGGGTGCGGCGGCCGGGCTTCTGGTCGGGTTTGTTTCGGGCATCCCCTGGTACGTGTATCTGGTCGGTTATCTGGTCGTTGTCGGTATGGCTCGTTTACTGGCGCGCCGTGTTTGGCAGGCGCCCCTTCTTGCGATGTTTACTGTTACTTTGATAGGTACACTGGTATTGCTTATGCTCACTTATTTGGACCGCTCTCTCTTTGAAGTGTCACTGGCGTTTAATTTGTCCTTTGTGCAGATCATTTTGCCGAGCATCCTGCTGAACCTGCTCCTGGCAATCCCTGTCCATGCCCTCATTCGCGACCTGGCAAACCGCCTCTTTCCTGCGGAAGTGGTTTCATGACGGTTAAAACGGGTCTGACGCGTTTCCAGAACTGGCATAATCTGGTCGTTTATGGTCTCCTGGCGAGCGTCGCGGTGATTTTTGTGGCGCGCCTGTTTAACTTGCAGATATTAAACGGAAAGAATTATGCCCTTCAGGCGGAAAGTAACCGTTCCGAGACCATCAGCGTTGCCGCGCCGCGCGGGATTATTTATGACCGTAATGGCATCCTCCTGGCACGTAATACGGCTTCTTATAGCATTGTAATCACCCCGGCCTTTTTGCCAGACGATGATGGTGACATCCAACGCATCTACCGCGACCTTTCTGCACTGACTGGCGTGCCGGTTAACCATGGGACGGTGGATGACGCGAAACTGCTGCAAGCCTGTACGCCAGGTCCCGGCATTACCCAACTTGTGGATCTGGGCATCTCCAACGCACCCTATGACCCGGTCAAAATCCAGTGTTATGTGGATGAACAGGTTGCAATGGTTGTCCGTGAGCATGAGGTGGAATGGCCGGGTGTCAGCGTGGAGATTGAGCCGATGCGCGATTACCCGACCGGCTCATTGACGGCCACCATCGTTGGTTTTTTGGGACCTATCCCGGCATCGTTGGAACGTGAATACCGCGCCCAGGGTTTTTTGCCCAACCGGGATAAAGTCGGGTACGCTGGCGTGGAATATTCGATGAACGACACCTTGATTGGTACACCCGGAGAGCGAACTGTGGAAGTGGATGTGGCCGGACAGGTGCTGAGCAACCTGGCAGCGCCTGTCGCGCCGGTTCCCGGCAACAATATTGTCCTGACGATTGACACCCGTCTCCAACAGGCCGCTTCAACCATCCTGAAGCGCGACATTGATTACTGGAACAACGATTTTTACAAGAAATATCGGATTTCCAGCGGAGTGGTCATTGCCATGAATCCCAAGACGGGTGAAATCTTGGCGATGGCGCAATACCCGACTTACGAGAATAACCGTATGGCGCGGATCATCCCGGCATATTATTACCGTCAATTGGAACAAGATCCCGCTCATCCCCTGCTCAATTTTGCCATTAATACAGAATACTCGCCGGGCTCGACCTTTAAAATCTCCACAGCTACCGGCGCTTTGAACGAAGGGGTTGTCACGCCATCTACGGTCATTGACGCTCCCGCGATGATTGGGTTGCAGAATACATTTTCGCCCACCGATCCTGGCAGAATCGAATATTATTATGACTGGACCTACACTTTCTATGGTGAGACGAGCGGACTCGGCAAAATTTCTTTCTTGATGTGCATTGCACGTTCCAGTGATGTATGCTTTTATAAAGTCGGCGGCGGTTATGCTGGTGAAGTTGACCAGGGTTTGGGCATTTACCGCCTCCAGCAGTATGCTCAGGCCTTGGGCTATAACCAGCCGAGCGGTATCGAGCTGCCGGGCGAATTGTCCGGCCTTATCCCCGACCCGACCTGGAAACGGATTTACCAGGGCGAGAACTGGTCTACCGGCGATACCTATCTTGCCAGCGTGGGACAGGGATATGTGCTGGCGACTCCGCTGCAGGTACTCATGTCTGTTGCGACGATCGCCAACGATGGACGCCTGATGCAGCCGACCATTATCCATGACATTTTGGATGGCGAGGGAAATGTCATCCAGCCCTTTACGCCACGCCTGCGCTGGGACATCACGACCGACCCGGTCATCAAGGATTTCAATTGTGTGAATGGTGAATGCAACCCGACGGGCAAAATGAAGACGGTAAGTCCCGCCGCAGTGCAAGAGGTCCAGGCGGGGATGCGCCTGGCAGCCACCGACCCGAGTGGGACGCTCAACCACTGGTTCTCTTTCCTGAATTACCCGATTGCCATTGCCGGGAAGACTGGCACTGCTGAATATTGTGACGATGTGGCGAACGCAAAAGGCATGTGTATTCGTGGCGAATGGCCTGCCCATGGCTGGACGATGGCGTATGCACCGTACGACAACCCGGAAATTGCCATACTTGTTTTTTTTTACAACGCCGGTGAAGGTGGCCGTGTGGCTGCTCCCACTGTGAAGGCTGTCATGGATGCGTATTTTGAACTAAAGGCGGTTGATGCTGCGCAGGGGTTGACCGGGAATCCGTAAACGCGCTTTGACGTATGAACAGCGCCCCGCAGGTTCTGCCTGCGGGACGCTGTTTATTTTGATGGATTCTGTTTGCTACTGCACCCTCAGCAGTACTTTTCCCTCGTCCCACAACTCCTCCAACTTGTAATACCGGCGCAGATCGGCATCAAAGAGATGGACGACGATATCCCCGTAATCAACGATCATCCAGCCGGAATCCGGTGTACCTTCGATGCGGCCTTTCTTTTTATGCTCTACGCGTGTTTTTTCGACCACCCCGTCTGCCAGAGCATTCAACATGCGGTTGCTGGTGGCAGTACAGATAATGAAGTAATCTGTGAAGGAAACGATCCCTTTAATATCCAACAGGATAATATCCTCGCCTTTTTTGTCTTCCAGGGCATTGACAATCGTGTGTGCAAGTTCCATTGTATCCAGAAGTCACCTCGTTTCAGGTTAATGACAACTTACTGCTTCTTGCATAAATACGTGAACTTTGAAGGATCAAAATACAGGTAATTACAGCAATTTAGGTTCACATCTTTGCGCAGCACACAGTAAGTCGTTACTACGTTGATTTCATTGGCAGGGTATACAAGTGCGTATACACCGACCCGCCCGGCTGTAGATCAGATTTGAAAATATGCACCGCGTCCACACGGAGCGTGCCAAGTGCGCCGACAGTCGCTCCTTCAAGGGCAGTGCGGATGCGCTGAAAATCTGTCCCGGAGACATTCTGTCCGACCCGGCCAATCGTAAGGTGCGGGGAAAAGGGACGATCCTCCGAGGCATAGCCCAGCCTCGCTGTAACCGCTTCAACGCCGCGCAGGAGCGCCATTAGCGCAGCCGGGGCTTCGAGTCCGATCCAGATGACGCGCGCCCGGCGCAGGGTCGGGAAGGCTCCGAGCCCGCTTACGGACATGGTGAATGTCTCGTGAGCAACGGCTTCCGCTTTCAGTGCCTCGGCCAGCCGTTCGAGGTTGGCGGGCGAGACGTCCCCCAGAAATTTGAGAGTCAGATGGACATTTTGCGGAGCCACCCAGCGGATGAGCGGTTTGGGCAGGGTCTTTTGCAGAGGGGCTGTGCTGCGGGCAAGAGCGCTCTGGATCTCGGCGGGAATTTCCACCGCGACGAATGACCGCAGCATCATGCTCTGAGTACCTTCTCCACGGCGCCTTTTAGATCGAGATAGCCAACCGGCTTGGTCAGGTACACCGATGCCCCGGCTTCCAAGCCAGAGATGTTGGGTATCATAATATCCAGGATGACAACGGCGAGTTCCTCTTTGTTAATCTTGCTTATGGCCGGACCACTCCCGGCGGCCTTCAGCACCCGGAACCCGCTGAGGCGCATCATCTCCGCAAACGTTTCAGCGGCGTCCTGTTCGTCTTCGACAACATTAATGGTATTTTGCTTAGCGGGCATTTGGTCGTTTCCTCGTTGAATAAAAATAGCACAAGATGGTGGAAATGGCAAGGGGATTAAGGTCGTTGGCGGGCATAATCTTCCGGCGTATCCAGGTCTTGCAGGATGCTTTTATCCGCGGCGACATATTCCACCTGACCGGCATAGGTGTTGAGGAACTGGCGCGGGGTTGTGGAGGTGGGGAGCGCCAGGATTTTCGGCCAGAGCGGGCGCGCGGCCAGCCAGGGATGACCGCGCCGGTTCTGGAAACTGGGGATAACCAGCGGGGATTTGGTCTGGACAAAGGCGGCACAGATGCGCCGCACCGTCTCTTCCCGGACCTGGGGCTGGTCGCCGAGACCGATCAGGGCGGCGCGGGGCTGGGAGTCCAACGCAGCCAATCCTGCCTGGATGGAACTCAGCATTTCCCCGCGCGCATAAGCCGGGTTGTACACTGTCCGGACAGGATAATCTTTTGCCAGCTCTGCCACCAGCCTCTCGATCTGTTCGCGCACCCCGCCTGTTACAACGATAATCGCTTCCATCCCGGCCGCGGCAAACGTGGACACAATCTGCCCGAGGACTGTCGTCCTGCCCCAGGGTAGGAGTAGCTTGGGCTGGCCCATGCGGCTGGAAAGCCCCGCGGCGAGCAGGATGGCGGAGATGTTATTCCCCATTGACCAGTTTCCTGTACTCTTCTAGCGTATCCACGTCGGATAATAAACTCTTATCGTGCCAGGTTAGATAATTAACCGGAACCTTGCTGAAGATCGCCCGTCCGCCACCATCGCCGCTGAGCGCCATCAAATCCGGGAACGTGACCCGGTCAAACAGCACCGGGTTGGCGCGCTGACCGTCCACCAGCGGTGCGACGATGGGCGCCAGTGTGCGGGCGTGTTCCTCGCTCAAGGCGCGGATGACTGTTGGCGTGATCTGCGGTTGGTCGGCGAGAAGGAAAATGGCGGCGCTGGCTCCCCTCTCCCGCGGGGGTGCTTCGCGAAGGGGCGGGGGGCTGAGAGCTTGCAAACCGGTTTTGATGGATGTACTTTGGCCATTTTGCCAACCTGTGTTACGGACGGTTATCACCGGCAAATCATTCACCGCGGTTTCCACCTGTTCCGCGTTTGCGCCCGTCACAACCACCACCGGCGAAAGACCTGCCGCGAGCGCTGTCTCTGCCACCGCGCGGACGAAAGGCTTGCCGTGCCAGTCCAGCAGTGGCTTGGGCTGACCGAAGCGGGAAGACCCTCCACCTGCCAGAATAATCCCTGCAACCGGCTCGTAAACTGCGTGAATCTGGGATTGTTTGAGCGAAGCGATGATGACGGAATGGTATGCGGGCAGAAGTTTTTCAGCCAGCGTTTTCCCCTGCGCCTGTAATTCTGGTGTGTCGGCTTGGTTGAGCAAAGCGATGCGGAGTGCCTGCAGTGGGATGTTTTTTAGTCCGCCTGCGGGGTGGACGAGTACACGCGAGAGCGCTTTAAGTGTGATGGTTTCGCGCATTTTCAGACCGCTCAGGCGTGCAAAAATTTCCGGGCGATGAACGAACTCCTCTGTTAACGGTTTACCCAGACCGGTCAGACCGGCGACCACAACAACCGTTTCGATAAACTCCGGGATAGCCGGTTCAGGGTCAGCGGGTGCTTTCAGCGGCCTTTGCCGGGAACCGTCTGCCTCGATGAGCAGGGGCAAGTTTTGGGAGGCACAGGCTTCGCGTAGCCAGGACAATAAATTATCATTCAACCCTGTGGTTCGATCCCCGTCTATCGGACCTGTGACGAGCATCACCCCGCCCAGATTCTCTTCAAGACCGGCCAAATCCTCCGGCTTTCCCCCGTTCCAGTGCGAATCGGCCAATTTGATCTGGTCAACGTGCAGGTGGGTTGTGGCGGTCACGATGACCGGCGGTGGCAGTTCACGCGCCAGTTGGAAGAGTGCGGTGGTCTTTCCGCCTGCACCGACCAGGGCGAGGCAGGGAGAATTTGAGAGCCGGATTGCTTGGGATAATCTCATGGTCATTTACCACAAAGAGGCGAGGACACCAAAGGGAAATGTTTTTCGTGTTTTTGTGACTTGGTGGTTAAGTCCACAGTTGGGAGCGAACATCCGGCCGCGACAAAATTGCCTCCAGCACCCCGCCGCCGATGGACAGGGCTTTATCAGAGACCATCTGGCAGAGACGCGGATCGTCACGCGGGTCAATGTCGCCAATCTTCAGGCCGCGTGTGACGGTCAGTCCGGGATGAAGCAGGCCGCGCAGGATGCCGGGGAAGGGGGCGGTGACCGTCAGCCCGGTAACTTCGGCGACCACCTGTCCCGCTTCGATATGGTCTCCGATGTTGATGCGGGTTGCAAGTTCTCCGTTAGCGGGTGCGCGCAGGATGCGCGCCGGGTCGCCGTCGGGCTGACCAGTATCCGGGTCCGGGCCGCCGCGCCAGAAGACGCGCCCGAGCGTGTGGCCGCGGCAGGTCTCGATCACGGCCTGGCAGTTCACGCCAGCCTCGAATCCCGGTCCGAGACCGATGTACAGGGCGGGCGAGTACCCGATGGGTTCAGGCGGACGCTTGGTCATGCGCCCGTCCACGATGACGGCGGGATGCAGGAGTTTGGCGGAGGTGCAACCGGGGTCCACCAGCACGGGGACCTGTTGTTTACCGAGAGTGCTGAGAATGCGCAGGGAATCGCTGGGATCGTCCACGCGCCGGGCGGTGATGCCCTCGACGCTGATTTTGCCGGAATAGACTGCCTCGGCAAATGAGACCGTACGCCGCACGGCCAGCGGTTGGCTCAGTTCGGTGACAACGACGCGCAGGCCGGAACGGAGCAGGCGGATGGCGACGCCAGTGGCGAGGTCCCCGCCGCCGCGGATGAGGATGAGAGAAGGCATGGGGATATTAAACCACAGATTTTGGATGATGGTCGTTTGGGAAGACGCCGTCCCCAAAGGGGATGCTATCCCCAAGGGGGAGGGTTATCCGCCTCTATAATGAAACGAGGTGCGCTTGCCGCCGCTCGAACTGCGTGACGTGGGAGATGCCCGCCGCGCGGACGGCTTCCAGGGCGGCGTCGAGGTGCAGGCCAACCTGACTGGCGGCGTGGGCGTCAGAGCCGAGGGTGACGCGTTCGCCACCCATCCCGGCGTACCATTTCAGGATGAGCGGGTCGGGCATCAGGTTTTGCGCTGCTTTGCGCAGACCGGCGGCATTGACGTCCAGAGCCAGGTTGCGGTCAATGACCATGTGCAGGATGCGGCGAATCTGGTCATTGTATCGGGTCGGGTCGTAGCCGAAGATGGGTTTGGCGGTGCGGACGGGAACGTCGAGATGGGCCAAAATATCAAGGTCAGCAGTCTGGAGCAGTGTCTCGACTTCGGCGAAATACGCCCGGTAAACTTCATCAGCGGTGTGGGTGCGGAAGTAAACTTCGTCGAACATAAAGTGCGGGCCGACGAAATGCACCGAGCCGAGAACGTAATCGAAGGGGGTGCGCGTCAGAACTTCGACGGCAGGCTGCGGGTACAGGTGCGGTTCGGCAACCTCGATCCCGGTGCGGATGGTCAATTTACCGGCGAACAGGTCACGCAGGCGTTCCAGTTCGGCGTACCAGGGTTCGGGCTGGAAAAAGCGCGGGTTTTTCTCATACGGGCCAACATCCCAGTGTTCGGAGAAGCCGATCTCGGGGATACCGAGTTCGACGGCGCGGCGGCACATCTTTTCAGGGGAAGATGCACCGTCTTCGGAGAAGGTGGAATGCATGTGGTAGTCGTGGGGGATCATGATGAGCCTAATTAAACCACAACCCCCGCAGAACGGGGGCTGGTAATCACGGAGTATCCGAAAACCTTACTCAGCTTTGTCTTGGGGTTGTTTTTCCTGCATCACTCTACCGAAGGCGTGGATGGCGAGGTAGACAAAAAGGAATAGTAATGTAAAGAGTAGTGTAAACCCATAGGCGCGCAGGTTCGCGAAGGGATGTCTCAGCCATCCCCAAATGTCATGCGCAATTGGCATCGGGTCACCTAAAATGTCCCAACTGTTCCAGCGATAAAATCGTCCCAGGAAAATCCCTACACTGCTCAAGACGGTTACAAAGATGGTAAATAACCAGCCGGTAATTCTTCCGAAAGCGCGTGTGACGATCTCCTGCATGAAATAAAGGGATACCACACCCAGGAGGAGCCCCGTCCATGCAAACCAGATCAACATGAGAACGTCATACCAGAGCGGCGCGTTATTGGCATTTGTGCTGAGGTGCTGGAAATCCGTCAAGATATAGGGAGCATTGGGGAAAAAGATCAGCCATACGAAGGCACAGACTGGCACGACCAGGTAGAGCAGTTTCCGTGACCAGGAAACCACATAGGCTATGGAAGCAAACACAAAAGGGATCCAGGCGAGGCTTAGATTCCAGATAAGAGTTGAATAGTCATTCGTGTTGCTGTATGCCATGCGTGCCCTTGCCAGCATAACAGAAATAACAGAAGCGGCCATCAGTAGAGTGGAAATCAGCAATTTATATTTGTGCTGGGAGAGTTTCTGTATCATTTCTAGATTTTACCTAATCCGCGCAGAACGCGTTCGGGGGTGAGCGGGAACTCGTTGAACCAGACGCCGGTGGCATCGTGGACCGCGGCAGCAATGGCCGGGGCAATCGGCAGGAAAGGCAATTCGCCCAGGCCGCGCGCCCCGAAGGGTCCGTTCGGCTCCGCCACCTCGAGAATGACCGACTCGACCGCATCCGGGATGTCGAGCACGGTGGGGATAAGGTAGGTGCTGAGTTGGTCGGTGAGAATGTGACCGTTTTGAGTGATGAAGTTCTCGGTCAGGGCGTAGCCCTCGGCCTGGACCACCGCGCCTTCAATCTGCCCCTGGACCAGCGCCGGGTTGATGGCCTGCCCCACGTCGTCCGCGGAGACGACGCGCAGGATTTTGATGAATCCGGTCTCCAGGTCCACTTCGACCTCGACCGCCTGGGCCACGTAGGCGTACGACAGGTTCGGTGTCGAGTAGCCGGTCTCTTTGTCAAAGGGCGTCGTCTTGGGAGCCAGGTAGGTGTATTCGGCGATTGCCGGGCGTTCCTCGATTTTCCACTTCGCCAGCGCCGCTTCCGCCGCGCCCCGGATGGCATTGCCCGACATGAAGGTCAGGCGCGAGGCCGAGGCGCTGCCGGGATTGCCCGTCGTGGCCGAGTCCGAGGTGACCATCGTCACCTTCTCGAACGGGACGCCGACCGTCTCGGCGGCAAACTGCGCCATGACGGTATGCGCGCCCTGCCCGACCTCCGCGCCGGCGTGCCAGACGACGACGTTTTCGATCTTGGTCCTTCCGTGCAGTTCGAGGCGGGCCCAGGAGTTTTCCTGGTAGCCGAAGGAGAAGCCGACATTCTTGAAGCCGCAGGCGAAGCCGCGGCCACGGGCGGTGGACCCTTCGCTTGCGCTCAGGGCAAGCTCTGGGCGGTGGACAGTGGACGGTTGTTTTTGCGACCAGTTGAACCGGTCGCGGGCCGCTTCGATGCACTGCAAGATGCTTACGCGACCCGGAGCCGGGGTGCCCACGTTGAGCGTGTCACCCTCCCGCAGTGCGTTGCGGTGACGGAATTCGACCGGGTCCAGGCCCAGCTTTTCAGACAGTTTTTCCATCTGGAGTTCGGCCATCCACAGAGCCTGCGGCGCGCCAAAGCCGCGGAAGGCGGCGCTCGGGACGTTGTTGGTGTAGACGCCGTAAACGTCTTCTTTGACGTTGGGGATGAAATACGGGCCGGTGGCAGTGATGGTGCAGTTGCCGAGCACCTTGTTGGTGGTGTACATGTACGCCCCGGCGTCGGCAATGATGGTGGTCTCGGCGGCAAGCAGTTTGCCGTCCTTAGTGGCGGCCCATTTTGTTTTGAGGGTCATCGGGTGGCGCTTGCCGTGCCCGAGGATGGATTCCTTCCGGCTCCAGACGATCTTAACCGGGCGCTTGAGTTTCATCACCGCCAGCGCCAGCACGATCTGCACAGACAGGTCTTCCCGCCCGCCGAAGGCACCGCCGATGGCCGGGTAGATCACGCGCACCTGTTCGTCGGCTAGGCCGAGGGCATGGGCGATCCCGCTCCGGTCGGCGTGCGTCCACTGTCCGGCGCACTCGACCGTGATGCGGCCTTCCTTGTCGAGATAAGCCAGCCCGGCCTCCGGCTGGAGGTAGGCATGTTCCTGGTAGGGCGTGTGGTACTCGCCCTCGACGATCACATCCGCCCTGGCAAATGCGGACTCTACGTCGCCTTTGCGGATCTTGTCCAGCACGCAGATGTTGGAATCGCCGATTTCCGGGTGGATGCGCGGCGCTTCGGGTTTCATCGCCTCAGCCGCATCGAAGACAGCGGGCAGGTCCTCGTATTCCACTTTGATTAAATCCCGTGCTTTGGCGGCGACGGCCTCCGTTTCG
>Ga0209182_10000106_pt1 | contig 19108 bp, 15 predicted proteins | sample LakBais05cmmetaG_FD_185474 | JGI IMG/M metagenome (GOLD analysis project Ga0209182, IMG submission 185474) | Lake sediment microbial communities from Lake Baikal, Russia to study Microbial Dark Matter (Phase II) - Lake Baikal sediment 0-5 cm... | ecosystem: Environmental > Aquatic > Freshwater...
GCCAGTTATGGGTCCACTCATGGGCGATGGTGTCGGAGAGCCAGTCGAGGGTGGTGGTGCGCATGACCATGGTAGGGTAGGAGCCGATCCCGCCCACCGGCACCACCAGCGAGGAAACATTCAGGCCGGAATCCACCCGGTTTTCAAGGTTAATCTGCTGGTCCATGCTCAAATCGGGTACTAGGGAAATGGCGGCATCCTGTTGGATTTTGTCACGCGGAGAAATGACCAGGTTGTAGGGCAGGGGAGTGATGTGGAATAGGACGGGGGGCAGCGGTTGGCCGCCGGTGGTCAGGCCCAGGTCTGCGAGCGTGGCGGAAATCTGTTCCTGGAGGACGGCTTCAGCCAGTGGGGCAAGTTGGCGCTGGCGGGCGTACAGGCTGGAGAGTTCAGCCTGCAGGCTGAGAGAGGCCGCAGCGGGGTTGGTGACCTGGGGGTCCGTGTACAACAAATTGAGCCGGTTTTCGCTGGAGAGGATGGTATCCATCAGGTGCAAATAATCCGCCACGATCTGGTGGCGGGCGGTTTCGGTAAAATAATAGGGAGTGCCCAGCGCGGCCTGGTCCAGCTTGCCACTGAAAGCCTCCAGTGTCCAGGACACGTAATCGAACTCGACCGAACGGGTGTAACGGCGGGCGGCTTCGGATGGTTGGGTGGAGACCATCAGGCTGCTGCCCCCCAGGAGGCCAACAAAGATGATGGCATAGAGGCCGATTTCGACCCCGCGCAGGAGGCGGATGTACCAGGGCATGGGGGGATTATAACATTTGCACCCCCTGCGTCTCTTTGAGACACATCTCACTTTAGTTACTCACCTTACGCAAATCGTCCCGCAGGCATTGCCCTGAGCCTGCCGAAGGGTTCCCGAAATTCAGGCTAGCTTTCTGCCAAAACCTGCCCCCTTGGGGGACCTTCGGCGGGATAGAGGGTATCATCAGATAAATTTCAGGTGAGATTCGACCAGTTTTCCTTCCAGGGATTCAATCTGCAGCCCGTTTTCGTCGGTACGGATGGGGGATCAGACGCAAGCCATGGTCGGCAAAGATACGCAGCGCCAAGAAATAGGTTGACTCTTCGACGAAAACTGTGTCGCCTGGCCGTGTAAAAAGGGTACAGATGAGATGCAGCCCCATCGAAGCGCCGTTGGTGATAAACAAGCTATCGGGTTCCACCGGACAAACATATGCGCGGCTCAAGAATTCAGCCAGCGATTGCCGGAAGGGACCGTCGCCCTGTTCGGCGCCATATTGCAGTAATTCGGGGTCGTTTTGGCTGAGACGTTCTTCGGCAACCTTGCGCATCAGGTCCAGCGGCAAGAGCGAAAATTGCGGATCGCCGAGGCCCAGGTCAATAAAGCCCGGCGGGATGTAAAACTGTGATATCTGCAAAGGCATTTCCAAATTACCCCGCTCTGACGCGCTGGGCTTCCAGCACATTGGGTAGATTTTCAATGCGGGCTAACATGCGGCTCAATTGGGCGATATCCCGGACTTCGATCACAAGACGCAGGTCCGCCAGGTTTTTGCTGATGCCCACCTGCACATCCACGATATTTACACTTTCGCTGTTGAGCAGGGTGGTGATGTCGCCCATCAGCCCCTGCCGGTCGAAGGCACGGATGCGGATGGGCACCGGATAGGTACGTACATTTTCACCCCACGAAACCTTGACCAGCCGTTCGCGATCCTTGATACGCAAGATGTTGGGACAATCCTGACGGTGGATGGTGGCTCCGTGTCCGCGGGTGATATAGCCGATGATCTCATCGCCGGGGGTTGGGTTGCAGCACTTCGCCATGGCGGTCAACAGGCCTTTCAGCCCGAGTACCGTGACGGACTCGGTGGGAATTGCATCACTGGATGCCGGAACGACAACCAGGATATCGTCGCTTTCTTTAGTCTCTAGGAGCTTGTTGACCACCCGTCCGATGGTCAGATCCCCGCAACCGAGGGCATCGTAGAGTTCTTCAGGAGCGCGTCCGTAATTCTGAGCCAGGGCTTTCAGGCCATCCTCATCCAATTCGGCCAGGCCAAGACGCTGGATTTCGTGCTCCAGCATTTCCCTGCCCTGGGTGATGTTTTGCTCGCGGTTCTGCTTCTTGAACCAGGCCTTGATCTTTGAGCGGGCGCGTTGGGTATGTACCAATCCCAGGTTTGGGTTGAGCCAATCGCGGCTGGGACCGCCCTGTTTGGCGGTCAGGATCTCGACCTGCTCGCCGGTTTTGAGCGTGTAGTCCAACGGGACTAGTTTATTATTAACCTTGGCCCCGCGGCAGCGGTCGCCGACGGTGGTGTGAACATGGTAGGCAAAATCAATAGGCGTGGAACCGGCTGGCAGGTCAATGATATCGCCGTGCGGGGTGAAGACATAGACGCGGTCTTTGAAGACATCCGTCTTCATGCTGTCCACGAATTCCTGGGCATCGTCCACCTCCTGCGTCCACTCCATCACCCGCCGCAGCCAATTGATGCGCTCGTCGTACTTACCCCGTTCACCACCTTCCTTATACCGCCAATGAGCGGCGATGCCAATCTCGGCATTCTCGTCCATCTCGTGCGTGCGGATCTGGACCTCCACCGGTTTACCATCATCATAGATGATAACAGTATGGAGTGATTGATAGAAGTTGTTTTTGGGGGCGGCGATGTAATCGTCGAATTCGCCGGGGATGGGCCGCCAGTGGGTATGGATCAGGCCCAGTACGGCATAACAAGCCGCCACGTCCGGGACGATGAGCCGGATGCCGCGCACATCGCGGACCAGGTCGAACGATTTGCCTTTCTCGATCATCTTATGATAGATGGAGTAGATATGTTTTGACCGGCCCGAAATCTCGGTGTTGATCCCTGAAGCGGCCAGTAGTTTGGAAATGGCTTCGGAAATGTGCTGGATCTCAGCTTCGCGCGACTCGCGGCGCTCCGCCAGTTGCTCAGCGATTTCCTTGTATTTCTCCGGGTTGGTATAGCGGAAGCCCAGGTCTTCGAGTTCCCACTTGATCTGCCAGATGCCCAGCCGGTTGGCGAGTGGGGCAAAAATATCGAGCGTTTCCTGGGCGATGCGGCGGCGCTTGGCCTCCGGGAACGCGCCCAGCGTGCGCATGTTGTGCAGACGGTCGGCCAGTTTAATGAGCACGACGCGCACGTCACTATCCATGGCCAGGAAAGTTTTTCGCAGGGTTTCGGTGGCAAGGTCGCGCTTGCGGTTGCGCCTGGCTGCTTCATCCTCGACCTGAGATGTGACCTCGTCCGATTTGCGCAGAGCCTCCTCCTGGTGTTCGCCGCGCGATACGCGCGGCAACTGGGTCAGTTTGGTCACGCCCTGGACAAGATTGGCCACTCCCTCGCTGAAATCCCTGCGTAAATCTTCATATTTAACTGTAGTATCTTCAACCGTATCATGGAGCAGCCCGGACGCGATGATATCTGCGGGCATGGAATACTCAGCCAGGATGGCGGCAACAGCCAGACAATGATAAATATACGGCTCACCGGAAGCGCGTTTCTGACCAGCATGGGCTTTTTCTGCCAACCGGTAGGCGCGCTGGATTAACTCCCGCTCGGCGAGGGTGTAATGATCAGGGAGTTGACTCAGAAGTTCTTGTAGGCTGAGTGGAGAGGAAGTTTTCATTTTCGTGTAAAATCTGCTGTAAGTATAGCATGTTCGCCCGACACAGGATAATATCAATGCCGATTGTAAATAACGTTACCCGCCTGCTGGACTCGAAGAAAATTCATTTCAAAGCCTTTGAACTCCCCGCTGAAAAACTCGGCGCAGGCGAGACCGCCCGGCTGCTCGGCGTGGACCCGGAACAGGTCTACAAAACCATTGTTGTTACCCGCCCGAAAGGCAAACCCATCCTGGCTGTCATACCCGGACCCCACCGCGTGGACCTGAAATTGCTTGCCGCTGCGCTGGGTGAGAAAAAGGTTAGCTTGCCGGGCGAACGTGAGGCCGAAGAGTTGACCGGTTTGCAGGCTGGGGGCATCTCTCCGCTGGCATTGGTGAATAAAGGTTTCCAGGTCGTGATCGCCCTGGAAGCACGAAGCCGATCTCACATTCACGTGAGCGGCGGGCAGCGTGGACTGAATATCCGGCTGCCAGTTGAGTCTCTGGCAGAATTAACACATGCCCGGTTTGGTGTAATCAGTACCCATGACTCTGGGAACTCCTAGGGAATCTCTGTTGCGGTCTGCCGGTTTTGTTCTATAATATACAAAATGCGGTCCTCTGGAAATCACCGTGATGAGTAAGTAATTGATGTTACCCACCGTCCCGCAGGTTTGGGCAGAAAGCGAGCTTGAATAACGGGAACCTGCGGGACGTTTTGCGTAAGGTGAGTAAGCAAATTGGGAGCAGATGATGAGTGAAGCGACAACAAACGATGCGATCATAATTGCTCGCGATGTACAGAAGTGGTACGGCCATTTCCAGGCTTTGAAGGGCGTCAGCATGGAAGTAAAAAAAGGGGAAGTCATCGTCATTTTTGGCCCATCAGGGTCGGGAAAGTCTACTTTTATTCGCTGTATCAACCACCTTGAAGATCACCAGAAGGGACAGATCATTGTAGATGGGATCGAACTGACCAAGGATATGCACAATATCGAGAAGATCCGCATGGAAACGGGGATGGTCTTTCAGCAATTCAACCTGTTCCCGCACTTGAATGTGATGGCGAACATCACGCTGGCGCTGATCCAGGTGCGCAAGTGGTCGAAAGAAAAGGCCGAGGCCAAGGCGAAAGAATTACTCGAGCGTGTGGGCATCCCGGAGCAGGCTGATAAATTTCCCGGGCAACTCTCCGGCGGCCAGCAGCAGCGTGTGGCGATCGCGCGTGCCCTGGCAATGGAGCCGAAGATCATGCTCTTCGACGAGCCGACTTCTGCGCTCGACCCGGAAATGATCAAGGAAGTATTGGACGTGATGATTGGACTGGCGAAATCCGGCATGACCATGCTGGTGGTGACGCACGAAATGGGTTTCGCCAAGGCCGTGGCCGACCGGATGTATTTCTTCGATAACGGTCTGATCGTGGAGACCGGCACGCCGATAGAGATTTTTACCAACCCACAAGAAGACCGGACGAAGTTGTTCCTGTCGCAGATTTTGGAGAAATAATCAGAACCCCGGTTTCTCCGGGGGTTTTCACGGTCAAGAATAAAACTCACCGACTTGTACCCCATTAACCCAGACGGTGTAATGTCCAGCGGGGAAGTTTCCCAGGCTGATATTCGCCTCCTGCGGCGTGAGGAGTGCCATCAGGTTGCAAGGCTTGTCTTTAGGCGCCACGCTGTAAATTTCCATTTGGATGCGGTTCTGGCTATCGGGTTGGCCGATACTCGCACGCAGTTGGTAGCATGGAGTGGTCAGCAGGTAAGCGAGTGAGAATGAAATCTGGGGTGGAAACGATTCCGCCATCAGGACCGACGCAGAGACGATTTCTATGTCGCCGCGCATCATTGTCTCATCGCCGGGCTGGGTTGCATAAGGATTGTTCCCCTATGGGGTCACAGGGACCGGTGTGGCTGCGGGTTGAGGTGTGCAAGCGGCCAGCAGAGCGCCGACAAGTACGATCAATACAAATGATTTGCTAATTTTAGACAATTTGTTCTCCTTTTTATACCTGAATTGTGCAGTATGGAAAGGAGACGCCAACCCCTGGAGAAGTTCCCGTCTATCCCTTGACAACCGCCAGCGGACGCAGGCGAGCCACCTTGCGAGCAATCCCGGCCGCAACGACCGTCCCGACCACCGCGTCTACATCCTTATATGCTGACGGGGCTTCCTCGGCCAAGCCGGACATACTACCGGCGCGGACCTTGATGCCGCGGCCTTCCAATTCGCGGCGTAAATCGTCGCCGCGAATATCGTGCTTGGCTTTGGCGCGGCTCATCGTCCGCCCGGCACCGTGACAACTAGAACCCCAAGAGCGCAGCATGGACGTTTCCGTCCCGGCCAATACCCATGAGGCTGTGCCCATCGAACCGGGGACGAGAACCGGTTGGCCGGTCTGCTGGTATTCGGGCGGCAGGCCGGGCGTGCCCGGACCGAAAGCGCGTGTCGCACCTTTGCGGTGAACACACACTTTGAGGCGTTTCTCATTCACCTCGTGTGTCTCGACTTTTCCCATATTGTGGCAGATATCGTAAACCTGGGTCAACTGCCAGTTTTTCAGCTTGCCTGCGAAAGTCTCTTCGAAAGCGCGCCGGGCGGAATGGGCCAGCACCTGCCGGTTTACAAAGGCGTAGTTGGCGGCAGCGCGCATTGCACCGAGATATGCCTGTCCTTCCGGGCTGTCCATCGGCGCACAGACCAGTTCCCGGTCGGGTAGTTCTATACCGTAACGCCTTACCGCGGATTGGAAATCTTGTACGTAATCGGTGCAGACCTGGTGGCCGAGTCCGCGCGAGCCGCAGTGGATCTGGACGGCCAGACAGCCCTGGCGCAGTCCGAAAACGGCGGCAGTCGCCGGGTCCAGAACCGCTTCGACCACATCCACTTCGACGAAATGATTACCCGCTCCCATCGAACCGATTTGCTCAAGTCCGCGTGCCTTGGCGCGTTCGCTGACCTTGGCCGGATCCGCTCCTTCCAGGCAACCGTTCTCTTCGGTGCGGGCTATGTCATTTTCACTGGCATAACCGTTCTTGAGTGCCCAGCGCGAGCCTGCGCGCATCAGGCGTTCCAGTTCCGGTACATTGACGTGTACCACGCCTTTCACTCCCACGCCGCTGGGACAGTACTGGTTCAGCAGGGTGGCGAGGCTGTCCAGACGGGGCAAAGCGGCTTCCAATTCAATGGAAGAAGCCAGCAGGCGCACACCGCAGTTGATGTCGTAGCCAATCGCGCCCGGAGAGACCACGCCCCGGGGAAATTGGGTGGCGGCCACGCCGCCGATGGGGAAGCCGTAACCCTGGTGCATATCAGGCATAACAACCACCGCCCCGACCAGTCCCGGTAAAGTGGAGGCATTGACAGCCTGTTCAAGCGATTTATCGCCGAGGATTTGTTCAAGTAGTTCGCGCGTGGAGAAAATACGCACCGGGCCGCGCATGTCGCGCCGGAATGATTGCGGGATTTCCCACTCGTAGTCGGAGATTCTGGTTAGGTCTTGCAGGCGGATCATAGGATTCTCCTGTAGGGGTGCAGTGTCACTGCGCCCGTACGATCACACATCGAACACAATCTCTATCTCGTAACCTCGTGCTGTTTGCTGGATTTGCAGATTATGATAAGTTACAGCTTTAATGGCTTTATCCAATGACAGAATGGAAGCGCCGCGCAGAACGGCAGACAGGCAGCCTGGCTGGCCGTCTTCAAGGTCGATGCTCAGCTCGAAATCGTCGAATGCCAGATGGTCCTGTTCGGTGTAATAGATAAGTTCTGAGAGGAAGGAAACCAGCAGGCTTTCTGCATCCGGGGCGGAGGCGGAAAATGTGCGCCGGACCCGCGGCTTTTCAGCTAATTTGACACCCGCGAGGGAATACATGCCTCTGGCGGTCTCCACGAAAAGATGGATCAAGTCCGCGGCCCAGACGCGCAGCGACCAATCTGCAGTGTGGGAAAGTTCTTCAAACGGCATGAGCGAATTGTAATCGTTTTAGGGGAGCAGCGTGTCTTTATCGGCGAGCCTGAAATGTGCCCGGTAGGCGGCGGTTTCTGCCAGCAAGGTCTGGACTTCCACCCACAGCTGCGCCGTACTGCCCGGGTCTTTGATGGTCTTGCCGGAAGCGATCCAGAGTTGATCTTCCTCCTGGTGGACAAGGGCGATTGTTCCGCGGGATAGCAGCCAGTTCAACCCTTGCTCAACCGTAATCCGGCGTTGCGCGGTCGCCGCAGCCAACTCAGCGTAGGTAACTATACCTGTGCGGTGTGTGATGGTGTATTTCAGGAGACCGATAAGATGCGCCATGAAGGTATCGGTGACTTCAAGAAAAGGATGGACGCCAACCAGGGTAACGATGTGCGGTCTGACGGTTTCCAGGGCAAGTTCCAATTCCTTAGGTGAAGGCGGGATGGTCCAGATGACAAGGTTGTCGGCGCGCTCCAGTTCGTTCCGGTCTTTCCCGCCGACCTCCTTTTTTGCTTCCGCCTCCGCCCAGACCAGCGTTGAGGGTTGAATGAGGAAATTTGGCAGTAGCATGAGCGGGTCTTTGACGTTCCGGTAGTCAATGATTTCCGGTTTTTTTCTTTGTATTTCGAGCGGCGGCGTCTCGATAATCCGGAAATCCACGAACTCCACCTGGACCTGGCGGCTACCGCGCCAATCTGAAGCCCGGACGGAATAGGCCAGGTCGAATTTTCCTTCGGGGAGAGTCTCTCCTGCGCCATTCCACCATAGTACCGTCTGTATGTTTCCGGTTTCGTCGGCAACGGCTAGTTTCAGGTGCTCCTTGTTCCGTCCAATCGTCGCGGCGGATTGCGTCCTCAGGCCGTGCGTGGCCAGGGTCAGTTTTTCGTTACCGGGACCAAAGGGAGCCAGAATTTCTAGCGCGGCAGCCAGGTCAAGAGTGATTTCGTGCAGGTCGAGCCAGGCGTCAATCCTGAGTTCCGGTTCTTCTTGGACGGCCGCGCCAAGCATCTTACCTACGGTCCTGGACAACCTTCGATAGAATTCCGGCAGTTTCTCCTTTTCCAGTGCGAGACCGGCTGCCATCGGGTGCCCGCCAAAATTGAGCAGCAGGTCCTTCTGGGCGGCGATGGCAGCGGTGATGTTGAGTCCTTCCACCGAGCGGGCGGAGCCGTGCGCAGGTTCGTTGGCAGGCGTGGAGAACAGGATGGCGGGTTTGCGATAGCGTTCGACTAACCGGCTGGCAACAATACCGACCACCCCGCCGGGCCAGGTTGGGTGCCAGAGCATAAGCACAGGATTTGCCAAAAGGGTCGGGTCAGCGCGCAGTTGGGACTCGGCGGCCTGCGTCACCTGGTTGCACAGGAGCTGGCGCTGGGCATTGTAGTTCTCCAGTTGAGTGGCCAGTAGACGGGCGCGACCGGGGTCGCTGGTGGTCAGCAGTTCCACGGCCGGGTTGGCATCACCGAGGCGACCCAAAGCGTTGAGCCGCGGCCCCAGTTCAAAGCCGATGTGCTCCTCGGTCAGGTTGGCCGGGATGAGTCCGGCCATTTCCATCATGACTTGCAGGCCGAGGCGTTGGGTGCTGCGCAGGGCGGCCAATCCTTTTTGGACCAGGTAACGGGCGTCACCCTTGAGGACGGCAAGGTCAGCCACCAGACCCAATGCCACCAAATCGAGCAGGGCAGCCGGGGAATAGTGTACGGATGGGAAGCGGGTGATGAGTTTTTCCGCCAATTTATAGGCCACACCCACCCCGGCGAGGGTTGCCAGCGGATGATCCGACGGCAGCAATTTTGGATTGACAACTGCGACAGCTCGCGGCAGGCTCTCCGGCAGGTCATGGTGGTCGGTAATGACCATGTCCACGCTTCGCGTTCGGGCGTATTCCACCGCCTCGTGGGCAGTGATGCCGGTATCGCAAGTCAGGATGAGCTTTGCACCCTGGTCAATGATTTCTTCCAGGTGTGGAAGGTTGACGCCGTGGCTCTCGCGTTCCCTCACCGGGATGTGGTAGGTGACATCCGCCCCCAAGGCGAGCAGTGTCTGGACGAGTACGGTCGTGGAGGTTTGCCCGTCCACGTCAAAATCCCCCCAGACACAGATGGATTCGCGGGAACGGATGGCGCGTTCGACCCGCTCTGCGGCGGCAATCAGCCCGGGCAGGTCTGCGGCCGGGGCAGGGGAATACACTTCCGGGTCTAGAAAGGCGCGGGCGGCCTCGGGCGTGGTGAGACCGCGGCGGATGAGCGTCTGTGCGACGAGCGGGTGCAGGGCGGGCAGCGGGTCGGGTGAGCAGAAGGGAGTCGGTTCTATCCAGCGCATTGTGTTCTAGAACTCAATTTCGGCGATTTGCTCGAAGCTAATGTCAGTGCCGGTCAGTTCGGTTTCGGCCATTTCTTCCATCCTCCCCGCCTTCTCGCCGCGGTTGCAGTACGAGCGGTAGGGACAGTAGGCGCATTTCTTTTCATCTTCGGTCAGCGGGAAATGACGATGGTTGCCGATTTCATTGATAAGACCAGTCAGGGCATCCCAATCGCGTTTGTACTGGGCGGTGTTGTAGGGGAAGCGCGCCGGTTCGGATGGGTAATCGGCGTACCAGTAAATCATTTCGATTTGTTCGGGAGGGAAGGGATTCCCACCGTTCAAGTATGCGCCAGCCTGGACGAGCATTGCCCGGTAGACGCGCGTTTGCAGCCGGACCGCCATCCATTCATCACGCGGACGCTTGTGGTAAGTTTTCCAATCGTAGATGAAAACCCGCTCTCCAGGTTTGACAGCAATCAGATCGTACTTTGCCAGCAGCCGGTAGGTACCGACCGGTGCAACAAGAATCAGTTCTGTGTGTTGTGCGTAGCCATAGAGTTCGAATTTGTAACCCAGATAGTTTTCCCACCAGCGCGACAAATCAGGTGTATTTGCCAGCCGGGCCAGTTTATCGGCGGGCAGGCCGATCAGGTGCTGCTGTACCAGGCGGTGGAAAAGCTGGCCTTCCTGCTGGCGGCGTTCGTTTTCTAGGACTGGTTCCGTCTCGACGGCGGGCCACTGCAACTGATCGATATAGCGCAATTGGAAACGGCGTGGGCAGTCGCTGTAATCTTGCAAGGAGGATTGAGAAAAGGTAAAAGGCGATGGGATGGCCATAAGTGGTTTTGACATTCCAAATATACCTGATTATAGAACAAACACGGCCCTAAAAGGCCGTTTTTTTGTTTTGCTTTTGTAACCTAGCCTTTGAGTGCTCCGGCCATCAACCCGCGTAAAAAATAACGTCCCAGGAAAAGATAAACCATTAACGTTGGAAGGGCAGCCAGCAAAGTAGCGGCCATCAAGACATTCCATTGCACGAGTTGACTGCCTGCCAGGTTATTGAGGGCCACTGTCACAGGCCAGTGTGACTGATTGGTCAATATCACAGCAAACAGGAATTCATTCCAGGCCTGTGTAAATTGCCAGATGATGACCACGGCAAAGCTTGGCGCTGAGAGCGGAAACATAATATACCGATACAAACCCATCAGGCCGGCGCCATCGATTTTGCCTGCATCCAGAAGTTCAGTTTCGATGCCTGCATAGTAATTGCGGAATATCAAGGTGGTGATTGGAATACCGTAAATAATGTGTACCAAAATCAGGCCGGGAATATCTCCGTACAGTTTGATGGCTTGCATGAACTTCACAAGCGGGATCAAAATACTCTGGTAGGGGATGAACATCCCAAACAGGATCAATGAGAATACAAGGTTCGAGCCGCGAAACTTCCATTTCGCCAGAAGATAGCCGTTCAACGATCCGAGCAGGGAAGATAGAATTGCCTCCGGGATAACCATCATCAGGCTGTTGTTTATATTGGGGGCAAGCTGCTTATAACCTGCAATGAAATTTTCGATGTGAAGACCGTTTAATGGCAAAGACCACATCGTCTTAAGATCAACTTGGTTGAAAGGTTTGACACTCGTGAGCAGCATTAAATATATGGGGAGAAGATAGAAGGCTGCCAGGACGATCAAGATGATATAAAAAAGAGTATGGGACAGAACACGGCGGATCATAATTGAGTCTCCGTGCGCATATTATGAATCAGATAGGGTACAACCAGAATCGCCACGCTGACCAGCATCAGGATGCCAATCGCCGCTCCCTGGGCGTAATTGGTACCGTCGAACGTCGTAGTCCACATATAAATACCCGGAACATCCAGACTAATCGCTTTATTGCCGAGGGCGACAATCAGGTCAAATATCTTCAGGGACATGTGACCGAGGATAATCACCGCGCTGAGCGTTACTGGCTGAAGAAGGGGAAAAATAATATAACGATAAATCTGGAACTCACTGGCTCCATCGACGCGCGCGGCTTCGCGCAAATCATCTGAAATACTGCGCATACCGCCCATGTAGAGTGCCATGGTGAACCCGGATAGTTGCCAGACTGCCGGGATCACAGTAAATGCCATCCCCCACGGCATGGGTGTGGAGTGCCAAAGGCTGATGAGCGATTTCAGTCCAAGGGACTGGAAAATAAGATTGAGCCCGGTGATGCGATTTCCTGTAGCCGGATTCATTAACCATCCCCAGACGACACCTGAGGCGATGAAGGATATGGACATCGGGAACAAGAAAATACCTCGAAAGAGCGTTTCTCCTTTGAGTTTTTGATCGAGTAAAATAGCCAGACCCAACCCAAGAATGAGGCAACCCAGGATAAAACCAACCGTAAACATGGCCGTATTGCGGATATCGATCGCAAAGCGGGGATTATTTTGAAACAGGATGACGTATTGTTTCAAACCGACCCAGGTGTAGTCCGGATTCAGACCCTTCCACTTGCTCAATGAGACCTGAATGGACCAACCAATGAAGCCATATACAAAAATTGCTACCGCTGCCATCGACGGGAGCAACAAGGTGATGGAGAGCACGGTCTCATTTTCAAACATCGATATAATTAGTACGATGCCTGTGTAAAATATTAGTCCACCCACTAATAGGCCGATGGAAGTGAGATTTTTCCCCGCAATAATCAGAGGTGTTTTTCGGAGGGTAAAAATGCAGACCGCACTCAGGAGGATCAGACCAAGCGCTAAAATAAGTCTCGGTACCCGGAGCGTGAACTTACGAAACATCCACCACCTCTCTTTCGACTGTTGCTTTCCATGATTTTTACCTGTTTCAATCATAGTTGCCAAATAAAGGCTTGTCAACCTTCAGTTTATACACAAACGCGCAGACTAGGAACCCAATCGTATGGAATGGGCGGCTCAATAGAGCCGCCCATTCTTTTTAGCTAACTGGCGTTTTGGTTGATTACGGGCAGGTACCGTCTGCCTTGCAGGCAGCGACCAGGGCAGCCTGGAAATCGGCCGTCTTGGTTGTATCTGTCTGGAACAGGCCGATAGCAGTGCCGATGGAGGCCGCCCAGGCAGGAGCGGCAACCACACCGTGCATCAGGCTGCCGACCACAACATTGCTGGTCCAGTCCTTGGCAGCATCCTGGGAGTACTCGCTGAACAGCGCTTGGTTGCAGTCCGTGCGGGCGCAGATGGAGCCCTTGAGCGGGTTAAAGGCTTCCTGGCCGGGTTTGGAGGCGGCAACAGTTAACCAATCTATGGCAGCATCCGGGTGCTTGGCACCCACGGGCAGCACGAAGCTGTCAGACAGGAAGTTGAAGACGCCATAGGTACCCGGGGAGACGGCCCAATCGAAGTCAGTATGAGGCGTCAAGGCGAGGCCATTGGGGGCCTGGTTGGCGAAGTAGCCATAAGCCCAGTCACCCATGATGTTGAAGGCGGCGTCGCCGTCAGAGACCATCTTGGATGGCGTCTGCCAGTCGGATAGGGTGGAGGCGTCGGGGTTGGTGTAGGATAGAGCCTTGGCGAAGTTGGTAATACCCTTGGCCACATCCGTACCGTTCCAGTCGGTGGTGGGCGGGGTGGTCCACAGGCCGTTCCACTTGTCCGCTCCGATCGTGCCGATCATGATGTTCTCGAACAGGTGGATAGCGGTCCAGGGGGCACCGAGGGACAGGCAGATCTTGCCGGCGGCCTTGACCTGGTCGCAAACGGCGAAGAAGGCATCCATAGTTGCGAAATCGGTCTTGGGGTTAGCAGTGACGCCGGCCGCGGCCAGAACCTTGGGGTTGTACCACAGCACGTTCGAGCGGTGAATGTTCACCGGCACGCTGTAGGGATGTCCATCCTGCGAGATGAGCGGGAGCAGGGTTGGGGGTAGAACGTTTGCAAAACCAGTCGAGGCGAAGAGGTCATCCAGGGGTAAAACCTGACCTGCGGCCACGTAATTGGCAATGGTTTCCTGACCGGCGTGGGCCTGCCATGAATCGGGTGGATCATTTGCAGCCAGACGGGTCGCCAGGACGGCTTTGGCGTTTGTGCCAGCACCACCGGCTACGGCTGCGTTGACGAATGTGATGTTGGGGTACATCTGGTTGAAGACTACTACCATGGCAGCCAGACCGTCGGCTTCGCCGGGGCCAACCCACCAAGAGAATACTTCGACTTCAGTGCTGGCGGGAGCTGCGGTCGGTGTGGCCGCACCGCAAGCCGAAATGATTGTTGCAGCTATCACCAGAAAAGCCACAATCCCATACGAATATTTGTTAGACATTCTTTCTTCTCCTTTTTGAAATTAGAGTATGCTGACAATTGACAAAATCATACCTTAACTCGTTGTTGATATCACCTCCTTTTCTATGTGAATCGGGTATAACACAGAACCTCGTTGACGAACAGGGCAATTGCCCCGATAACGCTGGCATCTTTTCCGAATTTCGATGGTAGTATTTCAACATATTGGCAGTTTTCAGGGAATGAATGCTTTTTTAGGCTTGATTGGATGGCTGACAAAAGATAATCTCCCACAACACTTAATTGACACTCTAAAAAATTTATTGATGAACCCTTGCTGGGCAAATTCTTCGACCAAGCTTGATAAAGTTGACTTTTTTAATCCGGTGGAGATTGCAATCTGTGCTCATGACAGGATTGTTTGATCATGGGTGTGACGGAGCACCGACGACAGGTTTAGTCCTCTGAAAACAGTCTGGTCTGCAGTTAGATAGGGGAGAACATGATCACCAAAAATTTTTGTTGATAAAACCTATTCATTAGAACAAAAACATCTCAATTTGCCAATGGTAATTGCCTTAAATTATGACGGCTTTCACAAATTCGGAGTTTTTGGAACAGCCTCTCCTTCCCACTTATTTTGAGAAGATGACAATCGTCACTAGACTCTGCGATTTCTAAAATGATACACTCTAACTGGTCAGACCACTTACCAGTCAGGAGCCTGCATGGATTGGCAACCCGTTCAAAAGCCTGCTGAAATGGCTGAAAGCCGCCTGCTCCAAGCCATCCTTTCCGGGCAATTTCCCATCAACAGCAATCTCCCCGGTGAGCGCGAACTCGCCGAACAGATCGGCGTGACCCGCCCAACCCTGCGCGAAACGCTCCAGCGCCTGGCCCGCGATGGCTGGCTGGATATCCAGCATGGCAAGCCCACCCGTATCCGCGATTACTGGCGGGAAGGCGGACTGGCAGTGCTGGCAGTGCTGGCACAAACCCCTGCCGGCCAGTCACCGGATTTTGTGACACACCTGCTCGAGTTTCGCGTCTTACTGGCTCCAGCGTATGCCCGCCAGGCGCTCGAGTCCGCGCCGGGCGAGGTGGCGACCCTACTCGAAAGCTACAACCGTCTTGAAGACAACCCGTCTGCTTTTGCCCGCGCCGATTGGGAGTTGCACATTCGCCTGACCCAACTGGCACCCAATCCGATTTTCCGTTTTCTATTCAATGGTTTTCAGAAATTGTCCATACAGGTTGGTGAGCATTACTTCGCCTTCCCGGAATGCCGTCAACATTCACGTCATTTCTATAGTGAACTCCTCAACTGTGCCCGTTCAGGCGCGGCCTTCGATGCCGAGGCTCTCACCCGCCAAATTATGGAAGAGAGTCTGGCGTTATGGCAAAAAATGCAAAAGGAGAACTTATGAAACGCTGGAATGGATGGGGCAATGTCCATACCGATTACCCGGTGCCGGCTTCCGCCCAGGCCTATCTCGCCAACTTATTTGGGGCACTGGAGCCGCAACCCGATGCAGCATATGAGGCCGTTCTCAAATCGGTGCCCGCTTCCCGTCTCCCAGCGCATTCACTCGTCGACATCTCTGCCGAGGCGCGCTTGACTCATGCCCGCGGCCAGTCCCTGCCCGATTGGGTGGCGTTGCGCTCCGGGAGGATCGGCGCTTTTCCGGATGGAGTGGCCTATCCGCAGAGTGAGGATGATGTACGGACGCTGATAGCGTATGCCCAAAAAACCGGAGCGAAGGTCATCCCCTATGGCGGAGGAACGAGCGTGGCCGGTCACATTAATCCATCCAAATCTGACATGCCGGTGCTGACGCTTTCGCTGGAGAAGATGACCCACCTGCTTAACCTGGACGAGTTTGGGCGCACGGCAACCTTCGAGGCCGGAGTCACCGGCCCGGAACTGGAAAAGTCCCTGGCGAAGCATGGCTATACTCTTGGGCATTTCCCGCAATCGCACGAATATTCCACCCTCGGCGGTTGGATCGCCACCCGTTCCTCAGGACAGCAATCCTACAAGTACGGGCGCATTGAGCAGTTATTCGCCGGGGGGCGCATGGAAACCCCGCGTGGGTTGATCGAGCTGCCCCATTTCCCGGCTTCTGCTGCCGGGCCAGATATTAAAGAGATGATACTCGGTTCGGAAGGACGCATGGGAGTCATTACTCAAGCGAAAGTCAAGGTTCGCCGCCTGCCCGATGCAGAGGAATTCTACGGGGTTTTCTTCCCATCCTGGGAGCAGGGAGCGCAGGCGGTCCGCCATATTGCCCAGCAGGAAACCCCGGTCTCGATGCTAAGGCTCTCCAGCCCGCAGGAGACCGAGACCACCCTGATTCTCTCTGGCAAGTCGTGGGTGGGCGCGGCGGACAAGGGCTTGCGGTTGATCGGTTATGGCGGGACGCGCTGCCTGCTGGCCTTTGGCGCAACCGGCTCTGCTTTGCACGTTTGGCGGGCGCGGGTGCAGGCCTCATCCATATGCCGCAGGTATGGCGGCCTGTTTGTCGGGACAGTTGTCGGTCACACCTGGGAGAAGAGTCGTTTTTACTCACCCTACTTACGTAACACACTCTGGGAACTGGGCGTGGCGATCGACACGCTCGAGACGGCCATCCCCTGGCTGAATGTAATGGCGGCTTCGGCGGCCATCCCGGCCTCGATCGTGACGGCCATGGAAACTCACAGCGAGAAGGTACTGGCGTTCGCACACCTGTCGCACGTTTACCGCGACGGAGCCAGCATCTACACCACCTTCCTGTTTCGCCGCCCGGCGGATCCGGATGAACTGCTGTCCCGCGGGCAGGCGATGAAAAAGGCCGCCAGCCTGACCATCCAGAAATACGGCGGGACGATCACCCACCAGCATGGCGTCGGCACTGACCATGCCCAATACCTCCCGGCTGAAAAAGGCGCGCTGGGTATGGACGCCATCCGCGCCATTTGCAAGTCGTTCGACCCGGAGGGGATGATGAATCCGGGAAAATTATTTAAGTGAAGGACCATGGTCTTCGTCCATTATCCATGGTACATTTTTCGAGGAGAGCAATCATGGATTGGATAAAAGGTTGGCGCGACCGGGCCTGGTCGGAATTCAATCAGGAATGGGACGTGATTATCATCGGCGGCGGCATCACCGGCGCGGGGATTCTGCGCCAGTGTGTGCACGCCGGGTTAAAGGTGGTGCTGGTCGAAGCGGACGATTTCGCCTCGGGCACTTCCTCGCGTTCGTCGAAACTTGTCCACGGCGGGATGCGCTATTTGAAAAACGCCCAGATCCGGGTCACGCTTGAATCCGTGACCGAGCGTGAGTACCTGTTGAAACAGGGCCGCGGACTGGTCAACCGGCTCGGTTTCCTCTACACCTGCCTGCCTGGTGACAGCATGCCAGGCTGGGTTTTCGGAGCCGGGCTGGTCGTCTACGACCTGATGGCGCACCAATGGAGTCACCGTTCCTATGATGCCGATGATTTACGCGAACTTTGCCCATCGCTGACCGTCCCTGATCTGCGCGGCGGTTTCCGCTACTTCGACGCCCAGACCGACGACGCCCGGCTAGTCCTGCGCCTCCTACGCGAGTCGGTATCGGGCGGCGGGCTGGCGCTCAATTACGCACGCGTCGAGTCCTTGCTCAAGACAAATGCCGGACAGGTGTGCGGTGTCGTCCTGCGTGATACTTCCGGCGAGTCAGACCATCAGGCCGAGGTCAAAGGGCGCGTGGTGATCAATGCCACCGGGGCCTGGGCGGATAAATTGCGCAGGGAGGTGGGGAAAACGCCGCGTCTGCGCCCGCTGCGCGGCAGCCATTTGGTTTTCCAACTGAGCCGCCTGCCGCTGACGCGCGCCGTCAGCTTTCTGCACCCGCAGGATGGGCGTCCGGTCTTCGCCCTGCCGTGGGAAGGGGCGGTTGTCTTTGGCACCACCGACGTGGACCAGGGGCCAAATCTCATGACCGACCCGGCCATCAGTACTGCCGAGGCCGAGTACCTGCTGGATGGCCTCAAGTTCGTCTTTCCGAAACTGGAACTGACCTTTGCCGACGTGAGCGCCACCTATTCAGGAATTCGCCCGGTGGTGGACACCGGCAAAGCCAACCCGTCCAAGGAATCGCGTGAGCATGTGCTCTGGGATGAGAACGGTCTGCTGACCGTCAGCGGCGGCAAACTGACCACCTTCCGGGTCATGGCCCGCGACGCATTAATAACCGTCCGCAGGCACCTCGGGCATATCCCCTTTTATCCGGATATCCCTGTATTGGATCCCATTCCACCGGAGGCCGAGGCGGCCTGCGCGGCCTCGAAATTCTCCCCAACACAATGCCTGCGCCTGCTGGCGCGCTACGGACCCGGATCCACGGCGCTGTTTACCGCTTCCGGTGCGGATCTCCAGGCTGTAGATGGAACCATCTATCTGTGGGCTGAACTCCGTCAGGCGGCGCGGGCTGAGGGTGTCGTCCACCTCGATGATTTGCTCCTGCGCCGCGTCCGGCTTGGACTGCTTGCCCCGAACGGCGGTCTGGACCAAATGGCGCGTATCCGCTCCATCGTTCAGCCGGAACTGGGCTGGGATGATTCCCGCTGGCAGGCGGAAGAAAAATCGTATGCGGAGTTGTGGAACCACGCCTATCGGCTATAATTCTCGAACTTGAAAATAGGTTCATCATTTCATCCCTGGTGGTGAACGCAGTTCATGATGACTAAACACAAAGGACACCAAGGTCACAATTGTTTTCCTTTGAGGTTCTTTGTGTCCTTCGTGTAAAGGAGTCTTCCATGCCTGAAAACCTGCTCGCAATTGACAATGGCACGCAATCTGTGCGTGCCATTGTGTTTGACCCGCGCGGGAATTTGCTGTACAAGTCCCGGGTCCCGTTTGAACCGTATTACTCCACCGCCCCCGGCCTGGCCGAGCAGGATCCGGAAGTCTTTTGGAAAGCCGTCTGC
>Ga0209182_10000107_pt1 | contig 18906 bp, 12 predicted proteins | sample LakBais05cmmetaG_FD_185474 | JGI IMG/M metagenome (GOLD analysis project Ga0209182, IMG submission 185474) | Lake sediment microbial communities from Lake Baikal, Russia to study Microbial Dark Matter (Phase II) - Lake Baikal sediment 0-5 cm... | ecosystem: Environmental > Aquatic > Freshwater...
CCACCACGACGGTCCTCCCTGCGATGAGCACGCGGTCGCCCGCCAGGCGCACCTTCAGGATGCCCCCGCGTGACGACGCTTGGTACGCAACGAAGTCGGTCCTGCCGAGCACACTGCTCCAGTAGGGCGTCAGGGCTGCATGCGCGGAGCCCGTGACCGGGTCCTCGAAGATGCCGTCGGCGGGCGCGAAGAAGCGGGACGTGAAGTCATACGGCGCATCACCCGCTCCCGTCACGATGATACCGGGCAGGTCGAGCACCATCGTGGCCGCACGGTCAGGGACCAGGGCACGCACGGCGGCTGCGGAGCCGAGGTCGAGGAGCCAGTAGCGGTGGGCGTTCACGCCGGTCCAGCGGGGAGTCGTGTCGAGTCTTAGGGCGTCGATGACCGCTGCGGGAGCGGGTGCAGGCGTGGGAGGCAGCGACGGAAAATCGAGCTCGATCCAGTCCCCCTGATATCGGGCGGCAAGGTCCCCACTCAGGCTGCGGAAGTACACCTCGTCGCCTGTCACGATGCCTGCCTCGCGCAGCGCCCGGGCAGTAGCGAGGGCCCCATGGCCGCACAGTGGCACTTCCACTGCCGGCGTAAACCACCGCAGCCGCCAGGCGTCGCCCTCCCACAGGATGAAAGCTGTTTCCGACAGGTTCATCTCCCGTGCGATGGACGCCATAACCTCGTCCGTCAGCGGCTCCTGCAGGAGGCACACCGCTGCCGGATTTCCGGCAAATGCCTTGTCCGTAAACGCGTCGATGATGTAGTACGTCATATGCTTAGTGTAGGACGGCTACCCCGCCGTGCAACACGAGGCTGGTCCTCGGGACGTCAGTGCCCCTTCCCCGCGATCATCTCCAGGGCATGAGGGAGGAGAGGGATGAGGACGTCCATGCCGTCCTGAACCGCCTTGAGACTGCCGGGGAGGTTGACGATGAGGGTGGCGCCTCGCAGGCCGGCTTCGGCGCGGGACAGGCAGGCGGTGGGGACGCCCTTGTTCAGGCCGTAGAGACGAATGGCTTCACTGATGCCGGGCGCCCGGCGGTCGACGACGGACAGCGTCGCCTCGGGGGTGACGTCACGGGATGAGAAGCCCGTGCCCCCGGTGGTGACGACGACGTCGACGTGATGCTCGGTCGCCCACTGCTCAAGGATTCCGGCAATTTCGGCCTGCTCGTCGGGGACGATCGTCGTTTCCTCGATGGTCCAGCCGGCATCCGTAAGACGCTGTACGATAGCGGGCCCACTCTCGTCGACGCGGCTCCCGGCGGCGCAACTGTCGCTGACGGTCAGAACTGCTGCTCTCATAGGGTTCCTCCTTTGCTCATGATGGTGATAGTGTCGCCGGCCTGCATCGTGCCGGGGGTGATGACGCGGGCGAAGATACCCTCGCGGGGCATGACGCAGTCGCCGACCAGCTTGCGGATTTCACAGCCCAGGTGGCACTCCTTGCCGATCTGGGTGACCTCCATCGTGACGGCGGTGCCGATCTGGAGCCATGTCCCGGCGGGCAGGGTCAGGAGGTCCAGGCCCTGCGTCGTGATGTTCTCGGCGAAGTCACCGGGCTGCAGCACTAGGCCGTGGCCCTGCATCTTGTCGATGCTCTCCTGCGCAAGCAGGCTGAGTTGACGGTGCCAGTCGCCTGCGTGGGCATCACCCTGCATGCCCAGCATGGTGATGGTGACGGGACCTTGCAGGGAGTGTTTGCGTGTGCCCTTCTGCTCCGAGATGTTGACCGAGACCACGACGGGATGGTTCATTCACCCTCCCATGTTCCGGTCTGACCGCCACTCTTGTGGATGAGGCGCAGATCGGTGATGCGGATGCCCCGTTCGACTGCCTTGCACATGTCGTAGACAGTGAGTGCAGCGGTCGAGGCGGCGACCAGGGCTTCCATCTCGACGCCGGTCTCGGCCTTGGTGCGAGCGGTGGCCTCGATGTCGACGGCATGATCAGGCTCGTTGAGTGTCAGCGTCACGCCGACAAATGTCATGGTGATCTGATGGCACAGTGGGATCAGTTCCCATGTGCGCTTGGCAGCCTGGATGCCGGCGACCTGCGCCACCGTCAGGACGTCGCCTTTCTTGAGGTTGCCCTCTTTGACCAGCTCGAAGGTTGCGGGCGTCAGCAGGACGCGGCAGCGGGCGACGGCCTCTCGGGCCGTCTCCAGCTTGCCGCCGACGTCCACCATGCGCGTGTTGCCCTTGTCGTCCAGATGTGTCAGTTTATCGCTTCCCATGCTATCCTCCTATGCTTCCCATGGCGCGGCCGTAGTCGCGGGCCGTCTCCGGCATGCACTCGGGTTTCTGCTGTATCGCTCGCGCCAGCAGTGCGCGCAGCGCCTCATCGTTGACGACGGGGCGCAAGGCAGGCCGGATGTCGATCTCGTCGGTGCGAAACAGGCACAGCCGCAGGTGACCGTCTGCGAGCAGCCGCAGGCGGTTGCAGGTGGGGCAGAAATGCTCGGTGACCGGCGCGATGACAGCCACAGTTCCGGGCGCTCCCGGGATACGGCAATACTCCTGTGCGGGACCGTTGCCTCGTGGCTTGTCGGCTAGCTCCAGTGGGGCCAGTGCTTCCAGCTTGCGTCGCAGTTCGGCGGCGGGTACCAGGTAGTGGTCCTCACCCAATGGGCCGATGGGCATGTACTCGATGAAGCGGACCTCGACGGGCAGGCGCCTGGTGAGGTCGAGGTACGGCGCCAGGTCGTCGTTGACGCCACGCAGGACGACGACGTTGAGCTTGATGGGGCTGAACCCGGTGTCGACGGCTGCTTTGAGTCCGGCAAGGGCACTCTCCAGCGAGCCGAGACGCGTAAGGTGGGCGTAGGTGGCGGGGTCCAGCGAGGGCAGGCCGATGTTGACACGTTTCAGTCCTGCAGCCTTGAGGTCGGCAGCAAACTGAGGCAGCAGGATGCCGTTGGTGGTGAGCGAGAGGTCGTGCAGGCCGGGGACGGCCAGCAGCATGCGCACCAGATCGACGATGCCGGGGCGGCGCAGCGGCTCGCCGCCGGTGAGGCGCACTTTCACGATACCCTCGGAGACGGCGACGCGCATGAACGCGACGATCTCCTCGAAGCGCAGGATGTCCTCGTGCCTCAGCATGGGCACACCCTCTTCTGGCATGCAGTAGCGGCACCGCAGGTTGCAGCGGTCCGTGACGGAGATGCGGATGTAGTCGATGGTGCGTCCGAAGCGGTCGGTCATCAGTGGTCCTCCGGCAAGTCGGTGAGCTGTACGTGAATGGTCTGGCCGGCTTCAACGACGGGCGTATCCTCGGGGATGACGGCGATGCCCACGGCAAGTGCCATGGACGTGAGGATACCGGATCCCTGGGGACCGGTCAACGTGGCGTGCAGGACTCCGTCATGCTCCTGCAGGCGGACCCGTACGAAGTGGGTGCGCCCGACATCGGCGCCCTTGGCGTACCGTCCGTCGAGAACGGCGGTGCGGACAGGACGATAGAGCAAAGCATGGCCCATCATGCGGCGTACCAGGGGGCGTACGTACTGCTCGGTACAGACCATGCAGGATACGGGGTTGCCGGGCAGCCCGACGATGTGCCTGGAACCCAAGGTCCAGAAGGCCATCGGCTTGCCAGGCTTTTGCCTGACACGCCAGAAGACCAGCTCTGCGCCCATCTCCTGCAGGACGTCCTTGACGAAGTCGTAATCACCGACCGAGATGCCGCCGCTAGTGAGGACGACGTCGGCCTGGGCCAGCGCCCGTTCGAGCGCGGTCCTCACGGCCGCACGCGTATCGGGCACGCGGGCGAAGACGACTGGTTCTGCGCCCATCGCAGCGACCTGTGCGCGCAGCGAGTGCGCGTTGGCGTCGCGGATCTGTCCAGGTCCAGGCACCTGATCGGCGTTGACCAGCTCGCTGCCCGTGGTCAGGATAGCTGTGTGCACGCGGGGGTGAACGGTGAGGGTGGCATGACCAGCTGCAGCGCAGATGCCGACCTCGCCGGGGCGAAGGACTGTGCCGGCCGCGAGGACGATGGCGCCGTCCTTCATGTCTTCGCCCACCCGGCGAACGTGGACACCTGTCTTCAGCGCGAGCAGAATAAGCACGTCGTCGCCCTCTGCGCGTGTCACCTCGACGTGGACGACGGTGTCGGCGCCGCCCGGGAGAGAAGCACCCGTCATGATACGGATGGCGGTGCCGGGGCGAACCGGCTGCGTCGCGACGCTACCTGCAGGGACGTCTTCCAGGATACGCAGGCGGACAGGCGTGGCCTCGGATGCCTGCTGAATGTCGGCGGCGAGGACGGCGAACCCGTCCATGGCGGAGTTGGCGAAGGGGGGCACGTTCCCGAGTGCAATCACGTTCTCCGCAAGTACTAGTCCCGCAGCCTCGTCGAGCGGCATGCTGACAGGTGTCAGTGGCGTTGCGTGGTCTAGTATCGCCTTCAGTGCTTCCTCGATGTTTAGCATTGTTCCTCCAGTGACAGATGTTACAACAATGAGGGCTGTCCCCTGTTACACAAGCAGCTCGCCCGCTACAAAGCGGCGGGTCCGGTCGTCGCGAGGATGGCTGAAGAAGGCATGGCGCGGGGCCTGTTCAATGATACGCCCCTCGTGCAGGAACGCCACGTCGTCGGCAACACGACGGGCTTCAAAGATGTCCTGCGTCACGATGACGGCTGTTATACCCAGATCGTCCCTCATGTGAAGCAGCAGGTCTTCGAGCAGCTTGGTGCCGTAGGGGTCCAGACTTGCGGACGGTTCGTCGAGGAAGAGCAGGCGTGGCTGCAGGGCGAGGGCGCGTGCCACCGACAGGCGTGCCGCTTCGCCGCCGGAAAGCGACGATGCATGCTGGCGGGCTCGCTCTGCGATGCCTGCCTCGCGCAGGGCGGCCATGGACCGCTCCTCTGCGTCGGTGCGGCTCATGCCGCGCAACTGCAGCCCGTACGTCACGTTGCTGAGGACCGAGCCGCTGAAGACCGTCGGGTGTTGAAACGCGAGCAGCATCTGGCGTCGCAGGGGCAGGTAGCGCTGGTCCTGAGCTGGACTCCTGATCGAGGTGCTGTACGTGACGGTCGACACACCAGGGACAATGCCGTCGTAGGCGACAGTGCCTTCGTCGGCAGGTTCCAGCAACCCCAGGATGCGCAGGAGGGTCGTCTTGCCGGCGCCGTTCGTGCCGAGGATGACGGTGATGCTGCCAGCGGGAACGCTGAGGTCAATGTCCCCCAGGACCTCCCGGGCGCCAAAACGCTTGCGCACGCCTCGCGCTGTGATGAGGTCAGTCGAGGTGGCGGACATTGCCGGCCTCCGATGTTCCCTCGCCCAGGCGGGATAGGACGATGTTGACGAGAAAGGAGACGAGGAGCAGGATGATGCCCAGCGCAATGGCGCGGTCGAAGTTGCCCTGACGGGTCTCGAGGACGAGCGCCGTGGTAAGCGTACGGGTTGCCCCCTGGATGTTGCCGCCCACCAGCATGGCTGCCCCGACCTCACTGATGGCGTTGCCAAACGCCGTGATGACGGCGCCCAGGATGGCCAGGCGTGCCTCGCGGAGCAAAGCGACGGAGGCCTGCGTGTGTGTTGCCCCCAGCGTAAGCGCAAGGTCGAAGACGCCCTTGTCGGCGCTGCGCAGTCCAAGGACCGAGAGGCCCACGATGACCGGGAGAGCCAGCGCAATCTGAGCGACCACCATCGCTGTCGGGGTGTAAAGCAGGTCCAGCGGCCCGAGGGGGCCGCTGCGGGAGAACAGGAGGTACACCAGGAGGCCCGCCGCCACCGGCGGGAACCCCATCAGGGTGTAGACGACGTTCATGATGCCCTGCTTGCCCCGGAAGTGGGCGAATGCGAGCAGGATGCCGAGAGGGAACCCTGCCAGTGCCGACCAGAACAGGGCGCTCATCGTGACGCGGAGAGATGTCCCCAGGGCCTCGTACGTGCCGGGGTCCAGGGAGAAAATGAGGCGCACGGCCTGCGCAAAGCCCCGGCCGATATCACCCATCGCTGTCTCTCCGCGTCGTCTGCATACTACTTGTGGATTTCGAGCCGGTAGACGTACTTGAGATTACTCACCAGGAACGCGCCCCTCGTGGTCATGAGAGCCATGAAGCCGTCATCGGTCGAGAGTGTTGCACCGTTCTTCAGGTAGGCGACGGTGATCCTGGTACCGGTGCGTGCGTTGTAGATGTCGTCATAGTCCAGTGTCACGCGGCTGCCGTCTGTGGCCGTGGCGACGACCGTCAGGCGCTTGGCAGCTGCAAGATCGGGCGAGATGACCTTCAGGATGTCGATGAGCTGGACACCGCCGTATGGAACCGGCGTGAGCGACTGGTTGTTTTGTGGGTAGATTTTGACCGTCGTGACGGGGAACTTGCGGACGTCGTTCAAGTGGTAGGTGACCGCCTTGCCGCTGGGGAGAACGATGTCGAGGCTGCGCGTAGCCCTCCACTCGGTGGAGTCCGGGAAGAAGAGGGTCGCCCCGTACTGCTCGACGCCGAAGCTCTTGATGAGTTCCTGACCGGGCAGACCGGTCATGAAATCGGCGAATCGAACAGCGAGGTCGACCTTGACCTGTGGGTACTTGGTGGGGTTGACGGGCATGACGCCGTAGGGATTGAGCAGTCCCTGGGACCCCTGGACGAGGATTGGCAGGTGGATCTTGCCGCCGTTCTGATACGAGAGGTACGTGGCGCGGTCGGTCAGCGTGTATGCTTGCTTCTGGTCGGTCATCATGAGGACTTCGCCCATGCCCTGACCAGCGCTGAGATACCAGGAGTTGCCGGCAGGCGTGATGCCCGCTGCTTTCCAGATGTCGAGCTCCTTGGTGTTGGTTCCCGACTTGTCACCGCGGCTGATGAAGGTCGAACCCGAGGCGGCCAGCTTCTTGAATGCCGCGGTCGCGTCGGTCATGCCCTTGATCTTTGCAGGGTCGCCTACCGGTCCGACAGTGATGAAGTCGTTGTACATGACGTCCTTGCGGAAAAGGCCGAAGCCGTCGGCCATGAAGAGGTCTTCCTGGGCACGCGCGTGCACGAGCAGGACGTCGGCATCGCCCTTGCGCCCGGTGGTAATCGCCTGACCGGTGCCAACCGGGATGATCTTGACCTTCACATGGTTGGCCTTCTCGAACAGAGGGACAAGGAAGGTCAGGAGTCCGGAGTCAAAGGTGGAGGTCGTCGTGGCCAGGACCATCGACTGTGTTTCGGGCTCCTTGTAGTCGAGGATGGCAGGGAGGTAGGCGGCAGCCTGGGCACGGGTGATGGCGGCGATCGGCCTCGTCACATCGGTGACCATGCCTTCTTGTACACAGGCAGCAGCAGCGGTCTGTGCCCACTCCGAAAGGTCCTCCGAGCCTGCGACCTTGTCCAGAACCGTATGCGTCGCCATGCCGCGCGTCTCGAAGCCCATGCGGCGTGCGACGATGATCATCGACTCCTCACGGGTGATGTGGGCCGTGGGGTGGAAGGTTCCGTCCGGGTACCCGGTGACCCAGCCCTTCGCCACGGCGGCGTAGATCAGAGGAGAGGCCCAGTTGCCTGCGGGAAGGTCCTTGAGCGTCGTGGCGGGTGACTGCACGGGGTCGAGCCCAGCAGAGCGCGCAAGCACCACGACAAACTCGGCACGAGTGACAGGGGTGTTGGGACGGAACGTGCCGTCCGGATAACCCTTCATGAACCCTTTGGCGACGACCCGCTCGATGACGGCCTGATCGGGACGTCCGACCATGTCGGACAGTGACGCGGCGCGGGCCGGATGGACGGACGCCATGGACAGGAACGCAAGAATGAGTGCTGCCGCAAGCACGCGGCGGACCAGCAGACGTGACAGACCTTGGTTCATTGATTCTCCTTTCCACAATGGGAGGCACGGCTGTTTCCCGCCGTACCCTGCCGGCTGTACGCCATGGGTTACCCCGAAGGTCGGACAGCTCGAAGAACTGTTCTCTGCGTTGCAGCTGCAGAGGACAACAGTATAGACGTCTGCCCCGGTACGGCAAGGACCCGTGTCGTGTCTTCATTCTTTGATCCGTCATTCCCGCGCATGTGGGAATCCAGGCCTTGTCACACGCTGTGGGTCCCCGCCTTCGCGGAGAAGACAGGAACTGTGAGTTTCTGTCTTCATTGACCTTGGGGCGGTTTGGCGGTATACCCAACACATCTGCCTCTGCGCGGGTTGAGCATGCGCCCGCCGGCGGCGCAGGAGGAAAACGATGGCGAGGCGACTGCAATGGTGTCTGAGAATCGTGGTAGTGGTGGTTCTGGTACTGGGGTGCGCGCTGCCGGGGAAGCCTGTGCGCGGCGCAATGAACCTGCCCACGATCGACGCCGCCTTTCTGGCCCGTGTCGGGTCATCGGCATCGTCACAGGACGTCATCGTCCGCATGCAGGGTCTTCCGTTGGTCGGTAGAGTCCAGGATGCGGGAACGGAAGGCTGGCTGGATACCGTGGCTGCGCACGCATCGGAGGCAGCGATCTCGCAGGAGCAGAATGCGTTTCTGTCGTCGCTGACGGCGCACGGTGTCAGGTATATGGTCAAGCAGCGGCTGAGCGTGACGTTCAACGGTCTCGCACTGAGCCTTGCGGGGTGGGACCTCGCGGCGGTTGCGGGGACGAGCCATGTCTCGTTTGTCTACGAATCCCGGCAGGCGCAGGTCCTGGACGATGACGCAAATGCCGCCATGGGAGTGGATCAGGCATTGTGGGACCGTGCCTCCGCGGGCGGGAAGAAACTCGACGGGACCGGCACGGCCATCGGTATCATCGACACCGGTATCGACTACATGCATCCGGACCTTGGCGGAGCGAGGTTCCCCAATGCAAAGGTGGTGGGAGGATACGACTTCGCCGACGACGACGGTGACCCCACGGACAACCAGGGCCACGGCACACATGTCGCGGGCATCGCCGCTGCGGACGGCAAGGTGCAGGGTGTCGCGCCAAAGGCCAAGCTCTATGCCTACAAGGTTTTCAGCGACCAGGGAGGAGGAGCTGCCGATGGGGACATCATCGCCGCACTTGACCGCTCCGTGCGTGACCGCTGCACAGTGGTCAACCTGTCCCTGGGCATGTCCGGGGGGACCGCCGACACGCCTGAGAACGAGGCCATCAACAACGCGGTCAAAGCGGGTGTCGTGGTCGTCGCAGCGACGGGCAACTCCGGCCCGCGCAACCCTGAGACCAGCTGGCCCCTGGGTTCACCGGCGACAGCGCTCAATGCCATCGCGGTAGCCGCCTCCAACGACGGCCCCTATCCAGTCGTGGAGGTTGTGACGCCGACCGGAACGGGGCTGGACAACATCATGGGCGGATATGCCGACATCGCACCGGAGTTCAAGGAAGGCTCCACGTACAGCATCGTGGATGCCGGGTATGGCTCGAAGGCCGATTTCGCTGCCGTCAACGTCAAGGGTAAGGTCGCGCTTGTGGAACGGGGTCCCATCGGGACCGGCGGGATCTACTTCCGCGACAAGGTCCTCAACGCACAGGCCGCGGGAGCCGCGGGCGTTATCATCTACAATCACAGTCCCGGAGTCCTTGGAATGACGCTCAGGGTAGCGGCGGGAGACGAGAGCAAGGACTACGTACCCTGCATCGGCATCACGCAGGACGCAGGACTAGGCCTGAGGATGCTGACGACGAGGGGGCTTGTCGTCCGGTTTGGAACACGAAGCAATCAGGGGACGCTTGCAGACTTCAGCTCGATGGGCCCCACGGAGGACTTTCACTTCAAGCCGGAGGTGTCTGCGCCCGGCGTCACGGTGAACTCGACGTTTCCAGGTGGCGAGTATGCCAAGCTGGACGGCACGTCGATGGCCTCGCCTGCGGTGGCCGGAGCCGTCGCGCTGATCAAGGCGGCTCATCCCGACTGGACACCGCAGACGGTCAAGCTGGCGCTGATGAACACGTCGGATGTCCTTCGCAACTGGCAGAACAACGAGGTCATCACGTGGACACTGCAGGGAGCCGGCCGGGTCGACGTACCGGCTGCCATCGACGCCCCGGCTGTGGCCGGGATAGCCACATCCGACGGCACAACAACATTCGAGACAGGTGTCGTTCTTGTCGACGATGACAGCACTGCAACTGCGACGACGATCAAGCTCCGCAGTCTTTCGGATCATAGCGTGACCTTCTCGCCTTCGTTTGGTTGGACGATGGACGCGCGGGCAGGAGTGGAGGTGAGTGTTGCTCCGTCGTCCGTCGTCGTCGGTCCTGGTGGAACGGTACAGATTGCCGTGACCACGACCGTGGACCCGGCTACCGTGGGGGACGGGCCGCACGAGGGGATGATCACCCTGCAGTCGGCCAGCGGAACCTTGCACGTGCCCTACATCTTCTGGCGCGCGAGCGTTGAGGTTCCTGAACAGCTGAGCGGGATGCATACGAGCACAGAGACCCTGGCGGCGCCCGGTGGCACGATGGACGTCCGGTTCAACATCGGGTACGGTGGCGTGCGACCTGCCGTCGAGGCAGGAGAAGAGCCCCAGGGTTCCAGCTTTGCCTCGCAGGTCGTGGCAACGGTCACGGGCTCAGATGGCGCTACGACCCTCGGGACAGTGTACCGCAGGTCACTGTTGCTCGTAGGTGACCACGGGTTTGCCTGGGACGGTCGGGACGTTCACGGCAACCTCTTCCTGACCGACGGAGACTATCTCCTGAGGACGTCGGTCGTCGAGAGCAACAACGACCCAGCCAACCTGCAGATCTCCGAGGCAGCGCATCAGTCGGTGCCCATTCGTGTCACGGGCATGGCAGGCGTTCCAGCGCTCAGCCTGAACATCGTGGGCGGGAGTCTGCGCGAGGGCGAGGACGTGACGGTCAGCCTGACTGCCGACACCACGACGAGTATCTCAGGCATAGCGGCGGCCGTGCAGTTCGAACCCTACTACCTTTCGGTGAAGTCGGTGCAGGAGGGCGACTTCCTGAACCAGGGGGGAAAAGCCTCGTCGAGCTTCGCCTCCCTTGTCGACGCTCTAGCAGGCATCGTCGTGGTCAAAGGGGCGACAGGGACGGGCCAGGTCCAGGGGCGCGGCAGTGTGTGTACGGTCACATTCAGTGTCCTGCACAGCGGTTCCACGGAACTGTGGATTGGGAAGCCTCGTGCGACAAACGGCAGCGGGACGGCGGAGACGATCGCCCGGTCGCTGGCCATCACGTTGCGGTCGGGAGGCAACGTCTGGGACATCGACGGCAACAAGCGTGTGGACCTTGGCGACATGGTCGCTCTTGCCCGTGCGTATGGCTCGAAGGCCGGGGACAGGCGGTATGACAACATGGCAGACCTCAACGGCGATGGTCGCGTAGACGACGCTGACCTGCAGATCCTGCGCCAGCACTATGGCGACGTGTACCCGTAGGAGACGGCAATGAAGAAAACGATTGACCTGCTGTGCGTGATTGCGCTCCTTGGAGCGACTCTGGTGCCGGGCGTGGGAACGGCGACGGGTGCCGTCGCGTTGACCGAGGTCGACACGATCGGCGTGATGCCCTCTGACTATGTCGGGACGCTGACCATCGAGAGTGTCAACACCGTCGAGAAGGACTACCCGTCGACACAGGCATTCCCGTCACAGGGCGTGGCCTTGCTGCCGAATGGGGACGTCGTCGTGTGCGACACCGGGTACGGCCGCATCCACGTTCTCTCGGCTGACCTTGTTCACAAGCGCGTCATTGGGTCGTTGGGGAGTGGGCGCGGGCAGCTGCAGTACCCGGCCGATGTCGCTGTGGACAGTGCCGGCAACATCTATGTCGCTGACTTCTTCGGCAACAAGGTTGTCAAGTATGGCGCTGACGGCTCGGTCGTGATGGAGTTCGGCTCGGAAGGCGAGGAAGCCGGCCAGTTCGAGGGGCCCGCCGGCATCGCCGTGACGCCGGATGGCAGTATCTGGGTCGCGGACCAGTTGAACGACCGCCTGGAGCAGTTTACGACGACAGGCACGTACGTGACAACCGTGATAGGCATCTCCCATCCCGCCGGCATGACCTCGGTGGGTCTCTTCCCTTATGTCGTTTCCGGCGGCGACAGTGCCGTCTACCGGTTGAGCGGAACGAAGGCCGTGCGCGTCTTTGCGGCCCCAGGAGAGGCGGAGAACCTCATCACGAGTGCCGCCGACCTCGCGGTCGACGTCCGTGGCAACATCTATGTCGCGGACCGCGGCACGGGCGAACTGCCAGTCCCCGCTGTCAAGGTCTTCTCCAGCAGTGGGCAGTATCGGCGAAGCTTCGGGCAGTACCCGGCCGACATGACCGACATCCAGGACGGCGAAGTGCTCACTCCCGGCGGTGTCGCCGTCACGCCTGACGGCATGGTCTATGTCATGAACAGCGGGTTCTTCCGCGATGCGGCCAATCCCTTCGGCAGCGGCTACCACGCGAAGCTCGTCGAGTACGCTCCTGGCGGCGGCGTGGTGGCTGTCCAGGACTATGCCATCGACCTCCGGGGACGGCTCGACAATCCCCAGGACGTTGCAGTGGACGGCAAGGGTCAGCTGTGGGTAGCCTGCAGCTCGCCCGCCATTTCCGCCGACGGTCAGACGATCGAGTGGAACCGCGGGTACGTGGACGTGCTGGACCGCAGCGGCAACGAGCTGTTCACCGTCATGCGCGCAGGCTCTCGTTCGATGCAGCTGGTGGAATCGGTCGCGGCAAGCGGTGCAGGACTGGTCTACGTCGCGGCGCAGGATGTCAAGGGAGGATTCATCGCTGTCTATGACGAAGCCGGCAACTATATCAGGACCATTGCCGCCGGCAAGGTTGACGGGCCGAGCGATCTCGAGATGGCAAGCGATGGGACGCTGTGGGCTTGCAGCCAGGGCGACGGGTCTGTCGTGCACCTGGCGGCCGACGGAACGGAACTGGGCCGTTTCACAACTGCCGGTATGCCGGGCGGCCTGACCGTTCTGCAGGGCGGAGACCTGCTGGTCTGCCTGTGGGGTGAGTCTTCTGAAGTCCAGCAGGTGGTCCAGTACAGCTCCAAAGGGGTTGTCATCCGGACGTTTGGAGCAGTGGGCGGCGGTCGCGGCGCCGGCCAGATGTACTATCCTCATGATGCGATGCTGCTGCCTGACGGCCTCATCCTGGTGAGCGACGCCGAGAACGGGCGCTTCGTCGCGTTCCGTCAGGACGGATCGGTCGCCTGGACGACGGCCAGGTCCTGGTATCTGCCGGGCAGGATGGCGTGGTCGGCGCAGGGCACCCTCTATGTGACCGACGGCTTCCATAACGTGATCCGTGAACTCAGCTATGGCCAGCCAGAGGCGCCCTCGGGTGCCGCTGTGACCGTCCGGCTGGACACTGTGGAGCGTCTGGTTTCCGCTGGGGCGACGACGCGCCTGCAGGTGAGTCTTCGCAATCGGAGTGCCCGGACAGACACGTTCACGGTTACGTCGACCGTCCGCGGCGGAAGCGGGTGGTCGAGTTCGGTCAGTCCCGCGTCGGTCACAGAGTTGTCTGGAGCGACAGGCACGGTCGAGGTGACGGTCCAGGTTCCGGCGGGTGTGGGGCCGGGAACAGTCGGTGTCGTGGATGTCGAGGTCCGCAGCGTGCTGGACCCGGCGAGCGTCACTATCGTCCACGCCAACGTCGCAATCCGCACTGCGCCCCCAGTGATTGTCGGAGGGACCCCAGTCGAGATGTCGATGGGAGCGACGGTGCAAGTGCCGCTGGGCGCACGGGATGTGGAGAGTCTCTATGGAGTGGCGTGTCGTGTCGCCTATGATGACAAGGCGCTGCAGTTCGTGAGTGTCGCGAAGGGAGACCTGCTGGGCGCCGACACGTTGTTTATCGAGGATCACGGCACCGCAGGCGAAGTACGCGTCGCGTCGACACTTACGGGCGATGCCCGGCCGGTCAACGGAAACGGCAGTATCGCCGTCTTGACGTTCTACGCGCTCGAGGCCGGAACGACACAGCTGGACATCGACGAGCTTCAGTTGCTGGGTGGAGACGGGGGGAGGCAGGAACTTGCAGGCAAGGCCCGTTCCATTCCCGTGCGTGTCCTCGCAGAACAACCCCGGACGGTTCTTGTCCTTCGCGTCGGCTCGCCGACCATGAACGTCGGCAGCTCCGGCATCGTGCTGGATGCGCCGCCGGTCATTGTCGCGGGACGCACGCTGGTCCCGATCCGGGCAGTCGTCGAATCACTTGGTGGAACCGTCGCCTGGGATGCCGCCAGTCAGACGGTGACCGTATCGCTCGACGGGACCGAACTCAAGCTCGTCATCGGGAAGTCGAGCGCATTGGTGAACGGCAAATCGACCCCTGTCGACAGCACAAGCCCCAACTTCGCGCCTCAGATTGTGAACAGACGCACGATGCTTCCGCTGCGCTTCGTGGCCGAGAGCCTGGGCGCCGACGTGCAGTGGGAAGAGTCCACCCAGACGATCACCATCACGTACCCTAACCCCTGAGTCTTCCCGAGTTTTCATATCTGGGCCACGGCGCGATGCGCACGAGTTCGCCGTCTGCGTTGTTTCGGCCGGTGAATGCCGTAAACTGTTAGAAGGGAGCATTCCATACCCTCGACGCCGGGAGGGTGATCCGGGTGTTCTCCCAATTCTGGCAGGAACCTGGTCGCTTCCAGCTGCGTGCACGTTGGTTTGCTCCAGAGTAGTGGCTCTGCGTTGAAACAGGAGGTTGACATACTATGACTGGACAGACGGCAATGATATCGGCGTTTGGCGTACTAGTGTTGGTGGCTGTCGCCATCTTCGTCTGGGTGCGCAGGGCCAAGCGCGGCGGCTGGGCCCTGGGGCTCAGCGTGGCGCTCCTGCTCGTCGCGGCCGCGGGGCTAGTGTTCTCGGCGCTGGCAGGCATCTACACGGATTTCCTGTTCTTCGCCGAGGTCGGCTACCGGCAGGTCTTCTGGACGAGGACACTGGCGAGAATCATCGCCTATGTGGTGGGGGCCGTTGTGGCCTACGCTATGGTGTGGGTGGTCACGGGGCTTCCGCGCGGTCTGTTCGTCGGGATGAACGCGGACGATGCCCGCCGCACGTCCCATATCCTCAAATGGACGCGTATCGTCATCGCACTTGTCGCTGCGAATTTCGTCGGGCTGGGCGCAAGCGGTCTCAGTCTGCAGCTCCTGGCGGCGGCACGCCAGGTGGCGTCGACGGCGTACACCGACCCCATCTTCGGGCACAGTATCAGCTTTTACTTTTTCACATACCCTGTCGTGCGAGGGCTCTTGGGTATTCTTGCGGGCGTCGCCGTGGGTGGTCTGGCGGTGATCGGCGCGAGTTTCCTTCTGGCGACTTCTGTGCCGGGTGATGCCGCGCTGCACCGTGGGCTGCGCAATCGCCTGAGCTTCTTCGCAGGCATCCTGCTGCTCATCGCGGCTGCGGGAGTCTGGTTCTCGATGTATGGACTCCTGTTCCAGAGCAACGGCGTCGTGTTCGGCGTGAGCAACGTGGATCAGGTCGTCCGCATCCCGCTCATCAAGGCGACGGCCGTAGGCGTCCTGCTGTGTGGCATCGTATTCCTGCTGGCTTCGTTCAAGCCACGGCTGGCAAACCCGAGATTCCTCGGCTGGGTGGGCGCCATCACGCTCATCGCCTATGTTCTGCTCGTGTCTGGCATTCCAGCGCTCTATCAGCGCTTTGCCGTCAAACCCAATGAACTCTCACGCGAGACGCCCTATCTGGCCAACAACATCGCGGCGACCAACACCGCTTTTGGCCTGTCGGCGGTCAACGTGATTCCTGATCCTGGCACGCAGACGGCCTTGTCCGGAGGCACCGTCATCGCCAACAAGGACGTGCTGCAGAACGTGCGGCTGTGGGACTGGCGCGCGCTGGCCGATACCAACGAGCAGCTGCAGTCTATCCGCAGCTACTACAAGTTCAACGACATCGACATCGACCGCTACACATTGAACGGGAAGTCGCAGGAGGTCATGATCGCTGCGCGCGAACTGGACCAGTCACTGCTGTCAGACACGTCGCGCAGTTTCGTCAATGATCGCCTGGTCTACACTCATGGTTTCGGAGTGGTCGCAAATGGTGTCAGCGACTTCTCGTCCGAAGGCGCTCCCGTGTATGCGGTGAAGGACATTCCCCCCGTCAGCGACGGTGGGTTTGTCGCCATTTCCGAACCACGCATCTACTATGGTGAAAGCACAAACGGGTTTGCCATCGTGGGGGGCAACTCGTCGGAATTCGACTATCCACTGGGTGACGCCAACAAGCAGTACCAGTACACGGGCAACGGCGGCATCCGCCTATCGATGCTCAGCCGGCTTGCTTTCTCCTTCGTCAACCAGAACGTCAACATCCTGATATCGGGACAGATCAGCAGCGGATCACGCATCATGGTCTACCGCAATCTCCAGGAACGCATCAAGCACATCGCGCCGTTTCTCGAGGTGGACAGTGACCCCTACATCGTCGTGGACCCCGAGGGCAGGCTCTTCTGGTTCGGCCAAGGGTATACGACATCGCAGTACTTCCCCTACAGCGAGTACTACGATGCCGGCGCAGAGTTGAGCGGCAAGGTCGTCAACTACATCCGCAACAGTTTCATGTACACCGTGAATGCATTCGACGGGACAACAACCTTCTACCTCATCGACAAAGCCGACCCCATCGCAGCTACTATCGACCGCGTCTACCCCGGGTTGTTCAAGACGCTCGACGAGGCTCCGTCGTTCGTCAAGGACCACTACCGGTATCCGTGCGGGCTGGGCGCGCTGCAGAGCCGCGTCTTCTCGAAGTACCACATGACGGACCCGCGTGTGTTCTATGGACAGGAAGACAAGTGGGCGGTGGCGAAGGAACGCTACCTGGGGACAGATGCCTCTATTGAGCCCTACTATATTTTCTTCAGGCTGCCGGGGTCGACCGAAAAGGTGTTCTCGCTGGTCACGCCGTTCACACCTGTCGGCAAGGACAACCTCGTCGCGCTTATCGTAATCAGTTCCGACATTGGCAGCTCCGACCGTGTGTCTGTCATCAAGTTCAGCAAGGACCGTGTCGTGTACGGTCCGTTCCAGGTCGAGGCCCGCATCGATCAGGATACGGAGATCTCCAAGACGCTGACACTCTGGAACCAGCAGGGTTCGCAGGTCTTGCGGGGCAACATGCTCATCTTGCCGGTCGACGGCTCGCTGCTGTATATCGAGCCCATCTATCTGCAGTCCAGCAGTTCCAAGATGCCACAGATCAAGAAGATCGTCGCGGCCACCAAAGACAAGCTGGTGTGGGGCGACAGCCTTGACCAAGCTCTCAGCGGCTTGCTGGGAACGACGATAGACATCGGCAGCATCGGGCCGGTTCCCTCCACGCCAGGGACGGTTGAAGAACCTGGGACGGGGACGACGGGCGGGAACGTAACACCCGGGACGGTGACCGCCGAACAGAAGGCGCTCATCGCGGAAGCAGTCGCCACGATGACCCGGTACAAGCAGTACACGTCGACGGGCGACTTCGTGAAGGCCGGCCAGGAACTCAAGGCCCTCGAGGATGTCCTCGCAAAACTGGACGCCTTGAAGACGACGCCATAACACCAATCCTGGAGTGTGCAGTCGGGCCACGGCATGCCGTGGCCCTTTTTTGCATATACTGGACGAAAGGCACCGGCTCTCCTCCGAAATCGCGGTGTCTTTGGTGGAGAACTGGACATGATGCGACAACCTGACGTACGGTGTGGAATTCCTTTGGCATTGTGCGCTGGTACGCTGCTGGGAGCAGGAGTTCCTCTTTCGAAGCTGCTGGTCTCCCGGATGAATCCCGTAGCCCTTGCTGGAGCGCTGTATACCGGTCCGGTGATCATCGCCGCACTGGCGCTGCTGCTGGGATTCGGCAAACGCGAGCGGTATGTACGCGTCACGCAGCGGGACGTTCCGCGTCTCACCGTCGCAGTGCTGGCCGGTACGATCGCAGCACCTGTCCTCCTCATGTACGGAATGCTTCTTTCCAGTGGATTTGCTGCTTCGCTCATGCTCAACATGGAGGCGGTCGCGACGGCGCTCATCGCACTGGCATTCTTCCGCGAGCGCGTCTCCCCATCAATCTGGCTTGCCGTCCTGTGCATGACGGTCACCGGCATCCTGGTCACCGGCACGGGGGGTGAAGGATCGGCACCTGTCGCGGGAGCAGTGCTCATTCTCGGCTCCTGTGCCGCATGGGGGATCGAGACGAATGTCGTGACGACACTGTCGTCGCGTGACCCGCTGCTGGTCATGCTCGTCGAGTGCCTGCCGGCGGCATTGATACTCACGCTGGTGGCCGCTTTCCGCGTGGGCGGCCTGCCCCCGGTGCGCGATCTCCTGCTGGGAATACTGCTGGGATCTGTGTCCAATGGAGCCGGCCTTCTGCTCTACTTCGTGTCCCTGCGGATCATGGGGGCGGCACGGACAGCCGCCTTCGCAGGCGTCGGGCCGCTGGCCGGCGGCCTGCTGTCGCTCGCGCTGTTCAGAACGCCTGTCACCTGGGTCGTCGTTGCTGCGCTTGGACTGACAGCAGCAGCCGTCTTTGTCGTGGGACACGACGACGAGCGGCGTTCACTGGTGGGGGAGACAGCGGAGCGGTGAACGTCCGCCGAGGCATCCCGCTGGCGCTGGGAGCCGGAGTTCTGTTCGGAATCAGCGCCCCTTTGTCGAAGCTCATCGTCGCCGGCATGGACCCGATCGCGCTCGCGGGTGTTCTCTATCTCGGTGCATTCGTGGCCGCGTCTGTCGGTCGGCTGCTCGGGGTGACGCGTGGACTGCAGAGCGAACCACTCCGGCGCTCGGACGCGCCGTACGTGCTCACGATGATTGCCGTCGGTGGGGTCATGGCGCCGGTCCTGCTGATGTTCGGCGTGCGTGCGGCTTCGGGCTTTACGGCATCGCTTCTCCTGAACCTCGAGGGCGTGACCACGGCGCTTATCGCATGGATGTTCTTTAAGGAACGTGTTTCGGGGGCGGTGTGGGGGGCGGTCGTGCTGATGACGACGACCGGCGTCCTGCTCACC
>Ga0209182_10000108_pt1 | contig 18816 bp, 44 predicted proteins | sample LakBais05cmmetaG_FD_185474 | JGI IMG/M metagenome (GOLD analysis project Ga0209182, IMG submission 185474) | Lake sediment microbial communities from Lake Baikal, Russia to study Microbial Dark Matter (Phase II) - Lake Baikal sediment 0-5 cm... | ecosystem: Environmental > Aquatic > Freshwater...
CCTCGACATAGGTCATCTGTCGGTCGTCGAAGAGTCCGGCCACGCCATATTCAATCGTGATGCGTGCGCTGCCAGGAGCAATCTCGACGCTCACATAATCGACAAAGAGGTCGACTCCGTAGAACTTGTTTTTCTCCAGCGTGAGCCTTATCGGCAGCTCTTTCCATTCGCGCTCTTGAGTGGCCTTGGGGATTCTGAGCCCGCTCTTCTCGTCCACCTTGGAGTCAGTGTCAGGAATGTATCTGGATGGGACGGCCTGGTCCCATCTCGTCTGTGCTACAGTCTTCGGGTTCCCCATCGTTTCGGCCATCGCCCTCACCTCGGGCGATTCAGAGCCCGAGACTTCTTTTGATGCTGTTGATTATCATATCCCAGATGCTTGTCTGGACCTTCGCCTGGACTTCCTTCGGCGTCACCGGGAACGGCAGCCACTTCTTGCCCAGGTACTCTTCGTTCCCGCTCAGGACTGAGATTCGTCCCGAGAAGAAGTCCGGGTCTTCGATTTCGAGTCCTTGGATTGGCATCTTAGTCCTCCTTTCTCTTTCCCATCTTCTTCCGATACGCCCGCGCTGCTTCGGCATCGTACTTCTCCCATGCCTTAAGCAGTGCCGCATGTGCCTTCCAGGCGAGTTTCTTGGCCTGCTCGAACTTGTCGTAGTCTTCTCTTGACCAGTTGATATAGGTCAGGTTGTCAGCAATCCGCACGACGCGGTTCGCGGCATCGACCATTGTGCTCAGATGAGACAGGTCAAGCTTCATCTGGCGGCTCTCGTAGGCGTGAATGTACTCGCCGCTTCGCACATCATACTTGAGCTTGGTCATCTCCTTCCGAACCTGCCTTCTGCGGACGCGGGGATTGACCTTCATGTCTACCTCCCCTTCTCCAGGTCGCCGATGGTGCCGTCCGGTCGCTGGGAGTGGACGGCGCTCTCGTAGGCGCCTCTGCCAGGGTGTTTTCCTCTCCCGAGACCGTCGTACTGGTTCGTCTTGTAGGTCTGGCCCAGTACCGCCTTTCCCTTCGAGTCCAGCGCTATCTTCAACGCGCTCGGAAGTCTCAGGTCGTCCATGAGTTTGTTCCAGCCGAGGGCCAGGCTCGTGAGGTCGATTCCTCTCTTTCCTGGAGCCGTCTCTTGGATTGATTGTGATTGTGCAGCGGGTATGTTCAGCGGAACTACGACTGCGGTCTGTGGGTTCGTGAGGACCATCTGTTCTGGAGGCACTCCTGCGGCTGCCTGAGCTTGTATCTGCTTGCCCGCCTCTTCTTTCGTTATCCCAGCTTGCTGGATGGCCACGAGTCTCGGTCCGAGCCCTATGGGTTTTCCCATGTTCATCACTCCTTCCTCAGGCTCTTGAACAGGCCACCGGCGACACCGCCAGCGGCTGAGCCTGCCTGACCAGCCGGGGACTTGCTTGCGACGAATATCGCTATGCCTGCGATGACAATCACGACGCCGACCCCGGCGACGATGTAGATGGCGTTCTTCCCTGTTTTGACAAATTCTGTGATAGAGAATGCCTTTTCGGCTGCCATGACCTGTTGTTCCGTCTGTCCCTGCTGGATGGCTTGCTGGGCAGCCGTTATCGTTGCCGCTTGTGGCGTCTGTGTGATGGTCGATGAGCTGACCTGTGCCGGTGGAGCACCTTTCGAGACGGGACCGAGGTCCCAGAGCTTCGTCACATGCCATCGTTCCTGCTTGAACGAGCCGTGTCCCTCTTCCAGGTACTTGTCAGCTTGCTTGATGTCTGTGAAGGTCGTCTCGGCGTCTCCGCCCTTGGCCACGCCGTTCTCGAACAGCTTGATGACGGCCTCGGGCGTATCTCCCTTCCAAACTTTGTAATCACCCTTACGGCCCACCACGGGTATGGCGTACTTGGTCGCCATCACTTTGCCCTTGTAGCTTAGCTCCGCCTTGTATAGGTTGCCAAAGCCAGATGACAGCACCATGCCAGCCTCTTCCATGCCTATGTCTTGGCTGTTGAACTCGTTGTCTTCCTCGGGTCCGCTGATTCCTATCTCTGCAAGTGTCTTGTCCCAGTCATTCATCATGGGTGTTGCCCCGGACTTCATTGCGTCACGCTTGCATATAAGGGCTGCGGAGACGAAATTTCCGGACACCATATCTCGGGTGAATTATCTCCGCGAAAGAAATTAAACAACCTTCTTATGGTGAGACCGCATTACCGCAAAGGCCCGTGCGGAGAAGAACCGGACATGGATGATGAGGCCACAAAGCCTGACCTATTTGTGGGCCCATGCGGTCGCTGTGGACGCCCAGTTAAGAATGTGAAGCTGATTGGCAGCCTCATTCTCGGACGAGATTGCAGAAGGAAAATGTTGGCCGAGGGGTTCAATGAAACGGTACACCGATGTCCGCTCTGCCATCACGAACTTGAAGAGGAGCACCAACTGCGAGTTAAGGATGACACCATCATCCTGGAGAAGCTCGTCCGGCACCGGTCGCTCGATGAATATGATGGGCAGGTATCTAAGTTCGTTCCGCCGCCAACGGGGGCGACATTCAAACTTCTTTCCGTAGAGATTGTGCAGGACGAAAAGAGGGAAGGGAACGGCGATGATGGGAAGACAGCTAACGGTGGAGATGACGAAGGCGGACGGGGAGACGGTGCGGAAGATGTGTCTGGCACTGGCGGGTCTGACGGACCGGCCAAAGCTGCCGAAGAACTACCTCGGAAAGATTCAGATTCTTCCGAGCCGTCAGAAGATACTTGAGGTGGAATGATGGAACAGGAACAGCAAGGCTTGTGCCCGAACTGCGGCATGAGCTATCAGAGCCATGACCATGAACTCCTATGTGAAGGCGGGACGGCAGCCGTCTCGACCCGATGTGGGTACGGTGAGGATTGATGCCAGCGATTGCGGTCAAGGGGGACATCATCGGTGCGTTCGTCGAGGGCCTGTCGGCCATCGGCGAGAAGAATAGCACAGTCATCCGGCTTGAGACTGTGGGCAATGCGTTGGTCGGCAACTTCACGAGCAACAACCACGCATCCCTGAGCGACGCGACGCTGGTCTTGGACGGCATCGACAAGGATGGCATGGAGAACCTGCTCGTCGGTGTAGACCTGTCGGACCTCCAGCTTATTCCGAAGCTAGTGGGTGATGACGACCTCGTCTCCATCAGGTTCGACGAGGCAAAGTGTCACCTCTCGTTCGGTCCCAGCAGGCGTTCGTTCAAGCTCCTGTCGTCGACCGAGATACCTCCGCCGTTCACCGTGAAGCCGACGCTTCCGGCTAAATGGCGTCTGCCCAAGGACATCATCAAGCCTCTGGTCGACACGCTGTCCCTGGAAGGCGACCCGGTGCTGACTATCAAGAAGAACGGGGATGGGGACACATCTCTCAGGTTCTCGACCAAGGACTACGGCGGCCTCAACACCGCCGAGTATCTCGTTACTGGCGAGATGCTTAAGGACTACGAGGGTCCCGCGTTCAGGAGCCTGTTCGACTTCGGCATGTTCTCTTCGGTCAAGGACCTTCCGACCGACAGCCATATCGTCTTCCGCTGTGACGAGGACTTCCCCATCGAGATGATTGGAGTCAAGGGCCCCGTCACGAGCCGAATCATGCTCGCGCCACGCATCGAGAACGAATAGGCACGCCGTATTTCTGGTAGGGATGGGACTCTTTTGACTGCTAGACGGAAGGCTCGCGCTCGGAAAACGGGTGCTCGAAAAAAGCAAAGGGACAAAATCGGGGACAGGAAAAATGTCCTTAGGGACAGGAAAAATGTCCCTAATAGCACCCCTGCGAAATCGAGAAATCGGATAGTCTCCTACCTTATCAAAACCTCCCCTGCGCCAATCGGACCGAAGATGCTCGCGCTCTATCTCAGGCTCCCGCATGAGGTAGTTAAGAAGCAACTTCTGAGGATACTGGCTGAGCCTAAATCTCCAATCGTCCGCGTTCACAGAGGGTTGTACCGGGGCAAGATTCAGGAGGAGTTCCTCGCCGCCCTCCCGCTCGAAAAGCACATCGGGTTGCACGGACTAAAGTTCGAGGGAAAATGTCCCCGAGGGAATAGTCCCTATTCCTTTGTCAGGGCCGCAGCAAGGAAATATCGCAAGCGGGGAATATATTATGAGTTCTTCGAGGAGCGCAAGGTCACAATCACGGTCCACTCGATGGGCCTCGTCGAGGTCTTCATCTCTACGAGCCTCCGTCCGATGGAGTTCATGGAGTTCGACAGGTTCATCTCCTGGATGCGAGGTCTTGTCAACTTTGTTGATGACAGTAGTTGGCGTCTGCGGCTCGTCGGGGTGGCCGTAGACATCAAGGGGCTGCGTATCGAGGGAGCAACGGCGATGGGTCTCAAGGTCTTCAGGAACGCCTGGTTTAGAGCTTATCAGAAGGGAAAGGACACGGTCAGGGTCGAGGTCCATCCGGTCATCGACATCACACTCCCCGAGATTTACGATTGGTTGGCCAGGTTCACGGAGGCCAAGCCGCCGAGCTATGAGTCTCAGGCGAACGAGCAGGGGCAGTATTGGTATCATTGATGTGTCTGATACTGTAATCGGTTATCACAATGCTTAAGTAGCGAGATGACAATCCCGTACAAGTCAAGAAGGGTACGGATGGCGGACGATAAGTACGGAAGAGTCCAACTGACAGGAACGCTCATGGACATCATCGTCAAGAAGGTGGGCCGAGCGAAGAGCGGGCAGGTCGGCGTCATCTACCTTCCCAAGGAGTTGATTGGCCAGAGTGTCATCGTCTTCAAGGGAGGGTTCGCTGACATGACGGCTCCGATACTTGCGTCGCAGGCCATCACAGACAAAGATGTCAAAGCTGGGAGGAAGGATGATGTCAAGAAGTAAGGTCGTGCTCAAGAGGCTGCCGTACTGCGACACGAATGTCCCAGCGGGCCGCTCGAAGAACGACATCACGAATCTTCTCCGTCTGGCCGGTGCCGACGGTGTCCAGTGGTCCGAGGTCTACCGCCCGAAGAAGCAGACCGAGGTCAAGTTCGTCAAGGACCAGCGGCTCTATCAGTTGGCCATCCCTATCTTCACGGACGACATCGAGGCTGCGAAGGACCAGCTCGCTCCTTTCAGATACAGGGACCTCGTAGCGAAGCGCGAGCGTGCGATGTATCGTGCCATGTTCAACTACATCCAGGGCCTCTTCAAGGCTCAGCAATGGGGTCTGATGAGCTTCGAGGAGGCGTTCATCGGTCACGCGACCGTGAGGCTTCCGACTGGCGAGAGGATAAGTGTCCGGGAGGCCGTGCTCACGCGCAGGACCGACCTTCAGCTACCTAGCGCAGAGGAGGTTACTTGAGCGATGGCGCGAGTCGTGAGCCTTCCAGAACGACTCATCGGAGCGGTCATTCACGGTTGCTGGGACTGCCCTTTCTACGATGGGTCGAGTCCGCAGAACGAGCACTGCAACCTCATCCATCACTTCGGTCTGGACAAGCCGACGCCGATGGAAGACGGCTTCGAGCTAGGTTGTCCGCTGGAGGATGCTCCTGATGACCGTCAAAAAGCAGAAGGTAAAGTCGAAGAAGCTCAAGACCACGATGTTCCTGTGTGACCAGTGCTATCCCAAGCGGGTCTGGGACACGGAGATGTTCGATGCGGAGATACCACACGCTTGCGCGGCCTGTGGCAACACGCATCTCATCCCAGTGGTCTACTCGGTCATTCACATCGAGTACGACCCGAACACGGAGGACCAGGCATGACCACTGAGAGGAAGGTGAAGCCGAGACTCGATACTCCGTTTCTTGCCCCAGCTAATACGATTGCGCTTGGCGGATGGCCGAAGACCAAGATGAGCGATGAGCAACCGTCTTATAACTGCCCTACCTGCTGTTGGAAATGTCATCCCGAGATGGCCGCCAAAATGACGGTGGCAGGAACGATGCACTGTAACTTCCACGAAGCCATGAGCGATGAGAAGTCGTGCGAAAACTGTGGTCATCTAGTTGGTTGGGCACTCCCCAAACCTGAATGCGACCTGTTCGATGACCAAGACTGCGTTCTCAATGGTCACTTTCATTGGAAGCCCCGTGCGGAGGCCGAGAAGCATCCTGACCGAACTAAGTACGCCAACTATGATGAAGAGGAGCGCGAACCCGTATGAAGTGCCCACACTGCAAAGGTACTGGGCGAGTAAGGATATATCACGCACAATGCTCCTATGAGTATCATTATGAGGATTGCACGACCTGTCAAGGAACTGGGGAGGTCAAGAAGCATGTCACCTGAAGACGGCATCTGGAAGGGTTGTGGGCACAAGGTCAAGGCGGTCTTACTCTGCGACGACCTACTCTGCATTATTCCTTGGACAGAGTTTCTTGAGAACAATCCGAAAGAACTCTGTTTCGACTGCTGGAAGGCGGAGGTCAACAAGCCATGAGAGGGTCGTATCGTCGTGGAAAAGATAACGAGCTAGACTGGATTCCAGAACCTATCAAAAAGTGCCCAAAGTGCGGGAGCGAGATGGAACGGCGAGCAGCAGTGTACACTCTTTCCGTTCCTGAACGATGGGTCTGCCACTGCGGTTACGAGAAGAAGCTCACCGAGAAGGAGGCGTGCGGGTACGAGACCTGCAACTGCGTGGGGTGCATGTGATGGAAATCAAGGATGCCGACTTCAAGAGGATATGCGAGCTGGCATTTGAAGCAGGTAAGATGGTAGGTCGAAAAGAAGGTCGAGAGGAGATGCTGAAAGAGGTCTTCACAAGTATGTTTGAGATTGCCAATCCGAAATCGGCCAACGCACAGGTGGAGGTCAAGAAGCCATGAGCGCCCTGGAACTCGCGCTGTACGCTCTCTTCGCGGTCGTAATCGTCATCGAAGTGCTGAGACTGTTGACCGTCAGATATTTCCTTAAGCACCAGCATAAGGCTCCCCGAGGTCAATTCAAGATTACCATGCCTGCCCAGCAATTTGAAAAGCAAGCTGCGGACGGTGCCTTCGCTGTAGCGATAACTGATAAAAAAGGTCAAGTGTACATGACTCTTCTAGTGGTCAAGGAGGTCAGGAAGCCATGAAGGCCAAGAAGCCCAAGCCCATCGACTCCAGCAACATCCCCGTCGTGAACATCTGCTCAGAGTGCGGGGGCGAGATGAGGTTCATTCCGGACATAGGATGGTCGAGGGGTTATCCGTTTCATTACTGTCTTAAGTGCGGCCACGAGGAGGAGGTGAAGCCACGACATCACATTCCCGAAGTAAGGGCGAGAAGGACAAGGAAGCGCATCCAGAAACTGCCCCGAAGTTAAAGGGAACCTTCGGAAGCGATGAACCGTATAGGGAGTTTCCGAAGGCACACTCCTGTCCGAAGTGCGGGAGCGAGCGGACAAAACATACGGATAGGATTGCGGTGTGTTATGCCTGTAGCAGCTCTTGGCTGTTGCATCCATGTCCTAAGTGCGGGAGCGAGATGGAAAAGACGCAGGTCTACGACTCCCTCAGTGACTTCTACGGCGACGGTCCATATCACTGGGAATGGGTATGCAAGTGTGGCTACAAGGAGGTCAAGAAGTGATGTTCGAGCCAGAACTTGCACGAGAGCTGGTGCGTGACGGAGTCATGTCTGTCAAGGGTCTGACAGCTCAATGGACATGGGTCTTCAGCAACTTCCTCACATATTGTCAGGAGTGTCGCGCCGAGGTCGCCGTCGGGGAGCTGATGCTCTACCGCTTTCACAGTCTGGACACGGTTAATGACTGGCGGTGCAGGGCATGTGGTCTCGTCATTAAACCGCTTCCGAGGATTCTCGCTGACCTGGAAGCCTCCGCGAGGCCCGAGGCTTATAAGGTCATGGATTCGTTGGCGGTGAAGAAGTGACCAAGCCTCCAGAGAACTGTCACGACTTCGATGTCAAATCTGAACGCTGCAAGGACTGCGACAAGTGGGGGGAATGCGCGATGCGTAGCCCGGCCCAGTTCAAGACAGGTGGTAAGAAGTGACAGATGAAGAGTGGTTCGGGCTTGTAGTGTTCGCGGCCATCTGGTTCGTCATCGGGTATGCAGCGGGGGTGTTCTCGACTTGACGCAGCAAGGGTTTTGCCCTCGTTGTGGCAAGCACGGTCCTCTGCACGAGCTGCGCAGAGGTGACGGCATCTACAGGCGGTTCAGGAAGACTTGTGATAACGCCCCTCTCTACTGCGAGCGCTGCATCGACCGCATCAAGAATCAGCAGGCCGTGGACCGGAAGGATGCTGCCATGAGACAGTACGAACGCGATAACAAGCATGGGAGGTTCAGGCGTGGCTATCCAGACAGATGAAGAGGAGTTGTGCAACTGCGGGATGCCGGACTGCAAGAAGACGCTCAAGGAGGCTGAAGAGGAGTATCGGTTAGGAGTCATCATCAGTGCATGTGCTCTTCAGTGGCCGTTGCTCTATCGTCTGCACCGGATTCTCAAGAAGCTCCAGAAGAAGTATCTCGACTTCGATGCTGCCAAGGCCGACCCACGCGCCGCTTCTGTGTGGGAAGACTATCACGAGACCTGGGAAGCAATCCAGATGAAGGTCGACGAGGAGCTGTGGCGCATCGAAGAGTACAAGAAGAAGCATGGCCGTTACGCAGGCATGGGGAGGGGGGCGTACAAGGATGACCGAACTGAGGGCACCAAGGCTGTATGAGGTCGACGGCGACCAGGCAGTGTCTTTCATGGACCTGCAAGCGCATCTGATGGCCTTCAACGCCAAGTTCGGGACCAAGTGGTCTCTCGTGCAGCCGAAGCGCGGCAGGCTCGGTGCGGTCATCGGGAAGGCCAGTGACGCGAATCATCTCTTGTATCAGTCTCATGTGGACCTGGTTTTGGAGAAGTGCGCTCGCCCGGTCACGGTCGACAAGATAGTTCAGATTCTCACGGACGCTCACGAAAAGCCTTCGACAGCCAGACTCCTGGCTCCGAGCTACATGAAGTATATCTCATATATCTTGGACCCTAAGACCAAGATGCACCGAAAGGCCACGAAAACGCTGGCAGAGTGGGGGCAACCATGAAAACACTGGAGATAGGCGGCTTCGGCGGAGGCTATGAGCAGACCTGCCAGACCATGCTGACACGCGGTCTGAAGTGGGCGACGGAGCACGATGTCGGCGGACTCAAGTATCAGGGGTATGAGGGCGTCTTCGGCTTGCTCATGGCTAAGTCTAAGGCTGCAAGAGCCCTCGACCGTGCCATGCTTGCCGACCATCTGGATGCCACCGGGGCTATACACCAAGCAGTCGTCGACCATCTCATACTTATCTTGCAGGGGGGCTACGGCAAGTGGCTCGAAGACGGTGGTGTGAACAGGCAGATGGAAATCGAGGACCCGGAGCGCGAGGCGGCGGTCAAGAAGCTGGAGGAGAAGAAGCAATGAAGCGTGTCATCATCTATCCAGAGGACAGGGGTCACAAGGGCTGCAAGCTCGCGTTCGACTTCGGTATCCAGCGCGGTCGCAATGCCGCCTATCATGTTGGACAGGACCGACTGAATTGCATACCCTTCGATACGCCCGAGAAGATGGCGTACTTCAGGGGTTACAGCAAGGGCTACGCACAAGCCATCAAGAATGTGCGACCAGAGTTCAGGAGACACAGGGGGACTTTAAGTGGGACTTGAAACAGTGAAGGCCAGGTGCATGAAGTGCGGGATGTGCAGTGACGACTTGGTTCGCACTGACAAAGGCATCGTCAACAGGCATGAGCACGCAGTCGAAGTGTTCTCGACGCAGGGTATGCTCGAACCAGGGGAGGTCCTGACGAAGGTCGGTGGGCTGACGCCCGAATCGTATCTCAGCGAGGTCAGCCAGCTCGACGCAGAACTGCTCGTGGGTCGCATCTCGGCCTATGTCGAGAAGAAATATCAGATTCCCCTGCCGAAGTCTCTGCTCAACAAGCTCATCGAGGAGGTCCTGGCGGTCGTCCGCGAGATGGCCATCGAGGCTGAGGCGAAGGACAGGAAGGTCCAGAAGCGTGACCAGCTCAAGGCACAGGCCCAGGAGAAGCTCAACAAGACGAAGAAGAAGGTATCAGAGGGGCCACTGACTTGAGCATCGAGGACTACGAGCGTCACTTCATCGAGCACGACAGATATTGGAAGACGATGCCCACGCTCTTTCACACACTCTATGTCTGGCCAAGCGCTGAGGGCTTCATTGCGCGGAGGGACTGGATAGTGGAGAACGCGAGGGGCAGCGTGCTCGACTGTGGCTGCAACGATGGAACATATATCGAAGCAGTGAGGCTGAAAGGTCACAAGACTGTCGGAGTCGACATCATACCAATCAACATCGAGCGGGCCAACATCCTGTACCCGAACAACAAGTTTCACATCATGGATGTCGAGGATTTGAAGTTCCTAGAAGAGTCCTTCGACACGGTCATCTTCACGGAGACCATCGAGCATCTGGTCGACCCGAGGAAAGCTCTCCGCGAGATTCACCGCGTCCTGGCGAGAAGCGGTCGGCTGCTGTGCACGACCACTTACATTCCGAACGAACCGACGCACTATCAGGACTTCCACGATGCAAGCGTCTTCCTTAAATTGCTTGAGGAGTTTTTTGTGTTAGAGATTGTGACCACCGGCATCGCTGGATGTGTGATGGTGATTGCCGTTCGGAGGGAACTTTGATGTCAGTGTACATAGATGCAGTGACGGGGCAGCTTGTCGTGAAGGATATGACTTTCAATACTTTGCAGGACCTCTTCGACTTCTTCGACGCGGCCTGCAACGAGTACGAGCTGACAGGCAGCATCGAAGGCGCAGTCGGCGAGTATCTATCGACAGGGAGGATGTCCGATGGCGTTGAAACCAGTGGGTGACAAGTGCAGGTTGGAGGTCTACGGGCCGGATGAAGACGGTACTCGTATCATCTGCAACTCGACTGATGATTGTCCTCTGGAACATCCAGGGGTCATAGGGCTCGACTGCTTCGGAGCGGGAAGTGCGGGGAGAACTGACGCCGTCGCTGGGCTTGTTGCGACGACCACTCAAGAGGTCAGGCCCGAGGGGGGCAGCCCACCCGTCGAAACCTCGGGACACGCACCCGGCACTCTGAAGGTCGAGCCCGGAGCGGGAAAGACGGAGATGGCCACCGTTCAGGAGGGGCTTAATGTAGCCTATGTCGGAGGAAAACCAGGCCCCGTCCCCGACTCTCATATAAAGTCTTTTTCTGTTCCTCATATAAATAAGATAATTTCCCACGACCTCGACCGTGGGAAATTCCAGGACAATGCCAGTGTGTCTCAAAAAACTTTTTCCGAAAATCTTAGCCCTACCGACTCTCACATGGTGGTCCCGACCTTCCCGAGCTTGTTCGAGCCGGAGACCTATAATGCTCTCGTATCGAGTTGGAAAGATGCGTTGGCCAAGCATCAGGATGAGGAACGAGAGCAGGCGGTCCAGAAATATGTCGACAAGCTCAACGAGATTTCGTTCGAGATGTATCTGGAATCGAAGAGTTCAGGTCCTCCGCCGATTCCGATACTCGGTCCGGAGGAATCCAGGCAGTTCCTCAAGAATCTCGAAGAGTTCAAGCTCACGCCCGAGCAGCAGGAGTTCTACCGGGATGCTGCTAGGAAGTTCAGCAGTCTTTCTCATTGGGAACCCGAGGTCTACGACGCGATGATGCGTCGCCAGGACCGAAGGCTTAAGCGTAGGAAACGATATACAGTCAGCAGGTCAGGAGGGATGATACGGATGCCAGGTAACAAACCAGAGCCACCGGAACCAGAGGAAGAGAGCCTCTTCGAGGTCGATGACGAGATGTACGGGCCAATCCTGCCGAAAGTGAAGGCTGAGCCCGAGCTTCAGAAGCCGGTCCCGAAAGCGGAGAAGCCAGACGAGGTCGACAAAGAGGAAGATGAAGAGGAAGCTCACGGAGACCTCGGACCTGTACAAGATGTACAAGAGGATGATGAGGAGGACGATGAATCTCCCGAGCAGGTCATCGAAGGGTTTGAGACCAGTGGCGACACCAGCCTTGGCGGCTACTTCCTCGGTCTGGAGGTCTGGACCGATGTCGACGGGGACCACACTGTCACGCTGACGATAGATGCGATGAGCTACGATATCATGCTTCCGGATTTCATGGAGATGCTCGGGGCCTTGAACAAGGTCAAGGGGCGGCTCCAGCAAATCCTGAACACATGAACCACAATGGTCGGGGGGGTCGAACTGGGTTTTTTGTAACTCTCTGCACCTCGTTTAACCGAGGACATGCGAATGGTAGAATGCCATTTCCTCCAGAATATTGAATCACCCACATAAGATGAATTGCCGACACCCCCGGCCACCCAGAGGTAATCAACATGACAAAAACAAGGAAGTGCCAGAACGAGCACGAAATGTGCTTGATAGATGTACATCTCCAGACCATCCCTGGAGCGACGGCCTACAGGCCCACTCACAACTCGCTGAGCAGCATTCTGCTTGTCAAGGAGTTCGAGTGCCCGCTGTGCGGCCAGAAGGACGAGGTCCGCGAGGATATTCAATGAAGCGGACGGCGGAGCAAGCTGTCAAGGACTTCATTCGCAAATATCGAGTCATCTGCAACCGCTTGAACGACTGCCCAATCAAGAAGGCGAGGCAGCCGAGCCAGCTCGACTGCATAACCTGTATCCTCGAAGATATTGAAATCCTTAAGAAGAAAGCTCGTGCCTTTGATAAGATTCAGGCTGAAGCCACAGAATATGGCACGACGACGACGAAGTTAGAAGCCGTCGATGACGAGTCTATGACTGCGATTCTCAAGCGTCAGATGGGGAGGGAGTCCAACGGAAAATGAAAAGCGCGGCTCTAAGAATGACCGTGAGGTCCAGAGCAAGTTGCAGAATCTCTCTGAAACGACTCCTTGTGATGCTTCGCACGCAGCCGACATCCAGGCTTGGCAGCGTGCTCTGCGGTGGCAGCAGGGAGAGAATGTGCCGCCGCCGGACGCCGCTCCCGGTCAATGCAGGGAGTGTTGATGTACGAGAAATGCGCTGACTGCTTCGATTCTATGGGTGGTGGTCCTCGTTACGGGAACGACAGGTGTAAGGAGTGCCTTCGCAACCAGGACCGCCAGGTCAGGGAGCAGAGGCGTGCAGACCGGTTCGAGAGGCCGGAGCGTGCTGTCACCCGGACTCCGAGGGGCAAGTCGACCATGCTCTTCTATCATGGCAGGAAGGTCGGTGTTGTCTCGGGCAACACTTTCACTACCTACCGCAAGCGCGACACTCACTTCTGCCGGAGGCATGGTGGCTGGGGCATCAATGTCGAGGTATTCAAGGAACTCCAGGATGCTCAGGTCGGGGAGATAATCGTCATCGCCGACGGCACTGCCTATCAGGTCACTCTCGCGGACTGGGAGCGGTACGGGGTAAGGGATACATTAAGTCCTGATGATGGTGAACAGGTGTTCTTATCGGAAGACCGTTTCAGGGTCAAATGACGCAATGCTTAAGTAGCGTGGGACCAATCCATCCCCTGGTGGAAACACGGTCAAATCCGGCAAAGTCTCATGGAAAGACCTAGACCAGGACATTCTGGATGCAATCAAGGGCATGGCTGCCAGCGGATACACGGAGCAGACGATTCGTTCGGTGTACTATATCCTCGGGACGAAGAACATCATCCCGCTGACGAAGTCTGGCTACAAGTCGCTCGATGCCAAGATGGTCACGATGCGACAGGAAGGCAAGATTCCGTGGGGCACCTTCGCGGTCAAGAGAGGCAGGAGCGTCGAGGGGAGTTCCTACTTCACGGCTGAGCAGTGGGCCAACTACTGGATTCGACAACTGAAGAGCGCTCACGAGACTTACAATCTGCCACGCTGGTACGGGCAGGAGAATCTTGTCGAGGTCTGGGTGGAGAAGGACGGTCTGCTCGGCGCGACTGCCAACTGGGTCAGCGACCTCGACATCACGACGAGGGCTCCTCAGGGTCAAGGCGCTTGGGAGTTTATCCATGAGGCCATGAAGAGCATCCAAGAGGAGCTGGAATCGCAGGGCAAGACCAAGGTCAATATAATTTATCTCGGGGATTTGGACCCGTCGGGAATGAGGATACCGTATGTCCTCAGCGAGAAGGGCATCCCCTTCTTCCAGGAGCACTTCGGCATGGATGATGTGGAGTTCACGGTCATCGGGCTCACGCCTCAGCAGGTCAGGGATAACAGCCTCCCAGAGATGCCTGAGTCGGACGAGGTCCTGGAGAAGATAAACAGGGACCCGAATCTCAAATGGTACAGGGAGAATTATCCCGCTGACATGTTCACCGAGCTGGACGCCTTCTACGCTCTCGCCACAGCAGAGGCCAAGCGGACCATCCGAGATGCGGTCGAGAACCTCTTTGACTACGCCCAGTTCAAGAAGACCAGGAAGACGGAGAAGGAGAACCGCGACGCGGTCAAGGACATCGTCGACGATAAGGTTGAGTTCAAGGAGGACTGAGCACGATGGGCAGAAAGAAACACAAGAACCCTCGCCTCTATCCGCCTGAGCCAGGGGTGCCGACGAAAGGCGAGCGGTTGCAGGCCAGGGTTCGGTCGTGGATACGCCAGTGTCGCTGGATTTCTGAGAGCGAACAGCAGATGGCGACCAAGAGGCGCGAGGAGGAGAAGCGGCTCAAGGAGATGAAGCGGCACGAGATGATGCCTGTGAGTGAAGAGGACCAGCCCGAGGATGTGGTCTCGTGATGACCGGTCTCCATGAGTGGGACGGGCCGCCGAGTATGTCGGTCGAGAAAGTCTGCCCAAAGTGCGGGAGCGAAATGGAGGATGTAGGTACTCGCTTCATCTGCCCGAAATGCGGATATGACTCGTGTTTCGGCCACGAGGAGAAGGTGAAGCTATGACCCGCGAAAGCGAATTGCAATATGCCAGAAGCGTGGGCATTGTGAACTATGCCCGAAGTCATCAACCTGCGCCGAAGCATCCATGCCCAAAGTGCGGGAGCGAGATGACTTTAGAATTGGTCTGGGGAGGCGGTCATCCAATCGAAAAATTGCTACACTGCCGGAAATGCGAACGCGGTCACTCGGAGAAGGTAAAGCCATGACCGTAAAAGATGACCTTGAAAAAGAGGTTGCAGATACTCAGGCAGCTCTCAAAACGGCCCATCCTGCAAACATTCAATATCTGATGGGCAGGTTAGCCGGACTCGCGTTCGCAATCAAGAAACTGGAGGCCGAAAAGCCATGAAAGACCTCTGGCCCATCTGTCTGGACATCTATCGCCAGTTGTACAAGGAGGCCACGCCCTCAGCGGACTTCGACGAGCTGATGCGGACCGGTGTGACCAATCAGAAGGACTTTTTCATGCGCCACTATCTGGACGACGACCGGCAAGCGGTCATCGTCGAAGAGCACTGCAAGAAGCACAACTTGAATAGGCTTCAGCGGTCGCAGGTCGACGGTGAAATCTGGCTCGGAAGCTCGCCGAGAGGCATTGCGCCAGAAAAGATTAAGACCACATCCGTCAATTAGGAAGGTGTACGAGGTATGACTATGAACAAGGAAGAAGAATCGTATCTGCCATATATGAAAGCCGCGCTCGAAGCGCAGGGGTATCCAGCCGACGCCGTCACGCTCATATCCGAGTCCAAGTGGGCCGAGCATATCATCGGGGATAGCTGGCGCAACCATGTGCCGCTCGAACTTGCACAAAGCCACTTCCAGAGGCGCTGGCTAATAGGCCCGATGAGATGCTACTGGCTCTGGCTCCCGAACATGGCCCTGGAGAAGCTGCCGCAGGATGTGACCACTCGCGCCGAAGAGACGATGAAGCGCAGGAAGAAACAGGAGCCGGTCAGTGGCTATATCGGAAGTATCTACCTTGGTAGTGGCTACGCCAGTCAGCACAGCGCATATAAGAAGCCGGAGCCGGACGCATCCCGCGACAAAGAACCGGTGAAGCGTAAGAAGTTCTGACGGTGTTTCGAGTTGAGTGACTTTCGAGAGGTTCATGGATATAAGTGGCATGTTCCCGCTGAGCCATATAGGAACCTGCCTCTTGAGAATCACGAGGCCGAGCTGAGGAATTGGGTCAGGAGCAACATTCCGAAGGGTGGCCTGTTCATCGACATCGGTGCGAACTCGGGGACCTGGGCGATAACGATGGCTGACCATTTCGACGAGGTAGTGGCCATCGAGCCCCATCCTGTGAATCTCGTTGTTTTGAAAAGGAACATCGAGTTGAACGGCCTCAAGAATGTCCGCGTGGAACCGATTGCTGCCTGGAGTAAGGATTGCTGGCTGAATCTCAACTGGACCACTCCTGGCGACTATGCTTCCGACATCATCGCCATGTCAGGCATCCCTGCTAGGTCGGAGGCGGGCAGCATCCACACACTTGCCAAAGCGGTCGACTCGCTCGAACTCGCTCCCAGCTTCGTCAAGATAGATGTGGAAGGAGCAGAACTGGAGGTCCTCAAGGGGATGCAGAAGACGATGCTCGCGTATCACCCGACCATCTCTCTCGAAGTCCATAACGGCCTCAGTCAATACTTGCCATCTGGGGGCGGGTCGGAGCAGGACAGACAGTCGTGTCGAGAGGCCATAGAGCCGTTCGGCTACGAGCTAATAGTCAAGAACCTCCAGCTCCATCAGGTCTATGTGAAAGTGAAGAAAGGATAGGATGCAAATGAACAACATGGTTGGAGGCGCCAGTTTTCGACACTTGGCTCCGGGGGGAGGTCGTGTCCGTGTTTCACCACACTTTTCTGGCTAACCTCCAACCACCCATCTCAAAGGTGTTGAATGACAACTCTCGGTCTGGATGTTGACAGCGTTCTCTGTGACAGCATCCCTGATATTCTCAGTCGCATCAATCACGAACAGGGAACGAGCCTGGAAAAGAAAGATGTGGTCGAGTGGGACCTTCCTATAGGTTCTTCCACCATCGGCGAACTCATCTTGGAAGCGTTCAGGGACCCTTTATTCCTCATATTGCTCCCTCCGATGGATGGTGCGGTCGAAGCGGTCAAGCGTCTGGCTATCGACTTCGACATCATCATCGTCACCTCGCGCAAGCAGCTCACGACCGATGCGACCAGAGCCTGGGTCGAACGGTTTTTCGGTCCTCTTCTGGTCATCCACACTGGAGACACCAAGAACGCGCACGACCTGGACATCCTTGTGGACGACGCGCCGCACAATGTTCTAGCGTTCGCAGATGCAGGTAGGCCAGCGATTCTTTTCGACCAGCCTTGGAACCAGAAGGTCCCTGGTCATCCTCTCATCTGGCGTTGCAGGAACTGGCCACAGGTGCATCGGGCCATCTACGCCCACGCGCTGCCAGCAGTGTTATACCACAAAGTATAATACAAAAAGGTATGATGCTCAGAGGAGCAAGAATCCGTACCCAGCCGCAGGTGGAATCCATCCGATTGGCTTGTCCTCTGTGAGTTCAAAGCCGACAAGGTCGTTGATGCTCTGCGGGTCGGGCGTTCTGCTATACGCAGGAAGTATGTGATTGTAGACTCCTGGCTTGTTCTGCGCTACGAGCAATCCGACGATGTTCTCGATGCCAACGCTCATCGCCAGCGCACTCCACAGGATGAAAAGACAATCACAATCGCCTGTACCAGTCCCTCTCGGGTTCGTCGGGCTTTCTGGGAGCACCAGATATGCGTGCTTGTACATGTCTGAGGGATGCCCCATCGTGTCTTTGACTGGGTCGTGTATGTATGTGATGTTCTGGCGTACCCAGTAAGTGAACGCAGTCAGAATCGCCTCTGTGTCGCGTCCATCCAGACCAGCTTCTTTGATGATGCCTTCGGCGACCGAGCGAATCTCTGGGTTGTGTGCGTCCTCGTACACGATTCCTCTGATTGCATCGGCCATCGCGCCGTATCTGGCACTCCTCGGTAGGTCCGGGATGCTCCTCCACTCGGTCTTCGCTCTGATAGGGTCTGGCCGTGCGAAAGTTTCCATGTTGCCAATCTTCTTCATCTTGTCCATGAAGACTCTGTAGTTGTACTGGTCTGCGTAATCCTCGACCGCTAGTCCTGTTCCGAAACCAGTGATGATTGGCGCGAGTGGGTTCGTCCCAGCAGACAATGCTCCCAGGACGGTCATCGTCCCGCCGATGTCCGCATGATGTATCCTATGGTTCGGGTCGATGTTGTGTCTCTCCTTCCACGCAGTAATCGGTCCCTTCGACAGGAACCCGAGTAGAAATCCTGCCGCACCTCCGGCCAATCCGCCGATGACCCAATCAGCGATGGTGAGGTCACTCGCTTTCTTCACGCTCCTCATCATGGCGTCGGTCCCTACTTTATTCTTGTGGCCGCATCTTTTCCGGAAACCTTATCCGTGGTGACTACCATGTGGTGGTCGGACAGGGACAGAGGCGTCCTGAAGGAACTACCAAGGAGTCCCAGGCTATCGACCTCGCCCCTGTTCACAGAAGGAGGTGGACCATGACGGAAAATTGTACAGCGTAGGGTGTCATGGATGCCACACAAGAAAGGCGGAAAGAAGTACACAATCCGGTACAAGGGCCGGTGCTCGTGCGGGATGAAGAAACACAGTCTGAGGACTCTCAGCGAACACGCGAAGGCGAAGGGACACATGGTCGTCCGGCTGCCGCGAGTGTCGAGTATCAGGAGGGACTAGAGGGACAAGACTCTCACATGGTAGTCTTTAAGAAGTAGTACCGCAATACGGAAACCGGGAAGAAGGGAGCGTTGGGATGCCTTCCGTTCGTACTTTGACGGTGAGCAAGGGAGCGCTTAAGAAGCTGAGCAATGCAGCTATCGACTTCGATGTGCGCCCGCATGAGCTTGTCGATGCGATAGTGCTTAACACGAATTGGGAGACGCAGGTCGAGAAGCTCGTGAAAATCATCAAAGACGGACGCGGAAGGA
>Ga0209182_10000109_pt1 | contig 18797 bp, 19 predicted proteins | sample LakBais05cmmetaG_FD_185474 | JGI IMG/M metagenome (GOLD analysis project Ga0209182, IMG submission 185474) | Lake sediment microbial communities from Lake Baikal, Russia to study Microbial Dark Matter (Phase II) - Lake Baikal sediment 0-5 cm... | ecosystem: Environmental > Aquatic > Freshwater...
ATAAGCTCCGGAGACGGGGCCTTCTTGATCTGCGGAACGATGGTGGCTTCCCAGAGCAAAAGCGTCATGATCAGGATCATCGAACCCGCGCATATCCAAAGTGAGGCCTGACCATATGCGTTCCAGAATCTGCTCCTCCTAGCGATTCGATCTATGAGGTCCTTGCCTCTTCGCGTCCTCCACATTATGAAGGGACCCATGAGGCTCATGCTGTGCCTCTCAAGCCATTTCGTCCGCTTCAGGAAGTAGACGAGGACTAGCCAGGCCAACAACACGACTAGAGCGATCAAATAACCGTTCATCTGGGAAACCCGCGCTCAGCCCATAATGGTTCGGATATTAATGGGTTTCATCGTGCCCGTGAGGGTGTCCAGAGGTGTTGTCGGACTCTGGGGTCTTGTGCCTTGCCCATTCCTCGTCCGAAACTTGATCGTAGACTCCGGCCTGCTCATCCTTTTCGACGACACCCTCTTCGTCCATCTTCGCGAGCCTTATGATCTGGTCCTTCTTGAGTATCCAGTAGTGGATCCGCCAGAGCTTGCCCTTCTTGAGCAGGACCTCCTCTTGCGTGGTGGTCAGGAGGCCTTCCTCCTCAAGCATGTAGAAGACATCCCTGTCCCCGGAAGTGAGCCTGTTGTCAATCACCTCATCGGTGTATCCGAAGAAGCTCATGACGTAGTCGGCAAGGCTCTTGATCTCAGCATCGGACATGCCCTTCCTGCCGACAGTCTTCTTCAGAGCGCTCTCAACCTGTTGCATCGTGACAACAGTCATCCCAATCCCGGCACTGGAACTGTATCCACAGTTCCCACACGGCAACAGCGTACCGAATATTAAACATCTGCGAATAGCTCGTCATCATGTCTTCATCTGAAAATATCTGACCGCGAAACGATAGAAAAAGAAGCCCAAGAACCGCTAGGATTCATGGGCCGACTATCGGAAAAGACCATAGGGATTCGACAAATGATTATAGCACTTGAGTAACATCGGCCACCGAATGGAAGAGGAGTCAATCGAGGAGTCTCTCCACAGGCGCGCAGAATCGCGACGGAAGAGAATCTACTTGCTGATCCTCAGTTTCATCGCGGAGGGAGCAGGTATACTCGGGTTTGTAGCGGGTTACCTTGGCGCTATCGACTGGTTCCTGGGGATTGCCTTGTTAGTGGCCGGCCTCGCAGTCGGTCTTGTTGCTTGGACCAAGATGATCATCATAGCCAGACACCCTCAATGAACTCAGTCCGCGATGGGGGGTTTGCGCCTCGGCTCGGAAAAGACCTTAGGGAGGGAAAGGCGAACCCGAAATGAACGACTATCGTACGAACAGGCCCAGGACAGATATTCTGGAAGAGCTTCGGCAACAAGGGAGGTTCTCCGATTTCTTCCTGCTTGCATGGGGAATAATCGAGTGGAGAGCAAATGAATGCATTCTCAAAGCCCACGATTTGTCATCTCAGGATCCAAAGTCCAAACCACTGCTCAAGCTGAGCGTTGGCAGCAAATTGAAGAAGCTGAAAGACCTCGGCGTCTTGCCAGTTGCTGCTTATGAAATCGTCAATCAGTTCAAGATGAAACGAAACGATCTAGTTCATCGTGACGCGCTCTTCATTCTTGGCCTTAGCGAACCTGAGAAGGAGGAGATTTACGATATGGGTATGCACGCTGCTGACGCAATGCACGAGTTAATCAGAGTTGCTGTGCGATGATTGCTGGTCGGAAAAGCCCATAAGGGAGGAGCGGCTTCTAGCCATGAGGAGAGGAATTTGCGGAGGGAACAGATTAGGTCCTTGCTAGTGGTGGCCATCTTCATGTGTGCCCCCTTCGTTGCAATTGGTGCTTGTGGTGGTGATCATGGTGAGCTATCTCTGGTCGAGCCAAAGTCGAGGTACGAGGCCTGCAACTACACCTTGCAGCTCGGGAACCGCATTGACTATTCCTATTCTGCCACTGACACAGTTGTTTTCGAAGTCACCTGGGTACCAAAGGATTTCCCAAATCCCATTCCTGCTCCTGGCATCCGTATGCTAAGACAAGAAGGCGCTTCAGGTCATGGTACGCTTACTGCAGACTCCGAGGGGGTCTACACGTTCTGGTTCTACAATCCAGATGACACAACCAAGACGCCTGTTGTGGTTTCGTACAGCATACACTCTCATGAATCGTGGCTGGCCGAATGGGGATTGGTTCTAGGGCTCATAACTGCTGCCGTGATTGTTCTTGTGGGGGCTGGAATCGTGGTCATAGGAAGAACGAAAAGAAAAGGGGTTTAGGTCCGAGCTCAATCCCCGCTGATTGACGGCACGAACTCGACCTACTGGCTGAGCGCTTCAACCTATCCTTACAAATACCTATGCCACAGCATCCAGAAAGAAGCAATAAATAGCTCGTGTCGGCATCTGGCCGGCGTGGTCAACTGCGACAAGTGCAGGCGAAAGTCAATAGTGTTCATACGATACAGTGGCGCCCATCTCTGCGGCGATCATTTCTGCGATCTCGTCGAGAGGAGAACCAAGCACGAGCTGCGAAGACAGATAGACTTCAATGAGAGAGGTGCAAGGATAGCCGTCGCGGTTTCGGGAGGCAAGGACAGCACGGTCGCACTCTACCTGATGCACAAGATCCTCGGCGAGAGAAAGGATCTGGACCTGTGCGCGTTGACAGTGGACGAAGGCATCGATGGCTACCGGGATTCCAGTCTACCCATCGTCGCGAGCACCTGCAGGAATCTCGGCGTCGAACACTTGGTTGTTACTTTCAAGGAGCTCTTCGGGACGACCATGGACGAAATCGCAGAATCCTCCAGGCATCTGGCGACTTGCAGCTACTGTGGGGTCCTCAGGAGGGCAGCCATGAATCGAGCGGCGAAGGACTGGGGGGCAACGCATCTGGCTACCGGTCTGAACCTTGACGATACTGCGCAGTCTATACTGATGAATTTCTCAAGAGGAGATGTCGAGAGGCTCGCCCGCCTAGGACCACACAAGAGGGTCCAGAAGTATCTGGTCCCTAGGATCCAGCCCTTGAGATCGATTCCGGAGAGTGAAACACTTCTGTACGCCGTCGTCAACAAGCTGGAATTCCATGACTTGGAATGTCCATACGCATCGGAAGCGTTGCGCAATTCCTACAGATCAGTTCTATCCCAACTCGAGGACAAATACCCTGGAACGAGGCATTCCATCTTGAGGAGCTATGAAGAGATCCTCCCTGTGCTCGAGAAGCTCTATCCTCCAGCGGAGCTCAAACGATGCTCGTGCGGAGAGCCGACCATGTCTGAGAAGTGCAAGGCATGCGAGCTGCTTGAATCTCTGGCAACAGGGCGGCCTACCTGATTGTATCCTTCGGGAACCATGCCCCACAGTGTTTGCATGTCATTTCCTTAGGCGATGCTTTCGCACCACATATCGGGCACTCCTTGAATGCGAGGACTCTCTGGAAGGGCTTGGGCTCAGGAGGTGGCGGAGGTGGGGGTGCGTATCCCACAGAATCATCGTGTGAGACCTCGAAGGCCATCTTGGACATGGTCGAGAACGCTGGCCCCGACGGTTTGCTCCGTGGGAGTGGTCTCGGTCGTGCAGGAGCCCTCTCCGCTGCCCGCTCCTCTTTCCGCCTGTGTTCCTGGTCATCCAGATAGTGCTTGTGGGTCGAGAATGTCGAATACACCAGGAGCCCCTTCAGAGAGACACCGAAGAGCATGATGTAGACGATCTTGCTCATGTCAAACCGAACGAAGTATGGTCCGTATGTGAACTCAGCGATTCCCCCGCCAAGTGCAATGAAAAGCCACATGCATACGAATCCAAGTGCGGTGAGACCGAACAAGAGCCTCTTCCAAGTCCCAGGCTCGTTTGAAACTTCAAGAGTGCTCGCTGCCGTGATCATCCCGCCGAAGAAAATGATGTAAAGCTTTATGTCTGGCATGAAGGCCGTTGTCAGCTCTGGATAGCTCTTTGTGACTAGATCGATGAGGACCAATGGCACGACTATGAACCGAAGAGTGTCGGTGAACGCTGTCCAGGTCGCATCGGACAACCTGCTCCTCGGCGTCACGGGAACCACCCCTGGATCGGGACTGTGCCAGTCCATATGAAACCCGCCACCTGCAAGTCGTATCGCAAGGCGTAAGGCACGTCCGTGTACTGCAAGAGCGCGCTGGAGTCGAACGTCACAATGCCGTAATTGTCGCCACCTAGCAGGATGGTCGTGCTCCCGCTCATGAGAACACCTGTTGTGTTCCCGATCAAGGTCAGGGTCACCTGTGCAGGTGGGAGACCAGCAAGAATATCGGATGTGTTCAACCAGTATGCGACAGAATACGGCGGTAGATTCGTGGGGGGGATCGAATCGGGAAGATGCGACCTGCTCCAATCAGGTCCATAGCTCCGAATCAGCGCATCCCACGGGACGCTGACCTGGTATGTTGCTTCGAACTTCACCAAGTCCATCGTATAGCCGCAGGAGACGTCGACGACAAAGGTCAGCAGGTCATCAGTGAACACCATCCCCATGGCGCCGTCGTTGAAGAGTCTGAGGAGGTCAAACTGGAAGTCTATCTCGGAACTGGTGATCTGTCCCGCTGGAATGTCTCCTATAGGTATGGTTTGGTTGGCCAGTAGGTACCTCGAACTATTGAACACAATATAGTCTATAGTCAGATCGTGGACATCGTAATACCCGCCGTTGTCGATCGAGTAGGGAGCCGTGACGTGGACCATGCCGTCGGAGTATGTCCAGGTGACTTCGTTCGGCGAGGGCAAGTTGACCTTGAAATCACCATGTGGGAAAGGCCATATGCTGGTGAAAGCTAGAGCGACTATGGCGATGTTCACGGCAGCTATGGCCATCTGAAGCAATCTTATTCGCGCAGCCATCCCTTTCTACGTGACGCTAATCAGGTTGTGCTCTAATAAAAGTAGAGTCGCCAAAATCACTTCAGGTCGCCGTCGAAGGCGGGGTAGTCATAGGCCTCTTCACCCTCGAAGAAACAGTAATGAACCTTCGTGAACTGACGCTTGAGATCGATGACGTCTGGCTTGACCTTCTCCGGCGCCTGTCCCTTCACCACGACCCGGGCAACAAGCTCCGCGACCTCTGCCATTTCCTTCTCCTTCATCCCCAGTCTGGTGAGTTCCTGCGATCCGATACGGATGCCGCAAGGCCTGACCGGGTCGGAATCCCATGGCAACAGGTTCTTGTTCAATATGATATTCGCGGCCTCGAGGTTCTTCGCGACCTTTGCCCCGCCCTGGAACTGCTCGACATCCACCACGACCGTGTGGGACTCCGTGAAACCAAGGTGCTCGCAGAGCACGTCCATGCCTCTCTCGAACAGACCCTGTCCCAGCGCCTTCGCGTTCCTAATGACCTGGTCCGCATAGGCCTCGCCGAACTCCCTTGTCTCGGCCAGGGTCACGGCCAATGCGGCAACTGAGTGCAAGTGGTGATTGCTGGTCACCCCTGGGAACACGCCCCTCCTGAGCGATGTCTCGAGGCCCTCCTTTGTCAGGTCGGATAAGATCATGCCATGCTGAGGGCCTGGCAGGGTCTTGTGAGTGCTTCCAGATATGACGTCGATGCCTTCTCTCAACGGGTCCTGGAACTTCCTTCCTGCTATGAGCCCGAGCACGTGGGCGGCATCGTACCATGTGGAACATCCTACCTCAGAGAAGACGTCCTTCATCTCGTCAAGAGGAGTCGGGAAGAGGAAGACGGACTGGCCGAACAAAGCTACCTTTGGCTTGACCTCGCGGATGAGCCTCTTGGCGCCTTCGATATCTATGTTCATGTTCTTCTCGTCAAACGGGTAGTTGAAAGTCCTGATCCCACGCATCCCAGTCGCGCCTATCTTCGCATGGGATATGTGACCCCCGTCGGAGAGTGCGACCGTCGTCATCTTATCACGGGTCTTGGTCAGAGCCATGAGAACGGCCATGTTGGATACTGTGCCCGATGTGGACCTGACATCAGCGAATCTGCAGGCGAAGACCTCACGGGCCAGATCCTCGCAAATGGTCTCAATCTGATCGACATAGATGTTGCCCTGGTAGTACCTCTTCCCAGGCAAGCCCTCAGCGTATCGGTTGTTGAGGTCAGAGTTGAGAACCTCCCTTGCGGCAGGGCTCATAACATTCTCGGACGCGATCAGAGGGATACAATCCTTGAACCAAGCACTGTGCTTGCGCGTGAGCTCCCTCACAGACTGAGCCAAATCCTTCGCTGAAGGCACAATCGTGGGGAATCAATCGAAGACTAAAAAATGTATGCATGAACAAGAGACGCACATCTGATGTCATCTTCGAAAAGCCAAGGGGGCAAACAACCGGAAAACGTCGCTTTTGCAGTTGCTGCAGTGGAAACGGTGGTCGATAACTTTCCAGATATCTATTTATAGAGTGTATGACAATCTGTCATACAAGGCATTGCGATTTCAATGACCACGAAGAGCGCACGACTCAACATACGACTGCCGGAAGACGATCTCCGGGAACTCGAAGCGATTCGCGAGCGCACAGGCCTCCAGAGCGTTTCGGACGTTGTCAGAGAGGCAATCCAGGCATATCTCCACGATGAGATTTCCACCTGGAACGCAGACAAGATCAGCGCAACGCTGCCTGCCGCTCTGATGGAGGATGTGGAAATGTTCATCGCCAGCGGCGATGCGACTGACATCTCCCAAGCCGCTACGCTCGCACTTGCAGGATGGGTCGAGGAGAAGAAACGCTACTACCTCGAGGGCAAGGAAGTGCTTCGCCAGAAGGTATCAGAGGCAGTCGAGGAGCGCGGCGCGAAGAAAGGGATGGGTCGTACCGCAGCTCGAATGAGGGTTCAATGATTGCTGTCTACGGGACGGATGCCTTGATCCGCAGTTGCGGACGCTGATGCGCCCGCCGTTTAACGAACAAAGGGAAGGAAGGGCTAGTAACAAGCTCTGATGGGATGGGAAAACGCAGAGAGGGCAAGCGCCCTCTCGAAGCACTTTTTTAACTACATACTCCAACCAACGAACTAGTCTGGCATCACAGGCCTACTCACTTTTTCGATAGAACTGCCTTGAGCTCGTCGATGGGTTCGTTGGATGATGGGTCCTCCCCTCGCAGCAGTCCCAAGTAGGCGCTTGTGTAGTCGCCCATTATGACCAAGGAGAACATCTTGGCGAGTGGACTCAGACCGATCGCGTCAACAGAATAGACGGAGGATCCCCTCCCGATCACGTCCTTCGTCGCCCGGATCCGCCTCTGCATAGGTCCTTGTCGGTCGTCATGCTCGAGGAACACCGCTGCGAACCCTTTGCTCCTGGCGTCCTTCACCCAGCCTACGATCTCGTTATGGTCCCATTCCGGCAGTTCAGAGTTGTAGGCTATGCTCTTGCCATTCTCATTGATCTGGTTCGCCCATCGCTTGGCGACAGGCCGAGACAGGCCATACCCGATGATCAGCGGCACGCACGTGAAGAGTTCGTGAGCGACCATCTTCGCCGGATTGTCGCTGGTAGGGACTGACTGTTTGCAGTACGCCGTCATTCTGCCCATGACCCTGACTGCTTCTTCGATCTGTTTGTCCTGCACAACGACTCCTGAGCGCTCGAGAACGCCAAGCATCGCCCCGAACATGTAGCCAAGGGAAGCCCTGGGCAAGAGGCCCGAAGGGAGCTTGGCGAACGGAACCGATACCGTGTCACTCATCTTGGCAAGCTGACCGCCTGCCGATATCGCGACAATCTTCGACCGCTTCTTCCTCGCGTCCTCGAACATGCTCAAGCTTTCCTCTGTGTTGCCGGAATAGCTCGCGACTATCACGAGAGAATCTCTGCCAACATGACCCGGGAGGCTGTATGACCTGTGGACTTCGCACGGGACCTCTGACGACACCTCGAGCCATGCCTTGAGAAGATCGCCTCCTATAGCCGATCCTCCCATGCCGCACACGACAATCTCCTTCGGCACGAACCTCGGCAACCCAGACATTCGCCCACGCCTGAGACCGTCAGCTAGATGCTTCGGGAGCGCTTCGATGGACCCGAGCATGTCCTTCTGATCGAGCGCCCGGACTCTTTCCTTAGAATCCAACATCAAGCGCTTGTATTGGCGTGCAGATATAAATGAGTGCTCGGGCCCCCTATGGGGGCGTTTGCCGGATGGCCTGCGAAAACCTCTAATAAGAATTGGCGAATCCTTTGTGGTCGTCAGCATTCGTGAGTGTTGTCCGCTTGAGGGGAGGGACCGCCATGGAAAGAAACGGTGAGAGCGTCAGCAGAGCAGGGCAGGAACGCGAGTCAGAAGGTATCATTGTCGCGAAGGGCGTGAAGAAGGTCTACGACTCGGGGAAGGTCAGGGTAGAGGCGTTGAGAGGAGTTGACCTCGCGGTCAAAGAAGGGGAGATGATATCGGTCATGGGCCCCTCTGGCTGCGGCAAGACTACGCTCCTCAATTGCATCTCCGGGCTGGATGATCTCTCAGGAGGGGAGGTCTTCATCGGGGGGCAGCCACTGTCCAAGATGAGCGACCGGACAAGGACGAAGTACAGAGCTGAGAAAATCGGTTTCATCTTCCAAGCCTATAACCTTCTCCCGGTCCTCACATCCGCTGAGAACGTCGAGCTCCCGCTTCTGCTCTCAGGTACTCCTCCCAAAGACGCACGAAGCAGGGCATTGCAGTCGCTGAAGGCTGTCGGGCTCGAGGATTGGCAATATCACAAGCCCGCAGAGCTGTCCGGTGGTCAGCAGCAGAGAGTCACGATTGCCAGGTCACTGGTGAACAAACCGGAGATCGTGTTTGGAGACGAACCGACCGGCAACCTCGACAGCGAGTCGTCCAAGGACATCATGACCCTCCTTAGGAAGCTGAACAAGGAGAACAGGCAGACATTCATCATAGTCACTCACGACTACAATATCGGAAGGATGGCCGACAGGATCGTTATGATGAAAGACGGACTGATTGAGAAGGAGTTCACGCCAGCACCCTTCTGAGGGGATCTAGGATGAACGGACTTCAACAGCTGGCACTCCTGGTTCTGATCACTCTCGCAGCAGTTGGCCTCCTTGCGATGAGGAGGAAGGTCTTCGCTCGGATGGCGCTTAGGAACATCGCGAGAAGGAAGAGATTCGCCGTGATCATCGTGTCAGGCCTTTTGGTCGCCACTGCGATGATATCCGGGGCGCTTGTCGTTGGCGACACATTGGACTATCTGATCAAGAAGAGTGTCTTCGACAGCACTGGCAACGTGGACATCGTGGTTTCCGTTTGGGACGATGCTGGACAGTCGCTCTATTTCAATGAGAGTGTCGCCTACGACCTCGTCGCATCCACCAAAGCCGGTAATCTTACGTATATTGATGGCTTGGAGCCGGTTCTGACGGAGGGCGCGACGATGATCAACCCAAGAACCAGTGCATCCTCTCCGAGGAGCCTGATTTTCGGTTTCGATCCTGACAATATCGTCAACCCTCTCCTTGACCAGGCGGGGAACCCTGTAACCCTGGGGGATATCTCAGGGGGCAAAGTAGTTCTAAACAAGGGGCTGGCCGATGAGCTGGAAGCGTCCCCTGGCGACACGCTGTTGTTGATGACCGAGAGCGGGATTCCTTTCTCGGCAGAGGTCTCACTTATCGCGAAGGAAACCGGCATGGCGAATTGGAACTACAACAACATCGTCTTTGTGGATCTCGGGTTTGCCCAAGATGTGATTTTCAACAAATCTGGAATGATCAACGGCATCGATGTCTCCTGCAAGGGAGGGATTGAGAACGGCTATGTCGTGTCGGACCAGGCCGTTCAGGAACTCAGGACGAACCTTGAGCCAGGCTACGAGTATCAGTTTGACGCAATCAAGAAGGATGGCGTCGAATCCGCGCAGACGACTTCTGACATGGTTTCCCAGATATTCATCATAATGAGCTCGTTCGCAATCATCGCGGGCATCGCCCTGATAATCAACATCTTCGTGATGATGGCCGAAGAGAGAAAACCCGAAATGGGGATCTCACGCGCCATTGGGATGCAGAGAGGGCACCTCACTCAGACATTCATGTTCGAAGGGGTTGTGTACGCACTCCTGGCGTCGATTGTTGGCGCCTTCGTCGGGCTGATCGTGGCCGCAGTGATGATCACACTGTTCTCAACCGTCATGGGAGGTGCCGGTATCACATGGGCTCTTCATTTCGAATGGAACAGCATAGGGATCGCGATGTGCGCGGGATTCCTAATCACCGCAGTCACAGTAATCGTCGCCTCATGGCGAGTGAGCAAGCTCAACATCGTTCGCGCGATCAGGGACATACCCGAGCCAATGCTTGCCAAGTCGGAGAAGAAGTACGTAATCACCGGAATCGTAGGGATCGTGCTCGGAGCGCTTCTTACTCTAGCAGGAATCTCATCCAAGCAGGCAATGTCCATCATGGCAGGACCATGTCTGTTGGCGCTGGGTGTCTCGCTGATGGCTGTGAGATTCGTAAGTCCCAGGATCCCGTTCACCCTGTCCGGTTGTTTCATGATCTTCTGGGAGATAGATCCGACGGACCTCATTGGCAGTGTCTTTGGTGAGTTGTCCGGCGGCATGGAGATGTTCATCGTTTCAGGAGTTGTCCTTGTCACGGGTGGTGTGCTCGTCGTGATGTTCAACAGCGATCTGCTCCTCGACGGCTTGATGAGCATATTCGGCAGGGGAAAGTCGCTGATGCCAGTGTTCAAGGTCGCGATCAGCTATCCATTGAACAAGAAGTTCAGGACGGGGTTATCGCTCTTCATCTTCTCGCTCATCATGTTCACCGTGATAGTCATCGCGATGATCGCGTCCTTCCAGCGGGAGAGCGTGGACGCTACTGCGCAGAAGTTCTCTGGAGGGTATGACATCCTGGGGATGTCCATGCGAGACATCCCTGCTCAGAACCTCACGGTTGGACTTGCAGCGCTCAACAGCACGTTTGGAGAGAACGTGATGTCCAGCGTTGAAGTCGCGCGGACTGCACCTGCGACACTGATCGTCGAAGGCGCCAACGAGACGGTGACCACGACTCTGATCGGATTTGACGGTTCCATGTTGGCAGCAGGGAGCTTCTCGCTCTCTCAGCGGGCGGATGAATATGGTTCAGATGCAGAGGCTTGGGAGGCCGTGGCGCACGACCCCACCCTGGTGATCATGGATGGGAGCGTCGTCCGGCAGATGTACGGGCCCAGCTCCGGGTCTTTCTTTTTGGAGATCGGTCAAAGACTCACGATAGTGTACCAGAACGGAAACACAACGAGTGCAACCGTAATCGGCATCATGGACCAAGTCTTCCTGAGGGGGGCCTTCACTTCGTCCGATTTTGTGCTGGAGAACGCCCCCACGTCGCACGAGAATCTACTGTATTTCGCAATCTCCAATAGCGCTTCCGCCAAGCACTCGGATATCGGAAAAGAAATGGAGAAGATTTTTGTCGAGTACGGTCTTCTGACCTACGTGATAAGGGATCTGGTCGAGCAATACATGAGCACAGTGTCATCCGTCATGCAGCTGATGGAAGTATTCCTCGGCATTGGACTGATAGTGGGCATAACCGGACTTGGGATCATAACGATCAGGAACATTGCGGAACGTAAGCAGGAGATCGGTGTCATGCGTGCCATCGGCTATCAGAGGGACATGGTACTCAAAGTCTTCCTGCTCGAAACTACCTTCGTGTCGTTGCTGGGGATAACCCTTGGCGTGGTCCTGGGAATCGCGTTGTCGTGGAGGTTGTACGATTGGGGAGGCTTCTCGCAGAACGGACCATTCGTAATACCGTGGGGAGAGGTCCTGATGCTAACAACAATCGCATTTGTGATTACCCTGGCCTCTACGCTATCCCCGTCCCGAAGAGCCTCGAGACTGGCCCCGGCTGAGGCTTTAAGAAAGGTCGACTGATACCTTCTGGTTGGTAACTGCAACATCGCTAATATCACCAGCAAGCATGCGCAAAACGATGGCTTCAACTGCCGTGCTAGAGGCAATCCAGGAACTCGTGCAAGGCCGCATCGTGCTCGTCTATGACGCCGATGGGCGCGAGGAGGAGACAGACATGGTGGTCGCCTCGGAGCATGTGAATCCCGCGGTCATAAGGACCCTACGGAAGGATGGAGGAGGATTGATCTGCACGACTGCGGACACTCAGATTCAAAAAGCCTTGGGTCTTCCGTTTCTCAGCGAGCTATTCCTCGGAATGGCCGAACACTACCCTGTCATGAGGAACCTGATACCGAACGACATCCCATACGATGTGAAATCGGCCTTCGGGATCACGATAAATCACAGGAAGACCTTCACGGGCATCACGGACAACGACAGAGCGATGACAGTCAAGGAATTCGCCGAACTATCCAGGAGAGCGTTGACCTCAGAGGACGGCTGGGCCAAGAAGGAGTTTGGCAGGAGCTTCCGTGCCCCAGGTCACATACATCTGCTCAACACGTCGGAGAGGATACTCGAGACCAGATTCGGACACACTGAGCTCGCGACTGCGCTCGTGCTCATGGCAGGGCTTGTCCCATCCGCCACTGTCTGCGAGATGATGGGCGACGACGGCAGGGCGCTTTCCAAGCAGAAGGCAAAGGTCTACGCGAAGAGACATCAGCACGTATTCCTAGAAGGTGCTGAGGTCGTAGAGGCCTGGAAGACTTTCGGGAACAGGTGAGCGCTCATGGTTCGCGTAATGGCCACAGGGGTTTTCGACATCATCCATTTGGGCCATCTTCACTATCTCGAAGAATCGAAGAAGCTCGGTGATGAGCTCGTCGTGGTCGTCGCGACAGATACTACGGTTAGGAAAAGAAAGCACGAGCCTATCACGCCTGAGAAGATGAGATGCGAGCTCGTGGCCTCACTGAAACCGGTGGACAAGGCGGTCCTGGGCAGGGAGGGAGGAGACATCTTCGAGATCGTCAAGGATCTCAGACCAGACATCATCACCCTGGGTTACGACCAACCCTTCGACCAGAAGAACCTGGAGAAGGAACTGGCGAAGCGGGGATTGAAGGTCAATGTCGTGCGGATGCCGCACCTGGACCACGACCTCGACGGCACTCGCAAGATAATCAACAAGATCATAGAGTTCCAGACGGCCAACCAGAAGCTCAGGGAGGTCGAGAGGCGATGAAGAGGATCGGGGTCGCGGACACGACCTTCGCGAGAGTCGACATGGGCAGCTTCGCGATTGATGAGCTGAAGAAGACCGGAACCGGTTTCAAAGTGGAGAGATACACCGTCCCAGGAGTGAAGGATCTGCCCGTGGCGGCCAAGAAACTGTTCGACGAGAGAGAATGCGATATCGTCATCGCGCTGGGAATGCCGGGTGCGAATGATATCGACAAGGTCTGCGCCCACGAGGCGTCGACCGGCCTGATTCATGTCCAACTCATGGCGAACAAGCATGTCATCGAGGTGTTCGTGCATGAGGATGAGGCGAAGAACGCGAAAGAGCTCGCTTGGCTTGCGGAACGCAGGTCGAGGGAGCACGCTGTCAACGCATACGACCTCCTGTTCAGACCCGAAAGGCTGTCGAAGAACGTTGGCAAAGGGCTGAGGCAAGGGTTCGAGGACGTTGGACCGATCAGTTGAGGATCAAGAAAGGAGGCAATGAAATGGCAGGAAAGATGAGAATAGGAATCGTCTGCAGTGAGTTCAATTTCGACATCACGCAGATGATGCTGGAGAGGGCAAAGGAGCATGCGAAGTTCTTGGACGTGGAAGTGGTCAGGGTCATCATGACGCCTGGTGTCTACGACATACCATTGGCCGTGAAGACGCTCGTCAAGGACAAGACCATCGATGGCGTCGTCACGATCGGCGCAGTCATCGAGGGTGAGACCGAGCACGACCAGATCGTGATCGGCCAGGCCGCGAGAAAGATCACGGACCTCGCAGTCGAGTACGAGAAGCCCATCGGGCTCGGCATATCTGGCCCGGGAATGAGCCGGCTTCAGGCAGAGGACAGGATCGAGAGGGCCAAAGACGCCGTCGAATCCGTCGTGAAGCAGTGGAAGAGACTGAAGTAGGCCGTCGGGCGGATAGTCTATAATGCAGTCGTTCTCTCCGGAGTCCCGTGGGCGCAATCATACTTGGCAAGATCCACCTGCGCTGGTGCGACAAGTGCAACTTGCCTGTGCTCGAGCAGAATGTATGCGGAATCTGCGCTGGGAGGACGAGAGAAGTCAAGATAACCCCTCCAGGCGACGCGAGGCCAGCTTTCGATTCGGACATAGAGAGAATCATATCCCTAATCGACTCACAGTTCGGACGCGGAGCCGGCAGTCTCGTCATCCCCGACGGGCGAATAGCCCTGCTAAACAAGGCCCCAGACATCGACCGGATGGACGAAGTGATCTTGGACGGCGAGGTCGTCGGCGCGGTCAGATTCAGCCTCATAGGCGGGGACAAATTCCTTCTGAGATCGCCGAGCGCAAGGGTGTTGGCCAAGCATGCCGTGAAAGGCTGGGTCAAGATAGACCCAGTCGCCGCCGAAGCCGTGAGGAAGAAGAGTGCAAGCACGCTCGCTGTGGGCATCCTGGATTGTGATCCCGACATCAGGCCGGGCACGGAAGTGCTTGTCCTTGAAAACGATGGCAAGCCGGTCTCCGTCGGAGTCTCAAAGATGACCGCGGCCGAGATGATGGAACACAAGCGCGGAACCGCTGTGAAGACCCGGTGGATAGTGGATGAGGGTCGGAACCAATCGAGTGCTAAGCCGGCCTCCTGGGATGATGTCGTCGCCGCGAATCGAGAGGTGATTTCGCGAAGAGCTGCGGAGGCGAAGCATTTCATCAACAAGATGGTGGCGGAGAATTCGCTGCCAGTCGTTGTCTCCTACAGCGGCGGGAAAGACAGTCTCGCCACACTCTTGCTGGTTCTCGATGCAGGAGGCAAACCTAAGCTCATGTTCGTCGACACGGGCCTCGAGTTCGAAGAGACTAAGAGGAACGTTACGCAGACTGCCGCGGAGTTTTCGCTTGACCTCATCGTCGAAAGTGCTGGAGAGGCGTTCTGGAAGAATCTGGCCTACTTTGGCCCTCCGGCTAAGGATTTCAGATGGTGCTGCAAGACATGCAAGCTCGGCCCAGCGACTCAACTGATCCAGAAGAACTTCCCGGAAGGCGTACTATCGTTCATAGGTCAGCGAGCCTACGAATCACAGCAGAGAGCAGAGAAAGGCAAGGTCTGGAGGAATCCGTGGACTCCCAACCAGCTGGCGGCCTCGCCCATACAGAAGTGGTCTGCGCTGCATGTCTGGATATACCTGTTCTCAAAAGGAGCCAATGTGAACCCTCTCTACAGACAAGGGCTAGAGAGGATTGGATGCTTCATGTGCCCTGCGACGGACTTGGCAGAGCTCAGGAAGGTCAGGGAGATCAGCTCAGAGTACGGTCGATACCAGAGATTCCTGGAAGAGCATGCCGCGAAGACTGGCAAAGCGGATGCATGGCTCAAATACGATTTGTGGCGCTGGAAGCACGTGCCGAAGTCAGTTCGGGAAGAACTCGGATCCGAATGGAGAGATGAGGTTGCGCCGACATCGGAGAAGGTTGAATCACAGAGTCTTGAGTTCAGAAGCACAAGCGGCTACAGCCCCTGTGTCGAGGGGATCAGCATGGAGGGCGTGTTCAGCAAAGCCCTCCCGATGCGAATGGTTTCGAACATGCTGAACATCATCGGAGAGGTCACGACATCCCCGGACGGGAACATCGCTGAGGTCCGTTCGATCACTGTCTTCGCCGAAGGGCCTGTGATGATAAAGGCCAAGGACGAGAAGGAGCTGCGCGAGAAGGCTGCCGTGCTGAAGGAAATCGTGTTCAGAGCTGTGGACTGCGCCGGGTGCGGCATTTGTCTTGGAAGGTGTAGGAATGGCGCCCTGGAACTGGATGGACGAATAAGAATCAACGTGTCGAAATGCACCCATTGCGGAGAATGCCTAGGTCCTTGTCCAGCGGTGAAATTCCGTGAAGAGGAATTGAGCATCTAGCGCAGGATCGCTCTAAGCGCTGCCGTCACCTCAGATGTACGGGCCCCCCACGGGACTATCCCCACATCGCCCTTCTTCTCGAATCCCTCTCTAATCTTGCAGCACTTGATCAGAAGAGGGCCCTTCACGCCCATCTCCTGTACCAAATCCTGGGGACACATGTTGATCATCCGAGGCTCGACCCCATAAACTGCCTTGAAGATCCTAGCTGACAAGCTGCATCCCACCAACGTGACGTCCTCGATCTCTGCCGCAGTAAGTTCTGGGGTCTCGTCCAAATAGAGAACCCTCTTCCCAGATACGAGTCCCGACGCCCGGCACGGGAACATGGTGATTGCAGTCTCCGAACTCTTCGAGAGCGAGTTCAGGTCGACTTCCAGGACTTTGAAGCGCACATACACGTCCTGAAGATCGGTCTCTAGTGCAGTACGAACGAGTCCGACCAACTTGGACGGCAAAGGCGGTACGACATCGAATATGGTAAGCTCATAGGGTGGCTCGTCGATGAAGAATGATATGTGCTCGGCCTTGCCTCTTACGACAACGCATTTAGTACCTGCCGATTCCCGGAGAGCGCCCATGGAGCTTGCAGATAGGACATCCGATCCTGGGTCCACCACGAACTTCGTGTCCTTGGGCAGTGACAAAATGTGGACAGAGGCGATATCCTGGAGTATGTCGTTCGATGGCTTCCTGACTATCAATGCAACTGCCCACTCGTTTCCAGAGTTGAAGACATAGTACCTCGTTCTGATGTAGGCTTTCTTGCCTTTGAGAAATCGCTTTATGCTATCCTCGGTCAGCTGGAACTCAACTGTCTTCACGCTGACCTCTTTGCAGTGCGAAGGGAACATATCGAAGCCTTGATGGCTGAGGGAACTAGAGCATTTAAAACCCGATGGTCTCCAGGGAGCGATTCGACATCAAATGTCCAAGACGAGATACTCGGGGAGAAATGAGTCGCAAAAGCCACGACAAGCTTCTTTAACCCCTCTTGGAATATCAGAAAGGTCGTGTGAATGAAGGGCTTCCTAGTCCTCGAGGATGGGACGATTTATGAGGGGGAGGCCTTCGGCACTCATCGAGAAGTCCTCGGGGAAGTTGTTTTCGCCACTGGGATGACGGGGTACCAAGAGTCCCTCACGGATCCTTCCTATTGTGGCCAGATTCTGGTCAGCTCATACCCGCTGATCGGCAACTATGGTGTGAACTCGCACGACTTCCAGTCGAAGAAAGTGCAGGTCTGGGGCTATGCGGTCAAGGAGAAATGCGATCATCCCAGCCACCGAGACTGCACGAAGACGATAGACCAGCTTCTCGGCGAGAACGATGTCCCTGGCATATGCGGGATTGACACGCGCTCGCTGATCCGCCAACTGCGAACCCACGGGACCATGAGAGGCGGAATCACAACTGAAGAACCGAAGGAGCTCCTCGAGCGTGTCAGAGCGATGAAACACCCGGAGGAATCGAACCTAGTCTCGAGAGTGAGCACCAAGAGAATAATAAGGTTCGATGAGAAGAAGCCGAAGACAGTCGCTCTCCTCGACTGCGGTTTGAAGTCCAATATCGTTGAGGAGCTGAGATCTAGATTCAATGTGATCCAGTTGCCCTACAACACAGAGGAGAATGCCGTCAGAGAGCTCGAACCTGATGGCATATTCATCTCGAACGGCCCCGGCAATCCAGCTCATCCGGAGATGTTGTCCACAATCGTGTCCACGCTAGCCAAATTGAAAGACGACTTTCCGATGATGGGCATATGCCTTGGTCACCAACTTCTCTCCTTGACCTTTGGGGCAAGAACATACAAACTGAAGTTTGGCCACAGGGGCATCAATCAGCCAGTCATGCTCGAAGGAAGGGCGTACATAACATCCCAGAACCACGGGTTCGCAGTCGATGCCGAATCAGCTCAAGACGCAAGCCTTGAGATCACAGTCACGAACCTCAACGATGGCACCGTTGAAGGCATGAAGCACCGCGACCTCCCGATATTCTCTGTTCAGTTTCATCCCGAAGCCCATCCAGGACCCATGGACACTGGCTTCCTGTTCGATCGGTTCAAGAAAATGCTAGAGGGATCCTGATGCCAAAAAGAACCGACTTGAAGAAGCTGATGGTCATAGGATCAGGACCAATTGTCATCGGTCAAGCAGCCGAATTCGATTTCTCTGGTTCACAAGCATGCAGATCCCTAAGGGAGGAGGGATACACAACGGTCCTCGTGAACTCCAACCCAGCGACGATCCAGACCGACCTAGAGATGGCAGACATCGTCTATATCGAGCCTTTGAATGTAGAAACAGTCACCAAGATCATCGAGAAGGAGAAGGTCCAGGGCATCCTTTCCGGAATGGGCGGACAGACCGCCTTGAACCTATGTTCGGAACTTGCAGAGAACGGAACTCTAGCGAGGCTAGGAGTCCAGCTTCTCGGTAGCCAACCGAAGGCGATTGCACTCTCGGAGGACAGAGAACTGTTCAGAAGGATGATGCTCGACCTCAACGAACCGATCCCGAAGAGCAAGACGACAAACTCAATCGAAGGGGCGAAGAAGGCAGTAGAAGAGATCGACGGCTATCCAGTCCTCGTCAGGCCGGCCTTCACTCTCGGCGGCACTGGTGGAGGGATTGCGTACAGCGAGGAGGATTTGGTCAACATTGCCGGCCGCGGTCTGGCATATTCCAGGATTCATCAGGTCCTGATCGAGGAGAGCGTCATTGGCTGGAAGGAGTTCGAGTACGAGGTGATGCGCGACTCAAAGGACAACTGTATCATCGTCTGCAACATGGAGAACCTGGACCCCATGGGCATCCACACTGGC
>Ga0209182_10000110_pt1 | contig 18768 bp, 13 predicted proteins | sample LakBais05cmmetaG_FD_185474 | JGI IMG/M metagenome (GOLD analysis project Ga0209182, IMG submission 185474) | Lake sediment microbial communities from Lake Baikal, Russia to study Microbial Dark Matter (Phase II) - Lake Baikal sediment 0-5 cm... | ecosystem: Environmental > Aquatic > Freshwater...
TACCGGGAAACCTAGAGGGGATTGCGAATTGCGAATTGCGAATTGCGAATTCCAGATCCGAAATAGCGCATTTCGATACTCGAGATCCGTTTATCGTGCCATTACACAGTACCGAGGCCATCGTCATCGGCGGCCACGATCTGGCCGAGGCAGACCGGATCGTGGTCTTCTATACCAAGACCCTGGGGAAGGTCCGCGCCGTGGCGGAGGGGATGCGGCGGATCCGGACCAGGTTCGGGGGAAGCCTCCAGCTCTTCACGGAGGGGCAACTCGTCTACTTCGAGCGGCCCAACAAGACCCTCCACAAGGTGAACGAGTTCTCGGTCGTCCGCTCGCACCGGCTCCTCCGCGAGGACCTCGACCGGATCGCCCTGGCCTCCGTCGCCGTCGAGGCGGTCTCCCTGGGGGCCGAGGAGGGGGAGCCGTCGTCCGATCTGTATCGTCTGCTGGCCGAGGGCCTGGATCTCCTGGAGAGTGCGGTGCGGCCCGCCATGGTGCTCCAGGGATTTCTGCTGCACACCCTCCGCCTCCTCGGCTACATGCCGGAGTTCTCGGCGTGCGTGCGCTGCCGGGGGCCGGTACCCCCGAAGGCCGCGGTCTCCCTCAGCCCGGCGCACGGGGGGCTGATCTGCGGCAACTGTCGGCCCGGCACCCCCGACGCCTTCTCCAGTTCCCCGGAAGCCCTGGGCTTCCTCCGGGGGGCGAGCGGCTCGGCGCTCCGCGTGATGGACCGGATCGCCCTGACCCCGCCCACGGTCCGGGAGGTCAGCCTCACCCTGCACGCCTTTCTCCGTCAGGTGCTGGGCCGTCCCCTGCGGTCGGCGGACTTCCTGGACAGGCTCTAACTCTCGATCAATACGGCCCTTTGACAGCCGGTGCCGGAAACCGGCCTTGGCCTTATTCCCTTGACACTCGACGCCGAAGTTTGTTAGTTTCCGTGTTCGCGTTTGCCTGAGTGCGTTCTTACGGAAGGTTGGGAGGTTGCTGATGACCTTTCAGAAGTTGGTTCTCGCCCTGGAAAGCTACTGGGCGAGATATGGCTGCGCCATCCTGCAACCGTATGATGTCGAGCTCGGCGCCGGGACGATGAACCCGGCGACTTTTCTACGAGTGCTGGGACCGGAGCCCTGGAACGCCGCCTATGTGGAGCCCTCCCGCCGCCCCGCCGACGGCCGCTACGGCGAGAACCCCAACCGGCTCCAACACTACTATCAGTACCAGGTGATCCTGAAGCCCTCGCCGGCCAACATCCAGGAAGTCTACCTCAAGAGCCTGCAGAGCTTCGGCGTGGATCCCATGCGACACGACATCCGCTTCGTGGAGGACGACTGGGAGGCGCCGACGCTGGGGGCCTGGGGCCTCGGCTGGGAGGTCTGGCTGGACGGCTTGGAGATCACCCAGTTCACCTACTTCCAGCAGGCCGGCGGGATCGAGGTCCAGCCCGTGGCGGGCGAGATCACCTACGGCATCGAGCGCATCGCCATGTTCCTGCAGGGCGTGGACAACGTCTACGATCTCCAGTGGAATGACACTCTCACCTATGGCGACGTGCACCACAAGAGCGAGGTGGAATGGTCGGTCCACAACTTCGAGGCGGCGGACGTCCCCCTCCACCTTCGCCTGTTCGACGAGTACCAGCGCGAGTCGCTCCGGCTGATCGAGCAGGGCCTGGTGCTGCCCGCGTACGACTTCTGTTTGAAGTGCTCCCACACCTTCAACATCCTGGATGCCCGGGGGGCGATCAGCGTGACCGAGCGCACCCACTTCATCGGTCGGGTGCGCGCCCTGGCCCGACGTGTGGCTGAAGCCTACCTGAAGCAGCGCGAGGAGATGGGCTACCCGCTCTTGCGGGGTCAGTCCTAGCAGGATCGCAGCCGGGGCCGCACGGCATCCGGCGGTCGCGAGCCGTCCTCAACTAATCGCAGTGGCGGTGGATGTGCCCGGGGAGCCCCGAGGGCACGCTATAGGCCCACCGCCCGCGGCGACGACAGCGCCAAAGGACACTATGGGTAAGGAACTGCTGTTCGAGATCGGCACGGAGGAGATCCCCTCCGGGTACCTCCCTCCCGCGCTGGAGGATCTGAGGACGGTGGCGAGCCGCCTCCTCGCGGAGCAGCGGCTGACCTTTGCCGAACTACGAACCCTGGGCACGCCCCGGCGGCTGACCCTCTTCGTGGATGGCCTGATCGAGCGCCAGGCCGATCAGCGGCGCGAGGTAGTCGGTCCGCCCAAGGCCGTGGCGTTCGACGCGGAGGGCAAGCCCACCAAGGCGGCCGAGGGGTTCGCCCGGGCTCAGGGCGTGCCGGTCGATTCGCTGCAGGTCCGGGCGCTGGATCGGGGCGAGTACCTCGTGGCCGTCCAGGAGGAGAAGGGGGCCCGCACCCGGGAGATCCTGGTCACGCTGCTGCCCAAGCTCATCACCGCCCTCTCCTTCCCCAAGTTCATGCGCTGGGGTGAGGGGACCTTCCGCTTCGTCCGGCCCATCCGCTGGCTGCTGGCCGTCTACGACGGGCGGGTGGTGCCCTTCGAGGTGGACGGCCTCAAGACCGGCATGAAGACGTATGGACATCGCTTCCTGGCCCCGCGGGGGACCCGGATCCGCAGCTTCCAGGAGTATCTCGACACCCTGGAGGAGCGCTTCGTGATCGTGGACCCCGTCCGGCGGCGCGAGTTGGTACGGACTCTGGCGACCGAGGCCGCAGCGGCCGTGAACGGGCAACCGGTCCTGGACGGGGCGCTGGTGGAGACGGTGGCGGACTTGGTCGAGTTTCCCACGGCCGTCTGCGGGGCCTTCAAGCCGGAGTACCTGGAGCTGCCGCGCGAGGTCATCGTGACCCCGATGCAGAAGCACCAGCGCTACTTCCCGGTGGTGGATGCGGCCGGATGCCTGCTCCCGTATTTCGTGACCATCACCAACATGCGGGCCAAGGACATGCAGCTCATCCGCCAGGGGAACGAGCGCGTCCTGCGCGCCCGGTTGAACGACGCGGAATTCTTCTTCCGCGAGGACCGCAAGCGGCCGCTCCCCGATCGCCTCCCCGATCTCCGCCAGGTCATCTTCCAGGAGAAGCTGGGGTCGGTCGCCGTCAAGGTGGAGCGGATCCAGCGGCTGGCGGCCTGGATCGCGGAGCGGGTGGATCCCGCGACGCGGGCGACGGCAGAGCGGGCGGCCCTCCTCTGCAAGGCGGACCTCACGACCAACATGGTCAAGGAGTTCCCGAACCTGCAGGGGGTCATGGGCCGGGAGTACGCGCGGCTTTCCGGCGAGGCGCCGGAGGTCTGCCAGGCGATCGAGGAGCACTATCTGCCCCGCTTCACCGGCGACCGGCTGCCCGCGTCCACGGCGGGAGCCGCCGTGGCCTTGGCGGATCGCTTCGACTCCATCGTGGGCTGCTTCGGCGTCGGGCTCGTGCCCACCGGATCCGAGGATCCGTATGCGCTGCGTCGGGCGGCCCTGGGTGTGGTGCAGACGATCCTCCAGCGGGGATTCCGCCTGCCGCTGGACGAGGTCGTGGCCGCCGCCCAGGCGGGGTATGGCACCGGGACGGCGGCGGAAGCCGAGACGGTCCGGCGGGACGTGCTGGAGTTCCTGCGCGGTCGGACCCAGGCCATCCTGCTGGAGCGGGGGCTGTCCGCAGACGTGGTGGAGTCGGTGCTCTCCGCCGGGTCGAGCGACGTCGCCGACGCCGCCCGACGGGCCGAGGCGCTGGCGGCCCTGCGGCGCGAGGCGGATTTCGGCGAGCTGGCCACGGCCTTCCGCCGGGTGGTGGGGATCATCCCGCGCGGATTCCAGCGGGCGGTGGAAACAATCCGCCTGGTGGAGGGGGCCGAGCGTGCGCTCTACGCCCAGGCGGCGGAGCTGAAGACGGAGGTGGACCGGCTGGTCGCGGCCCAAGACTATCTGGGCGCGCTCCGGCGCATCGCGGCGCTCAGACCGATGGTGGACATGTTCTTCGAGGAGGTGCTTGTGATCGGACCGGATGAGGGGCTGACCCAGAATCGTTTCGCGCTCCTCAAGACGGTCGGGGACCTGTTCGCGCAGATCGCGGACTTTACGAAAATTAACGGCTAGAGGGACATCGGAGGATTCCATGGCTACAGCAAAGAAGTGGGTCTATTTCTTCGGGAACAAGAAGGCAGAGGGACGGGCGGAGCAGAAGAACCTCCTGGGCGGGAAGGGCGCCAACCTGCACGAGATGACCCGCCTGGGCATCCCCGTGCCGGGCGGCTTCACCATCACCACGGAGGCCTGCATCTACTACACCAGCAACAAGAAGCAGTATCCGCAGGGGATGTGGAAGCAGGCCGAGGAGGCCCTGAAGAAGCTGGAGAAGGCCATGGGGGCCACCTTCGGGGACCCGCACAACCCGCTCCTGGTCTCCGTGCGCTCGGGCGCTCGGGTCTCCATGCCCGGCATGATGGACACGGTGCTTAACCTCGGGCTGAACGACGCGACCCTGCAGGCGCTCATCGCCAAGACCAAGAACGACCGCTTCGCGTATGACTCCTACCGCCGCTTCATCCAGATGTTCAGCGACGTGGTGATGGGGATCGAGAAGCCGGTCTTCGAGCGGTTGATCGAGGCCCAGAAGCACGCCAAGAAGGTGAAGCTGGACACCGAGCTGAGCGCCCAGGACCTCAAGGAGCTGGTGGACCTCTTCAAGCGGGTGTTCAAGGAGAAGACCGGCAAGGAGTTTCCACAGGACCCCAAGGAGCAGCTCAAGTACGCCATCAACGCCGTCTTTGGCTCCTGGGACAACCAGCGGGCCATCACCTACCGCCGGTTGAACAAGATTCCCGGCGACTGGGGCACCGCGGTCAACGTCCAGGCCATGGCCTACGGGAACATGGGCGAGAACTCCGGGACCGGCGTGGCCTTCACGCGTGACCCGGGGACGGGCGAGAAGCGGTTCTACGGCGAGTACCTGATCAACGCCCAGGGCGAGGACGTGGTGGCCGGCGTCCGCACCCCGGTGCCGATCAGCGAGCTCAAGAAGCAGATGCCCAAGATCTACGCCGAGCTGGAGGGGATCTACAAGCGGCTCGAGAAGCACTACCGCGACATGCAGGACATCGAGTTCACCATCCAGGACGGCAAGCTCTACATGCTGCAGTGCCGCGTCGGCAAGCGGACCGCGGCCGCGGCCGTGAAGATCGCCGTGGATCTGGTGAAAGAGCGGATGATCAGCCAGCAGGAGGCGGTCCTGCGCGTGGCCCCGGACCAGCTCGACCAGCTCTTGCACCCGCGCGTGGACCCCGCGGCCAAGCCGCAGAAGATCGCCAAGGGCCTCCCGGCCTCGCCGGGCGCGGCCGTCGGCAAGGTGGTCTTCACCGCCGCCGAGGCCGAGGAGATGGCGGCCAAGGGCGAGCGGGTCGTCCTGGTCCGGCTCGAGACTTCGCCCGAGGACATCGGCGGCATGCACGCGGCCCAGGGCATCCTGACCGCTCGCGGCGGCATGACATCCCACGCGGCCGTCGTGGCCCGCGGCATGGGCAAGCCCTGCGTGGCCGGCTCCGGCGACATCACGGTGTACGAGGAGCACGGCTACTTCTTCGCCAAGGACCTTAAGGTCCAGCGCGGCGACTTCATCACCCTGGACGGCGCCACCGGCGACGTCATGCTGGGCGAGGTGAAGCTCATCAACCCCGAGCTCAGCGGCGACTTCAACACCCTGATGGCCTGGGCGGACAAGTACCGCGAGATCGGCGTCCGCACCAACGCCGACACGCCGACCGACGCGCGGGTCACCCGGAAGTTCGGGGCCGGCGGCATCGGCCTGTGCCGGACCGAGCACATGTTCTTCGAGGGCGACCGCATCGACGCGGTGCGGGAGATGATCCTGGCCAACGACCTGGAGGGGCGCAAGAAGGCTCTGGCCAAGCTCCTGCCCATGCAGAAGCAGGACTTCAAAGCCATCCTGGAGATCATGGGGAACCTTCCCGTGACCATCCGCACCCTGGATCCGCCGCTCCACGAGTTCCTGCCCAAGACCGAGGCGGACGTGCAGGACCTGTCGCAGAAGATCGGCGTCACCCCCGAGCGCATCAAGGCCAAGGTGGACAGCCTGCACGAGTTCAACCCGATGCTGGGCTTCCGCGGCTGCCGCCTGGGGATCGAGTATCCCGAGATCACCGAGATGCAGGCCCAGGCCATCTTCGAGGCCGCCTGCGAGCTGCGCAAGGAAGGCAAGAACCCGTATCCCGAGGTGATGATCCCGCTGATCGGCACGCTGCAGGAGCTGCAGCTTCAGCGCGACATCGTGGAGCGGGTCGCCCAGGAGTGCATGAAGAAGTACAAGGTCAAGGTTCGCTACATGATCGGGACCATGATCGAGATCCCGCGGGCCTGCCTGGTGGCCGATCAGATCGCCCAAACGGCAGAGTTCTTCTCCTTCGGAACCAACGACCTCACGCAGACCGTCCTGGCCCTGTCGCGCGACGACGCCGGCAAGTTCCTCCCGATGTACGTCGAGCGGAAGATCTACGACGAGGACCCGTTCGTCAGCATCGACCAGGAAGGCGTGGGCGAGATGATGAAGATGGCCATCGCGAGGGGCCGCAAGACCCGCAAGAATCTCGAGCTGGGTATCTGCGGCGAGCACGGGGGCGAGCCCCGGTCGGTCATCTTCTGCCACGAGATCGGCCTGGACTACGTGAGCTGCTCCCCCTACCGCGTGCCCATCGCCAAGCTGGCGGCGGCCCACGCGGCTCTGAAGGGCAAGGTGAAGATCAAGGAGATGGGCGAGAAGTAGTCGAACGTTTTCGCGACACATCAACGGGGGTCCCGAGCACTCGGGGCCCCCGTTCCGTTTTCAGACTCCCGGCATAGGAGGCGTTTCATCACCTATGCTTTTCCGGCTCGGAGTCGCGTGTATTCCGCCACCAGCGTGGAGTCGTCCAGTGCCTGCTCAAACTGCCTCAGCCAGTGAAGGACGTAGCCGTCATCCAGCGTATCGCCCTGGCGACGAACGACGCTTGCCGCGTCTTCGTGGTCACGCAAGCGGGTTGAGACCAATTTGTAGATAACCAGGTCCTCCGGGCTGCAGACAGAGATCCTCGCGCCGGGCTGGACCTCCGCAATCCGTGCACGCCGAATCGCCTGAACGTCATATGGTGTATCGGCGAGCAGCAAGTCCAGCCGGGTCCCCGCCGAGTCCTGCACGAAGAGCATCGCCTGCTCTTTCAAGGCGCGTCGCGGATCGGGAAGCAGTGACGCGTAGTCGGGTGAAAGTGCGGCGAGGAGGCGATCTGCCTCCTCGCGCCCCAGCAAGATCTTGAGGTCAACATCGCGGGTGACGCGCGGCTCTCCCCACAGCGCGACCGCGACTCCGCCGATCACGATGGAGGGAATCTCAGCTTCCTGCAGGCGCTGTTGGAGTGTCCGGATGGAGCAAACCAGGCCCTCCATGTCTCTCCTGCCATTCCGCTAGGCGGAACAGGCGAGTTTGAAGCGCGGCCAGGGCCGACAGACGCTCCGGCCCGAAGAGCGCCGACGTGTCCCGCAACTGGAACTCGAACACCTGCTGCAACTGCAGCCAATGGCGGAAACTCTCCTGGATGGTCATCCGGCAGACCAGGTCCGCCCCTATCCGTTCGACCTCTCCCCACCCTTGGCGCACGGCGCTCAGATCACGCACGGCCAACTCCTCAACGAGGGTTCGTTCTGAGAGATTATACCTGGTTTTTGCGCTGGCGCGCAAAAACCATAATAGAAATACATCTGCCTTCCGACTCCCGATTGCCCTCTCGGCACTCTTTCCTTGACACGCGCCCCAGGTGAGCGATAGCGTCTGCGCGGTATTTCTTCCGGATCCTCTGATCGCATCGTAACCCAAGGGAGGTCATTGCGCATGGACATCAGCAAGACATACACGCTGCATCTGTCTCCCCGGATCGTGTTCGGCGTCGGGACGGCACAGCAGGTCGGGGCCGAGGTCCTTCGGTTCGGCGTCTCGCACGTGTTCCTCGTCACCGACACCGGTCTGGCGCAGACCGACATCCCCGGCATCGTGACGAAGAGCCTCGACGCCGCGGGGGTGAAGTGGACCCTCTTCTCGGACGTCGAGCCGAACCCAAGCGTCGGCACGGTCCAGAAGGGGCTCGCCCTCTACACCAAGGAGGGCTGCGACGGCCTGGTGGCCGTCGGGGGTGGGAGCCCCATCGACGCCGCCAAGGCCATCGGTCTGCTCGCCACGAACGGCGGCGACCTGCACACGTATTTCGGCACCGACAATGTGAAGAAGCCGATCCCGCCCCTCGTCGCCATTCCCACCACCTGCGGGACCGGCTCCGAGGTCACCCAGTTCACCGTCATCACCGACACCGAGACGCACTTCAAGATGGGCATCGGCAGCCCCCACAACCTCCCGCGGGTCGCCATCGTGGACCCGTCGCTGCTGGTCAAGCTACCCAGCCGGATGGTGGCCGCGACGGGGATGGACGCCCTCTGCCACGCCATCGAGTCCTACACCAGCCTCGCGGCACAGCCCGTCTCGGACGCGTTCAGCCTCCACGCCATCCGGATGATCGGTCAACATCTGCGGACCGCGGTGGCCAACGGCAACCTGACGGACCTCTCGGGGATGGCCATGGCCAGCATGCTGGCCGGGATGGCCTTCAACAACACCCGGACGACGCTGGTCCACGCCATGTCCCACGCGGTGACCGGCCACGCCGGCGTCCCGCACGGTGTCGCCAACGCGATCCTGGTGCCCTACGCCATGGAGTTCAACCTGATCGGCAGCCCCGAGAAGCATGGGGACATCGCCGCGGCGCTGGGGGAAGACACCGACGGACTCTCCATCATGGACGCGGCACGAGCCGCCGTGGATGCCGTCCAAGAATTGGCCGACGATGTGGGGATTCCGCATACCCTGCGCGAAGTGGGAGTGACGGAAGCGCACCTGGAGGCGCTGGCGGACGATGCGATGAAGTCCGGCGGCATCGCCCTCAACTCGCGGCGACCGACCCGGCAGGACGTCCTCGCCCTCTACAAGAAGGCCCTGGGCTAAAGGGAGCGACTCTGCGCAAGGCGACGCCCGTGGAGGCGTCCCAGAATTTCAGTCCTGCCATCACCATCGAGACACTAATGGGGGTTGCCAAATACGGCAAGCTGTGTTGGCCTCGACTCCACCATGCCCCGCCGACCCCGCCTGGAGTGGCAGCGACTCCTGAGCGGCTAACTTGTCATTCTTGGCAAGGGGTCATTCCGTGTGGTATGCGCCCACGGGCTAGGCACTCGTGGCGGAGCCATCCGGGGCGCGCTTCGTGTACACCAGCCCGCCGGTATAGGCGTACCGGTCTTCTCCTTGGATTTGATCCTTCGGCAACCCGATGATCCGCGCCTGCGGTCGTGGCCCGACGCCATACGCGACGACTATCACGATCTCGTCGGGGCGCGGCGCGTCGGGGATGACGAACTCGAGGGTGTCGAAATGGGACATCAGGCAGGCGGCATCCTTGTAGTGAATCGGGATATCGATCGAGGTCCCCGCCGCGGCCCGCTTGGCGGTCGAGGGGATGATCGCCTTGCCGCCTCCAATCAGGGCGCGCATGCGGAGCCCCATCTTGGTGTGCAGAATCGCCGCGGCATGCTCGAGTTCCCCGTCCAGACCGACGATCGCCGCCTTCCCGAAACTCTCCACCAATTTCCCATCGAACACACGCAGAGCCTCACGGGTCAGTTGATCGCCTAGCTCGTCGCCAAGATCATACAGGGGCGTGAGATCTCGCACGAATTTCCCGGCATACGGATTGCGGCACACGGCCCCCACCGCCACCTTGACGCATTCCCCGCCTGGAACGGCTTCTCCCCCCTCCACTCGTATGCGTTCCATCACGCCGAGGAGCTTACGAATCTCTGGCTTCACAGCGCGCCTCCTCTCTCTTCCAGGATCGGCTCCCGCCTGGAGCTATGAGCCTATTGGGGAGCGACAAAACACTCCCCAATACCCAAAGTCACCTGGTCATCCAGCCACTGCCTTCAGTGCATCAGCGAAGGCGCTCAGCGTCGCCTCCAGGTCCGCATCAGAATGCGCAAGGGAAAGATACATCTTGGCGCCCGGCACCACGAAGATTCCGCGCCGGATCAGTTCGTAGCCTAAACGAACTGCCCGCTTTCCATCGGCCCCTCGCAGATCTTGTTCCCCGAGAATCGGGCGCCCCGGGTCGATGAAGACTGGCTGGACGATCGGGCCTTCGCCGAGCGCCTGAAGCCTCACACCCTGCTTTGCGGCGATGCCGGCCATGCCCTCCCGCAAGTGCTGCCCGATCTGGTGCAGCCGATCGTACACCCCGGGTCGCGAGAGCTCGGTGAGGGCCGCGAGGCCGGCCGCGCAGGCCAGGGGATTGCCGCTCAGGGTGCCGCTGAGGCACGCGTAGTCTTCGGTTCCCTTGCGGGCCGGATTGGCCGTCTCCATGAGGTCGCGCCGCCCGCAAATCGCCGCCATGGCAAATCCGCAGGTTAATGCCTTCCCGTAGGTGGCGAGATCCGGCACCACCTTGTAGAACTCCTGCGCCCCCCCGTAGGCAAGCCGGAATCCGGTGACGACCTCGTCGAAGATCAGGGGAATGTGGTGGCGCGTGGCCAGCTCGCGCACCCCCTGCAGAAACCCCGGCTGCGGGCGAATGGCCCGCTGGAGCGGCTCGACGATGATGGCGGCGATCTCCGAGGTATAACAGGCGAGCACCTGCTCGGTGGTGGCGAGATCGTTGAACGGGGCGACCAGCATGCTGTCCACCGCCCCCTTCGGGATCCCCGCAATATCGGCGACGGGCGTCGGGAAGGGGGCGGCTCCGGGCTTCCAGTTCCCGATCATGGCGTAGTCGTGCAGGCCGTGAAAGCCGCCCTCGAACTTGAGCACCTTTTCCCGGTGGGTAAAGACGCGGGCCATCCGGATGGCCATCATGGTGGCCTCGGTCCCGGTGCTGACAAAGCGGACCGTGTCGCCGCAGGGGACGGCCTCACAGATGCGCTTGGCCAGGCGGACGGTCGGCTCGCTCATGCAGTGGAAGGTCGATCCTTTCCCGATCTGGGCCTGCACGGCCTGGACGATCGCGGGGTGCGCATGGCCCAGGAGGAGCGGGCCCGAGCCCATCACGTAATCGATGAACGCCCGGCCGCGGGTATCATAGAGCGTGCTCCCCTCCCCCCGATCCGCAATGAAGGTGAGGTCCGGGGGAAGCGACCACTGCCACGTCGAGCCGCCGGGGAGATACTGGGCTGCGTCGGCCAGCAACTCGTTGGTGCGGGAATCAGATTCCAGATTCGCGTTCGGCATTGGACCTCCTATTGTGCACGTATGTCGGCTGGACTCCAAGAAGCGGCGCAGCCGGACCGCCCCCTTCCGAGCGGAGCAGTCCCGGCTGCGCCCTGGAAATCCTTCGAGAAATCCCGGGCTCCGGTCACCCTTTTGAGTCCTGAGCGCCTTAAGCCCGCCGGAACTTGAAATTGAACCCGCGCAACTCGATCTGCTGGATCGGATGCGCCTTCCAGTCCATGTATTTCTGGAGCCCGTACAACTCGATCGGCTGGATGACCTCGATCCAGGGCACCTGTTCCTGGAAGATCTTCGTCATCTCCTTATAGGCCTGTCCCCGGAATTTCTCATCCACACTGAAGCGCGCGGCGTCGCCGAGCTCGTCGAAGCGCGGGTGGCGCCAGTAATCGTAGATGCCGCCCGGGCCGAGGATCCGCCACATCATCCCGTCGGGATCTCGCAGGATCGAGGTCGGGTCGGCCCAGAAGAAGCCCTTGAACGTCTTCTCCCGCAGCTTCTGGGCCCGCACCGTCGTTTCCAGGAGCTCAAGCTTGGCGTTGACGCCAATCTCGCGCCACATGGAGACAACGGCCTCGCCCATCTCTTTGTCGTACACGATGAGACCCTGGCCGCTCTCGATCACGATCTCCTCGCCCTTGTAGCCCGCCTCCTTGAGGCGCTGCTTGGCCAGACTGGGGTCGTACTTCAACGGGGGCAGGCTCTCGTCGAAGTGGTTGTCGCCCTTGGCAATCGGCTGGCTCGGGACCATGCCCTGGCCGCGGAATAGGTCCTTGACGATCGATTCGCGGTCGATGGCGAGCGACAGCGCCTGCTTGACCTTCGGGTTGTCGAGGGGCGGGCGCTTGGAGTTCGCCATCAGGACATAGAGCCCCGAGTAGAGCGCGCCCTCAATCTTCGTATTCGGATGCTTTGCCACGCGATCGGCGTGGTCGGGCGGGAGCTTGGTGATGAGATCGACTTCGCCCGCGAGCAGCGCGGCGATGCGCCCCGCCATCTCCGGAATCGGCTTGAAGATCACCCGGTCCGCAGCAATCTGCCCTTGCCAATAGTCCCGGGTGGCGTCCAGCACCACGCGATCGTCCTTGACCCACTCGACGAGCTTGACCGGTCCCGCCCCGACGGCCTTGAGGTTGAAGGTGTCGTCGCCGACCGTCTCCACGTATTTTTTCGGCATGATCTGCCCGCCCGAGAAGCTGAAGCGCGGCGGCAGCAGCGGATCGGGTTTCTTGGTATAGAAATTCACCGTGAAAGGGTCTGGCGTCTCAATCCGATCAATAGTCTGGAAGTTGGTCCGCACCAGCGACACTTTCCGATTGGGATCGTACGCCCGCTCGATGCTGAACTTGACATCCGCGGCGGTAAATGGATCGCCGTTGTGGAACTTGACGCCCTGGCGCAGCTTGAATTGCCACAGGGTGGGATTCACCAGCTTCCATTCGGTGGCGAGGCCCGGGTACAGCTTCCCATCGGGATGCCGGCTGGTGAGGTTGTCGTACAAGTTGAGGAGGATGGACAGGTCCCAGCCGCTCGTGGTCAGGTGCGGGTCCATCTTTGACAGATCGCCGCCCTGCGCCACGACCACCTCGGTCTTGCGCGTCGTCTGCGCGCCGGCCGCCCGGGGGAGCAGCCCCTCTGCGGCCGCCATGCCACCAACCAGTCCTGCCGCCGCTGTGAGAAATCCTCTCCGGGTGATCTTCCCATCCCGGAGCATTCGGGCGAGGCCATCCACCGTGATGCCATCCGTCCTTCGGGTTTCATCCGCCATGGTTGTAATCTCCCCTCGCACTCGGCGCTGTTCACATCGATCTCACCGGTGAAGACCATAATCTCTTACCTGCCCTCCGCCCTCCTTTCTCCAACCAGGAGTCTCCAAATGAAATGAGAGGGAATCTGCTTTTTTGGGGGGCCGCGCGGCGATCCAGGTGCCGGGCCCGACGGATTCTCGGCAGGACGCTGCGCGGGCCGGCTCCCCCGCCGCTCACGCCGTACTCCTGAACTCGCGTGGAGTGTCCTGCACCCCGACCGTGGGTGTCAAGGGCAAAACTGGGGTGGCACCGATCTCCCGTGGATGGGCGCCGGGCAGACCCCGATGCCCTCGGGCGCCGCCGGCGTGATCTCGCGGGCCCTGGGCGGAACGGACTCCCTCGCACGGCGCGAGCCGTTGCTGAGCGGACGGCAACGGGTACCCCGCGAACGGCGGGCTGTGGGCTGGGACGGGCCAGGGGCCCAGGTGGGTAGGGACGATCAGCGCAGACTGAATGCCTCTTCCATCTCCTGTCGAAGCCGCCACAGGTGAGACTCCTCAGGAGGCTCGACCATCTCCGCAGTGATCACGGTCCCCGCCGGGACATCGCGCACGAGGGTGTTGTTCGCCATCATGTAGAAGGGGAGGGGATTCGCCCCCGCGGCCATGCGGGCCGGGACGAGGAGTCCCTCCACGCCGTCGATCTCGTGGTGGTGGCCGGTGGCCGCAAGCTGCGTGCCCGTCGCCAGGGGCTTGGTGGTCCGCCCGACCACGTCGAAGCGGGGCCGAACGTCGTCGGGGCCCGAGGACCGCCCCTGGAGCACCGCGGCGAGGACGGTGGTTGCGGATTCCACGCCGAGCAGATGCGAGGGCCTGTAGATCATCGCCGCTTCGCCGGAGCGGTTCACCACATGTCCCTTGACGCGCAGGACCTCCCAGGTCTGCTTGTCCTCGCAGCGCACCACCACAAACACTCCGCCAGCGAAACTCGCCTCATCCGGGCGCCGCAGCGTATTGACGACGTCCACCACTCCCGGCCGGCCCAGGATCCCGCCCATGGAGGCGGGGACCAGGACGTCCGCGATCTCGGGGGTGCGAAGAATCGGTGTATGGAACGCGGGAACGTCCACCAATAGGTCGCACGCGTTGGCGACCAGCCCCATCTCGACCAGGTCGGGGACCGTGCGCTGCGGAATCGCCGCCAGAGCCAGTGCCCGTGCCTCGACGACGCTCCTGGTGTCTCGCACCCCGAATTCCCAGAGAGCGTCGAGGCCGGAAGCCTCCACGGAGCGGTCCAGACTCGTGACCCGCTTTGCGGTGGGGTCATACACGAAATCGTATTCGCTCGACTTCCCCGCGCAGAGCACCTCCAGCCCGATCACTCGGGCCCAGACGATCAACTGCATCAGCAGGCTGGGCTGATCGCCGTCCACCGGCGTGTAGACCAGCCCCGCCGCCTTTGCCCGGCGATGGAGCAAGGGCCCGATGACGCTGTCCGCCTCTTTCGACACCATGGCCACGTGCTTGCCGTTCCGCAGGGCCGTCTCCGCGTGGACGGCCGCGGCCTCGGGCGCCCCCGTCGCCTCCACGACCAGATCGATCGGGAGTTGCATCAGCATGAGGGCGTCGCTCGATACGACGGCCTTCCCCTCCTCTAGCCCCGCCTTCGCCTCGGCCAGCGTCTCGCAGACCCTGATGGCGTCCTCCGGAAGCCCGGCATGCCGGAAGGCGGCGATCCCCCGCTCGACCTTGCGCGCATGGATGGCGGATACCTTTAGACCCTGCGTCCGGCGGGCCTGGAAGATGAACGAGAAGCCGTATTCCCCGGCCCCGATCACGAGCGCCCGGACGGTCTTCTCCCGGGCCAAACGCTGAAGCGTTTCCATGTACATGCGGACCTCCTTACTCAGACCTGCCGGTAAGCTGAAATGCCGCCCAGAAGAAGGGGTGCGGGAACTTCTGGCGCGTCTTGATCTGGGCCTGACGCAACGCTTCCTGCTTCGTATGCGTGGCCAAATTCGTATAGAAGTCCTTCATGAGCGCCGCAGTTGCCCGATCTTCTACGCTCCAGAGGCTTGCGACGATCGATCGGCTTCCCGCGTAGAGGAAGCCCCGGGTAAGCCCCACCACGTCATCGCCATTTGACACCTTGCCCAACCCGGTTTCGCATGCCGACAGCGCAATAAGATCGGCGTCGAGACTGAGGGAATAGAGCCCGCTCACCGAAAGCAGTCCATCGTTCTCGTCATCTTTCGCCAGATGCAGACCGGAATTCAGCGGGTTATCACTTTGAAAACTCCCGTGCGTAGCGAAATGCACGCGGGAAAACAATCCTGCGGACTTCAGAAAATTCGTTGCTGAGGCATCCCGGCGAACCAGAAGCTTGGACCCGGGAAACAAATTGGCTACCGTCCGGGCTTCCTCCTCGGCGTACTTGAGATCGAGGCGGGCATCCCCCAGATCGGGATTCCCCAGCACCAGCAGCTTCACGGCGTTCCTGTCGATGGTCGGGCGAAGGAATTTGAGGACACTGGCGCTCGGCAGGAATCTCAACCCGAACTGATCGATCAGTAACCTGCCGTCAGGCGCCTGCAGGGAGGAGAACGGCAAGTAGTGCAACGCGCCGTGGGCCACGACCACGACACTATTGCTCGTAACATTCTTCTCGATCGGCGACCACAACCGTTGATACAAAGCCTTGGCGGATGCCTGCCACCTGCTCGTGGCCGGATCCACGACCGCAGTGCGGAATGCGTGTACCGCATCGCCAAGCCCGGTGGCATCCAGGGTGACGACCTGCAGTTGCTCTCGGTCAAGAATGAAGATGTAGAGATCCCTGCCCCAGTAGTAGTACTCCACCAAGGTCTCATCGGCACCGATGAGCGCCCTGAGTTCGTTCGTCGGCACCGAAGTAACGGTTACCAGCGAGGAAAGCTCCGGGGCCTTCAGTCTGACGTCCTGGCGCGCGAGCTCAAGGCTGCGCAGCCTGGTGACCGCTCCAGGCCTCGCGGTGTCGGCCTGAATCCGCGCCTCGAGGTCGGCTGCGTCGAGCTTGCTCAATACCTGCCGGGCCGTTTCCGCATCGATGTCCCGGGCTGAAAACACTTTCTTCGAAGCCAGCAGGTCAACCAGGGCCCTGGACTTGGATCTCTCGACATACTCAAAGGCGGAAGCAACACTGCCGCCCGCAACCAGGAGGCGAATCAGATCGAAATAGACCTCCTGCTTGTCCGAGATAAAACCGATCCTGCTGGCCTCGGTATTGATCGACGCCCGCAATCGCTCTATCGCATCGACTGCATCCCTGTAATAGCGAATCGCCGCGCCGGTATCCCCGTCGCGCTCGGCGAGCCTACCACGGTCATGCAGAAGCATCCAGTAAAAGCCCGCGTGATCGGCGATCCCGGGCTGCGCCAGCAGGCGGTCGAAACCGGCCTTCGCTTCCTTCCGGCGATCGGTCTCCATTTCGCATTTATGACGCATGTAATCTCGCGGCGCTTCTTCCCACCGCCACAGCGACTCACCGTCCTTGAGACCGGCAAAGCCGCTGGCCATCGCTCGTAAGCCGGAACTGTTATCCTGCGAAATGACCTCCAGCGCTCTCTTGAAGTCCTTCACTGCCACGAGCGCACGCGCCAGGGTCGCACGCAAATAGATCTCGGCCGATGAAGTGGCAAAACTTGAGATGTCCAGCTTCGACAACTCGTCGATAAACACTCTGGCCCGCTCCGTTTGCCCGAGCAATGCGTGGCCGACGGCAAGTATGCCCAGAACGTCAACCTGAAAATAATTCCCCTGAGTCTGGTTACTGGTCAGCTTGCCTTTTGCAATCAACGCCTGTTCAATCGCACGTGGATAGTCGCCATGATCGAGCGCCGCCTCGGCGCGCATGATGTGCGGATATGGTGTGATGTCCCAGTCTTTGGTACCGAACATCAATCCAGAAGGCATGCGTGAGGTGACGAACCACGTTGGCTGCGCCCACCAGGAACCATACTTGCCTCCGCTGCGATCGCCGCCGGCAATTTTCTTCTCAAGCTCATCAAGGCATGCATCCAGTTTTGCGTAGCTCTTTATCTTGCTGTAGGCAAAGCACAGCCTGACCAGTTGATCCGATTTTCCGTTTTTCAACTCCCGGGTTTGCGGTTCAAGGAGAAGCGCCATATCGCCAAAACGGCCAGACGCAAACGCCCGGTCGACGTCGTCAACAGGGTCATTGACAGCCAGCGCCATTGCGGGCGCGAGTAGAAACGCGGCAAGAAGCGCCAGGAGAGACAGCTTGCAGAGCACACTTCTCGTCACGACTGAGGAGCCACATCCATTATGTTTCGACGCCAATTCATTCATGCAATGCCTTACCGACTTACCGTGGATGGGCGCCGGGCGGACTCCGCTGCCCTCGGGCGCCGACGGCTTGATCTCGCGGGCCCTGAGCGGACTCCCTGATCACGCGGCGCGACCCTGTGCTGAGCGGAAGGCAACCGGTACTCCGCGAACGGCGAATGAAAATCTGGTGACGCGCACAGTCTGCCCGTGCAAGCGTCAAGTTCCCTCGTCATGATTAGTCAAACTTAGTCAAAGACGTCTCTCATTACCTGATCAAACGCGGATAATATTCATCGCCGCTGCTCGGTGCGCGGCGGCGCGACATCGACGCCGCTCAGGCCCGCGCGCGCGATCGAGCCGGCAATCAGACCGGATGAGCGCGCCTCGTCAAGAAATCTGTCGATCGCCTCCAGCAATGTCTTGTTGCCCTTCCGCACAATCACCGCTTGCTCCACGCCATAGAAATTTCCGGTCACGATGCGGAATCCGGGCGTTTTCGCGACCAGTTCTGTCAGCCGTTGCCGGTTGGCCGCATAGGCCTCGATCTCGCGGGCGTCGAGCAGCCGGACGGCGACCTCGAGATTGCCGCCGGGGTTGCGCGTGAGCGTGGCATTCTTCAGCGTGCGGGTGAGGAAGAAGTCGCCGGCGTCGCGCTCGCCTACGCCGATGCGCTGACCCGGCTTGTCCATGTCGTCGACCGAGCGCAGCGGCGAACTTTCTGGCACGAGATAGGTGTTCTGCGCGAGCGAATAGGTCTGCGAGAAGTCGACGTCGACCGCGCGCACCGGGTCGTAGGCAACGAAGCCGATATCCGCATCGCCCTTCTTCACGCTGTCGATCACCCCAGGCACGCCCTGCGCGCCCTTGATGGTGAATGGCACGCCGAGCTTTTGCGCCAGCGCGCGGGTGATCTCCGCGCCCGGCCCGCGCACCTCCTTGGTGGTCGGATCGATGAACGCCTGCACCGGATTCTGCCCGATATAGGTCGCGCGCAGGGCACCGGTGGAAACCAGTTCGTTGGCGGCGGCGAGCGTGAAAAGACTGGCGAGGAGCGTTACAGTGGTGATCAGGCGTCGCATATTGATACCTCCCGAGGTTCCATCCGAAACGTGAAGCTCTTACGCGAATCGCTTTCGCGCCAGCACAGCGCCTTTGCCGAGTGCGGCGAGCTTTGCGCCGGCGATGTCGCGATGCATCGGCGCCATGCCACAATTGGTGCCGCAGACGAGGCGATCCTTCGGAACGTGTTTCATCACCGCCTCGATGGTGGCAGTGACATCCTCGGTGATAGGGATTTGCTTTTCGGGGTCACGTCACGATGGCGCCTTGTCTCCGGGCCGCAAGGCCGCCGGGGGCGCGCCGGCCGGCCCGGTCGCGGGGTGCCAGGGCTCGCGGCTTGCCTCCTAGTGGGTCGGGGGG
>Ga0209182_10000116_pt1 | contig 18587 bp, 12 predicted proteins | sample LakBais05cmmetaG_FD_185474 | JGI IMG/M metagenome (GOLD analysis project Ga0209182, IMG submission 185474) | Lake sediment microbial communities from Lake Baikal, Russia to study Microbial Dark Matter (Phase II) - Lake Baikal sediment 0-5 cm... | ecosystem: Environmental > Aquatic > Freshwater...
TGACAAATGACACTGTCAAAGCGGATGGATAAAAATCATTCAATCAGGCAGCCTCTGGATTGACTTTTTCTTGATCGCGCTTCGACTTTCAAAAAGGAGAATTTCAATTGACCGCGATTCTGGAATCAGTCTGAAGTAGAGCCGATAATTGCCCAGGCGTGCCCTATAAATATTAGGTTTTCCCTGGATTTTCTTCACGTCCCTCCGGAACGGATCAACCTGGAGTTCGTGAAGCTTGAGGAGGATTTTTTGTTGCAGCCGAGGATCAAGGCTCTCGATATTTTGACCGGCTGTTTTTGCGATCTTTGTGATGGCCCATCTTTTTGCTGGAAAGTTTCCGTTTGAGTTCTTCAAGAGTGAGATATTCCCCCTGTTCGATTTCTCTGATACCTTCTTCGATTCTGGACCACTCTGCGGCACTTGCCTTCACGCTCGGCAGCTCTTCCTTGATCAGATTCCGAATGAACTCCCGGATCTTTCCAGTTTTGCTGAATCCTTTTTCTTTGCAGATCGTATCAAAGGCCACATATTCCTCATTCGATAGACGTAAGCATAAGTTTTTTGTCCCATTCATGAGCGATTCCTTATCCGAAAAAATAGTCTTGGTTGCATTATTTTGCATTAATTTTAATGCAAATAATTGCCATTGTCAAGTCTGCGAATTGCTCTATAGCATTTAGGGTGGTAGCCATGGGAGGATCAGGAGGTAGGTCTTACAGAAAAATATCAGAAGATGTTCCGCCCACTAGCGCGGACAGCGGACCCGGACGAACTCGCAGCGGGGACTGCCACACTCGAGGTCCTTCTCCTCCTCGTCCTTGCTCTTTCTGAAAGCCAAGGGAAATTTATCTTATTTCTGCTCTCCCCTTTCCTCAGCAATGATCTTATTGAGGTCGAGGATCTTGACTTTGCCAAACGTCGAGAGCGGCTTGTCGAATTTCTTCTCGTCCCCCACGATGACGAAGATCATCGTTTCTGGGCTCATGTACTTCTTGGCAACCTCCTGGATATTCGCCTTGGTGACTTTTCGGATGTTGTCGATGTAGGTGTCGAGGTAGTTGTCTGGATAACCGTTAAGCTTCAAGCTCATAAACTGGCTCAGGATCTGACCCTTCTGTTCGAAGCGGAAGACAAAGCTGTTGACCAGGGAGTTCTTGGCGGTTGCGATCTCTTCATCGGTCACTGGGTTGGCCTGCATGTCCTTGATGATCCCCTTTATGACCTCGAGGGCTTCGACAAACTTGTTCGCTTTGAGCTGCGACCCGATCTGGAAAGGACCCCTATCCTTTCCAGTTCCTTCATAGACGCCGCCATATATTCCGTAGGTCAAACCGCGGTTTGAACGCAGCTCCTTCATCAGCCTCGCTGTGAAGCCGCCCCCGCCGAGGATGTCATTCATGACCTCGATTTTGAACTCGTCTGGATTCAGCTGCGTGATTCCCAGATGACCCATGAAGACGTTGCCCTGGGGCGTATCTTTATAGGCATAATAGATGGTCCCGTCTGCTTTCTCCGTGAGTTTCGGAATAACAGGGAGTGCCACCTTTTTCTTGGCCCAGCCTTTGAAGGCCTTTTCAATAGACGCCTTGGCTTCCTCAAGAGAAATATCTCCCACAATCCCCAGGTAGAAGTTGTTGGGAGCGAAGTACTTCTGGTTGAAAGCGATGAGGTCTTCCCGGGTGACGGCCTTGACGGTCGCCGGCGTGGCTCTCCGTCCGAAGGGTGTATCTGCGCCGAAGAGTTTCTCGTTGAAAAGGAGCATGGCTGCCTGGTACGGCATATCCCAGCGCCGCCGCATGCCTTCAAGGGTTTGGTTCCTGGCCAAGTCGATTTTGTCCTGGCGGAATTCCGGATTTATGATAATATCCGAGTAGAGTTCGACGAGCTTTCCAAAGTCCTTCTTAAGAGAGTTACCGGAGACGGATATGTATTCCGTGCCGCCCGAAGATTCGATGGATGCGGCGATGAATTCGAGTTCCTCGTTGATCTGGTCCCCGGTCATCTTCTTAGTGCCGCCAGTGCGCAATACCGTTCCCATAAGAGAGGCGAGTCCGGCTTTCTCGGCCGGTTCGTAAAGGCTTCCGCCCCTGAAGAGTCCCCTTATAGAGATGAGCGGCAGCTCCTTGTCTTCCATGTAGAAGCATTGGATGCCGTTGCCGAGAGTAAACTGGATGGGCCTGGTCAGCTTGAATTTAAGCTCGGGCGCCGGCCCCAGCTCACGGGGATGTTTTTGCGCTGTCGCAGTCAAAGTGATAGCGATGAGGACCGCGCCGATGATTAAGCCCTGGATTGGTTTCTTTGCGTTCATCGGTATTCTCCCTTCTCTTCTAGGACGCCTTGGCTTTCCTGACGAGATAAGCCACGGTCCTGTTCTCCAAAGTCAGGCAGTTTTTGGCAAAATCCATGACATCCGCTGCCGTGATGCCGGCAATGATGTCTTTGTACTTGAGGTAGAGCTTCCAGTCGCCGAAGAGGAGCTGGTATCGCATAAGCGTCATGGCCAGCCCCATGTTGGAGCTCATAGAACGGATGTAGGACGCCTCCAAGTTGTTTTTGACTTTCTGAAGCTCCCGCTCTGTAATCGGCTCTGTTTTGACCTTCTCGATATGACCCATGATCGCGGTCTCGAGCTCTTCGACCGGATGCGGGTAGCGGGGAGTACCGCTAAACGTCATTAGGTTCGGATACCGAGAGCCTGGCCCCGAGCCCGCACCGACCGAGATTGCAATCTGCTTGTCCTGGACGAGGTCCTTGTACATTCGAGAGGTCCGGCCTGAGGTCAGGACGTACGACAAGACACTCGCCGCCGCATCCTCCTTGGTCGGGAAGGTGGGCTTGTGGAATCCCATGACGAGCATGGGTTCGGCTTCGAACTCGATCTTGACGCGCCTCTCGCCGATCTGCTTCGGCTCCGCCGTCCTCAGGACGGGCGGATCGTCGCCCCGAGGAATTCCCCCAAAATATCTCTCGATCAATGGCCAGGCCTTCTCCGGATAGATATCGCCTACGATCGCCAGGACGCAGTTGTTGGGCGTATAGTATTTGCTCTTGAACGCCCGAGCTTCTTCCAGGGTCACGGAGTTGATATCCGAGGCCCAGCCGACGACCGGATGGTTATAGGGATGGGCGATAAAAGCCGCGCCCATGAATATTTCATTTAGCATCCGCGTGGGGACGGCTTCGGTCGTCTGCTTCCGTTCTTCCTGAATGACGCTCCGCTCGATATAGAACTCGCGGAGGACGGTGTTCTTCATCCGCTCCGATTCCATCAGGCAGTAGAGCTCAAGCTGGTTCGAGGGAAGGCTGATGATATAGGACGTCTGGTCCGTGCCCGTCCCGGCGTTGAGGCCGACGCCTCCGACATTGGTGTAGATGAGGTCGATCTCGTCCTTGACAATGTACTTCTTCTGCTCGGCCTCAAGCTTTGTCAGCTCTTCTCTCAGCCGGGCCAGCTTCTCTTTGTCGGCCATGTCGCCCTTGACCAGCTCCAGACTCCATTCGTGGCCGACCTGGTTGATCTTATCCATGATCGGTTTCTCTTTCTCGAAGTCCGACGTGCCGATTTTGGGCGTGCCTTTAAAAGCCATGTGTTCGAAGAGATGGGCCGTCCCCGTGATTCCGGGTGTCTCGTCCACGGAGCCCACCTTGAATCCGTAGACGGTGCTGAAGACGGGCGCGCCGTGTCGCTCGACCAGGATTACGCTCAGTCCGTTGGCCAGCTTCTTGAAATTGACCTTTTGCTCCAGGTTCTGGGCAGCCAGAAAGGCGCTCAGCCCCAGGAGCAAACAGAAGAAAAGTGGTGCGATTTTTCTGGCTTTTTTCATTCTTACCTCCCTGATAATATTATGCATTGCATTGCCAGGCTAATGGCAATCTCCTTTTCCGTGTTGTCTGCAATCATGTCCCGTTGAGGCTGACAACGACGTTTCCACTCACAATAAAAATGATATTCCCTTCCCCGTATCGATGTCAATAACAGGGAAGTAGCCGCGACGGAGGCCATCCGGCCGAATCATCGTTGCAAACGACCAGAAAATCTCTTGAAAGACGATATGCCTCCCTTCCCTCTTGAAGTCGTAGAGGCCGAAGGGCTCGACGACACGTCGCGCGACAGGAATCTGGGGTCGCGTCTACACTTTCCACTTTTTTGTGGAAAGTGTAGACGCGACCCCGTTTTTTATTAATCCGAAGTGCGCCAGGCCAGCCATTACCAGGGAGAATCCGGCGTTCCGTGTTCGGATGCTCTGGGCTTTTCGTTGAAAGGCTGCGCCTTTCCGGCGTGGACGTCAGGCAGACGCCGGTGCGCTATTTTAGCCGCCTCCACCAGCTCTAGGTAGGGACGGTTCGTCACATCCACGAATCCGATATTGTAGTTCTCCCCGTCCATGCGGCCTAAGACCGGCTCGTCCAGCCACTGGAACCAGTGCGCCCCGACAAAACAGGGCAAGGCCGCGGCCTGCTCGAGGTAATAGCGGTATCCCTTGGCCCGTTCGGCTTGACTCGCCGTCTGGACGAGGCCGGCGCCGAGGCCGTCGGCCGGCACGCCGAGATGAAACTCCCCGATAAGGACAGGCCGGCCAGTAATCTCATAGACCTTCTTCAACTGCCTAGTCGGCTCATACTCATACACGTTGAGGCTGCATACGTCGAAGTCTTTGCCCAGCCGCAAGATCGCTTCAGCCGGTATCCCGCCGAATCGGATGCCCAGGTTGAGATGGTTGGGATCGGCCTTCTTGATCGCCTCTCCCATCAGCTTCAGGTATTTCTCGAACATGCCGTGAACGAATTCCTCGCGGCGCTTGGGAGTGTCTCCCTGGGCCAGATACTCCTTGAGCTTTCGCTGCGTAGCGGTCTCGGGACCTTTGAGGAACATGTCCACCAGCTCGCCTTCGCGTTTCGGCCAGGGAGGCTCGTTGCCCAAGAAATACCCCAACAGCCAGGGATCGTCCCGGTTTATCGAGCATTGTTTGTCGGCGGCCTGCTCAATGCCGCGCCCGAATTCCTCCGAGTAAACATCCGGCATGCCCAGATAATACGGCTCTGAGCGCGGCGCGCGGAACATCGCCACATAAGCTTTTTGCTGCCCATCCTCGGACGCTTTCAGGGAGGACCAGTTGCCCACCGTGTTCATCCCCCAGGCGCTCATCCGCCGTTGGACGAGACTTGAGCCTTTCCGGCCGGCCTCGCCTCTTATGCCATTGGCCCCGGTGGACAGGAATAGATGCCCGTCCGGGTCCACGAACCACCACCGTCCATCGATTTGCTCGATGCGGAAGAAGCCTGTGGCCTTGGCCTGGGTGTTCAGATACCCGCCGTACCGACTATAGTTGAACTCGCCGCTGCCATTGAGGGCCTTCTCTTCCTCGGCCAGTTCCCTCTCCAGTTGCTCGCGGCTCTTGATCTTGCGGGGCCAATCAGCATGGGCCCATTGTCCGAATTCATCCAGGACGGGCTGCTTCTCAAGGAATTCCGACCCGGGGTCCTCCTTGGCCAAGGCCACGGACCGGATCTCGAGCACGGGTTTGTTCAGCGGGTACTCCATCACCACGCCAATCGCCTCGACGTGATTCAGTTCACCAAACGGTCCCCAAACCTGCATCCAGTACGAGTTGGTCCGTCGGTTGTTGGTCGAAGCCAAGTCCATCCCTCGCTGGTCCTTGCCCTTGAAATACGGCAAGGGAATGGCGGCCCGCAACCAGATGTTCTGTCCGAAGGGCTGGAGCATGAGCCGGCGTTTTCCGTTCGTTGTGTGAAGCCACAGCGAGAACCGTTGGGGCGAGGACGCCTTCATCTCTAGAACGAGGAATCCGTAGTCGGACCAGTCAGAGGGCAACCGAGGGTCCAACTCGTTCAACGACCATTTATGCTCCGACACCCTGTCTTCGAATGTGACCTTCACCGGCCTCTCCAAGGCCGGAGCTGTCCTCCAGCAGAACACCAACAGGACGGCCATCAGGATTCCTCGCGGCCTCTTCATCGTTCCTCCTGATATGAGATTTCGCCCCTCGCCGAAAATGATACGCCCGGCCGAGAATCGATGTCAAACTCGCCAAATGACACCCAAGGCCGTGCCTTCAGTAGCGCCGCTGAAACCAGATGATCAGATTAACAAATAACGCCAGATAACATGAACAGGACTATGACGTTTTAATTTTCGGCACAGGCAAAAGGTGGGGAACGCCGTTTTCATTCATGAGCTTGTTGAGCCGCGGCCATTCGACGTCGATGATCGTGTTCGCTTTTTCGATCATCGGTTTCAATTTTCCGGATGCGTCCTGAATCTGCTGGAGCTGCTTGGCCGTCGGCACGGTCCCGCTCGGGCTGGCGATGGCACGGTTCACGGCCGTGAGCTGCCCGCGCACGGAAGCGTTCTCAACCTGGAGCGCGCTCACATCCTTGGCCACGGCTTTCACGGCATCAAGAACAGCGGCAGGCACGCCGGTCATCTTCCCGAGCGTTCCCTGGAGCTCTGAAAGCTGCCTCGACAGGGCGCTGACGGTTGTTTCGATGGCGGTCAACGTCGGCTGGAGCTTGTAGATCGCGAGCAGCGCGTCGTGCTGGGCCTTTCGCGCTTCGAAGGAAATCTCGATCCTCGGATCGCCTTCGACTTTCACCGTCTTCGTCATCTCCTGCCCGTCTGCTTTGAGCGTCACTCTGTACTCGCCGGGAAGGACGGCCGGTCCCTGCGCCGCGGCGGCAAAACCTCCGGCCGGAGGCCCTTCGGGGGCAGCGCCGGGCAGAGCATATCTCAGGTTCCAGGCCAACCGGTTGATTCCGATATTTTTTGTTCCCGCGATTTCCCGGACAAAATTTCCAGCCTCGTCCTGGACGACGAGCTTGACATCCCCTTTGGGCTCCCCACTCAGAGAATAATCAATGATCGCGCCGTAGGGAGGATTGGGCGCGACGAAGAATTTGCTCCCCAGGCTGGCTTTATGCGAATAGGGCGAGAAAATCGTCGCCGGCCGGATGTCGAAAAGATACGCCGGCGCCTTGACAACATCTTTCGTAAGATGTTGCAGGCTGAAAATGCTGTCCAGGACGTAAACACTCCGGCCGTGCGTCGCGAAAATCAGGTCGTTATCGCGCGGATGAACCTGGATGTCGTCGACGGGGACGATCGGAAGATTTCCCTTCATCCGGGTCCAGTGCGCGCCTCTATCGGTCGAGAAAAACGCCCCGCGTTCCGTGCCGATAAAAAGAAGATTCGCATTTTTTGGATGCTCACGGACAACGCTCAACGTGCTTCCCTCCGGGATTCCGGCCGAGATATTGGTCCAGGTCTCGCCGAAGTCGGCCGTAGCGAAGACATACGGTTTGAAATCTCCGCTCCGGTGGCCGTCGAAAGCGACGTAGCAGGTTCCCTCCTCGAAGTGAGAAGCTTCGACGCGGCTGACATATGTCCCCTTCGGGACGCCGGTGACTTTAGTCCCGACGTTTTTCCAGGTCTTTCCTCCGTCGCGCGAAACCTGAAGGAACCCGTCGTCTGTCCCGACCCAGAGAACGCCCGCTCTAACCGGCGATTCGCTCACCGTCGTGATCGTTCCATAGAACGCTACGCCGTCGTTTCGGGAAAACGTGATCTCTGTCCCGGCCAAGCCCATGATCGGCATTTTGTCCCGATCCTGGTTTGCGGTGAGGTCCGCCGTCGCTTCCCAGGTGTCGCCCCGGTCGGGCGAGATGAACAGCCGGTTTCCGCCATAGTAAACCATCTTGCTGTTGTACGGCGAGATGAGAATCGGACTATTCCAGTTAAAGCGATAGCGCTCCTTGGGATCGTCCGGCTGGGGCCGGATGTTTTTCGTTTCTCCTGTCCGCAGGTCAAAGCGGAAGACATTTCCGTCCTGCGACTCGCCGTAGATCGTGGTGTGATCGGTCGGGTCCGCCTGGGCGTAAAAGCCGTCGCCGCCGCCGAACCGGATCCATTCATCGTTCGTGATGCCGACGGAAGTGAACGTTGCGCTCGGTCCGCCCCAGCTTCCGTTGTCCTGCAGCCCGCCGTAAACCCAGTAGGGCTTCCGCATGTCGAATGCGACTTCATAAAATTGGCCGAGCGGGATCGTGTTGATGAAATCCCAGCTCACGCCGCGGTCGTAGGAAACATGAATGCCGCCGTCCGAGCCGACGAGCATGTGGTCGGAGTTAGCCGGATTGATCCACATCGCGTGATGATCGCCGTGGATGCCGCGGACAAGGTCGGTCCGAAACGTCTTCCCGCCGTCCTCCGAATACCCCATCGGCGCGCCAAGGGAGTAAATGCGCTGGTCGTTCGCGGGATCGATCCGGATCTGGCTGTAGTACATCGGGCGGTTATTATAGTTCGACATCATCCGCCAGGTGTCGCCCTTGTCGTCCGAGCGATATGTCCCGGTGGCCTTGCCTTCCAGAGAAAGGTAGATAATGCTCGGATTTTTTCGATAAATATCGATGCCGATCCGGCCTAAGGGCCCCTCGGGCAAACCCTTGGTCAGTTTGATCCAGGTCTCGCCGCCGTCGGTCGTTTTGTAGAGTCCGCTGCCCGGTCCGCCGCCATTGAAGCCCCATGGCGCGCGGCGGCGCTGATAAGCTGCGGCGTAGAGCGTGTTTGGATTTTCGGGGTCCATGGCGACATCGACGAATCCGGTGTTTTCATCGATGAACTTCGTGTTGATCCAGGTCTTGCCGCCGTCAGTCGTCTTGAACAGGCCGCGCTCCTTGTTCGCATGCCAAAGATGTCCGAGCGCCGCGACGTAGACGACATCCGGGTTCGTCGGATGGATGACAATGCGGCCGATGTGATGCGTGTCCCGGAGGCCCATGTTTTTCCAGGTCTTGCCGCCGGCGGCGGATTTATAGACGCCGTCGCCCCAGGAAGAGCTCTGGCGGTTATTGGGCTCGCCCGTTCCGACCCAGACGATGTCCGGGTTGGACTGCGAGACGGTGACGTCGCCGATCGTGCTCGTCGTCTGGTCGTCGAAGACGGGCGCAAAGGTCACTCCGTTGTTCGTCGTTTTCCATAGTCCGGCAGACGCGGTGGCGACATAGAAGACACGCGGATCTCTCTCGACGACGGCGAAGTCGTCAATGCGGCCGCCCATGTTGGCCGGGCCGATGCATCGCCACTTAAGCCCGTCGAGAAACGTTTCCGGGACAACGGGTTCTTCCGCAGCTTTGGCCGCCGGCTTAGGCGCTTTTTGGGCGCTAACGAATAGCGTCAGCCCCAGACCGATGAACAAGAGGATGAGGAAACGACTCAAAAAAGCGGATTTTTTCATGCTCTCCCCTCCATAGTAGAATGGGGCATACTTATCATAGAAGGGAGAAGAAAGTCAAAAGCCCCCAGCCCTGACCATCGAACGGTTTTAAGACAAGGCCACCCGTAGCCCTGTCTCTGAGCAATTGATAGAATGATTTTTCTGCGATAGGATGAAGCTTCACCTTTGACCGGGAAGCGCGGCAAGAATTTTAATGATATTGCCGCTCCTGCAACCAAATATCCTTGAGCGGAACCTTCATTCTCCGGCAGAGGAAGATGCCGCGGTTATTTTCGTAAGGCATGGAAAAAGGGCAATCGGTCGTCGCCGCGAGCTCGACCTGGTCAAAAAATCGCTCAAGATCCAGCCGGGAGGCCTGAAGGTCCCGGCTGGTCCCCCAGAGGATCGCGACCTTTCCCTTCCAGCCGCCGTATCCCCAGAGCCAATAATTATTATGGCCGCAGACGGCTTTGGGAAGGTCATATTTTTTTCCGAAGAAATCGATGGCGCCCGCTTCGCCGTAGTTGCGCGTGTAGATCATGCATTCGGATTGCTCCTCGGGCGAGAGGCGCTCATAAATCTCGGCCACTTTCGCCGCCATCTCCGGCCAGCAGAACATATCGGCGTAGTGCTGGGGCAGGATTCCGAGCTCGCTCCGCTCTTCCTGGGGCGGCTTGAAACCAAGGAAGTCCTGGTACTTCAGATACGCCGGCAAGGGCAGGACGGGGATAGCGACGGGAACAAAGATAAGACCTCCGACGACGACCAGCGCTGCCATCGCCGGCTTCAGCCATCGCCAGGGGCCGCGCCGGCCGAGGTCCTCGAAGAACACGGTTCCTGAAGCCAGAAGCATGGGATAGATCGGGCTCAGATAGTACGCCTTGGCGTTCTGGGCCATCATAATGACGAGAATGGTCACGAACATCCAGCCCAGGAATCGCAGGGATTTCCCCTTCTTGTGGAAGAAATAATAGATAAGCCCAAAAATCCAGATGGGCGCGGCGGCGACGCCGATCATGCCCACCTGTTCCCAGAGAAAGGCGGCCAGCGAGAGGGGCATGTTCTTGAAGCGCGAGGCATTTCGCATAAACTCGAGCGACGGGTAACCCGTTTTGACCTCCCAAAGGACATGCGGCAGAAAAACGAGAAACGCGATCGCGGCTCCGACCCAAAACTGCTTCGTGAATAAGTGCCGCCGCGCGGACGTCAGAAGCAGCCCGACGACGAGCCCGATGACGAAAAAGCCCAGCGAGTATTTGTTCAGCAAGCCGAGCCCGATCACGAGCCCGAACACCGGCCAGAGCTTAACGGCGTTCGTCGTGACGATACGGATGACGAGATAGCCGGCCATCGCCCAGAAGAAGATGTCGAATGCGTTCATCGAGAAATATCGACCGGCGTTGCCGAGGAATACAGGCGCGAGCGCCACAGTTAAAGCAGCGAGGAACTGGGCGAACCGCCCTCCGCCGAGCCGCCGGGCCATGAGCCCGGCCAGGATGATGGCCGCCACGCCGGCCAGGGCGGGAAGAAGGCGAATGGCGAAAGGCGAGTCCCCCAGGACGAGGCGGACGAGCTTCAAGAGGGCTATGGACAGCGGCGGCTGGTCCACATAGCCCAGGGCGAGGCGGTCGCTGCAGGCGATATAATAGAGCTCGTCCCGGAAGTATCCGTAGCGGGCGAACGAGGCCAGATGGAGGCCCACCTTGAGAAACACCGGAACGATCAGGACGGACGTCTCGCTTCGAAGAAACGAAAGACCAAGATTCTTTTTGGCCATTTCATACCGCCTTCGGCCTGAAATACCGGCTGTTGACTTCATCTCTCTCTCGACCCGGGCGATGGGCTCCCTTGTCCCGGCCCGGTCGGGATTCAAGCGGAATAAAATGCTATATTCGATCCTGAACTAATGTCAAGATCGGGTCAAACCGGCAATGTCCTTCTCTCTCACGAGCGGCGATGATGCCCCTCGGCTTGCAATGGGGAGCTGCTCGAGAGGGATCCAAGAGCACAACGGCCACAAAAAAATGCGCGGCGGGGGGATTTATTTTAGGCGAGTTTCTTGGCCCGGATATAGGCCAGGGCGGCGAGGACAATCAGAAAATTAATGACAACCAGAGAGTTGTAGGTATAGAACCGGAAGAGGGTCTTTCCTAAGACTTCCTGGAGTGTGGCGCCGATGAGGATCAAATCAGCGGCCAAGACATATTTCCCTAAGCGCGGGAATTTCGGCCAACAATTCAGAACCAGGACGACGGCCAGGACCGAATAAAGATAGTTGTAGTTCCAGCCCAGAGGCGACAAAAGCGGGATTAAGATCATTAAGAATGCCGCCTCAAGGATTTCCGGGATCTTTAAGCCCTGCTTTCTCCCCTCTCCCATCATCCACAAAAAGACGACGGCCACGGCTAACCCGATCACGAGCCACAGGATCCTGGTCCAAAATCCGGGATGGCCGGGCAGGATTTTCCATAAGAAAGCATAGAGCGAAGCCGTGTCCCCGGCGGCCATCTGACCGGGAGTGGACTTGGACAGGGTGAAAGCCCATTCCTTCAACACGAGCAAGTTTCCCTTGAAGCCGAAAGTGAGAACCGGAAGGGCCAATCCGGCGATTAAGACAACAAGCCCCGTCACAATAAATTTGAACCGTTTTTTAAAAATGAAATAGGGCAGGAAAACAAGCGCATAGGGCTTGATGAAAAGAGAGATTCCCCACAAGACTCCGGCTGGCACGTCTTTTTTTTTGACCAGTGTTCTGAGCATCATGGTCAAGACGAAAATGATCAGGATGTTCACCTGGCCAAGCTCGATCTCCCGGCCGATGAATTTGAGTAAGGCCAAGAACGAAAGCCCCAGGATGAACCATGGACTTTTCAACCGGGACGGAAGCAATTTATATGAAATCCAAAAGACGGCAAAAAGCAGGCAAAGTTCCAGGACATACCAGATGACTTTAGCCGTTTCATAAGGCAGCAAGGCCAGCGGGGCATAAATCAGGGCCGAAACAGGGGCATATTTGAACTGCAGATGGCCGTCGGACAGCCGATAGAGCGTTTCTCCCCTGATGATGCGCTGGCCGTTTTTATAGCAGACCCCGAAATCGCTCATGTCCTTCTGGATGTGGACTAGGTACGCAAGCGTGAACAGCGAGATTAAGAGAATCCCTCCAAGCGTCCACAGAGCGATTTTGTTCTTCTTAACCATGGATGTTCCCAAAACTATTAAATTTTCATCGTCAAGTCAACTCCGAGGGGGAACGCGCTTCGCGTTTCCCCCTTCCGACGGTCGGCTGTCTCTTCCCCGAGCCCGCAAATTGACAAACCTCTCCCCTTTTTGTTAAAAATGGGTAATGTTAAAGTGGCTTATCGAAAAGATCTTCGGGACGAAGACCGAGCGCGACCTGAAAAAACTCCAGCCCTTCGTCCCCGCCATCGGCGCGTTCGAACCGCGCATCCAGTCCTTCACCGACGCCCAACTCCTGGCAAAAACCGCGGAATTTAAGGAAAAATTGAGCCAGGGCGCCACTCTGGACGACATCCTGTTCGAGGCCTTCGCCGTCGTCCGCGAGGTCGCCCGGCGCAAGGTCGCCATGCGCCACTTCGACGTCCAGCTCATTGGCGGCGTCGTCCTCCACCAGGGAAAGATTTCCGAGATGAAAACGGGAGAAGGGAAAACGCTGGTCGCCACGCTTCCCGCCTACCTCAATTCCCTGGAAGGCAAAGGCGTCCACATCATCACGGTCAACGACTATCTGGCCAAGCGCGACACGGAATGGATGGGCCCGATCTACACGTCCCTCGGCCTGAGCGTGGGCACGATCCAGCACGATATGAACGACCAGGAACGGCAGCAGGCCTACCGATCGGACATCACCTACGGCACGAATAACGAGTTCGGGTTCGACTACCTGCGCGACAACATGAAGTTCCGCCTCTCCGACCTCGTCCAGCGCGAATTCAACTACGGCATCGTGGACGAGGTGGACAGCATTCTGATCGACGAAGCCCGGACGCCGCTCATCATCTCCGGACCGACCGACGAATCCACGGAGTTATACTTTAAGGTCGACCAGCTCGTCCGCCGCTTCCGCAAGGACAAGCATTTCTCGGTCGACGAAAAGACGCGGACGGTCTCCATCCTCGAAGACGGCGTCAGCGAAGCCGAGAAATTCCTCAACGTCTCGAACCTCTACGACCTGGCCCACATGGACCTCGTCCACCACACCAACCAGTCCTTGAAAGCCCACTACCTCTTCAAGCGCGATGTCGACTACATGGTTAAGGACGGAAAGGTTATCATCGTCGATGAATTTACCGGCCGCCTGATGCCCGGCCGACGCTACAGCGACGGCCTGCACCAGTCCCTGGAAGCCAAGGAACGCGTCCGCATCGAGGAAGAATATCAGACGCTGGCTTCGATCACGTTCCAGAATTACTTCCGCATGTACAAAAAGCTGGCCGGCATGACCGGCACGGCCGCGACCGAAGCCGCCGAATTCCAACATATTTATAATTTGGATGTCGTCGAGATCCCCACGAACATGCTCCTGCTCCGGCACGAGCATCCCGACGTTATCTACCGGACGGCCCGGGAAAAATGGGACGCGGTGGCCGATGAAATCCTCGAGAACAACAAAATAGGACGCCCTGTTCTCGTCGGGACCGTCTCGATCGAAAAATCCGAGCACCTCAGCTCCCTTCTCCGGAAAAAAGGCCTGAAGCACGTCGTCCTCAACGCCAAATATCACGAGATGGAAGCGGCCATCATCGCCCAGGCGGGCCGCATCGGCGCCGTGACCATCGCCACGAACATGGCCGGCCGCGGCGTGGACATCCTCCTCGGCGGGAACCCAGAATATATGGCCAAAGAGCAGCTCAAGCGCGCCGGCAGCGATCCCTTGAAAGCCACGCCGGAACAATGGGAAAAATCTTCGGCCGAGGCCATGAACGTCACCAAGGACGAACATGCAAAAGTCGTCGCCATGGGCGGCCTGCACATCACAGGCACGGAGCGGCATGAGGCCCGCCGCATCGACAACCAGTTGCGGGGCCGCGCCGGCCGTCAGGGCGACCCGGGATCGTCCCGCTTCTTCCTCTGCCTCGAGGACGACCTGATGCGGATCTTTGGCAGCGAACGGATCTCGGGGCTGATGGCCCGGATCGGAATGGGCGAAGGCGTTCCCATCGAGCACAAGATGGTAAGCAAGGCGATCGAGCGGGCGCAGAAGCAGGTCGAAGGCCAGAACTTCTCCCTCCGCAAACACCTCCTCGAATACGACGATGTCATGAACAAGCAGCGGGAGACGGTCTACAAGCAGCGCCGCGAGATCCTCAAAGGCAAGGCTATGAAAGAGTACGTCCTGGACCTCGACGAACAGCTCCTGGACTGGCATATGGACAGCTACGTCAACAAGGATAAATCGCCCGAAGAGTGGGACGTCGAGGCGTTCAAAAAAGCCATTGGGGCCCAGTTCGGCGTGAACTTCGACGGCCTCAACATCAAATGGGATGAAATCGGCTTAGAGGAGCTGCGGGAGCTCATCCTCAAGCACCTCCTCGGTGTGTATGAGCAAAAAGAAAAGCTTCTCGGTCCGGAGCACATGCGTGAATTCGAGCGCATCATCCTCCTCCAGGTCATCGACACCCAATGGAAGGACCATCTCCTCGGGATGGACTATCTCAAAGAAGGCATCGGCCTGCGCGGCTACGGCCAGCGGGATCCGCTCGTCGAATACAAGAAGGAAAGCTTCGACATGTTCCAGGCCATGCTGGACCGGATCGAAGAAGACGCGGTCCGTTATCTTTACCTGATCCAGCCCGTGGCGGAGCGGACAGCGGAAATGGAGATGCCCCAGCGGCGGCAGCGGCCGATGTATTACCAGCAGCCCCAATCCCAGCCGCAGCCGTCAGGACAAAAGCTCCGTCAGGTCCGGTCGATGATCCCCTCGAAACGAAAGAAGAAATGACAAGGAGGCGCCATGCTTGAGGAAACCATCAAAGAAGGCCTCACGTTCGATGATGTCTTGATCATCCCGGCCAAGTCCGACGTCCTGCCTTCCGACGCCGTCGTCGCGACCAGGCTCAGCCAGAATCTCCCCTTGAACATCCCGATCGTCAGCGCCGCCATGGACACGGTCACAAAATCGAAAATGGCCATCGCCCTGGCCCAGCAGGGCGGCATCGGCATCATCCACCGCAACATGCCCATCGAGGCGCAGGCCGACGAAGTGGACAAGGTCAAGCGCCATGAAAGCGGGATGATCCACGACCCGATCAGCATGAGACCCCAGGACAAGATCTTCCAGGCCAAGGAAGTGATGCAGAAGTACCGGATCTCGGGTCTTCCTATTACCGACGAGTCGAACAAGCTCGTCGGGATCCTGACAAACCGCGACATCCGCTTCGAAACCCGGCTGAACCTGGCCATCGAAAAAGCGATGACCAAAGAGCTGGTCACGGTTCCGGTGGGAACGTCCCTGGCCGACGCCGAGAAGCTTTTCCACAAGCACAAAATCGAAAAAATCCTGATCGTGGACAAGAATCACCATCTCAAGGGAATGATCACATATAAAGACATCCTGAAACGGATCCAGTATCCCAACGCCGCCAAGGACAGCCTGGGGCAGCTTCGCGTCGGCGCAGCGGTCGGCATCGGCGAGGAGACGCTGGACAGGGCTAAAGCCCTGATCGACGTCAAGGTTGACGTTCTCGTCGTGGATACCGCCCACGGCCACCATCAAAATGTCCTCAACACAGTAAAGATGCTGAAAAAAGAATTTCCCGGCCAGGAGATTATCGCCGGGAACATCGGAACAGCCGAGGCCGCGGCGGATCTCATCGAGCTGGGCGTTAATGCCCTGAAGGTCGGCGTCGGACCAGGATCGATCTGCACGACGCGCGTCGTCAGCGGCGCCGGCATCCCCCAGATCACGGCCATCGCGGACGTTTATAAGATCGCCAAAGCCAAGGACGTCCCGATCGTCGCCGACGGCGGGATCAAGTTCTCCGGCGACATCACCAAGGCCATCGCCGCGGGCGCCAGCTCGGTCATGCTCGGGAACATTTTCGCCGGAACCGACGAATCGCCCGGAGAAGTCGTCATGTACCAGGGCCGCTCGTACAAGATCTACCGCGGCATGGGCTCGCTTGAAGCAATGAAGGAAGGCAAGAGCCGTGACCGCTATTTCCAGGACGCAACACCGGAGACGAAACTCGTCCCCGAAGGCATCGAGGGCATGGTCCCTTATAAGGGCAGCGCGGCGTCCATTATCCAGATGCTCATCGGCGGATTGAAGTCGGGCATGGGCTACGCGGGCTGCACGACGATCGAAGACCTGAGGACGAAGACCCGGTTCATAAAGGTCTCGGCCGCGGGCCTCAAGGAAAGCCACGTCCACGATGTGACCATCACCAAAGAATCGCCTAACTACCGTCTCGACTAAAAAATTCGGTGACAGGAATCATCGACTTCGGGAGGGCGCCGAATTCAAAACGAGGGGGACACAATCCCAAATTCCGGAGAATTTGGGTCATGTCCCCAAATTCGGCGCCCGTCTGCAAATTCACGACCGGGAGAGATAACGTAATTCATGAATAATTCAGGTAGAATATACAGGAACTATAAGAATAAGAGGAAAGGCGTAAGTCGATGAAAAAATTCTGGCGATGCTTCGTCTGCAACGACATCCATTACGGTTTCAAGCCGCCCGAGCTCTGTCCGACATGCAAAGTGAAGAACGCCTACGTCGAGATCTCGGCCAAGGAAGCGAAGATGATCGCGTGCGCGGCGGCCGAGGGCGATTTCACCAAGGAGGATTTCCGGCGGGCCATCGAAAAGTTCACCGCGGCTAATCCTTTTAAAGTCAATCCCGACCGGGACCGCACCGATATTCTGCTTGAAGGCATTTTTAACAACGAGGCCAGCTACGACCTCAAATATTGCCCCTGCCGCCTCATGAGCAAGGATTGGGAAGAAGATTTAAAGATCGTCTGCCCCTGCAACTTCCTGATCCACGAGACCTATCAAGGCCAGGACAAGGGAGAATGCTGGTGCGGATTGTTCATAAAACGATAAAATTCCAGGAGGGGTGAATCATGCTGAAACTCCTCATGTTCCATGGGCGCGAATGCCCCCACTGCCGGGCGATGATGCCGCTGGTCGATAGACTAGAGAAAGAGACCGGCATCTCCATCGAACGGCACGAGGTCTGGCACGATGAGAAGAACGCTGACCTGATGCGCACCTACCGGCCCATCCTGACCCCCCAGTGCGGAGGCCAGCTGCGGGTTCCGACCTTTTTGAACACCGAAACCAACAATGCCGTCTGCGGCGAAATGCCCTACGAAAAACTCAAGGAATGGGCGACGAAATAGAAAATCAAACGATCATATTATCGATCAAGCGGGTCTTTCCGATAAATACGGCCAGGGCAATCAGGGTCCCCTCCGAGATCTCTTTGACCGGCTCCAAAGTGTCCATGTCCACGGCCTCGATGTAATCGATCCTGGCTAAAGGCTCGGCCGCGATCATCTCCTTCATCGCGCTGAGGATGACGGCCAGCCTTCGCTCGCCGGCGTCGATCCGCATTTTCGCTTGGCGAAGGCTTCGGCTCAGGCTGAGGCCGGCCTTCCGCTCATCCGGACCGAGATACGTGTTCCGCGAGCTCATGGCCAGGCCGTCGGCTTCGCGGACGATGGGCATGACCTCGACGCGCACATCGAGGTCAAGATCCCGGGCCATTCTCCGAAGAATGATCGCCTGCTGGGCGTCTTTTTGTCCGAAGAAGGCGTAATCCGGCCGGACGATGTTGAAGAGTTTTAAAACGACCGTCGAGACGCCCCGGAAATGGCCGGGCCGCGACCGTCCGCAGAGCTTGTCCTGGAGGTCATGAACTTCGACATAGGTTTTATATCCGCCGGGATACATCTCCTCTGCGTCCGGATAAAACAGGACGGCGATGCCTTCTTTTTCGAGGAGTCCGGCATCCCGCTCAAAATCCCGGGGATAGGTCTTGAAATCCTCTTTCGGCCCGAACTGCGTCGGGTTGACGAAAATGCTGACCACGGTCACGTCGGCCTTTTTCTTCGAAGCGCGAACAAGGCTGAGATGCCCCTCATGGAGATAGCCCATGGTCGGCACGAACCCGATGGTTTTGTTCTTCGACTTCCATCTCCGGACGGCGGATTTCAGAGCGGGAATTGATTTAATGACTTTCATGCCTCAGTCCTCATTTCCAGGGCCATCAAAGCCCTCCATTCCCCCTTTTTCAAGGAGGGAATAGACATATCGCCAGCGAAGAGAAATTACTTTTTATATTTCTTGCTTTTCTCGAGCGCCTGGGCGACCTCGGGTTTGAGG
>Ga0209182_10000118_pt1 | contig 18484 bp, 16 predicted proteins | sample LakBais05cmmetaG_FD_185474 | JGI IMG/M metagenome (GOLD analysis project Ga0209182, IMG submission 185474) | Lake sediment microbial communities from Lake Baikal, Russia to study Microbial Dark Matter (Phase II) - Lake Baikal sediment 0-5 cm... | ecosystem: Environmental > Aquatic > Freshwater...
CCTCGACGCCCAGGAAACGCTCGAGGAAGCCCTGATCGCGTTCTTTTGCCTCCTGGAACTCATCAAGGCCAGGCTCGTCGTCGCGATCCAGGAGCAGCTCTTTCATACGATCAAAGTCTGGCTGAGAAAAGACGCTTAAATTCTGGAGAAGGTGAACGAATGATGGAGAACCTTAGAGAGATCATCGAAGCTTTGATATTCATCTCGGTCGAGCCGCTGACTACGGCGAAAATGAAGGAAGTCCTGACGGACGTTCCTGAGCCTGACATCGAGCAGGCCGTGCGGGAGCTCGTGACGCGCTATGAATCGAGCGACGGCGCCATCCGCATCATCCAGACAGCGGGAGGTTATGTCTTCTCGACCAGGCCGGTCTATGATCCTTACGTCCGGCGCTTGCTCCAGATCGAACGGAAAAAGAAGCTCTCCATCCAGGCGCTCGAGACGCTCTCGGCCGTCGCCTATCACCAGCCCGTCACCCAGGCCGAGATTTCAGCGATCCGCGGCGTGGACTCGACCTATTCGCTGCATACGCTTCTTGAGAACAAATTGATCAAGATCGTCGGCCGAAAAGAGGCCCCGGGGCGGCCGCTGGTCTACCGGACGACGGAAAAATTCCTGACCTATTTCGGCTTGAACTCCATCGAAGACCTGCCGTCCGAAGAGGAGCTGAAAAAGCTCATGGAGGAGGAGAACACATGAAACGAGCGGCTGCGATCTTTTTTTTCACGATCGCCCTGCTGACAGCGTTCTCCTGCCGGCCACAAAAAGTGAGGATGCCCGAGCCGCCCCAGGACAGGCATGTTCCTTTTAATTACGTGGCAACCAAAGGAATGGTCGTCGCCGCCCATCCACTGGCGGCCGAGGCCGGACTGGATATGCTCAAGGGCGGCGGAAACGCTGTTGATGCCGCCATCGCCACGGCCTTCGCCTTGAACGCCGCCGAGCCGTTTGCCTCGGGCCTGGGGGGCAGCGGTTTCATGGTCATCTATCTGGCCAAGGCGAAAAAAGTGACGGTCGTCAATTTCCGGGAGAAAGCGCCCGCCGCGGCTAGGCCGACGATGTTCACCGAAAAAGGCGAAAAGCAGGCCGAGTGGCGCCAGGAGCGCGGCACGGCCGTCGGTGTCCCGGGCATGCTCGCCGGCTGGAACTACGCCCTTAAGAAATACGGAACAAAAAGCCTGGCCGAGGCGTCCGCGAGGGCTGTCGAGATCGCCGAAAAGGGATTCCCCGTCAGCGCGACATTCAGCCAGATCAATAAAGACGAATACGAAAAGCTCTTGAAAAACGCGGGCGAGGACACATGCTATTTGAACTCCGGCATCCCCTATGAGCCGGGCGAAGTCTTCAAAAATCCCGAGCTGGCCGCGACATTAAGGCTGATCGGCGCCAAAGGCATCGACGAATTTTACAAAGGGGAGATCGCCAAGAAGATCGTGGCCGCGGTCCGGGCCAAGGACGGCATTATGACCCTCGAGGACCTGGCTGCCTATCAACCGGTCGAAGTCGAGCCGATCAAAGGAACGTATAAAGGCCACACGATCTACACTCTTCCCCCGCCGGGCACGGGCGGGTTCCATATCATTCAGCTCCTTAATGTCGCGGAAAATTGGCCGCTCAAGGATTGGGGGCACAACACGCCGGCCACTATTCATCACCTGAGCGAGACCATGCGCTTCATCTTCGCCGACAAAGACCATTATGACGGAGATCCGGATTACGTTTCCATTCCTGTCGCCGAACTCATTTCGAAAGATTACGCGAAGGAAATCCGGAGCAAGATCAGCGCGGAGAAAACGGCTGGAACTTACCCCTACGGGCGCTTTGACAAAGTCCAAGATGAAAAAGAGAACACGACGCACATCGGCGTCATCGACAAGGACGGCAACATCGTTGCGCTCACCCAGTCCATCAACGATTTCTTCGGCACGGGGATCGTTCCAGAAGGGACGGGATTCCTGCTCAACGACCACATGGCCGATTTTTCGACCGATCCGAATTCCCCTAACGCTCCTCGACCGAACCGCCGGCCGGTGAGCAACATGGGCCCCTTGATCATGTTCAAAGACGGTAAGCCGTTTCTTGTCCTCGGCTCTCCCGGCGGGACGAGGATCTTCTCTTCGCTCAGCCAGATCATCTTCAATATCATCGATTTCGGAATGTCGCTCGATGAGGCCATCGAAGCTCCGCGCTTTTTCTCCTATACGACGGAAGGAAAAGCCCGGCCCATCTCCATTGAGCCCCGCATTCCTGAAGCCGTGCTCAAAGCCCTGGAAAAGCTGGGCCATAAGATCACGCCGAAAGAGCCTTACGATAAATATTTCGGCGGGGCCCAAGGCATTATGATTTTGCCGGACAAGAAGCTCATCTACGGCGGCGCCGATTCGCGACGCGACGGCGTCGGCGCCGGGTATTAAAAAAGGAGAAGGCCATGAATATGTGGCGAACGCTGATAGCCAACCTCATTATTTTCTGCGGGATCGCGGCATCTTCGCCGGCCGTCCAAACCGCTCCGCCGGCCTTTGAGCTGCCGCTGCTCATCACCTCCGCCGGCCAGAGCGCCGATGTCTCGATCGCTTCGATGCTTGCCAAAAAAGCGGAATTGACCGCGACCCTATCCAAGCTTGCGACGGGCAAGGACCTGGAGAATCATAAAACACTCGTCCTCGTCCTGGGCGCGAGCATGAAAGGCCTGGGCTCCGCCGGCCTGGACACCGGCAAAGAATACGAACGGATCCGCGCGCTTCTGGCCGAGGCCAAAAAGAAAAACATCCCCGTCCTCTGCCTGCACCTCGGCGGCGAGCAAAGGCGCGGCGAGCTCACGGACAAGATGATCGAGGAATTTCTCCCCTCCGCGAAAATGGCCCTTATCGTCAAGTCGGGAAATAAGGACGGGCTGTTCACAAAGATCTGCAAAGAGAAGAACATTCCGCTCGTCGAGATCGAAAAGACGCTCGATACCGTGGAACCGCTGAAGTCCATATTTAAAAAATAATATGGATCCACATATGTCTGTGTCCCTCAAGGTTCACCGAGGGAGATGGACTCGAATTGCACCTTTATAATCATTAAGCATGCCTGAATACCTGATCCTCCTCCTGATGGTCGGCGTATTCATCCTGCTGGCCGTCCTGTTCAAGCTCCCGATGGGAGTATCCATCGCTCTGTCCGCCCTGGCCGGAGCGCTCGCCGGAGGGGAAGGCATCGCCCTCCGCCATCTCATCGAAGGCGCCTTCGGCTTCTTCGACCTCATCCTCATCATCGCCTCGGCCATGCTCTTCATGAAGGTCCTTCAGGAGTCCGGCATCCTCGACAGCCTGGTGGCGGTCATTCTGAAGACCTTTTATAGAAACAGGGTTCCGCTCCTCCTGACCGTCATGCTCTTTCTTATGTTCCCGGGCATGATCACCGGCTCGTCGCTCGCCGCCGTGTTGAGCACCGGCCCCCTAATCGCGCCCGTCCTGATGAAGCTCGGCCTGCCGCGGCTGAAGACGGCCGCCTTCGTGGCCCTGGGGGCTATCCTCGGCATGATCGCCCCGCCCGTCAATATCCTGGTCATGATCATGGGAGGGGGCGTGGACATGCCTTATGTCGGCTTGACCCTGCCGCTGCTGGTGATCGTCGTTCCGCTGGCCGTTATCATCGCCCTCGGGCTGGGCCTCAAAGATATAAAATCTATCTCCGCTGACGAGATGAAGGCTTTATTGCCCATATCTTTCTCCCAAAAATACGGTCTTCGTCTTTACCTGCCGCTCCTTATCGTCCTGGCCCTGATGATCATCCAAAACATCCATCTGGCGTTCATTCCGGACCTTGGCCTGCCGGCGATCTTCTTCATCGGCAGCCTGGCCGGCCTCGTCTGCGGCCGGCGCTTCAATTTTTTGAAGGCCACTCAAAAGGCGGTCGAGGAGGCCATGCCCATCCTGTCCATCCTGGCCGGCGTCGGAATGTTCATCCAGATCATGACCCTGACGGGAGCCCGCGGCTGGGCGGTCCTGACCTTTCTCTCCCTGCCGCCGGTCCTGCTGTACGCGAGCATCGGTCTCAGCATGCCTCTCTTTGGCGGAGTATCGGCCTTCGGCTCGGCCTCGATCCTGGGCGTGCCGTTTCTTCTGGCCCTGATCGACAAGAACGCCCTGATTACGTCATCGGCCCTTTCAGCTATTGTCGGGATAGGAGACCTCATGCCCCCGGCGGCCATGGCCGCCCGTTTCTCCGCCCAGGTCGTCGGAGAAAAGAGCTTTTTCAGGGTGTTGCGCTATTGTCTGGTCCCCGCAATGCTCATTCTCGCCATGGGGATCGGCGTCCTGCTCGCGGCGCCCTGGCTTGATAAAATCATGTAAGGAATATGCGGTATATCTATCATCTCATCGTCCTGTATCTCACGGGCCATCTTATCTGGTCTCTCGTCCGTGAAAAGAAGTTTTGGAAACAGGCGGGCATCGCCATGGTGCTCATCATGTTCCTTTTGAGGCTGTTCCTTATTGAATGAAATGAAAGCAAGAAATGAACCGGAGGGGGGCCTGCGCCGGTCAGCCCCGATCACGCCGCTCGCCTCACGTCTATAACACACAAGGAAATATGATTTACCTTAAAAATATAAACAAAAAACAAAGACCAATCATGAAGGCCATGCTTTTCCTGGGGCTGACCCTGGCGATAAGCCTCTTGGCTTCCCGCGAGTTTCTCAGTATGCATCGCCCTGACGAAATATTTCCGAGCCAGGGTCTGACGGCCTCCCGCATGCTGAGCGATTATTTCCCGGCGCTTAAAAGCACACCCGGAGACACGCCGGTCTATGTTTATGAAGGAAAGGAGAAAGGCGGCCATATCCTCATCCTGGGAGGAACGCATCCCAATGAGCCCGCGGGCTATATAACCGCCATTCTTCTTGCCGAAAACATCCGCGTGGCCAAAGGCAAGATCATGGTCATCCCCTGGGCCAACGCGAGCGGCTTCACGCACAGCGACCCGCAGGAAGGAAGTCCCCAGCGCTTCGACATAAAGACAGCCTCGGGCCGAAGATGGTTCAAGCTCGGCTCGCGCGTCACAAATCCCGTCCATCAATGGCCCGACCCGACAATCTATGTCAATCCCATGGGGCAGAAGCTCGCTGGCGTCGAAGCGCGGAACCTCAACCGCGCCTATCCCGGGAAAGCCAGCGGCAACCTCACCGAAAAGGTCGCCTTCGGGATTATGAAACTTATAAAAGAGGAAGCGATCGACCTCGGGATCGATCTCCACGAGTCGGCGCCCGAGTACCCTGTCATCAACGCCATCGTCTTCCACGAGAACAGCGCCGACCTCGCGGCTCTGGCCCAGATGGAGCTCCAGGCCAAAGGATACGAGTTCCGGCTCGAAGGCTCGCCGCCCAACCTCCGCGGCCTGTCCCACAGAGAATGGGGTGACGAGGCCAAGATCAAGGCCATCTTGATGGAAACCCCGAATGCCTCGCACGGCCGACTCAAAGGCAAGCCTTCCATTTCGCTCATTGTCGACGGCCAGGACAAATATTATGAAAGAGCTTCGCATCTCGGACGCCTGTTCGTTCCTTTCGGCCCTGAAGGAATTCCTCTCAAAAGCCGCGTCGGCCGGCATCTGGCCGGCCTCAACGCCATCTTAAAAAGCCTGACCGAACTCGAGCCGGAAAAATTGGTCGAAGTCGAAAACATGCCGGACGCCGCAGAGGTCCGGGCGCGCGGGATCGGCCCTTCTCTGCGGTGACCGGTGGGCGTAAGCCTGGGTCAAACCTCTATAAAAATTAGAATGAAGGAGAAAATCCGGAAACGGCTGCCGCGACTGGGGAAGGTTTAGCCTTCTCAAAGCAGAGACGCGCATTAAGATTTTCAAAAAGCCGAATTCTCTTCCTCTATCCTTAGCCGCAAGAAATAAAAGAGAACAAAAAAGATGAAATACGAAAACTTGGCTCCGCTGCTTCTAAGTTCAGGTTTCATCAATACTTAGCATTGACAAGACGCCTCCGATAATATAGGATAGTTCATCATTTTTACCCGATCATGGAAATCATCATCGCTAAGAACACGGGATTGTGCTACGGCGTCAAACGCGCTTTGAAGATCGCCCGGGAAACACGCCGCCACCGGGACGGGAAAGTCTCGACGTTGGGCGAGCTCATCCACAATCCCCAGGTCATCGCCGACCTCGAGAACCAGGGTGTCGCCTCCATCGAGGCACTCAAAGACATCAAGGAAGGCACCGTGATCATCCGAAGCCATGGCGTCTCGCCCGAGATCTACAAAATCCTGAAGAAAAAAAAGTTGGAGATCATCGACGCGACCTGTCCGATCGTCAAGAAGATCCAGAGGCTGGTCGCCAAGCTGGCCCAAGAGAACAAGGAGATCATCATCGTCGGCAACAAGGAACACCCCGAGATCAGGGGCCTCATCGGCTACAGCCGCGGCCGGGGCCGGATCGTCGAAAACGAAACACAGGTCGGACCGATGTCGTTCAAGAAAAAGCGGGCGGTGCTGGCCCAATCCACCCAGGACCCGTACCTGTTCGAGAAGGTCGCCGCCGCCCTCATCGAAAAAACAGAGGAACTCCAGGTGTTCAACACCATCTGCCACTCGACCCAGACCCGACAACGGGCCACGTCCGAGCTTGCCTCCAAGGTCAACGCCCTCTTCATCGTCGGGGGGAAGGCGAGCTCGAACACGGGCAAGCTCTACCAGATCTCCAAACGCATCCTCCCCCAGACATACTTCATCGAGAGCGCCGGTCAAATCACGCCGAAAATGCTCCGCGGAGCAAGAATCATTGGGATTTCGGGAGGGGCGTCCACGCCGCCCGAAGCCATCGAAGCCGCTGTCGAAAGAATCCAACAGAACTTCGAGCAACATTCACACGAGGAGAGTCGCGTCCAATGTCAGAGATAACCAAGCCGCCCGACAAAGATGAGAAAATGACAGCCGAGGATTACGAACACCTGATGAACAAGTACCAATACAGCACCAAGGAAGTCGCCCCGGGGAAGATCGTCAAAGGAAAGGTGATCAAGGTCACCGGAAGCCACGTGCTCGTGGACATCGGACTCAAGTCCGAAGGCGTCATCCCCATCGAGGAATTCATCGAAAGTGCCACACCGATGAAGCCGAAGGAGGGCGATGTGGTCGAGGCGGTCCTGGAGAAGACCGACCGAAAGGAAGGATACTTCGTCCTGTCTAAGAAGAGCGCGGATATCCAGAAGGCCCTGGATGTCCTGGAAAAGGCCTTCGACCACCAGACCTTCATCGCGGGAAAGATCACAGAGAAGACCAAGAGCGGCTATACCGTGAACGTGGGCATCGATACCTTCATGCCGGACTCCCACGCGGACGTCAAGATCGTCAAGGACCCGGACAAGCTCATCGGCCAATCGTTTAAATTCAAAGTCATCAAGTTCGACCGGAAAAGCGAGAACGCGGTCCTCTCCCGAAAGCTCTTCCTCCAGGACGAGAGAGAAAAGAAGCGCCGTAAGGTCTTCAGCCATCTGGTGAAGGGCCAGACGGTCAAAGGCCAGGTGAAATCCCTGACGAACTTCGGCGCCTTCATCGATCTGGGCGGCGTCGAGGGCCTGCTCCACGTGTCCGACATATCCTGGGGCAAGATCAGCCATCCGTCCGAGGTCCTTCACGTCGGCCAGGAGGTCGAGGTCCTCGTCCTCGATTTCAACGAGAAGAACGAGAAGATTTCCTTGGGCTACAAGCAATTGACGCCGGACCCCTGGGCCGACGTCCAGGACAAGTACAAGGCCGGCCAGAAGGTCACCGGCAAGGTCACGAGCCTCACCGATTTTGGCGCCTTCGTCGAGCTCGAAAAGGGCGTCGAGGGCCTCGTCCATGTCTCCGACCTGAGCTGGTCGCGGAAGATGATCCATCCCAAAAAGCTTCTGTCCATCGGCGGCGAGGTCATCGTGACCGTGCTCGAGGTCAATCCGACTTCCAAAAGGATCTCCCTCGGCCTCAAGCAATCCTCGCCCCATCCGCTTGAGGTCCTCAAGCAGAAATTTGCCCCCGGGACCCACGTCAAAGGCAAGATCACGAGCATCACCGATTTCGGTGCGTTCATGGAGATCGAGCCGGGGATCGAAGGGCTCATCCACATCTCCGATATCTCCTGGGAAAAGATCAAGCATCCCTCGGCCAAGCTCAAGGCCGGCCAGGAGGCGGAGGCCGTAATCCTCAACATCGATGTCGAAAAACAGAAGGTCTCCCTGGGCATCAAGCAGCTCGAGGGAGACATCTGGGAGGACTTTTTCGCCCGGCAGAGGACGGGAGGCCTGGTCAATGTCAAGATCGTCCGCATCGCCGATTTCGGCCTCTTCGTCGAGATCATGCCGGGCATCGAAGGCGTCGTCTTCCTCTCCGAGCTCGACGACCGGAAAATCGACAACCCCGCCGAAGTATTCAAAGTCGGGGAGGAAAAGACCGCCAAGATCATCAAGATGAACCCCAGGGACAAGAAGATATCGCTCAGCTTCCGGCAGGCTCAGATGGACATTCAGAAGGAAGAATACCAGAAGTATGTTGACAGCCAGGACGATCGGATGACGCTGGGCGACCTCATGAAAGATCAGTTTAAGATGCTCCAGACTCCCAAAAAAGCCAATAAAAAGGAGGAGAAGGCTGATGATTAAAGCCGATCTCATCAACAAAATCTCCAAGGAATTGAACATCCCCAAACAGGAAGCGGAACTAGGCGTGAATCTTTTTTTCGACACGATCAAGGACGCGATCCTCAAAGGCGAAGAGATCGAAGTCCGGGGATTCGGCAGTTTTCGTTTCCGAAACCGGCCTTCGCGGTCCGGCCGCAATCCGCGGACCGGGGACCCGGTGAAAGTCCCCCCGAAGAAGGTCCTGTACTTCAAGCCCAGCAAGCTTCTCAAGGAGCTGATCAACAAGTAATGCGGTACATCGCCACACCATGGCGTGGGACCTACGTCCGGAACGTCCATAAGATGACCGGATGCGTCTTTTGCCGGGCCAAGAAGATCAAAGATGACAAGGGGGCCCATATCCTCTACCGGGGCCGGCACAGCTTCGTCATCTTGAACAAGTTCCCTTATCAGCCCGGGCATTTGATGATCGCCCCCTACAAGCACACGGCGTCCTTCGAAAGAACCGGAAAAGAATTGAGCGACGAGATGTCCGAGCTGCTGAAACTAAGCTTGAAGGCCCTGAAGAAGGCTTACCATCCCCAGGGTTTCAATATCGGCATGAACCTGGGACGCAGCGCCGGCGCGGGCATCGTGAGCCATTTCCACCTTCACGTCGTCCCCCGCTGGCCGGGCGATTCCAGTTTCATGCCTATCCTTGGCGGGACCAAGATCGTGATCGAGGACCTCGATGCGACCTTCGCCCGCCTTTATCCTCTGTTCCGGAAAGAGGGCCGAAAACGATAAACTCCATCAACATCCGAAATTCGAGGTGACCGATGCTAAAAACGATGAGAAAAAACATCAAAGCGCTCAAGCCCACGCTGTGGATCGTCATCGCCACGTTCATCATCTCCATCTTCGTCGTCTGGGGCGCGGGAGGCCGCCTGGGAGAAGGGGGGACATCCAACACCATCGCGACCATCGCCAAGGAACATATCTCGTCTGACGCCTATTTCCAGGCGCTCCGGACCCGCCTCGAGTCGCTCAAAAACGAGTTCAAGGAGATCAATCGCACGTTCATCGAGCAGCTCAACGTCCCCCAGCAGGTCTTAGAGCAGATGATCGAACAGGCACTCATCTTCGCTCTCGCCGACGACTGGATCATCCGAGCCTCAGACAAAGAAGTCGCTGACCGGATTATGAGCTTCCCCGGGCTTCAACAGGACGGGAAATTCGTCGGTTTCGAGGAATACAAACGCCGGCTGCAATGGAACAGGATCTCCATTTCCAATTTCGAGAACAGCCTCCGCAAGGACATCGTCCTCAACAAAACGGTCCAGATCCTAACGGCTGGCATCACCGCGACGCGGGACGAGATCTGGGAAAATTACGAAAAGACCAAGGATACGGCCAAGGTCGAATACCTCGCCCTGGAAAAGAACAAGGTCGAGTTCGAAAAAAAGCTCGAACCCGCCGAGGTCCAGGCCTATTTCGAGAAGAACAAGGATAAATACAAGATCCCGGAAAAACGAGAAGCGGCGTACGTCTTCCTAAAGAATAACGATCTGAAGAAAGAGATCGAGCTCAGCGAATCCGAGATTGATAAGTACTTCAAGGACAACACGGCCCAGTTCCAGAATCCCGAGAAGGTCAAGGTCAGCCGGATTTATCTCCCTTTTGCCAACAAGGACAAGGCCTTCGTCCAGGCCGAAGCGCAGAGCGTCCTGGCCAAGGTCAGGGCCGGAGATGATTTCGCCGCCTTGGCCAAGGCTTATTCCAAGGACGACAAAGCGAACGCCAGCGGCGACTGGGGCCTCTACGACTGGAGAACCTTGGCCCAGAATGAGCAGGATACGATCGTCAAGCTCGAGGCCGGGAAGGTTTCCGACCTCGTCCAGCTCGACGCCGGGATCGCGATCCTCAAAGTGACGGAAAAGGAAGCGGCCACGACGACGCCTCTCGCCGCGGCCAAGCCCCAGATCCGGACGATTCTCCAGGACCAGAAAGCGAGGGAATTGGCCGCAGAGCGCATCACGAGGCTCGGAAAAGAAGCCAAGAAAGAAAAGAATCTTGAATCGGCCGCCAAAAAAGCCGGCTTTAAGGTCCAAGCGACCGGGCTCCTAAAGAACGGCCAGGCCCTCGAGGACTTTGACCCTTCGGGTTCGATCAGCGCCGCGATCTTTAATCTCAAAGAGAAAGAGATCTCCAGCCCGATCTACACATACGGCGGCGTGGGCCTTGCCGAGATGAAAAAGTCCGAAGCCCCCCGGGCGGCGACATTCGACGAAGTGAAGACCGACGTCGAAAACGATGTGACCGAAACCAAGAAAAAAGAAACGGCGCTGGCGAAGATCAAGGAAGCCCGGGCGAAACTGACGGACAAGAACTGGGACGACATCGCCCAGAAGTACAAGCTTGAGTTCAAGACGGTCAATGAGCACAAAAAAGAGCAATACATCGGCATTATCGGGGAAAGCAAAGACATCGACAACTTGGCCTTCACGCTTCCGCTCAAGCAGGTCAGCGAACCCGTTGAATTCGAGAACGGCTATGCCCTGATCCGGGTGCTCGACCGGAAGGAAGCCACCAAGGAGGACTTCGAAAAGGAGAAGGAGACCGAGACGGCGAACCTCCTTGGGCTCAAGAAGAACAAGTTCCTTCAGGCGTATCTCACAAAATTGAAGGCTGAGAAGGGCGTCAAAATCAAATACGACTTGTTCCTCAAGGTCACCCAGGACGTCCTGTCACGCTACGAAACGGAGAAGTGATCCCTCGGGGTCAGACCTAGACATCTGACATTTTCAGTCATCCCAAGCGGCCAAAGGAAGCATAGAGAAATTCGGTGGCATGTTCTTTTGACCCAGACCCGCCAAGCCTTTGTCGGCGCGGCCTTTTTTGCCACGGACCTGCCTTTTTTCATCCTGATGCGGCGGATCAACAAAAATCGCGAGAGGTGGCGATGAATATCAAGCTTTTCATTTTGATCCTATGCGCTTTTTCTCTCCTCGCTTGCAGCACCGGACAAAAAGCCGTGATCAAGCGCGATGCCGCGCCGGCGCCTCTGCCTAAAGGACAAGAGAGCCTATTCAAAGCCGACTTCCTCTACAGCCCGCCCTGGTGGCAGACGGCCATCTGCCTCCCCTTCTCGAGCGGCTCCCCGCGGGGCATCATCGCCGCTCGTCAAATGAATGAAAATCGGGATAAAATTTGATAGGATGCAAATCTAAGAAAAGGCCGAAGACCATGACCAGCAGGGAACGGGTGATCACAGCGCTAAACCACAAAGAGCCTGATCGCATCCCCATGGATTTCGGCGGCACAGCGGTCACGGGCATGCACGTGAACATCGTCATCGCCCTCCGCGATCACTACGGCCTCGAAAAGCGGCCGGTCAAAGTTCATGAGCCCTACCAGATGCTCGGCCTGATCGAAGACGACCTGCAGACGGCTTTGGGCATCGACGTCGAAGGCGTATGCGCCGCGGAGACGCTCTTCGGCTTTCGCAACGAGAGCTGGAAGCCCTGGCGGATGGACAGCGGTGTCGAGGTCCTTGTTTCCGAGCATTTTAAAACAACAAAGGACAAGAACGGCGACACGCTCATCTATCCCAAGGGTGACCTCTCCGCCCCGCCCTCGGGCCGCCTGCCCAAGGACGGTTTCTTCTTCGACACGATCGTCCGTCAGGATCCGATCGACGAGGACAAGCTCAATCCCGAGGATAACCTGGAGGAATTCGGCCCCATCTCGAAACGGGACCTCCGCTATTTCGACGAAGCGGCGAAAGCAGCTGCGCTGACCGGCCGCGGCGTCATGGCCACGTTCGGCGGCACAGCTTTCGGCGACATCGCCCTCGTTCCTGCGCCGTTCCTCAAGTATCCCAAAGGCATCCGGGACATCGAGGAATGGTATGTTTCGACTTTGACCCGTCCATCCTATATCCATAAGATCTTTGAAAAGCAGACCGAGGTCGCGCTGGCGAACCTCGAGAAAATCCGCGGCCAGGTCAGCGACCGCGTCCAAACAGTCTTCATCTGCGGCACAGACTTCGGCACGCAGCTCTCAACGTTCTGCTCGATCGAGACGTTCCGTTCGCTTTACGCCCCGTACTACAAGCAGGTCAATGCCTGGATTCACAAAAACACGGCCTGGAAGACCTTCAAGCATTCCTGCGGCGCGGTCGAAACGCTCATTCCGGCGTTCATCGAAGCGGGGTTTGACATCCTCAATCCCGTCCAATGTTCGGCCGCCGGGATGGAAGGCGAAAAGCTCAAGGCCAAGTACGGCCCGGACATCGTCTTCTGGGGCGGCGGCGTGGACACGCAAAAGACGCTGATGTTCGGGACGCCGGCGGCGGTCCGAAGAGAAGTCCTCGACCGCTGCAAGGTCTTCGCCAAGGGCGGCGGGTTCATTTTCAACGCCGTCCACAACATCCAGGCCAATGTTCCAACCCAAAATGTCGTGGCCCTATTCGACGCGTTCAAAGAATTCCATGGGGCAAGAGGTTAATGAAATGGGCAAGAAAGCTTACGTCATCTTCGTCTCCGTCATCGCCGCCATCGGCGGCCTTCTTTTCGGTTTCGACACGGCCATCATCGCCGGCGCAACCCGCTTCCTCAAAGACCAGTTTTCGCTGAGCTCGCTCGGCGAGGGACTGGCCGTCAGCATCGTCCTCGTCGGCTGTATGGTCGGGACCTGGATCGCTGGGGTCGCAAGCGACCGGATCGGGCGAAAGCGCTTTCTTCTCGTCTCGGCTGTCCTGTTTTTTGTCTCGGCCGTCGGTTGCGCGATCCCTCAAAACCTCTTCCAATTCCTGGTCTTCCGCTTCATCGGCGGGTTGGCCATCGGGTCGGCTTCGCTCGTCTGCCCGCTTTACATCTCGGAGATCGCCCCGGCCCAGATCCGTGGGGCGCTCGTCTCGGTCAACCAAATGACCATCGTCACGGGGATTCTGCTCGCCTACTTCGTCAACTGGATTCTCGTTGGAGCGGGGCCGTCAAACTGGCGTTGGATGTTCGCCGCAGGAGCGATTCCTGCGGTTATCTTCTTCGGCCTCGTCCTGCGCGTCCCGGAAAGCCCGCGCTGGCTGGTGAAGCAGGGCCGGGAGAATGAGGCCCTCGAGGTCCTGAGCCGGGTCAATGAGCCCGGGCTGGCGTCGGCCGAAGTCCTGAACATCAAGGAAACGCTGACCCTCGAACAAGGCAGGCTTTCCGAACTTTTCAAGCCTGGATTCCGGACGGCCCTTCTCGTCGGCGTGGTCCTGGCCGTCTTTCAACAGATCACGGGCATCAACGCCGTGATCTATTACTCGCCGAGATTTTTTGAGACCGCGGGACTGGCCCGCGGCACGGCCATCCTCCAATCGACGATCGTCGGGCTCGTCAACATGCTTTTTACGATCGTGGCCATCGTGCTTGTCGACCGCGTAGGGCGAAAGCCTCTGCTGCTCGGCGCCTGCGCAGGCATGGGGATTTCGTTTATTCTTCTCGGGGCGGCCTTTAAATTCCAGCTCTTTTCCGGCGGGCTGGTGCTGGTCTTCACCCTCCTCTATGTCGCCTTCTTCGCCATGGCCATGGGCCCCATCGTCTGGGTCGTCATCGCCGAGATCTTTCCGACGCGCATCCGCGGACAGGCCATGGCCATCGCCACCGTCGCTCTCTGGTTCGCGGATTTCGTCGTATCGCTGACCTTCCCGGTGATCGCCGACAAGCTCCACGAATCCTTTGCCTTCTGGCTTTACGCGGGGATGTGCGTCATCGATTTTCTCTTCATGTGGTTCGTCCTGCCGGAAACGAAAGGGAAAACTTTAGAGGAGATCGAACGCTGCTGGTTGAAAAGTTAAAGCTGGAATCGTGTCTCCGGAAAAATAATCACCGAGGATCCCCTCCGCTTCGGGCGTCTGGCCGCCCTGGTCAATGCCACCGGCATCGTTGCCAATATGTTGTGTTAGGCTGGCTCTGTCTATTTATGATTTGGGGATGAGGACAATGGTTTGATTGAGGGTAGGGGCTGTGCCGGGGAAGACAATGTCCTGCTCGCCGGTGCGGGCTTTGATGTAATATTCGATGTCTACGCTCAGGGCGGGCAGCGTCACGGAATAGACGCTCCGAGCGACTTTCTGCAATGGAACGACTTGGTATTTTCCCTTTCCCATTTCCCTCCAATACAGCGCCGCCTCCTGGGGCGGATTCTGGGCAAGAATAATGACCTTCAGATTCAGGCTTTCGCCGGCTTCAAGGCTCGGCCGGAGCGTGGGGACGACAATGCGCGCCGGGCCCTCATAGGCGCTTGAAAGCCTCGCCTCCGGCGGCAACTCGGCGTTCAACAACTTTTTAAGCTCTTCGCCCGGCTTCTCGATCGAATCCGGCATGTTGTGCTGCTCCCAATTGGCGATCGTCCCAAGCTCGCCGGTATTGCTGACCGTCGCCAGGAGAGACCCGAAGATCGCCTTCAAGGAATTGACCATCTGGACCCGCAAGGACAGCAGCGATTCCCGGACAATGGCCCGCTTCTTATTCGGATCTTTCTCGGCCTTGGCTTTTTCAAAACTTTTATTGTATTCCGCCCAGAGACACTCAAAATGGGCGATCTCCCGCATATATTCGAAATTCTTCAGCCAGTAATCGAAGCGTTCAGCATATCCGTTCCCTTGGATATGCGGCTTCAGCACGGCCAGCTCGTCCACGAATTGGAAATTTTTCTGCACCTCATCCCAGGGCCGCTTGTCGGGAACGATGCCGCCCGGACCGTTTGTCCAGTTCACCGGGATCGGGAGCCTGCCATCGACCTTAGCTAAGATTTCGGCGATCTCCTGGGCCGCAGCCCGGCCGAACTGGTTCCTCGCCCAGTCCAAGTAGAAATCGAGCGCGGGGAGATGGCGCGGCGTTTCGGGCCAGTCAGCTTCGTAATCCAGGACTTTGGGCCCTCCGCAGTTGATTTTTTTGACGACCTTTTCACCGCTTTTCGCCACTCCCACGATCACGAGGCCCGCAATCGACGGATAGTGGATGCGGTCGCCGAAATCGATCGCCAGCCGGCCGGCCGCGACTTCGATGTTTTTGAACACGAGGTCGAGCGCCTTGTAACGTCCTGCGCGCTCAAAGATGTCCAGCTTTTCGGCAACCTTCTTGCCCTGGATGATCACATCGAAAACGCGGCCGCCTTTCCGGTCGAATTCTCCTTCGCAGAATTTGAGCCTAACCGCATATGTCCCATCCGGCACGAGCAGATGATAACCATACATGCGGTCCCGGACGTCTTTATAAACAGCCTCTTCCTTTGTTCCCGCGATCGCCCGATCGGCAAACGTTACAACCTGGCCATTGACAGGACCCACCAAGTCTTTAAAATTCGCCGGCAGAGTGTTCCAGCTCTGGTCCCAAGCTGCCCGCGCCAGAGCCAGGACATTTGGCGAGAGGATCCGCGTCCGCCAGTGGATGCCCATTAAACCGTCACAGCCATATTTAAGCGCATCCGCGGCGTCGCGCCGCATCCGGCCGACCCAGAGCTGGGGCGAGGTGAGCGAAGGATCGTCTTCGAGCCAGGGAATGGCCCACTTGGACCGGCCTTCGATCCGAGCGAAATTGGGATCGACGGGCGCTTTTCCCACTTCGCGGTTGATCGTGCTCGCCGCCACTTTTTTCGGCAATACCTCGTCGAAGAGCGTCCGCCGGCTCGGCGGGCCGAGAACCCAGCCGCACGTCGCGAGGTTGAACGGGACCTTGAGCTCGTCGGCCGCCTGGACGGCCATGTCCAAATCCGTGGTCACGGTCTTGATCGCTTTGTCGCTCGCGTCCGACCAGGTCCAACCCTCATCCGTCCAGAGCCAATAATAATTCAAGGGATAGGCCAACAGGATCCTCTGGAAGATCCCCTTATAGAGATCTTTGACGATCTTGGGGTCCTTGGGATCCAGGCCCATTTTCTTCAGCCGCTCTTGGACAAGGGCCGGAATGGTCAGGGGCGTCTCGGTCCCGACGCACGTCTGAATTCCAAGGTTCCGGGCGAAGGCGAATGCTCCGCGCAGCATCGCCGCCGTCCTGTTGAAAAGCTCGTTCGACTGCTCCGACGTTTTCGGCTCAGGCATTAGGCCTTCCATGACTTCCGCACCGAAGTCGTCGCGCTCGAAAAGCTCGGCCGCCCCGAAGTGAAAATCGCCGGTCCTTTTAGGCTGATAGCCCCAGTTATGCGATCCCGGATTGGACCTCATCGTGTTCTGATAGCTCGACGGGTAGCCCGCTTGGACACGTCCATTCTTGTCATATTCGTCGGACATTCCGATCCAGACCGTCGGCTCGGCATTGGGATTCCTTTCTGGGTAGGTGTGAAGGCCGAAGAAGTTCATCCGCAGCTTGGGCAACTGTCCGAGGACGGCTTTATACGTGTCCTCGTTCCACCAGTCCGGGCCCTCGGCGAAGTCATGGAATGGCTGAATCCCCCGTAACTTGAACAAGGGCCGGCCGCTCTCATCCAGGTTGGGCATACTGAATTCGATTTTTTCCTCGGGGACGACGTCGCCGTCCAGGTAAAACCGGACGCCGAGCTTTTCTATAAAGGTATATATTCCGTAAAGGATCCCCGTCCCGCCGCCGCCGGCGATAAGGAGATGGCTTTTTCCGTTTTGTTTGACGGTCATCAATTTATATTCGCCGGGCGATAGATCGGTCAGAAGGCCAGCGTGAATTCGGTCGGCCGATAATGGTCCCTTGGCGCTCCCGGGCAGCCAGCGGCCTTTTTGGTCAAGGATGAGGCCCGGCTTTCTGAGATCCCTGAAAGAGTCGATCCTGATGATCGGCACAAGCCCGCCGGTGCATAAATACAAATAGCGCCTCAGCTCCGCCGCGCCGAACCGCTCGAGCGCCGGGGCGTCTTTCGCGATATATATCACCGGCCCTTTGGCCCCGCGGCCGCAGCCGGCCAGGGCCAGCACGACCAAGGCAAGGATGAAAAGACGCTTGCGATTCATGATGGCTCGACTCCTTAGGACCGGATGAGTTCAAGGAAGAGCTTAAGGACCGTCGCTTCCAGGGCATTCTTAAAACACGCCACCGATTCTTCGAACCCGCCCGCGAGATGGTCGGCGATATACATCGGGCTCCCGACGCTGACCAGGACTTTACCGGGAATGATGAACGGAAGCTGGGTCCCATAAATCGCCAGGGGCGTCACCGGCACGCGGATTCCATACTGTTCGTTCATGTTATAGGCGATGATGGACGTCCCGCGGCCGAACGTTTTGACATACGGATTCGGGTCTTGCGGAACGACGCTGCCCCTCCCCTGGAGGGCGATGATGGCCCGGCCGGCCTTGAGATACTCCTGGCAGCGGAGGACGGCTCCCCGCTTCCCCTGGCTATAGAGGTCCACGGGAATGGTCCCGATCTTGGCGATATTGGAGGAAACATACCTGACGAAAAGGGACTTGAACGGGATGAGCAGAAAATTCAGCAACGCTCCGAAGTTCTTCAGATGCCGTTTGAGATGTTTTTTGACGAGGAAATTCAGCTCTTCTTTGGTGAAGACCTGTTTGTTGGCCGTGAAGAATATCGGACGGGGAATAACGCGAAGAACCGTTGCCACGTCCTTAAAACTTCCGCAGTGGTTGCCGACGATGATGTTCGGGCCTTCCCTGACGAAATTCTCCTCGCCCCGGACGATGATCTTTTTCCCGAGAAGGGCGAGCCGGACCATGACCCTGACGACGGGTTCAAACCTCTTAAGTTCTTCTTCGAAACTGAGCATCGCTTGTTGGCTCTCATTTTAGTCCATGCAGATGTCCTTGTAAATGTGAAACAATCATGATAATTTTATTCCGACCGCCTCGAGAAGGAGAAACGCATGGCCATCCTCATCCGCCAAGCCCGGGTGAATTCTCCCAGCTCGCTCGGGCTGAAA